>Ga0315281_10008163_pt1 | contig 14643 bp, 19 predicted proteins | sample YL17G07_0_MG_FD_204540 | JGI IMG/M metagenome (GOLD analysis project Ga0315281, IMG submission 204540) | Sediment microbial communities from Yellowstone Lake, YNP, Wyoming, USA - YL17G07_0 | ecosystem: Environmental > Aquatic > Freshwater > Lake > Sediment | place: USA: Wyoming | collected...
TTCTTCGAGCGCCAGCATACCGGCTGGCTCTGCGTGATCGGTTCCTCCTTCACGATCAAACCTTGCTGCCGCAAATCCTCGATAACGGCCTTGCGCGCGTCCGCAACGAGCATGCCTTTGTACTTGCCGGCCGCGCGCGTCATCCTGCCCTGCGTGTCGATCGCGAACGTCGGCGTCATGTCGAGCTCGCGGAGCACGCGCACGTCCCCATAGTCGCCGAAGCTGCATATCATCACGAGGCCCGTGCCGAAATCCGGCTTGGCATAAGGATGCGGCATGATAGGCACTTCCTGGCCGAACATCGGCACCACTGCCGTGCGTCCGTTCAGGTGCGCGTAGCGCGTGTCCTCCGGATTGTAGAGTATGAGCTTGCACGCGGGCAGCAACTCGGGCCGCGTCGTCGCGATGGTCACGAACTCGCCCATGTCCGTGGCCGTCTCCTTGACGTAGAATTTCACATGGTTCAGCATCGTCTGCTTGGTCACATATTCGACCTCCGCATCGGAGATGGTCGTGCCGCACACGGGGCAGTAGTTAGTCGGCTTCACGTCCTCGTAGATCAGGCCTTTCTGCCACAGCCTGATGAAAGTCTCCTGCGTCATGCGCCTGTACTCGCGGTCGTCCGTGTCGTACCTGCCTCCGAGCTCGTACGCCAACTTCCAGTTGTTGAAGCTTATGCCCAGCCGCTTGAAGCTTTCGATCGACGCGTCGCCGCTCTTCGCTATGAGCTCCTTGCATTTTTCGATGAACTGCTCGCGCGGCGTCGTCTGCATGCTTATGCCGAAGACCTTCTCCGCCTGTATCTCGATGGGCAGTCCGTTCTTGTCCAGCCCGAGCGGGAACAGCACGTTGAAGCCCGACATGCGCTTGAAGCGCGCGATGATGTCCATGATGACATAGGTGAACGCATGACCGATGTGGATCGGAGTGTTCACGTAGGGCGGAGGAGTGTCGATTGCGAAGATGGGGCGTCGGTCGCGCTTGTCGAAGGCGAACAGCCGCTTGCGCTGCCAGTCGTCGAGCGTCTGCTGTTCGAGGGCCTTGTTCCACTGCTTTTCCGTTATTTTCGGCAGGAATTCCATAAAAACCACTTGTTTTTTGCTATGTATTGAAGTCCGGCAGTACATGCTGCCAGTAAAACCGAACCGTTAAAGCGCGTATTCTATTATTTTAGGATTGAAAGTAAATAAATCCGAATTCCAAATTAGAACTCAGGCGCAGAACAATCACTGCTTGGCCGCGGCCTTCGCCTTCTTCTTCATCTCGTCTTCCATTTCCTTGAACGGGCACGTGCCGCAAGTGCTGCCGCAACCCATGCATTCCACCTCGAACCGTTTTACGAAAACAGACATGAAACAAAAAAGCCTGCAAATTCTGTTAGCCTGGCCGGGAAGAGCTCACTCCTCCCCTTCCTCGGGCTCTTCCTCGTCTACGTCCTCGTCGTCTCCATCTTCGTCCCAAGACATTTCTGATTTTCACCTCGCATGTCTTGAACCATGAAATTACTGTTTTCTATGCACGAATTAGCTTATATACGTTAGTCTTTGTCCGTAGCGATATTTCTCGCGCGAAAACATTTATTTCGCGCATCACAAATGGTTTGTAACCGTTCGTTTATCCGTGGAGGTGTTTTTCATGGCGGACAAGATACGTTGCGCGCACATACTCGTGAAGACGGAGGCTGAAGCGAAGCTCCTGCTCGACCAGATCAGCAAAGGCGTGAGCTTCGCGAAGCTTGCGCAGGACAAGTCCCAGTGCCCGTCGGGCAAACGCGGCGGCGACCTTGGCGTTTTCGGCCGCGGCATGATGGTACGCGAGTTCGAGAAGGCGGCGTTCGCTTTGGACAAAGGCCAGATGACGCAGACGCCCGTCAAGACGGAGTTCGGGTGGCATCTGATAAAGCGGTTAGAATGAACAGATTTAAACCGCGGCGTACAACTCCTATTCAAGCCTTGCTCTCATACCGCCTCTGCGGAGCGATGACCGCGCGTGCGCAAGCGTTGATCACAGAAGCACGGAGCGAGGCCATACTATTATTTTGAATTAGTCTGCAGTGGTTTCCATGAAAAAATCCGAAGTGAAAAGGGCCGTGAAGGAAGCGTACGGGAATATCGCCGAATCGTCGGGCCGTGCGGGCTGCTGCAGCTGCGGATGCGGCGGGCCGGCTGACAGCGAAACCATATCCAAGGCAATCGGCTACTCGAAGGACGAGATGCGCGCCGTGCCAGAAGCCAACCTCGACCTCGGCTGCGGGAACCCGACCGCCCTCGCAGGCATCAGGGAAGGCGACACCGTCCTGGACCTCGGAAGCGGCGCCGGGTTCGACTGCTTCCTCGCGTCGAAGAAGGTCGGCCCGAATGGAAGAGTGATCGGTGTCGACATGACCGAGAAGATGGTGGAGAAGGCGAAGGCGCTTGCGGAGAAGCACGGCTACGCGAACGTCGAGTTCAGGCTGGGCGACATAGAGAGCCTCCCAGTGGAAGACGGGTCCGTGGACGTCATAATCAGCAACTGCGTGATCAATCTGGCTCCCGACAAATCGAAAGTCTTCGAGGAGGCGCGCAGAGTGCTGAAGGCGCGTGGGAGGTTGGTGCTGTCGGACATAGTACTGCTGAAGGAGCTGACCGACGAGCAGAGGAACGACAAGAGGCTGCTGGCCGGTTGTGTAGCCGGCGCCCTGATGAAGGACGAATACATAGACAGGCTGAAATCCGCCGGGTTCAAAGTCAGCATCCTGTCGGAAGACAAAAGGATAAGCAAGCTGCAGTACAACGGCATAGCCTTAGAAAGCATCAAAATCGAGGCGTTGAAGAATTAAGCCAGACGCCGTTTTCTTCGGATCCAGCAGAAGCACGGAGCAAGGCCATATACTTTTCTGTAGGATGCACTAGTCGTTCTTGATTAATTATTTGTAATTAAAATCTGATTGACTCACAAACCAGAACAAACTTAATTTAATTTGTATGGTTTCAGTATCAGGTAACTCATTTAACGCTTTGATACATTAATAGTAAATTTTAATAATTAATGCTCTAAGAGTTAATTAGATAACATGGGTCGCCTGAAGAAAATAGCCTTAGGAATTCTAGGCGTATTTGTTCTTTTAATTATTGCTGGTGCTTTGATTGGGCCGTCCGAAAAGCCAACAGGAGAATTTGCTAAGACCGACGAAGAGACAACTACTACAACTCAAGGAATTATTATTAAATCTATTGAAGAACTGATACCAACAAGAGATGAAATATCAACTGTATGGATTATGAATTATAAGGAAGAAGAAATTAATTCTACTGGATTCGAATCCGGTGGATTGTTGGGCATATATAAACTTTCTGGCGTTAGAGGAGGAATATTTATTGATTTTATAATTTACAAATTTGATACAACCGAAAATGCTAAATCCTACTATACTGGCGAGCATGACAGAATTTATAAAATAGGTGGTTTTGAGGAAGTATCGATTCCTCTATCTGCAACTTGTTTTACTACTAAAGAAGACCATGGTTATACAGCTAGGTTTATTGACAGTTATTGTTATAAAAAGAATGTGTTTTTCCACGTCTCTTCAACTTCTAGTGATACTTTCGAGGGACTTGACAGCACCCATAGAGACATGGCACAAGTACTCGATGGAAAAATTAATTAATTACATAGGTGGTTATGTTGAAAAAAATAGTCAAGATAACAGAAAAAGAGTTTAATCCGAAGAAACATATCAAGGAAATCAAATGTAAATGTAATCAATGCGGAAAAGTTTGGCACTATTTAGAGTCTACAAAAAAGTCAATTGAAAGCCAACAACTTTCCCAGGGCTGCGCGGGGTGTGCCACTTTCGGTTCTCCTGTGGGGTCATATTTCTTTCAAAAATCTAAAGAGTTAGACGAGAAAAAGGAAGCGTTTGATAAATGCCCAAATTGTGGTTCAATTGATGTAACCAAAAGTGTGCTATATTATGAAAAATAGAAGTAACATTTTAGTTAACCTTTCTATCTCTTTAATAAAGAATCTTCATCAGAAAAAAATTTCACCTAAGTTAAACAAAAGAGGAGTAAAATGTCGCTTCTACCCAACTTGTTCAGAATACGCTATAATGGCTCTGAGAAAATACGGTTTTGTAAAGGGATGGATTAAAGCATTAAACCGAATAAAGAGATGTCAACCCTATAATTACGATAGTTGTGTAGATTTTCCCTAAGTAGCATTCCTATAGGCTATCAAGAAAGAGCTTGAGCGAATGCCGACACCGTTTTTCAAGACTATAAAGAAAAATTTGGAAGCTAGCGATTATAAAACCAATCATTAAATTTTTTGCTAACAATTATTAATAGTATTACTACGCTGAACATTATCCCTAAGGTAACATCGCCCAACAGAGATTTATCTCCATAGAAAAAGATTAAACTGAATATCACAAAAGCCAAAAAAGATATAATAAATACAATATTCGTTATTTTCATAAAATAACTATATTTTAATTAAATTAAAATCTATCGGTATGACTTCATTTTCAAGCAAACTTGTTTTAAATTTTTATCTACTTAGTAAAAATCAGCGTTTGAGCTGGGTCATTCAGCAGAGCCTGTTTGAAAAGAACAAAGTTTTAAGAAAATTAAAATAATTAGATTAAACCCAAACTCTCGAAGAGCGAATGGTACTTCGTTTCTGCTCTCTGTTCCTCGACTTCTCTCCATTTTGTCACAGTTGTACATTCTTCTCGGTACTCTGTTCTAACGACACTTTTAGTTCCTGGGGTTATAGTATAGCTAAATCTAACCTGGGTAAACCAACTAAGTTCTTTTTCGCAAAATATTCTCTTAATCTCCCCAGGTTCTATATATCCTCTTCCAGTTGAATATTGGTCTGTCCCCGCTATATCATAGGTGCAATGAATAGTAAAAGTTCCAGGTTTGTCATCGGTATTTTTTATTTCTACCCATCCACGAAATCCAAATATATTAAATTCCTTTCCTGCATTACTGTCTACAATTATATAACCTAAAGGAACTTCATCTGTTACTTGATAAGGAACATTACGACATTCTTGCGTCTCGTAGGGTTCTTTAGCAGTGTAAGTAACCATAGCTGTATATGGCATCTTAATTGCAAACCCTCCAATTAAGAAGAGGAAAACTAATACCAATACCGAACCAATAACGAGCTTTTTATCAGCCATAATATCTAGAAAAAAAGTAGTGAAGCTAGATATTTAAACGTTCGCCGCAAAGCGTATTCTCATGTATGATCTTGAAAAACTGGAGGAGTTGTTGAGGATCGTCGTGGGCAGGGACTTTCGAATAATCGACTGCCTGTACAATCATGGAGCAGACGGACGCAGAACTGTCAAGGACATAATGGCCGACACGCACGTACCGAAGTCCACGGTGTACAAAAGGCTGAAGGTGCTGCGGGCATTGGGAATCGTAAAATACGAGCGACTGCCAAACAAAACACTGAGAGGCGTAGTCGGGATGGGCGGGCCGAAACCCGCAGGTTACTGGCTTGCCGACAATTAGCAGAGGAACGTGGAGCTGCTGTACGAATTGGAGCTGTGAAGGCAAACGATCGCGATGCTTTTTTGAGTCGCCATGCGGCATTAGTGCAATTATATGAAAAGAAAGCTTCTGATGCAGACAAATCACATTTTTATCCTATTCGGTGCAAAATAATGTATATACGGAACGTTTTGCATTGGCGGTTTCATGGCAGATGTCGACTGGGACAAGATAATCCGAGCAGCGCAGTCCAAGAAGAAGGAGGAGGAGAAGCGCGACGAACTGGAAAAGCGCCTGAGGCGCATGGAAAGCACCTTGCGGAAGGTCGCGGCCGAGAAGGAAGCGGTTGCCGTCAGGGCGGAGCGTCCAAGGGAACCTGCTTCCAGGAGGGATTCCATCCGAAGACTGCTTGGCCGGAAGGGCGAGGAGGACAAGCTGCTCAACCGGCTGGAAAAGCTGGAAAGGCTCGAGCACGAGCTGGGGAGGAAATCCGCGGCCGCGGAGCCGAGGGACGACGTGCCGCCGGGATTCAAGATAGTGCGCGTGCCGAGGCGGAGCACAATAAGGCTTGGCAAGGCGGGCGCCGCCGTTGGCGAGAAGCTGTCAGCCGGCGCGAAGGCCCTGTTCTCGAACAGGCGCAACATGATTGCTGTTGTCGGCGTACTGGCCATCGCGGCAGTCGCAGGCCTGTACTTCACGGGCAACCTCAACCTGCCAAACATTTCAGGTCTTACAGGTTTGTTCACCAAGCCGAGGGTGACGTACGTCTGCTCGGACGGCGTGACGACCGTTGAGAACATGACAATGTGCCCAACAACCACGACGACGAGCACTACAACGACCACGACGATTCCGGCCACGACCACTACTACCACAACGCTGCCGCCGTGCGCCGGCAACTACTGCGTCTACCTAAAGCAACTGACGTGCTCGGGCAGCACGATAAACGCAAACCTCGTCAACTCCGGCTCCAAGTCGTTCACTACGGACATATTCCTGATACTCAAGTTCTTCGTTAACAACGAGGAGAAACCGTTCGTGTGCTCACCGATGGCTGTCAGCGTGGGCGGGGAGATGACATGCATGTACACAACGCCAGCCGGTGGCACCTTCGACATCGAGGTGCGTGGCCCGAGCCTCGGCAACATCGAGAAAGGCACCGTAACCTGCTAGTCAGGCTAGAACAAGTTCTTCGAACTACTGCACGAATTTAGTCAGCCCGGGCTTCAGGCTGTCCGTGTCGATTATCAGGATTTTTCCCGCGTTCACCTGTATGGATGCGTTGAAAACGGGCACGCTGTCAACCCACGCGTGCTTCGAGCCGGCGTGCGAATGCCCGTGCACCACAAGGTCCGGCTTGTGGCGTATGAGCACGTTCTCGTAAACGTTCCATCCCATGCTGCCGTAGAAGCTCGGATTCTCGCCTTCCAAGGTCTTGTACGTGGGCGCGTAGTGCATGAGCAGTATCCGGTAATCGGCGCGCATGGTTATCAGCTGCCTCTCCACAAGCGCCACGCGGTTCGCGTATATGCGCTCGATGCCCTGCACGTTCGCCCGTTGCCACGGCGTCGGGTTCTCGAGGCTGCCCGTTGTTCCGATTACGCCCACGACGAGGTCGCGGGTCGCGCCTGGAAGATGGATGTTAACATTTGTGCTCTGGTCGTCGAGGAAATGCACGTTCTTGAAGCGCGTTTTCAGCGTTTCGCGTATCTCCTGGTACTCGTTGTTGCCGAAGCACGCCACTATAGGACAGGTTATCTTCCCGAACATCGCGTTGTACACGCGTTCGTACTCGTCCGTGCCTCCGCGGTTGACCATGTCGCCGGCTATCAGCATGAGCTGCGGCTTCTTCTCGAGCGTGTCCAGGCCGTCGAGCGCGCGCAAAAAGTCGCCGAAGTAGCGCGGGGAATGTATGTCGGAGACGGCGGCGATTATCATATGTTCTATTATGGCTGCGTCCGGCTAAATCTTTCACTGGCGTCGGGGGCTTTCCAAGAGTTTCGCTACGGCCACAGTGCGCTTCAGGCACGCCATGTACGGCTCGAAGTTCTCGGTCAGCATATACGGCATGTCTGGCCCGAGCAGGCCTTCTTTGCGAAGCTCGCCCAAGGAATAGTCTATTTCAGCAATGTTCAATCCTGTCTTTCTTGCAATGTATTTTCTCGTAACTTCTTCGGGTTTGACGTTGCGGTTGATTATAGCGTTGGCGACGCGCAGCGAGTTCTGGATAGGCCACCTCTTTTTGGATGCGTCAAGCCTGTACGTCGCGAGGAAATGTATTATGTCTTCCATGCTTGGTTCTGGCAGTTGATGCAGTTCGTTCTCCATGCTTTAGAAATCCACAGCAACGGATATAAGCGTTTACAAGCCCCGCGTATCAAAGCAGTCCGTGCGTCCTACCGTACCTCGTAAGGTCGGACTTGCGACCGTGGAATATGTGCGGCCAGTCCTCGTCCTGATTGAGCGGCAGCTTCGCCTCCCTAAGGATGCTGTATATGCGTTTTGCGCGGCCTCGGAGGTCTTTCGGAAGCCTCGACCGCACGTCGCTGTTCACGTTTATCAGTACGTCGTTGCGCCCGTACCTCTTCGCTGCGTCGTATATCCTGTAGAAGACCTCCCGGACGAGCGTGTCGTGGCCGGCGGCCCTCTCGCGCGCGTCCCTGTCGCCTGGCGGCTGCCGTGCCTCTTCCAGGTGTTTGCTGCACAGGCGCAGGTGGTTCTCTATGGGCGCCATGTACGCCGGGCCGACCGTCCATCGGGCCGACAGCGCGTCCGCGAGTCCTTTCGCCTCCTCCAACTTTTTCTCCGCGCGGCCGTACCTCTTCTCCGCATAGAACTTCATGCCGGCGACCCGTGCCTCGTCGAGCCTGAGCTTAAGGTCGTATAAACAGTCGGTAAGGTGCGAAAAGGAATGCCCCTTTGGGTTGTCCGATGTTCGTACGTGCATATGTGGACCGATCGGGATTCGAACCCGAAGCCTCCTGCTTGCGGAGCAGGCGATCTTTGACGCGGCTTGCGCCTTACCGTTGATCTATCGGCCCGTCCACTTTTCTAATAACTTACACTAAAGCTTATTTAATAAATAGTTTCCGTATTCAGTATATACATCTGAAAACAACGGACCCGTAGCTTAGCTTGGTGGAGCGTCTGACTGATAATCAGAAGGTCAGGAGTTCAAATCTCCTCGGGTCCACTCGTGCTAACGCTTAAGCTCGACCCGTGGAATAAAACTATTATGAAAGGGGTCGTGATTCTCGCTTTTGCGACCGTACTGATGGTTTTCCTTTCTGGATGCACCATCGGCGGCCCGGGTACTGGAGGTCCGCCGTGCCAGACATCGCCGGGCGAGTGGGTTCCCGCGCAGGGCGAATGCCCGGGCAGCGACACGGAGACGCAGCAAAAGTGCAACACGTTCTGCGACAGCCATCCGGACTGCTGCGGCGAGCGCGGCGGGAATGAGAGTTCGTACCGCTGGCAGACGCTGCTGCCTTTGCCTCCTGATGCCGAGATAGCTGCGCTGGCGAGAAACTACCCGATAACGATAAAGGCGATAAACGAAGGACCGATGATTTATTCGCAGAACGGCTCGGCCGCGGTGATAAGCGACGCGACGCTCGCGCGCATGAAGGAAACGGGCTTCAACACCGTGCAGATAATGCTGATAGGCAAGAAGGTGGCGAACGGCACGATAGTGTTCAACGAGGAGAACAACGCAGTGCTCCTCAACGACGTCGTGGCCATAAAGAAGTCTGGCATGGCTGTGTGGGTGGTGCTGGACATGGCCGGTTATGCGGATGCCGCATCGAACCCATACGCAAGCTACGCAGAGTTCAAGCCGGCTTACCTGAACCTCGTGCGCCTCTCGGCGCCGCTGATGGAGAAATACAAGGTGGAGTATTTCACGCCGTGCAACGAGCCGGACAAGTACTTCAAGGAGCAGACGCAGTGGGGCTCGGCTGACGACATCAACGCATACTTGGAAGAGTTCTTCCCGACGATGAACGCCGAAGCGAGGCGGAATTTTGACGGCAAGCTAATCGGCAAGATAACGCAGATAAGCAAGCACGACCCCGCGGTTGTGGACGCGTCGCTGACGGGCGTGGACATCGGCGGCGTGGACGTCGGCCCGAACCTGGAGGGCGCCTTGCCTGTCGACCGCTACGAACAGGAGTTCGGGGACTACCAGCTTTATGCAACGGCCGCGGCTGCTAAAGGCGTGCCGTGGATGAACGCCGAGTACTGGCAGGGCGACTTCTTCGTCGACTATCCCGCGCACGTCAAGAACAACCAGCTAGCGTACGCGAACGTGTCCTTCAACGCGTACTTGGCCGTCATGCCGAAAGGCGTCGGTTACACATGGAACGACTTCTCGACGTTCTCGCTGCAGCCGCAAGGCGAAGCGACGAGGCTCGCGATAAAGGAGTTCCTCGCGAAGATATGACCTGTAAAACTAAAGGACTTAATTGTGTTCTTTGAAACGAATGTAATTTTCTATTTTCCTCTGTTTTCTTTTCAGTAAAATAAAGGGCAGTACAAATGATTTCATGAAACTCATATTTTTGGAAGAAACGAGAAATTCCAAATCGTACCAAGTGCCGTCTATAAACCTGCTTTCTTTATCGTAAAAGACCGTTCTGCGTCTTTTTGTTGACGTGACTGCGCATCTCATGATTCTCGATAACGATTCAAGTAGCTTTGATTGTTTGCTTCCACTGGTCACTCTGACGACGCATTGAGGATACTCAGGTCTTTTAATGCGAATATTGCCATCTCCGTCTATCACGCCAGCTATGTATGCTCCAAACAAATGCATGTTTTGTTCGAACCATAGAGGAGGACTCGGAGGATCTTTGAATTCCAAATCAAGAGACTCAAATGCTTTCAAAAGTTTTTTAACACCCATTCCGCAGCACCACCTTCCATCCGTTCTTCTGAATACCTTCAGATCCTTTCCGAAGAATTTGTTACAGGCATCGCGAAACGCCTCTGCGAGTATCTTGTCTTTGACTTCTATCTCGAGAGATACGCTGCCGTTCCTGCGAGATTTTAGAGAGCCATCGGCCTGCGTCAATCCTACCCAATATGCGAACCGGCCGTCTTCGAAATTCATAATACAATATTTAACAACCCATGCCAATAGAATTTCAGGAGCACACTTCCGCTGTATTTTTAAACTGTTCGTTTCCAATAAATATACTAGGTCAGACGCTCCCGTCGTCTAGTCCGGCCAAGGATCGTGGGCTTTCGGGTTGTTATGCGCGAAAGCGTCGAGCCGCAAGGCGATGACAGAACAACGAAGATATCCACTGACGCGGGTTCGAATCCCGCCGGGAGCATGCTTTCTTTTAAGCCGCCGCGCGCAAATCTATCAATATGAACGAACACGAAAAATCGGAGGACGCACAGCCTTCTTTCGCAAACCAGCCGTTCGACAGCTCGCGATTCGAAGACCGCGGCTTCCCTGAACGCCATTTCCTCCCGTTCGATACGAAGACTGTCCTGAAGAAGCTGCTCGGGATCTTGTACCTTTTCCTCGGCGGTATCACGGTGTTCCTTTCATTCTACCTGCCGGACACGCTTCTGCGCGACATGGCGCTCCGCTACGTCATACCCATCATCCTCGGCATAGTTTCTATAATCCTGATAATCAACGGCTACTTCAAGCTCACAGAGGACGACCGCGCGTACAAGTGGTAGGCCGCACGCAGCGGTGTTCGAAAGCCTTAAATCTCTCAACGTTTCCCTTCTTTTCAGGTTTGCATGTCAGAGACGACCATAGGCGTTTCCAGGAAGCTGAAGCGCACGCTGAATGCGCGGAAGAAGCACGCCCGCGAGAGCTACGAGGACGTGCTGTGGCGTGTTCTAAGCCATTGACTCCTTTCAGCCACCGCCTCCAGTGAGGAAAATCCTTTAACTAGTCCCTTCGTTATATGTTTCTTATGAGCGATGCGCGCCGGGCAGAACTGCAACTGGTGCTTGCATGAAGAAATGCGACTGGTGCGGCAAGGAAACGCCGTTCACGAAGATAAAGTACAAGGGCAAGTTCTACTGCTCCGATGAATGCATGAAGCAAGGCGGATAAGCCGATCGGCGAGTTGAAACCTAATTTTTAAGGATTGCTTTCGAAATAGGAACTATGGCGTATGATGGAGCGGGAACCGGAGCGGGAAGAAAGAAAGGCGCGAAGTTCGTGACCGATTTCTTCTCCGAGGAGGAGGCGAGCGTGGTAGCGTTCGGCGTCGAGTGCCCCGAGTCGCTTCGCGATGCCAGCCAGCTCGTGGAGCCGTTCGACTTCACGGAAAAGCGCAACTGGTTGGAAGGCGCGCGCGTATTCGATGCCGGCGACGTAAACATGGAAGCGGTCGAAGAGAAAACAAAAACAATCTTGTCCGGAAACAAGCTGCCTCTGGTTTTGGCGAAGGAGCACACGGTCACGCTGCACGCGATGAAGGCGATGCCCGCGGGCACGAAGCTCGTCGTATTCGACGCGCACGCGGACGTGAAGGACGAGTACGAAGGCAGCAGGCAGAGCCATGCGTGCTGGCTGCGCAGGTGGTGCGAGGTTGCTGGAAGCAACTGCGTAAACGCCGTGCTCGTCGGGGTGCGATCGGGCGACGAGGACGAGCTGGAGTTCCTGAGAGCCAGCGATATGAAGTTCTTCACGTCGGAGGATGTGCGCAGCGACGCGGCCGCGGTCGCGAAATGGCTCGCGGAGTTCGTCGGCGACTCGGAATTTTATTTGAGTCTCGACATGGACGTCTTCGACCCGTCCATCGCTCCGGCCGTGAAGTACCCCGAACCCAGCGGCGTGAGCTGGGACGCGTTCGTGCAGCTCGTGCACGCGCTCGAGGAAGGCGCGCTGGTGGGGTTGGACTGCACGGAGATACGGCCGATTGCTGGTAGCATGGTAACGGAGTTCGTGGCCGTGAAGTCCATATTCAAAATCCTCGGCATGTTCGTTAAGCCCGCGTCCCCCTGATGGGTTTAAATGTTTTATGAACCATTCGTCCTCTATGGCAAATGTGCCCAGCTCGCTTCTTAAGGTATGGAAGATGATGGAGGTCGACCTGGCCAAGGAGTACGGCATACCTCCGGCGAACGCGGAGATGTCCGGAGCGTTGCAAGAGTACCTTGGAAGGGGCGGCAAGTACCTGCGCCCGGCTCTTACGTTTGTCACCACCGAAGCATACCAGCTGGACATGCTGGAGAAGGCGCTGCTGCCGATTATGCGCGTGCAAAATTACGACCACAACTTTTTCCTCATACACGACGATGTCGAGGACGGTTCGATGCTCAGGAGGGGCAAACCCACGCTCCACGTGTCCTTCGGCATTCCAAAGGCGATAAATTATGGAGACTACCTTAGGTCGCTGGCGGATAAAGAACTGCTGAAATATCGCGATGTCGACCCGGCACTCTACGGGACGCTGTCTTCGGCAAGGACCGAAATGATGGAGACGACTTCGAGGGGCCAAGACCTCGAGTTCGTTATGCGGGAAAACCCGCTCGCGGAGGCGACCGAGCAGGGCGTGCTAGAGATCCTCCGCAACAAGACCGCGCACTACACGGCCTTCACGCCGATAAGGTATGGCACGATATTTGCTGGGAAAGAGTACGACGCGCTCTCCATCAAGGAGAACCTTATGGGGATAGGCGTAGCGTTCCAAGTAATCGACGACACTCTGGACCTGTTGGCCGAAAAGGAAGAGGAAAACGCCCCAGCGAACCTCGTAAGCCAGAAGTTCGGCAAGGACTGGCTTGGGGATTTGGAGGAGGTCAAGAGGACCTATCCGCTTGTCAAACTCATAGAAGCAGTTTCTCCAAGCGAAAGGGAAATCGTCTTCGACCGCCTTGACATATATGGAAAAATGCCGAGGCTGGTCGTAAAGAAGAACGACACCCTCATGTCCAAAATAGGGACAAACATGCGCGAACTTGCGGGAATTGAGAAGCAGATAGATGAAATAAAGCTGGAAATCCTCGGGTTGGTAAAGGACTACAAGATAACCGAGCAATCTTGGGAGTTCGCCAAGGACCTTTACGACTCGAACATAGGTGCAATCGACGAGCGGCTGCCGGACACGGAAGGCCGCAAAAAAGTCGACGAGCTGCTCTATTACGCAATCGGCAGGTTGTTCTGAAACGCAGGGGCGCGGGGCACCTTCTCGAGCTGTTCGATTACTCCATAAGTAGGAACTTCTAGGTCATGCCGCGAGCAAAAATCAGAACCTGTAGTAAAGCCCGTCCGGACCGATAGGATAGTCTGTCAGCTTTCTTATGATGCGCATCTTCGCAGGCTCGACCGGAGCGAGCACGTCCACCATCTGCATAACATCCCTGTCGTAATCGTCCGGTATCGCTCGCACCGTGCCGGTCAGCTTCCCGTTGTCCTCGCCGTACAGCATGCCGGCGGCCGAGATATTGCCGGCCCTGCTCTCTCCTGGGAAGTTCCGGTAGTACAGCGGCCATATCCTGCTTACCACGTATGCTTCGAGGAAAGTCTGCGGAAGCCTCGTGAAGAATGCGATCCTCGCCGGGAACACGTGGGGCAGCGCGCGCTCTATCTCCGGGATCAATGCGACCTCTTGCGTGGCCCGCCGCTCCGCGGACCTCAGCTCCTCGACGTCGTACCCTTTGAAAAGGCCGACGATCTCCCTGACTTTCTCCGACCTGTCGGCGTTCGACGAGAGTATAGACTTGGCGTGAGGGATCAGTTCCTCGCTGAGGTTCCTCACTATGGGGATTATGGAATCGCTCGATGTGAAGGTCTCGTTGAAGTCGGTGTATAGGACGTATCTGTCCTTCTGAGCGACGAGTGACCACTCACTTTTTCCAAGCCGCCTCAGAACCTCTTCTATGCGCGGCCCGTCGCCGGATGTTTGCGCGGCCATCGAATGATTAATAAAATACAAAGCTTAAATAATCTCCATCGGCATTATTGCATTTGAGCGGGGGTCCGATAGCCTGGTCAATTCGGCAGGCCTGAGAGCGGTGCGAGCCGCCAGGAAGCGCCTGTAGCTTAGTGCTTTCGTGGGTTCAAATCCCACCTCCCGCATTAAAACTCAACTAATTTCTATCCTTAAACACAACTAATAATTATGGGCATAAAGATGAAAATAAGATAGAGAAGTTGCTAAATAGAATTGCTAGA
>Ga0315281_10008164_pt1 | contig 14642 bp, 18 predicted proteins | sample YL17G07_0_MG_FD_204540 | JGI IMG/M metagenome (GOLD analysis project Ga0315281, IMG submission 204540) | Sediment microbial communities from Yellowstone Lake, YNP, Wyoming, USA - YL17G07_0 | ecosystem: Environmental > Aquatic > Freshwater > Lake > Sediment | place: USA: Wyoming | collected...
CTCTGAGGCTTTGGCGCATATTAGGGTAGACGTTGGGGTAGATAAACGGCGCAGTTCTAATAACTAAGTGAAATCAATTACTTACGGCTGGTATTGGCGGAGGGAGAGGAACTGTAATCTAACATTCTCCCCGTAAGTCATCGTAGTCCAGCGAATTGTACCGTATGGCGGAGCTGGGCGGCATGTCCGAGATGAGTCTGCTCATCACCCAATTTCAGACATGCGCCAGAAGGGTCGGCACGTCCGAAAAGTGCCAGGAAGCAGTCGTGGGCAGCTGCAACAAAACGTCTCGCCGCAGCCGACCGCAGCAACGGCGGGTAGCAGCGCAATCTGTCGGTGTCGTACAACAAGGTCGGCGACGCGCCGGTGGCGGTCGCCTGCATTTCTCAAGGATCACCTTATCTGACCAGGTTACATTTCTCGCCTTCGACTAGGCCCGTCTTTGCGGGAAATTCGCCTGGATCAAAATTGTTCGCTGCGCCCACGCTCGCGGCATATTGCGTCCAGGCTCTTGAAATGACGGAGAAGTCCTTTTGCGCATCTGCCTTTTCGTTGGAATTGTTCGGTCCTTCAAACGACGCCATATAGTCATTCCTGGCTTCAAGCAGGACCTTCAATGCGTCGTCCGGCCACCTGGCAATCGTTATTTTCGCACTGACTGGCTTGCCATCAATCAATCGTGGGGTGCCGTCCACGTTCCGCTGATTGATGCCATTATTGAAGTCGAGAATATCCTTCAGTTTCCTGCACTCGACCGACTCGGTCGCATTGTAGGACTCTATCACGGAGTCTTTTGCCGCTCTCAGGATGGCCGCTCTTTGGGCGGCGTTCAGGCTATTCCAGGCGGCTTTGTCAACGTGCATCCACGACAACAGGAACGGTTGATGCCACGACGGATGATGGGCAAATCGCGCGCCCATCTGTCCGATATTCTGCGAGCAGTTCGTTTCGGTGCCTGCCGGAATTGGGAACGCAAGGGCCGGACCGCAATCCAATTTGCCGGCATCCGGATCACCGAGAGGACGGGCAGGAGTTGCACTTTTAACCGGAAAGAAATCGACGAGATCATCAAATGGGTTGACGTATTCGAAGCCCTGGATTGTTCGTCTTTGCATCGGCAGAAGAACCGATTGGCCTCCGACCGGCGGATAAAACACCAGGGTCTTGGAGCGGATAACGCCTCTTTGCACCAACAGGTCGCAGGCGCGGTCCAAGATATCCTGCGGCGGAGCTAAATAGCGAATTCTCCAGCCCGACGTGCAAAGACCTGCCAGGCCAATTCCATTGCCCTGACTTTCGCAATCGGCGTCTCCCACGTTGCAGTTCGGCTTGCCGACAGGCTGGAGAAAATAGCCCGAGCCTTGCATGGTGCTTCCCACGACCGGGAAGACGATTTGAGTCCCGCCTCGGCTATCCAGAATTGCTTGCGCCAGTTCGATGCCGTTTCTCCCGGCGCTATCCAGCTTCGCGTTGTAAAGAAATCCAAGCGTCTGCTCGAAATTCATTCCAAAGGGCACCGAATTGTAGATGAAGCCCCAGTCAGGCTCCGAAAAGGTCGGGCGCGGTGCGGCCTTGGTATTTGCAAATTGCACGCCGGCCCTCAGGGCATTCACCTCGCGACCAATGCTCTGATTGCGCTGGAAGATGACCTTCTGTCCGACCGGCAATGCATCCGGCCCCTTCTCATCGGTATAATCCATGACTTTCTCTATGAAGATCTTCATGGCGCCATAGCCGGGATTTCTTGGATCCGTCGACGTGCCGTTGCCGCGCCCAATGGTCGGGGAGCCGCTGTATTCATTGTATTGAATGACGACATCTGCAACCGCAGACCGACTGAAAAATGCACAGCACAAAACAACGGTCAATGCTGATAGAGTTTTGCATGATTTCATTTTCCACTCCTTTGGTGAGGCGCGATAAGAAAATCATATTTTGATTTCTGGCACGGCACCAGAGGTGCGAGTACGCATGAGAGTCCTATGCAGGAAAAAATGGCCAGCACCGACTTTGTCATCTCACGCGTGTTCGATACGCCGCGCGACCTCGTATGGAAGGCATTCACCGAACCGGAGCGCATCTAGTCTCGCGCGGCTTGCGCGTGATCGACCTTGGCGCGGCACCCGGCGGCTGGAGCCAGATCGCGGCGAAACGCGTCGGCGCGGATCAAGGCAAAGGCCGCGTGGTCGCGATCGATGTTCTCGACATGCCGGCGATCCCGGGCGTCGATTTTCTTCATCTCGATTTCATGGCCGAGCCGGCGCCGGACAGACTCAAGGCGATGCTTGGCGGACCGGCCGATGTGGTCATGTCCGATATGGCGGCGAACGCCGTCGGCCACCGCAAGACCGATCACCTCAAAATCATGGCGCTGGCGGAAGCAGCGGCGGCGTTCGCGCGCGAGGTGCTCAAGCCCGGCGGCGCGTTTTTGTGCAAGGTCTTGCAGGGTGGTACCGAGCACGAATTGCTCGCCGATCTCAAGCGCGACTTTGCGTCGGTGAAACATGTGAAGCCCGCGGGGCCAGCCGGCCGGACTCGGCGGAGCTTTACGTGCTGGCGACGGGGTTTCGTCACCCCGCCCGCTGATCGTCCAGTGCCGCGGCGGCCGGATCGCCAATTGTAGGGTGATTGAGGCGCTCGCCGACCATTCCCAGTGTCTGGCTGAGCATTATCTAAACCCGACCTGACCGCGGGCATTCCGTGGGTCATCAACATTTCTCACCCGCTGCGTTTCAGGGTTCCAACTAATTCCAGGCATTGTAAGCAGCGCAGGAGATCAGAAAACCTCAATCGTGCCCGCGATGAAATCCTCAACCAGCGTCGAGGCGCGGTCGAGACGATCGGTCATAATTTCGGTAATGCGGGGTTTTAGTCGATCGACGGGAACTCCGTCGCACGTTGCAAGCCGAACCTGCAACATTGCCGGCTCGGTCACGGGAGCGCCGATTTGACCCACTATCAGGCATTGTGTTGCAGTAATCTCCGGTATCATAGCGACCAACGTCTCGGCAATTTCGCGCGCGAGGACGTTGTAGATTTTTCCGACATGGGTCACTGGGTTCTTTCCCGCGGCTGCTTCGAGGCTCATCGGCCGACAGGGTGTAATCAGACCATTCACCCTGTTACCTCGACCGACCTGACCATCATCGCCGGCCTCGGCCGACGTCCCTGTAACGGTGAGATACACAGTGTTCGCGGGTGGATAGTCGGCGGTATTGACCCTCACTTCGGACGCGGGAAATCCGTGTTCGATCGAGAGCTTCCGCACCATCTGCTCGATCGCGGCCTTCTCCGCGAGATAATCGTCGATGTGAGCCAGATACCTTCCAATCATTGCACACGCCACCGTTAGATCGACCGTCGTGCCGCGACGAATGCCCATGACCTTGACGTCCTCGCCCCACGCCGGATGTTCACGGTTGCGATCTCTTCCATTGATGCGCTTTTCGACGGCAAGTACGAGACGTTCCAGCGGGCTCAGCGGTGCGTGAGCGACACCGATCGACGTATCATTGGCCAATGCAACTCCGTGTCGAGGGTGTCGAGAGAAAAGCTCCCGGAGGTCTTGAGAGCCTGGTCGGATGAGCTGGTGAATCTGCACATGGCGTTCTGCATCCAAGGCATGCAGGTTGGCGCGCATCCAGGCGCGTGAACCCTCGACGGCGATCTCGTTGATCGGAAGAGCTTTGCCCCCGACCTCCATTATTGCCCGCCCCGCCAGATAGATATTGATAGGATCGATCACGCGACCGCCGCCGAAAACCGGCGCGGCGCGGCCTCCACACAGAAGTGCCTTGTCGACATTGTGATGGAGAACGGCTCCAAAACGATCCCGATATTCACGGCAAAGATTGCGCGAGAGCGTCTCCGCGAGAGCGTCACAGATCGTGTCTGGATGGCCTAAACCTTTGCGCTCAACGATCTCCACGACGTCATCAGTGACCTCAAGCGTCGATATGATTAGAGATTCCACGGCGGATATCCGAGGTCACAGTGCCGCTCGCTTTTCACTGCCGAGCGCGGTTCAGGGTCGGGTTCAAACGCCAGGGCGGCGGTTCGCCATCCGCGCAGCCGATCTGCCGAGCGTCGCGCACTAATTCCGTGCGGGTGCCGAGCAGCTTTATCCAGTGATGTCTCGCTTCTTCTCAAGATATTCGTCGCGATTGATCTCGCCGCGCGCATAACGTTCCTCAAGCACGTCAAGACCAGACGACCGCCGCCCCATTCCGTGGCCCATCATTCCGGGTCCCATCATACCAGGCCCCATCGGATGACCGCCCCAGCCAATCGCATACCGAACGGCCATCACAATCGCCGTGATGATAAGGGCCAAGAACAAGAGTGGGATGATGAAATGGAAAGGGCCGAACCAACCCCAACCACCCCAGTCACCCATCATTCCGTAAGGTCCATTCCACATCATTGCTTAGTCCTCCGATGGTTGGAAATAGCCGTTGCGACGGTTGATAACGAAACGCTGCACGAGCGAATTGTCCTTGGTGACGATGTCGGCCACGAGCGTGTCGGCATCCTTCTCCTTTACATCACCAACCTTCAGGCGCGGATTGCCCTGCCACGCGAGCCAGCGCTCAAAATAGTTCTTCACATTGTCTGTCGACAGATTGAGATCGCGCTCCGCCGTATTCCATCCCGGACCCGTTACGCCTGGGCCATACCCGCGCATCATGCCGGGACCAAATCCGCCCCACATGCCGGGACCCACCATCATGTTGGGTCCCATCATCCCCCACCATCCGCGCGCTGGATAAGGCGCCATGAAAGCTCCGTATCCCCACATCAGCGCAAAGAGGGACACTGCAAGGACCACGATGAGCTGGAAAGGTCTACGCATGGCAGACGCTCCTCGTTTTTCACGATCAGCTTTTTAATACTACAACAATAACTCGATGCCAGGACGGCCTTGCCTGCATTGATCCGCGTCAAGATGCCGTCGCGACCTTGCGATCACGGATCACGCGCTCCCTGCGACGATCGGCAACCCTGCGGCGCGCCACTCCGGAAGGCCGTCTTCCAGTCGGCGGACCTTGAAGCCACGAGCGCGAAGCGCTGCAACTGCTTCGTAGGAGAGCACGCAATAGGGGCCGCGGCAGTAGGCGATGATCTCTTGCGTAGGATCGAGATCGGCCAGTCGCGCTTCAAGCTCGCGCAGCGGAATGTTCACCGCCCCTGGCAGATGCCCCAATGCAAACTCGTCCGGCGGGCGCACGTCGAGAACAGTGACGGCGCCGGCACGTGACCGTTCCAGAAGCTCTGCGCGAGAGACCGGCTCTAGGCTGTCGCGATTATTGAAATAGCCGCGGATCAGCCGATCCACCTCGGCGACGTTGCGCTCGGCGATCCGGCGCAATGCTGCCAGCAGATCGAGCACGGCTTCATCGGCCAGCTGGTAGAAGACGAACTTGCCGTCGCGTCGAGCTGCCACGATCCCCGCGCGCCGCATCTGCTGCAAGTGCTGCGATGTGTTCGCGACCGAGAGGCTAGTTCGCTCTGCCAAAACTTCCACGCTCCTCTCACCCTGAGCGAGTTGCTCCAGGATTTCGAGCCGGTGGGCGTGCGCCAGCGACTTGGCGACGGCGGCGAACTGGACGAAGAGCGCCAATTTCGGGTTGCGGCTTGACATCGACCAGTAAACTACCTTAAATTATTCAATTGATAGATTGAATGATATACAATTCAATCGTTTGGTCAAGCCTATAAAAGCGGTTCCTGGCCCATGCGTGAAGCCATCTTTGCTTATGAACCCTACATCCGGCTGGGCGCTTTCGGTGGCGTCTTCGTCGTAATGGCGATCTGGGAACTGATCGGGCCACGACGGAAGCAGGCCATCGGACGCGGCTGGCGGTGGCCCAACAATCTCGGCGTGGTGGTGCTCAACACACTCGTTGTCCGCCTCGTGTTTTCGACCACGGCCGTCGGCCTCGCACTCATTGCAGAGGCGCGCGGGTGGGGCCTTTTCAACCTGTTGGCGCTCCCTACCTGGGGCGGCGTCGTGGCCTCGATCGTCGTCCTCGATCTCGCGATCTACCTCCAGCATGTCCTCTTCCATGCCGTGCCGGCGCTGTGGCGGCTGCACCGCATGCATCACGCCGATCTCGAATTCGACGTGAGCACCGGGCTGCGCTTCCACCCGATCGAGATTGCGCTGTCGATGCTCATCAAGTTCACCGTCGTCGCCGCGCTGGGAGCGCCGGCGCTTGCCGTCTTGATCTTTGAAGTGCTGCTGAACGCGACCTCGATGTTCAATCACGGTAATGTCCGCATCCCCACGGGCCTTGATCGCGTCCTGCGCGGGATCGTCGTCACGCCGGACATGCATCGCGTCCATCACTCGATCCTGTCGCGCGAGACCAACAGCAATTTCGGTTTCAACCTGCCTTGGTGGGACCGACTGTTCGGCACCTACCGCGCCCAGCCCGCCGCCGGGCATGACAGCATGACGATCGGCATCGAGCAGTTCCGTGATCGGCGCGAGCTCGGGCTCGATCGCATGTTGCTCCAGCCCTTCCGCGGCGATGCTGGCCGTTATCCGCTTGGGCAGCGGGAAGGTGAACAATGAGCATGCGCCGTGTCTTGCCGCGCCTTGCGCTCGCGCTGCTGCTCGTCGCAGCGGCGGCATGGGCCGCCGTTTACCGCGAACAGATCAATCTGGCGACGCTCGATGCCTGGCTCGGCGCGCTCGGCCTGTGGGCGCCGGTTGGCTATATGGCGCTTTATGTGGTCGCCACCGTGGCTTTCGTTCCCGGCGCGATCTTCGGTCTTATCGGCGGCGCCTTATTCGGGCCATTGTGGGGCAGCTTCTGGAACCTGCTGGGTGCGACACTCGGCGCCACGCTTTCATTCCTCGTCGCGCGCTACATCGTCGGAGACTGGATCGAACGCAAGTCCGGTGGGCTCCTCAAGCGGTTGATCGAAGGCGTCGACGCGGAAGGCTGGCGTTTCGTCGCCTTCGTGCGGCTGGTGCCGCTGTTCCCCTTCAATCTGTCGAACTACGTGCTGGGGCTGACGCGCATTCCGCTCCATCACTACGTGATCGCCACGCTCGTCTGCATGGCGCCCGGCACGGTGGCCTACACTTGGCTTGGGCACGCCGGCCGCGGGGCGCTGACTGGCGAAGCGGATACGGTGCGCTATGGTCTGCTCGCGCTCGGCCTGCTCGCGGCGATTGCCTTGCTGCCGCGGTTCATCGGGCGGATGCGCAAATCATTTGCATGGATCGAGGTAAACGAACTCAAGCGCCGGCTCGACGGCGGCGAAGCCGTGACCGTTATCGACGTGCGGGGACCCGACGAATTCACCGGACCGCTTGGCCATATCGCGACCGCGCGCAATATTCCTGTCACCGAGCTTAATAGCCGATTAGCCGAGCTTGCTGGGCTTGAACGAGCCCCACTCGTCCTCGTTTGCCGGACCGACAAGCGCTCGGCGGCGGGTGCACGGAATTTGCGTGCTGTCGGGTTCAGGCAGGTCAATGTCCTGCGCCGCGGGATGGAGCAATGGAACGAAGCCGGCCTGCCGGTGGAAGGTCGCACCGTCGGCGCAACACGCTAAAGGAGGCTCACCATGAAAATCCTGTTCATCCTTAACGACCCGCCCTACGGCACGGAACGCGTCTACAACGCGCTGAGGCTCGTTCACGCGCTGCTGAAGAAAGAGCCGCAGACGGAGGTTACCGTCTTCCTCATGGCGGACTCGGTCATTGCAGCCAAGGCCGGCCAGAAGACACCGGACGGATACTACAATGTCGAGCGCATGCTCAAGCGCGTGCTGGCCGGCACCGGCAAGGTGCTCTTGTGCGGCGCCTGCATGGATGCCCGTGGCCTCGACGATGCGGCTCTCATGGCGGGCGCGCGCCGCAGTACAATGGACGAACTGGCGGCGGCCACCGCAGAGGCCGACAAGGTTCTGGTGTTCTGACCATGCGGCGCATCTATCTCGACTACTTTGACGTGAATCATGGAGGGCACAATCGAATAGGAAACTCTTGAGGCTCGTTCGGATTACCAACTCTAAACCACCAGGAAAGGAATACTCCATGTCAACCAATGTGGGAACCATCGATCGTATCATCCGCATACTTGTTGGCCTCGTGTTGATCGCATATGCGATCCCGCTGGGTTTCCCCAAAACGGACTGGAATTGGATCGGTTGGATCGGCGTCGTGCCTATCATTACAGCCATCGTCGGGATTTGCCCGGCCTATAGCCTCCTTGGCCTGTCGACCGGTCCAGTCAGCAGCCGGAAGCAATGAAGTAATGGTGAGACTAGGGCACAAACGGCGCCTCGTTCGGACCCTCTGGGCAGTATCTGCAACCCGCTTGGTACAAACGCTCCGCGCCACTCTTGCCCTCCCGGTAGCAGGCTACGCAGCCGCGGATGCCGCCCTCATGGAGGATGCGACGCAGTACGATGGTCGAGCTCGCCGCCGCGACGGTGGAGATGGAAAGGTTCTGGTGTTCTGACCATGCGGCGCATCTATCTCGACTACAACGCAAGTACGCCGATCGATCCGGTTGTCGGGGCGGCGATGCGACCATTTCTTGCGGATCATTACGGCAACCCGTCGAGCGGTCATTGGGCGGCGACCACGGCGAAGACGGCTCTTGAGACGGCGCGCGGCCAGGTGGCCGCTCTGCTCGGTTGCCACAACGATGAGGTCGTTTTCACGAGCGGTGGTAGCGAGGCCAATAACCTTGCCCTCAAGGGCGTGTTCTTTGCGCTTCGCGACAAGGGCGACCATATTGTAACCACCCGGATCGAGCACCCGGCGATCATCGAACCGTGCCGGTTTCTCGAACGCTTCGGCGCGCGGGTCACCTACTTGCCCGTCGATGGCACAGGCAGGGTTGACCCCGATGGTCTCCGCGGGGCGATCACGCCGCGCACGATTCTCGTCAGCATCATGCACGCCAACAATGAGGTCGGCACCATCCAGCCGATCGAGGATTGCGCCCGAATTTCCCACGAGCACGATGTCCTGTTTCACACCGACGCTGCCCAGTCCGTCGGCAAGGTTCCAACTCGCGTCAACGAGCTCGGTGTCGATCTTCTGTCGATCGCCGGCCACAAGGTCTATGCGCCCAAGGGAGTCGGCGCCCTGTTCGTGCGCCATGGCGTATCGCTCGAACCTTTGATTCACGGTGCCGGGCACGAGGGTGGCCGGCGAGCGGGCACGGAGAGTGCACTGCTTGCGGTCGGCCTCGGCAAGGCCTGCGAGCTTGCGCTGGACCTTACGCCCATGAGTCGAGTCCGCACCTTGCGCGACCACTTCTGGCAAGCGCTGCGGGAGCAATTTGGAAATCGCGTGGCGCTCAACGGCCATCCCACGCATCGCCTTCCGAACACACTCAACGTTTCCTTCGTCGGCCGGATCGGCGCCGAGATATTGGAACGGTTGGATGGCGTGGCGGCTTCAACAGGATCAGCATGTCACGCTGGCCGCATCGAGCTGTCACCGGTTCTGGAAGCCATGAGTGTCGCGCCCGAAGCGGGCATGGGGGCGGTGCGCTTCAGCCTCGGGCGCGGGACGACACGCGATGAAATCGATGCGGTGGTTGAACGTCTGACTAACGTACTCGCCACCGCGGGATGACGAGCCGCGCGATCAATGAAGCAGGCAGACACGGTTATTCGGACAGCCTCATGGGCACTGCGCAATCGACAGATAGGCTGACCGAGTCCTACGCCCGATGGCGATCGAGCCATCTTGGCCAGATTACCGATACGCTGGAGCAGCAACTGCTCTTCGAGCTTCTCGGCTCGGTCGCCGACAAGGCGCTTCTGGATGTCGGCTGCGGCGACGGCGCGCTTGCATCGGAACTTGCTCGGCGTGGAGCAATAGTAACGGGGCTCGATGCAGACCCTGTGATGATCGCCGCCGCGCGACAGCGCACCGAAATCGAGGGCACTCAACTGCGACTCATTGAGGGGCAGGCAGAAACACTGCCATTCGATAGTGCGGCTTTCGACTGTGTCGTTGCGGTGACTGTGCTTTGCTTCGTTCGCAATGCCGAACGAGCGGTCGCCGAAATGGCCCGCGTACTCAAGCCCGGCGGGCGGCTTGTCATCGGCGAACTCGGACGATGGAGCTGGTGGGCCGCGCACCGCCGTATTCGCGGTTGGTTTGGTAATTCAACTTGGCAAGCGGCGATGTTCCGCACGACCGATGACCTTCGCGGTCTCGCGGATGCCGCTGGGCTCAACGTGGTCAAGACACGTGGGGCCGTGCATTATCCGCCGTTCGGAACCGCGGCGAGGCTCCTTGCCCCCATAGATCTATGGCTCGGTCGGCAAACGACGTTTGGATCAGCGTTTATTGCCGTCTTAGCAACGAAGCCTACCCAAATGGTGGGTGAGGAAGATCACTAGGACCATGCCAGTGAGCAAAGCAAAAACTCCACCGATCCTTTTGCATAAGCATTACGACGCAACGTCTGCCTTTACGCCCGAGAGCCTCCTGCGCGAAGCGCGTCGCCAAAAAAGCTTGCCCACCGTCGCCGTTCCCGAAATCTGCGTGCTCGATCCGGATGGCGATATCGTGCGGCACCTGCGTGCTAGGGGACGTGCTGAGCGTCATCCCGGCTGGGCCTGCTACCACACCGATCTCCACGTCTTTCATCACGAGGGGCACGAGTACGGTATCGTGGGCTGCGCAGTTGGCGCCGCGTTCGCCGTCCTTATCGCTGAAGAACTCTTTGCCTCGGGCTGCCAATTCCTCGTCAGCATGACCTCGGCCGGCCAGATCCTTCCGGTGCAGGCGCCACCCTACTTCATCGTCATCGACCGCGCGCTGCGCGACGAAGGCACGAGCTATCACTACTTGCCGCCGTCCGACTACAGCGTGGCGGATGCCCACCTTGCTCAAATCGCCCGCGAGGCGCTCACGGCGGCTGATGTCTCCGTGCAGGTCGGCACCACCTGGACAACCGATGCTCCGTTTCGGGAAACGCACGAAGCGATCAACGCTGCGGCGCAGGCCGGAATTCTTGCAGTCGAGATGGAGGCGGCGGCGCTCTACGCCTTTGCGAAGGCGAGCGGCCGACCTGTGCTGTGCTTCGCACATGTAACCAACCAGATGGGCCGGATCGAGGGAGACTTTGAGAAGGGCGTCGCGGACGGCGCCGAGGAGTCGCTCAAGGTGATCTCACTAGCCGCAGGTCGGTGGCGCGCTGAGAGGCCGTCGTGAACTTCTATGACCGCTGGGTTCTGCCGTCAGTCCTCGATCTGGTCATGCGGCAGCACCAGCTCGCAAAATATCGCCGCGAGGTAGTTGCCGCTGCCAGCGGGCGAGTGCTCGAAGTCGGGGTCGGCTCGGGCTTGAACTTTCCACTGTATGGCAAGCAGGTCGAGATCGTCTTCGGGATCGATCCTTCGCCCCGCTTGCTTGCTATTGCGCGTCGGCGAGCCGCTGCAGCCGGCATCCACGCCGACCTCCTGCAGGGGTCTGCGACGGCAATCCCGCTTGCAGACAAGACGGTGGATACGGTCGTGATGACCTGGACGCTTTGTTCGATCCCGGACCCGCTGACCGCGTTACGCGAGATGCGACGGGTTCTCAAGCCGGGCGGCAAACTGCTGTTCGTCGAGCACGGGCTTTCGCCCGAGCCTAAGGTCGAGCGCTGGCAGCACCGACTCACTCCTGTGTGGCGCCATATTGCAGGCGGTTGTCACCTGGACCGTAAGATGGACGACCTCATACGCTCGACTGGCTTTGATCTGACGGAGCTTCGAACGGAGTATGCGCAAGGTCCCCGCATGATGACGTACATGTATGAGGGCTGCGCCCGACCCAAAGCGTGAAATCGCCTCGACCATGTAGATAACTAACTTCGATGGTCGAAACGATACGCTTGCCCCTGTGCTCGTCGTCCTGCACTTCGCTGCCCCGCACCCAAGGACAGGCAGCCGCTGTTCTTTTTGATTAATCAGATCGGCAGAGTGACGCAGGCACGCAAACCACCCTCTGGCCGATTGGAGAGCGTGAGTTGGCCGCCGTGCACCTGCACCACGGATAGCGCGATTGCCAATCCCAAGCCTATCCCACCTGTCTCGCGGCTCCTTGAGCCTTCCACGCGGTAGAATGGCTGAAACACGCGCGTCAGCTCGTCTTCGGGAATTCCAGGCCCTTCATCATCGATCGTGATCTCGACCGCCTGCGGTGTCGAGCAAATCGCTGCTCGCGCCCGCTTGCCGTACTTCACGGCGTTATCGATCAGATTGGTGAGTGCGCGCTTCAAGGCAGCCGGCTGGCATTCGCGGACAATAGGCTGTGCCGGCTCCATGGCGACCGGAAGCCCGGTGTCAGCCATGTCGTCGACCACGCTGGCCAGGAGCGCGGTGAGATCGGTTTGGCGACGCGGCTCTGCCGTTGCCTCGTCGCGGGCAAACTGCAGCGTTGCGGCGACCATGGAATCCATTTCGGCGATGGTGGCCAGCATCTTCTCCCGTTCGAGCGCATCCTCGACATTCTCCGCGCGGAGCCGCAGGAGCGTCAGAGGTGTGCGCAAGTCGTGCGAAATGGCGGCGAGCATCCGCGTTCGATTCTCGATAATGCTGCGCAAACGCGCCTGCATGGTATTGAACGCCCGCGAGGCCTGCCGTGTTTCGACCGTGCCGGTTTCGGGCATCGGCGGAGCATTCAAATCATTGCCGAGCCTTTCGGCTGCAGCCGAGAGGGAGGCAAGCGGTGCCATCACGCGCCGAACGACCCATATTGACACGGCAAGAATGATGATCGCCATGAGTCCCATCGACACAAGGAATTGCCTCGAAAAGGCCGGTCCTCCCTGAGGCAGCGCGGTAACGAAGGAAAGCCACTGACCATCCGACAATGGCACCGCGACCTGCAGATCACGGAAGCCCCCGAAAGGACCGAAGGCACCAAAGCCGTGCATCATTGGGCCACGCCCCATCATCGGGTGCCAGCCTCCGAATATGGAGCCAGCCGGCCAAGAAGCAGACACACGAGGTTGTTGCGCCGAGCCAAGGGACAACTGATCAACGAGTAACTCCCTGATCGCATCGGCGACCTGCGCATCATCATTGCCCGGAGTCATTGCCGGTGGCTGGGCCGAGAGCGAGACGCGGAATGTCTGGTCGCTCAAGGCGGCAACAATCCGCGCACGCGATTCGCGCGGGGTATCCTGCACGAGCCGGGTCAGATTGGTGATGCGCTGCGCGGCGGTAAATCCTCCCACGGCGCGAACGGCCTGTTCGCGATCCAAGGAATAGATCCACGATCCAGCTGCATGCGAGAGGATCAATCCGACGAGCAGGATGAGCAGTGTTTGGCCGAAGAGACTCTTGGGAAGAAACCGGCTCATTCGTAGCTCACAGTAGGCGTGAACATGTAACCGCCACCCCATACGGTCTTGATGATCTTCGGATCGCCGAGGTCAATTTCAAGCTTCTTGCGAAGCCGGCTGACCTGCGTGTCGATACTGCGATCGAGAGTGTTGGCAGCGCGCCCGCGCGCGAGATCGAGCAGCTGATCGCGGCTCAGTACACGCTGTGGGCGCTCTACCAAGGCAATCAGCAGATCATATTCGCCGGTGCTCAGCGGTATAGTGACCCCATCATCGCGAAGGAGTTCTCGTGCGCCGGTGTCAAGTTGCCATCGATCAAACTGGTAGCGCTTGGGACAGCGATCGGCATTGGGCTCGGTCGCCTTGTCTCGGCTGCGCCTGAGCACCGCCTTGATGCGCGCGATAAGTTCCCGACTGCCAAACGGCTTCGGCAGGTAATCATCGGCGCCCATCTCCAGGCCGATGACCCGATCCACTTCGTCGCCTTTGGCGGTCAACATGATGATCGGAATGTTCGACTCGGCGCGAAGCGCGCGGCACAGCGAGAGACCATCCTCGCCCGGCAGCATGAGATCGAGGAGGATGAGGTCGATCCGGCTGTTGGCCAAGATCTTATGCATGGCGCGGCCGTCCGCCGCCGAGCTGACTCGGAAACCCTCCTTGGTCAGCACGCGTGAAACCAGATCGCGGATCTCGCGATGATCGTCGACGATCAGGATGTGCGGCGCGCCTTGCATCGTGGGACTATAGACCAACGTTTCCGACCTGGTTCTTGAAATGTATGCCGAATTGTTGCGGATGCCGCGCCTGTCATACTTTGTCACAAAAAACATGACTTCTGAAAAACTTGGGTGACATCCAACCTGTCCATTGGCCACAGCAACGGACTTCTCTGTTGCCCAGGCATTGGAGACAGCCATGAAGAAGAAAGTCTTGGTGATCGGGGGCATTTCAGCAGTTGCGGTGCTCGTGGCCGGATGGGCCCTGGCGCAAACACAGCCTCACGGTCCCGGCGGCTTCGGACATTCGTTCATGCACGGGGGTCCCGGCGGCATGGGACCCGGTATGATGCGGCATATGGAGCGTGAAACGGGCTCTGGAATTGGCATGGGTCCCGGAATGATGGGCGCGGGCCACGACGCGGCGATCATGGCCCAACTACGCGATATCCACGCTTTGCTCGCCAACCACGATCGCATCAAGCGCACGGTCACGAATCTGCCCGACGGCATCCGAACAGTCACCGAATCGGACGATCCGCAGATCGCAGCGCTGATCAAGACCCATGTCGCGGAAATGGGAGAAAGGGTAAAAGCTGGA
>Ga0315281_10008165_pt1 | contig 14641 bp, 12 predicted proteins | sample YL17G07_0_MG_FD_204540 | JGI IMG/M metagenome (GOLD analysis project Ga0315281, IMG submission 204540) | Sediment microbial communities from Yellowstone Lake, YNP, Wyoming, USA - YL17G07_0 | ecosystem: Environmental > Aquatic > Freshwater > Lake > Sediment | place: USA: Wyoming | collected...
CGAAGTACGTGAAAATTCCCGATCGGCGCCTCGCGATCTGTCACGCGATTTCGACGGCCACTGAAAACGATCTCGTCCTGATTGCCGGCAAAGGGCATGAGGACGTTCAAATCTTCGCCGACCGCACCGTCCCCTTCTCGGATCAGGAGGTCGCTCGCGAGGCACTGGCAATGCGATCGGCAGCGAACCGCGGGCACAACCATGGTTGAGCTCGCCCTCGCCGAAGCGGCCGCCGCCTGCCACGCACGAATCGTCGGAGCCGGCTCCCTCCTCCTTCGCGGCGCTTCGCTCGATTCCCGTTCGGTTCCGGCGGGCGGGCTTTTCGTGGCGGTTCGCGGCGAAAAGTCCGACGGGCACGACTTCGTCGCGGCCGCTTTCGATCAGGGAGCCTCCGCTGCGCTGGTTTCACGGGAGCTGCCCGTACCGCCGGGCCGCGCCCTTCTCGTCGTCGCGGAAGTTCCGGCCGCACTCCTCGATCTGGCTCGTGCGATCCGGCTTCGAGAGAAGTGGCAAGTCGTGGCCGTCACCGGTTCGGCCGGAAAAACCACGACGAAGGAAATGACCGCGACCATCCTCTCCGGATTTCGAAAAACCGGACGAAGCCCCGGAAACCGGAACAACACTCTGGGCCTTCCGGAAGCGATCCTTTGCGCAGAGAAGGGGCTGGAGCTCTATGTCGCCGAATGCGGAATGAGTTTCGCAGGCGAGCTCGCCCTTCTCGCCTCGGCGCTCCGTCCGGATCTCGTGATCTACACGAACGTGGCTCCGGCTCACCTTCAGAACTTCGGCTCCGTCGACGAGATCGAATGGGCCAAAGAGGAGTTGATCGCCGGGGCCGGCCCCAAAGCGGTCGTCATCGCCAACGCGGACGACCCGCGCGCGAGCGCGATTGCGAAGCGGCACCCGGGGCGGCGCGTTGATTACGGAATCGACTCACCGGCGGAGGTTCGCGCGACCGGGATTCGTGCACTCGAAGACTCGGTGCAATTCCTTCTCGTCACTCCGCAGGGTTCCGCGCCAGCGGAGATCCCGATGCCGGGACGTCACAACGTCTCGAATTTTCTCGCCGCCGCCGCCGCCGGCTCGGTTCTGGGGATGAGCCCGGAAGCGATCGCAGACCGGGCCCGAATCGTGCGCCCGGCCCGTCATCGGGGAGAGCGCCATCGTCTGCCCAACGGCGCGCTCGTGGTCGACGAGAGCTACAACTCGAATCCCCGCGCCCTGTGCGCGACGGCGGAATCTTTCGGGGAACAACCGGCGCCGGGCGGCGGGCGGCGCATTGGAATTCTCGGAGAGATGAGGGAGCTTGGAGCCGAATCCGAATCTCTTCACCGGGAAACCGGCCGCCGGATCGCCCGGTACTTCGATGAAATCGTGGCGGTCGGGGGCGCCGATGCCCGCTCTCTCGTGGAAGGGGCGCGCGAAGGGGGGCTTTCGTCGCGAGCGACGCGGCTTCTCCCCACTCCCGAATCCGCCGCCGCGAGCGTTCTCGAAAAACTGATGCCAACCGATCGAATCCTTCTCAAAGGCTCGCGAGGAGTCGGCCTCGAAAGAGCGCTCCCGGCGCTGGGAATCAAAACGGACATCGCGGACGCCGGCCTCCCCGGGCCTAGGAGCTGAAGGATGCTCTACCTTCTTCTCTATCCGTTTCACGACCGCTTCGGTTTCCTGAACGTGTTCCGCTACATCACGTTTCGCACGGCGATGGCGACGGTCACGGCGCTGGCGATTTCGCTCCTGCTCGGAGAGTGGATGATCGGCCAGCTTCGCGCTCTCCAGGTGAAACAGGTGGTCCGCGACGAAGGGCCGAAAAGCCACCGGGCGAAGAGCGGGACTCCAACCATGGGGGGAGTCCTCATTCTGTTTTCTCTGCTCGTTCCGACACTTCTCTGGGCCGACATCCGGAATTTCTACGTTCTCATTCTTTGCGGGATCACGGCGACTTTCGGGCTCATTGGATTCCTCGACGACTACCTCAAGGTCGTCCGGCACCAAAATCTCGGCCTCCGGGCAAAACAGAAACTCACGCTGCAAATCGGCGCCGCGACCCTTTTTGGCTGGCTGCTCCTCCTGCACCCGGCGCCGAACGTGACGGTCCTGACTTTTCCATTCTTCAAGAATTTCGCCCCCGACATCGGATGGATGTATCTGCCGTTCATCGTGCTCACCATCGTCTTCGCATCCAATGCCGTGAACCTGACCGACGGTCTCGATGGATTGGCAATCGGCGCAACCCTCATTGCCTCGGGCACCTACGCCATCCTCACCTACGTCGTCGGCCACGCCATCGTCGCCAACTACCTGCTCATCACTCACGTTCCGGGCGCCGGCGAGCTGTCGGTCTTCTGTGGGGCACTGGTCGGATCGTCGCTCGGGTTTCTCTGGTTCAACGCCCATCCGGCGGAAGTGTTCATGGGAGACGTCGGATCGCTCGCGCTCGGCGCGGCGATCGGAACCATCGCCGTCATCATCAAACAGGAGTTTCTTCTCGTCCTCGTCGGCGGACTTTTCGTCGCCGAGGCCGTCTCGGTCATCCTGCAGGTCGCCAGCTTCAAGCTCACCGGCAAAAGAATTTTCAAAATGGCCCCTCTCCACCACCACTTCGAGCTGCTGGGGTGGAGAGAATCGAAAATCATCACCCGCTTCTGGATCGTGGCCATCGTGTTCTCGCTGTTCGCGCTCTCGACGTTGAAGCTCCGGTAAGAGGATTCGCATGTCATTCGACCTGCCCGGTTACGGCTCCTTCAAGACGACTCTCGTCGTCGGCGCCGCGCGTTCCGGAATCGCCGCGGCGGCCCTCGTCGCTTCGAAGGGGGGCGAGGTCCTCGTCGCCGATTCGCGCGCCGCCTCGGACCTGCCCGAATCCAAGAAAAAGCTCGAGGCGATGAGCCGCGTGCAAACGCATTTCGGCGGGCACCCTCCCGAGCTCGCCGACCGCGCAGACCTCGTCGTCGTCTCTCCCGGCGTTCCTCTGTCACATCCGCTCTTCGCCCGCGCCAGAGAACGGTCGGTTCCGGTGATCGCGGAAGTCGAGCTCGCCGGTAAATTCCTCGAAGCGCGCACCGTGGGGATCACCGGCTCGAACGGGAAGAGCACGACGACGGCATTGATCGCCGAGATCGCGCGAGCTGCGGGGCTCCGCTCCGAACCCGCAGGAAACTTCGGGCGCCCGCTCTCGGAGCTGGTGGGAACCGGGGTCGAATTCGCCGCCATCGAGCTCTCGAGCTTTCAGCTCGAAGGGGTTCGGGATTTCCGCACGGATGCGGCGGCGCTCCTGAACGTCACCCCCGATCACATGGATCGTTACGCTTCGTTCGACCAGTATGCCGCGGCCAAAGCGCGGATTTTCGGTGCGCAGCATCCCGGCGACGCTGCGGTGCTGAACGCCGACGACCCGCGCTGTTCTTCCGTGAAGACGAACGGACGCCGATACGAATTCTCGAGAACCCGCGAGGTTTCATCCGGGGCCTTCGTGCGCAATGGCGTTCTCATCTGGCGCGACGGGCGCTCGGGCGGAGACGAGGTCGTGGCTTCGGTCGGACACGTTCGAATTTCCGGGCCGCACAATCTCGAGAATGCCCTCGCCGCCGTGGCCCTCGCCCGGTCGCTGGGGCTTCCGGCCGCGGCCGTCACCGAAGCGATCGAGAATTTCCCCGGGCTTCCGCATCGATCCGAGCCGGTCGGAGAAATTCGCGGCATGATTTTCGTCAACGATTCCAAAGGAACGAACGTCGACGCGACACTCAAGAGCCTCGAATCGTTCCTCGACCGGAAGGTCTGGCTCATCCTGGGAGGGAGAGACAAAGGAGGGGATTTCAAACCCATCGGAGAGCGACTGGCCTCCTCGTCCTCCTCCGGCAATTCTCATGCCGTCCTCACCGTCGGAGAAGCCGCAAAACGAGTTCGAAACGACGTTCAATCTTCGGTCGTCGTGATAGATTGCGGCACCATTGAGAAGGCCGTCGACACGGCACTGGAAGGCGGGAAATCAGGGGACGCCGTCCTCCTTTCGCCGGCCTGCGCTTCGTTCGACCAATTCCGAAATTTCGAGCATCGCGGCGACGAATTCCGCCGAATCGTCCGGGAGAGAATGAACACGCTCACCGACCGGGGAGAGGACTGACCGTGGCGCGCCGACTCCGCTTCGACCGGACACTTTTCGGATCGATTCTGTCGCTGTCTCTCTTCGGGCTGATCATGGTCTACAGCGCTTCGGCCGTCGTCGCATCTTCGCGCCGCGGCGGAAGCCCCTATTTCTTCGTCACCCGCCAGGCCGAAGCGCTGGCCGGCGGCCTCCTTCTCCTCGCCCTGATCATGACGGTCGACTACCGGAAATGGCGCGAGAAACCGCTGCTCATCGCCGGACTCGCCGGCTCCGCCCTCATGCTGATCGCCGTTCTATTCCAGCCGCGCATCAACAACACGCATCGCTGGCTCGATCTCGGCCCGATTTCGCTCCAACCCTCCGAGCTGGCAAAGATTCCGGTGATCATATTTCTCGCCCACTGGCTCGACCTCCGGCGGGAGAAACTCGACGACCTCGGCGGCACTCTTCTGCCTGCCGCAGCGGTCATCGGCGGATTCACGGCGCTGGTGATGATCGAGCCCGATTTCGGAACGGCGATGATATTCCTGATCGTCGGGACGATCCTCTTTTTCGCGGCCGGCCTCCCCCTCAAGTATTTCGCCGGCGCGGCCGCCGCAGGAATTCCCGTCCTGGTCTTCTGGATGACGAGAGCCGACTACCGCGTCCGACGCATCGTCTCGTTTCTCCACCCGGAATCGGACCCCCTGGGCGACGGATTTCAGGCGACGCAGTCACTGATCGCCCATGGAAGCGGCGGACTCCTCGGCTCGGGCCTGGGCAACGGCCGCCAGAAGCTCTTCTTTCTTCCCGAGCCGCATACCGATTTCGTCTTCGCGAACATCGGAGAAGAGCTCGGCCTCGTCGGCGCGATTCTGACTCTCGCCCTTTTCGGAATCGTTTTCTGGCGAGCCGTGGTCGCGGCGAAAGGGGCGCCCGACCGGTATGGCTACTATCTGGCTCTCGGACTGGGTTCGATGATTTTCGTTCAGGCGCTCATTCATGCCAGCGTCACGCTCGCCCTGATGCCGACCAAGGGGCTGCCTCTTCCCTTCGTCAGCTACGGGCGAAGTTTTCTCGTGACCTGCATGATCGCATCGGCACTGCTTCTCAACATCAGTCAGCATCGGGAGTGACGAATCGTTGAAGCCATTCGATCTCGAGAGGTTCCCGGAGTGACCCGCTTCGTCGTCGCCGGCGGCGGAACGGGAGGTCATGTCTTTCCGGGACTGGCCGTGGCCGGACGAATCCGCGAACGAATTCCGGGCGCAGAGATCACGTTCGTCGGCACCGAGCGGGGTCTTGAAGCCCGCCTCGCGCCCGACCACGGCTATCCCGTCGAATTCGTTCCGGCCCGGGGCCTCGTCGGGAAGAGCCTCGGGGGGCGAATTTCGGGCGGATTCGAAATGACGAAAGGAATTCTCGCAGCTCACCGGCTCCTGGGACGAATCGCACCCCGTGCGGTTCTGGGAGTCGGCGGATACGCTTCGGCGCCCGTGGTCGCGGCGGCCTGGGTTCGGCGGATCCCGACGGTTCTCCACGAACAGAATGCCGTGCCGGGATGGACGAATCGCCTGCTGGCCCCCTGTGCCCGGTCCGTGGCGGTGTCGTTTCCGGAAACCCGTTCCCGTCTTCGCTCGAAAAACGTCGTCGTCACGGGAAATCCCGTTCGTCCCGAGTTTTTCCTGATCGCGCCCCCCTCACCCGAAGCCGGGAGGCTCCGCGTCCTCGTCGTGGGCGGAAGCCAGGGATCGAGAATTCTGAACGAGCAGGTTCCCGGCGCTTTCGCCCATTCTCTTCTCGGCGACCATCGAATCGAGGTCGTGCATCAATCCGGCGCGAAAGAAAAAGAATCCGTCGAGAGCCGCTACCGGTCGCTCGGGGCCGGAAATATCTCGTTCGAGGTCGAAAGATTCTTCGACGATCTCGCGCCGCGCTACGCCTGGGCCGATCTCGTGATCTGCCGCGCCGGCGCCACCACCGTCTTCGAGCTGGCCGCTTCCGGGCGCGCCGCAATCCTCGTCCCCTTCGCTGCCGCAGCCAGCGCTCACCAGGCCGCCAACGCGGCGGCTCTTGCCGAATCCGGCGCCGCGATTCTCGTCGCCGAAAAAGACTGCACTTCGGATCAGATCGCGCAGGAGCTCGCGCCTTTTGCGTACGACCCTCCGAAAATCGTTCGCGCCGGAGATGCGGCGCGGCGGCTCGCGCGTCCGAACGCCGCGGACGACGTCGCATCGCTCGTTCTTTCGGCCGCAGGAATCGATGAGGGGGCGCGATGATCTACCGCGACCCGCGCCGCGTTCATTTCGTCGGAATCGGCGGGGCCGGCATGTCGGGGCTGGCCGAAATTCTCGTTTCCCTCGGACACCACGTCTCCGGCTGCGATCAGGCCGAATCGGATTCGACGCGGCGTCTCGCCAAGATCGGGGCGCCCATCACCGTGGGGCACGATGCCGCGCACGTCGACGGGCAGGATTTTCTCGTCGCGACCGCGGCGATTCCCGCCGACTCGACCGAGATCGCGGAAGCGAGGCGCCGAAAGATTCCGGTCGTTCGTCGGGCCGAGCTCCTCGGAGAGCTCATGCGGGTTCGCGAAGGAATCGCGATCGCGGGCACTCACGGAAAAACCACGACGACGTCGATGACCGGGCTCCTCCTCACCGAGGCCGGGCTCGATCCGACGGTTGTCGTCGGCGGCCGGATCCACCTTTGGGGAGCCGGGGCCCGCCTCGGCAAAGGGGAGTTTCTCGTCGCCGAAGCGGACGAATACGACCGCTCGTTTCTCTGCCTTCAACCGGCGCTCTCCGTCATCACGAACATCGAAGCGGACCATCTCGATTGCTACAGCGGTCTCGACGACATTCGCGACACTTTCGTCCAGTTCGCTCACCGGACCAGCGCCTTCGGCGCCGTCATCGCCTGCATCGACGACGCGGGCGTTCAGGAAATCCTCCCCCGGATCGACCGGCCGATCGTGACCTACGGATTCGGCCCCCATTCCGACATTCGCGCGGTCGACGAGCGGATCAACCCCGAGGGATCGGTGGCGGCCCGCGTCGTCGAGCGGGGAACGGTGCTCGGAGAAATTTCACTGAGGCTCCCCGGAAGGCACAATCTCCAGAACGCCCTCGCCGCCGTGACCGTTGCGCGACAGATCGCGATCCCTTTCGACGTCGTGCAGCGCGCTCTCGGCTCGTTCACCGGCGTCGTTCGGCGATTCGAACGCAAGGGGGAAAGGAACGGCGTGCTCGTCATCGACGATTACGCCCATCATCCGACGGAAGTCGCCGCGACTCTCGACGCCGCACGGCACTCCTTTCCCGAACGGCGCATCGTGGCCCTGTTTCAACCCCACCTTTACAGCCGGACGCGCGATTTCGCACGCGAATTCGGCCGAAGTTTTCTCGGCGCCGACCGGCTCGCCGTCACGGAGATTTATGCCGCCCGCGAGGCGCCCATCGACGGAGTGTCCGGACGGCTCGTTGCCGAGGCCGCTTCGTTATCGGGACACCGGGAAGTCGAATTCCTCGAAGACCGGCCGGCCGTCGATTTCTTTCTCGGCACGAAGCTCGAAGCCGGTGACGTGCTCCTCACTCTGGGCGCCGGCGACATCTATCGCGCCGGCGAACGTTTTCTCGCCGGAGAGGTGGCGCCATGAATCAAAAAAGAAGCTCCTCCTCGAACCTGCCCGCCGAGTTCGCTCCGATCGACGTCCCTCACGATCCGCAGTTCCTTCGCGGCGGCACCGGAGCCATGCTTCCCCGCCGGCGCAGAAGGATCGGACAGAGAGTCGCCATCGCTCTCACCCTGATCGCTGCCGCCGCGGGCCTCATGCAGCTCGTCAAATTTCGGACGGGCGGCGATTCCCGGAACGACCCCCGCTTCACGCTTCGGGAAATTCGCATCGAGGGAATCGGCTCGTCTCGCCGCGCCGCGCTCGAATCGACGCTGGCTCCGCTCATCGGGCAGAATCTGTTCAGCTTCGATTTGTCGGCCGTGCGCTCCCAGACCGAGGGCCTCGCCTGGATCGAGAGCGCCGCGATCGCCAAGCAGCTTCCCTCGACCCTCGTGGTTCGGGTGCGGGAAAAAAACCCCGTGGCTCTCTGTTTGAAGGACGGGAGGCTCTGGTACCTGGCCGGCGACGGACGATTCATCGGACCGTTCGGAGCCGGCGCCGAAGACGTCGACCTGCCGGTGGCCACCGGAACGAGCGATCCTGCAGAGCTGGCGCGCATCGGGGCCTTTCTGACCGAGAACGGAGGAAAGCATCCGGAGCTGATCCGCCGTGTCTCGGAAATTCGGGCAGGTGAAGAAGGGAGCCTCATCGTTTACGATCCGTCGGCGGGTTGCGACGTGATCGTCGATCCCGAAGGATTCTCGCGAAGCTTCCCGAGGTGGCTTTCCCTTTGGCCCGAAATTTCACGCCGTTTCGGCGAGATCGAATCCGCCGACCTTCGTTTCGAAAATCGCATCGTCCTTCGGCCCGCACCGAGGACGAACGCATGAGAAAGACATTCGCGTATGGCCAAGACTGATCGTTACATCGTCGCGCTCGACGTCGGATCGACGAAAGTCGGCGTTCTCGTCGGAGAGCGATCCGCTGGCGGCGGCCTCGACGTGATCGGCAAAGGAACGGCGCCGGCCAGGGGCACGCGCAAGGGAAATATCGTCGACGTCGACAAGGTGGTCGAGTCGATCAAGAAAGCGGTGGAGGAAGCCGAGATCATGGCGGGCGTCGAGATCGCCGAGGGTTTCGTCGGCGTCGCGGGGGCTCACGTCAAGAGCTTCAACAGCCGCGGCGCCGTGGCCATCGCTTCGCGCGATCGTCAGGTGACGCGCGACGACGTCTCGCGCGCACTCGAGGCCGCCCGTTCGATCTCGATCCCTCCCGACCGCGAGATTCTCCATGTGATCGCGCGGCAGTACGTCGTCGACGAGCAGGACGGCATCGCCGATCCCGTCGGCATGGTCGCCAACCGTCTGGCCGTCGACGTTCATGTCGTCACCGGCGCCGTCACTCCCACCCAGACCCTGGTGACCTGCATCAACCGGGCCGGAATCGCCGTCCAGTCACTGATTCTCGAGGTTCTGGCCGGCGCACGGGCCGCACTGTCGAAGGATGAAAAGGAGCTGGGCTCCCTGTTCGTCGACATCGGCGGAGGAACGACCGAATACGCGCTCTTCCGGAGGGGAGCCGTCGCGCATACCGGCGTCCTGCCGATCGGCGGCGAGCACTTCACTTCGGATCTGTCGATCGTTCTCAAGACTCCGATGGAAGACGCGGAAAGAATCAAGAAAAAGTACGGATGCATTCTGGAGAGCGCGGTCGACGCGGCCGAAACGATCGAGGTCCCGGCGTTCGGCGGCCGCGCGCCGAGACTCAGCTCCTCGCGAATTCTCTGCGACATTCTCCGGCCGCGCGCCGAGGAGCTCTTCACTCTGATTCACGACGAGCTCAAGGCGAACGGGCTCGAACGGGAGATGGGGGCCGGCGTCACTCTCGCCGGCGGAGCCGCGGAGCTCGACGGAATTTCCGACGTGGCCGAGCGGGTTTTCGACGTCCCGGTCCGAAAAGCGGTGCCCGCCGGCGTGGGCGGGCTCGTCGACGTCGTGGCGAGCCCCGAGTGGACGACAGCGACCGGCCTTCTCATGCTGGGCTCGGAATCGGGAGGGCTCGCCGGCGGCAGACCCCCTGCCGGTCTGGGCGCCTGGATCAAGTCACTTTTCGGGCCGAAAGGAATCCGATGAAAAACGCCGATGAGGACACGAACGACGGGAACGGACGGGGCGCGCTTCCGGGCGCGCTCCGAACGAAACAGACGCGCCCCGAGCCGGGTGCGGAGGAGGGTTCAAAGATGATCCTTTTCGAGAACAACGAGGAACAGCCCCGAATCAGCCTGGATTCGGAGCACCCTCCAGCGCGGATCAAGGTGATCGGCGTCGGGGGCGGAGGATGCAATGCCGTCAATCGGATGATCGCGGCCGGAATTCAAGGCGTCGAATTCCTGGTGGCGAACACCGATCTCCAGGCGCTTCGCGCTTCGCTGGCTCCGACGAAGATTCAAATCGGCGGAAAGCTGACGAAGGGGCTCGGCGCCGGCGCCAATCCGGAGGTCGGAAAGAATGCGGCGCTCGAGGACACCGACAAAATACTCGCCGCTCTCGAAGGGGCGGACATGGTGTTCCTCACGTCCGGGCTCGGAGGAGGCACCGGCACCGGAGCTGCGCCGGTCATCGCTTCCCTCGCCGCCGAGATGGGAGCGCTCACCGTCGCGGTCGTGACCAAGCCCTTCGCCTTCGAGGGAAAGAAACGAAAAACGCAGGCCGACCAGGGCGTTCGCGAGCTCAAGGAATCGGTCGACACGCTGATCACGATTCCGAACGACCGGTTGTTAGGTTTCGTCGAACGGGGAACGCCGGCCGCCGAAGCGTTCCGGATCGCCGACGACATCCTCCGGCAGGCGGTTCAGGGGATCAGCGACCTCATCACGATCCCCGGCGACATCAACCTCGATTTCGCCGACGTCCGCACGATCATGAGCGGAATGGGAATCGCGCTGATGGGAACCGGCATCGCCGCCGGCGAGCATCGCGCCGTCGAAGCGGCCCAGCGGGCGATCAGCTCGCCGCTCCTCGAAGACGCCTCCATCAACGGAGCCCGCGGAATTCTCATCAACATCACCGGCGGCCACGACATGACCCTCCACGAAGTTTCGGAAGCCGCGTCGATCATCCAGGAAAACGCCGACGCCGACGCCAACATCATTTTCGGAATGGTCCTCGACCCGTCCATGAAGGACGAAGTCAAAGTCACCGTCATTGCGACCGGCTTCGAAGTGCGCAGGCCCACGCAGCCGGTCCGGGAGGATGTTCTGTATGAGTCGACTCCGCATGCCCGGAAGACCGCTCCCCAGACGTCGTTCGCCTCGTCCCGTGACGCCGAGCCGGCCTCCCGCGCCGACGAGGGGGACTACTTCTTTCGCAAGGGGGCGCCGTTTCTTCGCGGCGATGATTCGGGTGGTTTTGGGCCCAACGTGGGACCGAAGGACGACTTAGACGTGCCGACGATTCTGCGGAAACAAATGGACTGATCGAAAGCCTAACAAGTGATCGCCGCGGCCGGAACCGCGCCGATCACGAGGGATTCACCCGGCTTCTCCGCCGCAAACCGATCCACGAATCGGCGAACGGCTCTCTCTCCCCGCCCGCTCCGGGTCCTCCTCCCCGGGGCGGGTTTTTTCGTTTTCGGGGGGATCGCCGCGAGCGGGCCGCTGCGGCCACGAAATGCGGGGCACCGGGGTTGGAAAGGGCGGCGGCGTCCTCCCTCGACGCGCCGAGCATCAGGGGCAAGATTCGACGCGCGTCGGAAGGCATGGAATCGGGGACAGCGGAGTGAGCATGCGGATGACGCCTGCCACCGTCCTTTTTTCCGCCCAGCCCATTGCGATTTCATCCCCGAGCATGAGCGGACCGGGCGGGAACTCGATCAACCATTCGCAGTGACGATGTTTGAAGTGGCGCCCTTTCCTGGCGAATCCCAATCTCTCCATCACCGGCGACAGATCCGAAAACCCCGCCAAGGTCACGAAATCGAGATCCGTCGACTCATATTCATTGTCGGAGTAGATCGAGACCGCGCCGCCGCCGGAAAGGACTGCGGAGACGCCGGCTTCCTTGAGCCCATCGGAGATCGCCACCGCCACTTCCGTAGCGGATTGCCCTTTTCTTATCTTCTTCACAGCGGCTTGCCCATGCGCCGCGGCCGGCGCCGCTCGCGGAAATATCTTCGGATCTCTTCGCGGGGCCTCAGAGCCAGGGCTCCGGCCAGAAGCGCGCGCAATTCTTTCTTAAGGGCGAACCGGGGATTCCAGGAATAGAGGCGGGTACGCCCGACCAGCCGGCTGACCAGCACGCCCGACTGTTCGAATTTGAATAACTGCTTCTGCACCACACTGAGCGGGCAAGCAAACGTCCGGGCGATGCCGGTGGCGTTGCCCTCGCCGTAGTTCTCCAGATAGAGCAGAACTCGTTCGGCGGCCTTGCTGGCGAAAAGGGGCTGAAGCATGGCCGCCAGTATAACCTACAAAACAGGTTTTATAACCTATTATTGAGGTGTTATGCGGAGTGTGCGGGATCTGTCCGGGAGGATGCCCTCCCTCCGTCGACTCCGCATGCCCGGAAGACCGCTCCGGACGTCGTTCGCCTCGTCCCGTGACGCCGAGCCGGCCTTCCGCGCACAGGAGATCTCGAAGACGACTTGACAGGGGCTCGCGGCCGAAACCGGACGAAGGGACCTGACAACTCACCGGCTTCTCCGCCGCCATCCGATCCACGAATCGGCGAGCGGCGCTCTCTCCCCGCCCGCTCCGGATCCTCCTCCGCGGGGCGGGTTTTTTGAGGGGGAAATCGCGGATTTCGAAATCTGAAATTACTTTCCTCCTCAAACCGGCAACTTGAGGAGTCCGTGTCTCGCAGCTTCGAAGCGCATGATCTCGTCGAGCGCCTTGGCAACGTCCGGCCCCAAAGGCGGAACGGCGGCGCTCCCGATCAGACGCTCGACCTCCGAGGCCGCGCGCCGGGCCGCGTCCGGCGCTCCTGCATTTTCCCAATCCCCGTAGCTGCCTCGATCGATCAGTTTCGACGGAACCGGCAGCTCCCCTCTCCAGTGCTTGCGAGTGTGCGGGTGCGACAGAAACTCTCCGAGTCGCACGACCTCCCCGATCAGCGCAACCGAGTCTCCTTCGTGCCGCTCGACACCGCGCACCGCGCGCAGCGCCATTCCCGCCGCCTCGTGGTCGAGGAGCAGCTTTTCGAGCGACTGGGTCAACAGGAAATCGAGCATTCCGGCGCCGGAGATCACGTTGATCCCCGCCATTGCGGCCATGACCGCGCCGATTCCGCTCTCGAGCCCGGCCTGGTAGTCGGCGGTCTTCGAATCCGAGACGCAGAAGTAGCCGTGCGTCGGGAGACCGAGACGGCGGCCGATCTGCGCGTACGACGCCCCGAGAAGCATCGTCTCCATCGCGCCCATGGGGGTCGTCCCGTTGCGCATGTCGAACGCCGCCGGGGCACCGCCGAAGACGAACGGAGAACCGGGCTTCGCGAGTTGGTGAATGACGAGGCCGGAGAGTCCTTCGGCGCAATGCTGGACGACGGTTTCACGCAGTGTGACCGGCGAGACCGCGCCGGTCAATGGCATCGGGATGACTTCGGCCGGAATCCCGGCCCGCGCGCAGTCGATCAAGGCCTGACAAGTCAGCCCGGTCCACCTGAGCGGCGGACTGACGCAACAGTCAAAAATCGCCAGAGGTTTTTCGGCGAGCTCGCGCTCCCCTCCGCGGACGGCGGCGAGCATCGCGTGCATCGGCGCGAATCCGTCTGTTCGAAACGTCCCGGTGATAACCGGCTTGCGGCCATGCGTCAGAGCGAGATAGAGCCGGTAACGGTCTCCGACGTCGGGGGGAACGTCACTGGCCACGAGTGACGTCGATTGCGCGGCAAAGTTGGGCAGGCCGTCGACGAGCGTCGCGAGTCTCACGACGTCGGACGTCACCGCGTCGCGCTTCCGGTTCGTCGCGGGATCGAGAACGTGAATTGCGGCCGAGCCCGGGTCGAAATGAACGCGCATCTCCCCGAGATCCATGGCTGGCGCGCCGCCTCGGTCGAAGAGAACGATGCGGGAAGGGGCGGTCTTCAGCGCGTTCCGCACCATTCCCTCGGTGACCAGGATTCGCTCGTTCCGGTCGACGCCCCCGGCCTCGCGGAGCAGATCGGCGGCGTCGTCGTTCTCCACGAGGATGCCGGAAGTCTCGAGCACACGGCACGCCTCGCCGACGATGGAGTCGACCTCGGACGCGGTCAGAAACTCGAGAACCGGCCGCTGAATCGTCGTCATGCTTCCCCCTCGGACGCGCGGCGCCGGTACCTGCAGTGCCCGAGCTCGCATCTTGCGCACCCGGCGAGACCCGCAATGGGCCGGGCGTCCGCGCCGAGCCACATCGCGAACGAAATCGACTTGCGGGGAGTCATCATCATCGTGTCGAGCAACGACACTCCGACTTCAGAATGAGGGAGGACGGAGAACAGCGCGCTCTGAGCCCCGATCGGCCAACGGCCGTACCCGGGACTGATCCTGCACGAGACGCGCGCGGCGCGGCGCTCACCATCCCCTGCCGGCTCGTCGCCGGCTTCGCCCGTGATGATCGATCCCAACCGGTCCGCCGCTTCTTCGACGGCGGCACTGCCGGCCGCATCGAGAATGAGCCCCCGGGTGGCCTCTCCGAGCCGCACGAGCGCAGAAGCCCGCTGCTCGATCGCTTCTCCGATGGTGACGAGCCCGATCATCAATCCGGTTGCGTCGTTCGGATCGAGGCCCATGGCGGGAGCGGCATCGACCGTGAGATTCACGAACGAACCTCTTCCACGAACGAGCTCGCGGGCTTCGTCGAGCACGTCGGCTACGAGATTCTCGATTCGGGGCGGCGGCAGCTGCGCCTCGGGGTAACCCAGAAAATGAAGGACGTCCAGGCGCTCGATGGCGACCGGGATCTCGAGGGC
>Ga0315281_10008166_pt1 | contig 14640 bp, 16 predicted proteins | sample YL17G07_0_MG_FD_204540 | JGI IMG/M metagenome (GOLD analysis project Ga0315281, IMG submission 204540) | Sediment microbial communities from Yellowstone Lake, YNP, Wyoming, USA - YL17G07_0 | ecosystem: Environmental > Aquatic > Freshwater > Lake > Sediment | place: USA: Wyoming | collected...
GTTGTACACCAGAGCCGGCAGCGCAGAAGGCGCCGCCGGCTGCGGCCGCGATCGCAATGCCTGACCGGTACAGCGCGGATGTGGCCGCGAGCATCCTCGCCGACGGTGGCAATGCCGTGGATGCCGCGATAGCCGCGGCTTTCGTGCTCGCCGTCACGTCTCCCGAGTGTGGCAACATCGGGGGCGGCGGATTCATGCTCGCGCGGGTCGGTGACGAGGCGACATTCCTCGACTTTCGCGAGGTGGCCCCCGCGGCTGCGACACGCGACATGTATCTCGATGCCCGCGGCGAGGTTGTTGAAGGCGCCAGCCTCACCGGTCATCGCGCCGTCGGTGTCCCAGGTACGGTCGCCGGACTCTGGGCCGCACACCAGAGGTACGGAACGAAACCCTGGGCAGGCCTCCTGTCGACGGCAATCATGCTCGCCGAAATGGGCTTCAAGGTACCTCCGCAACTTGAGCAGGTCATGCATGATGAAATGCCGCGGCTCAAGGGCACGGCGAATTTCAAACGGTACTTCGGCGGCCTGCACGCCGGAGACATGTTCAGGCAACCCGAACTCGCCGCGACGCTACGCCGGATCGCGGCCGATGGCCCTAATGGCTTCTATGGCGGCCAGACCGCGCGACTGCTGCTCGCCGAGATGCGCCGCGGCGGAGGCCTTGTGAGTGCCGGAGATCTCGCAGGCTACAAGCCGATCTGGCGTGCGCCATTGCGGGCGCATTGGCGCAACTATGAGATCCTCGCCGCACCACCGCCCTCTTCCGGCGGCTTCGCGGTAATCCAGCTCCTGAAGATGAAGGACGACCTGGCCGCCGCATTCGCGGGACTTGCGCACAACTCGCCGCAGTACATCCACCTGACCGCCGAGATGGAGAAGCGCGTGTTTGCCGATCGCGCCGAGTACCTCGGCGATCCGGATTTCGTGCCGCAACGGGTCAACGAACTGATCGCCGACGAATATGTCGCGGCGAGAGCCGCGGAAGTGAATCTGAAGGTCATCAGCCCTGCACCTTCCGTGCGGCCCGGCCTCGAGCCGCACGCCACCACGCATTTGTCGATCGTGGATCACGCAGGCAATGCCGTCGCCTTCACCTACACGTTGAACACCGATTTCGGCAGCGGCGTCGTGGTCGAGGGCGGCGGATTCCTGCTGAATAACGAGATGGACGATTTCAGCGCCAAGCCGGGTGTCGCGAATTACTACGGCGTGGTTGGAGCCGAGGCCAATGCAGTTCAGCCCGGGAAACGGATGCTGTCATCCATGTCGCCGACGATCCTGGTCGCCGATGGGAATGTCAGCATGGTGCTCGGGACGCAGGGCGGCTCGACCATCATCACGTCGGTCTACCAGACGATCATCAATCTGCTCGACTTCCACATGTCGGCGCAGCAAGCCGTTTCGGCGACACGCTTTCATCACCAGCTCTGGCCGCCGGACCTGATCACCTACAGCATCAGCCGCCCGTTGTCGGAGGACGTGATCCGCGCGCTTGCGGATCGCGGTTACCGCGCGGAACCGCATCCCTGGGAAATCGGCGACCTGCAGCTGGTCTGGCGCGACGGTGACGAATGGACCGCAGCTTCCGATCCGCGCGGACGCGGCGAGGCGCGGATCATCCACTGACAGCCACTCAGTCCGGCCAGTGACGATCCGGAAACGCGCAATGCGTTGCGCTTGATTGCCCTTCGGCCCCTATACCCACGCGGGTAGTCTCGATCATGGATACCAACGCCGTGCCTGCCGCAAGCACGAGCGCGCGCTCGAGTTGCCGTTGCGCCTCTTCGTAGCAGCCGGCATCCGCGAGTACCTGTGCGAGATTATTCCGCGCCGCCGCATCGCCGGGCGCGAGTGTCGCGGCCCGCGTGTAGGCGTCGGCGGCGGCTGCGCGGTCGCCATCCGCATAGGCGACATTGCCGCGGCCGAGCCACGCCATCGGTTCATCGGGCCAGCGCGCAATCGCGGCATCGTAGGACACTGCGGCGGCCTGGCGATTACCCGCCGCCTCAATGCCCGCGACAGCCTCCATATAGCTTGCGGCATCGGCCTGCGCGGGAATGACACCCGGTGCGAGTGTGGTCATCGCCCAGCGCCCCGCGCGATCCCAGGAACGGGCGAAGTGTTGCCAGCGTATTTCATGACGCGCGCGGCGGCCTGAGCGCAGCACCGCCACATTGCGGTCCGTGTCGTAACCCACGAGCACCGCGTAGTGCCACCTTGGTATCTGCTTGACGCCGAGATTCTGCAGCACGAGCACCGGCCGGCCTTCGACGAGTTCCGCCAGCAGCGCCTGACCCGTACCCGGCAAAACGTAAGCCAGCCGCCCCTGCCGGCGGGATGCGCCGATCAGTTCTGCCTGCAGGCTGCCACGGCGCTTCGGGAGGTATACCTGCGGCGCCAGCGAGTCGGGATCCACTGCGACACCACTTGCGCGCAACACCATTGCGAGCGCCGCCGGACCGCATTGGTAGTCTTCCTGCGGGAAGAACGGCGTATCGCGCAATTCGAGACTGCGGGGCAACTCCCGCGGAAGCCCATCCGCCAGCGGCGGCGAAGCCGCGCATCCCGCGAGGCCGGCTAGCAGCGCTGCAATCGTCAGCGCAGTCCGGATCACATCTTCTTGAAAATATCGATCGTGTCGGTCAACTCGAGAACCAGCAGCACCAGAAATACGACGCCGAGGAGCGCGAATAGCGATTCGCCACCAGCCGGCGCTTCCTTGATGTTGCCGGCGAGCCTTGCGAGCTCGGTCCCGGTCAACGCGCCGAGGCGGCCCTCGACTTCGGCCGGGTCGACACCGAGCGTGACCATCTGCTCGCGCACATCGGCGCGGGCAAGCGCGTCGCGCACGATGGCCAGATCATTCTGTTGCTGGGTAGCGGCCATGGCATCGGCCGTGCCGACGATCCCGGCAGCGGCCGGTGTCTGCAACCCAAGTGACACGAGGCTCACGCTGAGGAGCGCCACGCAGCTACGACGGAAACTTTCAATGTGCATGAAGCACCTCCAAGTCGATGAAAAGACTCACACGCGACCATACTTCAGGCGCCATGTGGACTTCGTGCGGTAGCGCACACAAACCTGAATATCCACATGTTCACCTCCCGAAAAAATACCAGACCACAGCCGCGGCCAGCAGCACGTCGATAGTCAACACCCACTTGATCAGCTGGCGCTTCATACGCGCCTTCTGCTCCGCGAGCTTCCCTTTCAGTGCCGGGCTGCGCTCCACGTACGCATCGACGCGTTGCTTCGCTTCCATCAACCCGAGACCCTCGGCCTCGCGCACGCACTTGATCGCATCGATCATGCGGCCGGTGGAGAGCGCGGCAGCTGCCGCGGCAGGCAATGGGCGATCTTCCACGGGTTGATCTTGCATGGGCCGATCCTGTACCCGGGGTGGCGCGATTTCAAGCACCGGGTTTGCGTCACAGAAATGCCGTTCGTTGGCCATGCGCGGCAGCCGGTCGCGTGGTGTGGACGCGCGTCTTCGGTCGCAACTAATCGACCTGATGCGCGGTCAGGAACATGGACTTTTCGAGCGAAGTGAAGAAGTCCTGATATGGCTTCGGGTCTTCGACAGCCTTGTCCATATATTGTGCGTTAGCGCGAACCAGCATCTGTGTTGCGCCACGCGGACGGGCCGTAACGGTGATTCTGAGCTGGTAACCGGAAAGCTTCGTGCCGCTGACCACGCCGAGATCCAGATCAGCCTTGTCGACGACGAAACTGAGGTCTTGAAGGGTAGAAATGATAGTCCGCAGCGTCTTCTCCTTGTCTGTCGTGTCGAAGGCGCGCTGCTGAAAACTGCGCAAGGCGACCGCACTTTGACTTGTCTCCATCACGGCTTTCGTAGACGGAACGCACCCTGCCAAAATTATCAGAGCAAAAGCCAACAGCATTGCATGGCGAACATTACTCATATTTGTTGCACTTCAAGGAACACGCTCTTGGAAAGCTTCTCGAAGAACTCCTGATATATCTCGGGTTCCTCAATCGACTCGATGCGCGTGACCTGATCTGCCGTGTTCCGGACAATCCGCTGAATCGTGATTCGCAGGAAATTGCTATTGGGCAATATTGCTCCATCCGACGAAATAGCAGGGCGCGTAACCAGTGAGGCCCTGATCTTCTGGGTCTTATCGATTTCCGAATTAGCGCCAAACAGGGCCAACAGAATCGCGCCGAAAACCTGCCCCTTGGTAACGGCCGACCGGTCCTTCGATGCAACGATGACGCCGAGCTTGGTCTCGCTTTCGTCGATGTTGAAGCCCAGGTCCTGAAGCACGCCTGCCGCTGCGCTGAGCAATTCCTTCTCGCCAATGCCGTCAAGGCGCCTGGTCTGAAGCTGGCGTCGCTCCAGTGAATCTGGCGAAAGAACCAGCGCATCCTTGGGAATGGTCGCGCAGCCGCTGGCGGCCAAGAGGCACCCTGCGACCAAAGCGGTCGCTATCCGACCAGCTCGCATGCCCCAGCTCTCCTCTTGGGTGCGTCAGAAACTCGATGTGTGATAAGCGAAGTCGCGTACTTTCTTGTCGTTGTCGAACTTGATAATGACTGTAAGGGTTCTTTGTGACGTTGAGGACGCGCCGGCCGAACGGCTCGCGTGAGCTCCGGCACCGCCGGCCACGTCTGAACCGCCGCCAAGTATTAACGTAGCCAAGCCGCCGCTGCTCGACGAGTAGGCGCTATCGGTGGCAATCTTGTCGTAAATCCAGACCTCGCGTCGCTCCTCGTCCGTGCTGACAATGTTTGGCGACCCGAGCACGGCGGCGACCTCTGCTCCGGACATCCCTTCGCGGATTTCCTTCTGCACTGTGCCGACCGTAAGCCGATCGCCCGCCGGCGCCTCAACATCAGCCCTGTGTTGCGCAGCCGTCATGCAGCCCGAAAGCACGAGCACAAGGAAAGGTGTGGATCTGACAATTAGCGATACGAATTTCATGGTCGGATATCCTTCATCGGCAGGCCCATGTCAGTCGTCACGTACCGTTCAGTATCTGGAGGCAAGGCATGCAGGCAACCTCGGAGACTACGCCTGCAAAGCGCAGAGTGGCAATCGCGGCGCACGCCGCTCAGGCCGTGATTCACACCTTTTCAGATGTAAGAATATGAAAAGGTTGGGAATCCCGAAGTCGCACAGAGACAAGGAACCCGCCATCCAGCAGCTCGATGGCAGACATGCTCAGCCGAGCAGGTCGTACTTTCCGCCGCGCTCCAGCGCACGCTGGTAAGCAGGCCGCGCATGAATGCGCCCGAGGAAATCCATCAGCCGCGGCCGGCTCGGACCGAGACCTGCGCGCTTCACGGCGACCTCCAGTGGAAAACTCATCTGGATGTCGGCCGCGCTGAACTCATCGCCCGCGAACCAGCGGAACTTGGCAAGCTCCGATTCCATGTAGTCCAGGTGACGCGCAATCTGCGGCTCGATGAATGAACTCTTTGCGCGTCCCGCGATCGCGCGCGCGAAGGGTTTGACGAAAAACGGCATCGGCCCCGATTCGATGCGATCGAAGACAAGCTTCAACAAGAGCGGCGGCATTGCCGAGCCTTCCGCGTAGTGCAGCCAATAGGTGTAACGCAGGCGCGCCGGCGTTCCCGGCGCTGGTGCGAGCTGGCCGCCACCGTGACGTTCAACCAGGTATTCGATGATGGCCCCCGATTCCGCGAGCGTCAGCCCGCCGTCGACGACGACGGGCGACTTGCCCAATGGATGCACATCGCGCAATGCGGGTGGCGCCAGCATGGTCTTTGCGTCGCGCTCGTAGCGCTTGATCTCATAGGGCAATTCGAGTTCCTCGAGCAGCCACAGCACCCGCTGGGAGCGGGAATTGTTGAGGTGATGGACTGTGATCACGCTACCTCCTCCAGCGCCGCGTCGAGCGGCGGCAACGGGCAATGCACGGTGGCACAGACCGCGCGCAACAGCTCGGATTCTGTGACCGTCATGCGCAGGTCGTGCGAGATGGTCCGCACCAGCGCCTGCACGAGAAGCTCCTTGCCTGCCGGCACCAGTCGGTCGATTCGATTGAGCGCCACATCGAGCTTGCGCGGCCAGTTCGACAGGCGCTGGAATGCGGGGCGCCGCACCGGCAGCAGCTGAGCCATGCCGATCTCGTAGGCGCGCCGCGCCTCGGCCTCATCCTCGCTTCCGGACAGCGCAAGCACCGAAAAAAGCGCCTGCAGATCGTCCTCGACAGCCGTCAATGAAAGCTTAAAGGCGCGCGCGCCCGGTTGCAGTTCATCGCGCAGCTGTACCTGGGCGAGCTTTCGCAGTGCATAGGCATGAATCGAAACGCGGCCTTCGCGGATCAGGAGTTCATTCAGGCACTTGAGCAGGTCCTGACGTTCCTTACGGCCGAGCTGATGCAGCGCCGGAAAGGCCTGCAGGAGCGCGTGCATCTTCTGCGCCGCTGCAAGGGTATCGACGGCGGGTAACAATCCCTCGATCGCAAGCCGCTGGTCTGCGCCCATCTGCTCCTCGATAAACGCGAGCTGCCGGCCGCGCGCATCGTCCGTCGCATCCAGCGCGAGCGCGAGGAACAGCGCCCTCGCCCGCTCCGCATTGCCCGCGGCAGCCGTGATCGCTTCCGGCAAGGACACGCGCAACTCCTGGGCGCGCTGCACATGGGACGTGCCCGGATTCCCCACCAGCTGCGCGACCATCGCAGGGGCCAAAACGATTGCGCCCTGCAACACCCCCTCGAGTCGCCCGGCCGCGTCGGGCTGCGGCCGGCTCGCCTCTTCCGTGTTCAGCGCTCGCTCCTCATTCATCCGCTTCCGCATCGCCTCGAATTCCCCGGGCCGGAAACTCGGATCGATTTCGCGGATGCGTTCCTCGAGCGGTGGATGTGTGGCGAAGGCCCGGGTGACGCCCGATGCAAACAGCAGATGCGCGACTTGCTCGGCATCGGTGTCCTGGAACCTGGACCCGACATCAAGCGCGCCGATCTTGACCAGCGCGCCGCGCAGACCCGTCGGGTCTCGGGTGAACTGCACGGCCGATGCATCCGCGAGCGACTCACGCTTGCGCGAGACCGCCGCCTGGATCAGACGCCCAAAAAACAGGCCGATGTGGCCGAGGATCATCACCGCCAAAGCCGCCGCCATGATCACGGCTATGGCGCCGCCGCCCTTGCGGCCGCCGCCGCCACGCGGTGCATGCTGCAGCACGAAGCGGCCGATGATCGCTATCACCATCAGGCCGAACAGCCAGCCAATGAGTCTCGTGCTGAGCCGCATGTCGCCATTCAGCACATGGCTGAACTCGTGCGCAATCACACCCTGCAGTTCCGCGCGGTTCAAAGTTGTGAGCGCGCCGCGCGTCACCGCAATCGCCGCATTGGACGGATTGTGGCCTGCGGCGAAGGCGTTGATGCCGGGCTCGCGCTCGAGCACATAGACTGCCGGCACCGGCACACCCGAGGCGATCGCCATTTCCTCGACCACATTGAGCAGCCGCCGGCGCAACGGATCGCTGGTGTCGGCGGTCACGCGTGTGCCGCCGACCGACTGCGCCACCACGCTGCCACCTGCACTGAGCTGGCTCGTCTTGATCAGGCTCGAGCATCCGATGACGCCGAGCACGACGAATGAACTCAGCAGGACGAGGTCCGGATACTGCTGGAACCACAACCCCTCGGTCGGCGGCGCGACGGCGAGCGCGTCACTCGAGAGGATCGTTGCAGCCGCGACGACCACGAAGTCCACCGCGATGACGCAGGCGATGATCGCCAGGATGAACAGCAGTACCAGCCAGCGCGACAGCCGGCGGGTCTCGGCCTGCCGCCTGAAGAAATCCATGCTGGTTCAGCCCGTCGCGTGGATCAGGTGAAACTGACCTTCGGGACCTCGCGCTTCTGCGGCGATTCGAGCTCGAGCATCTGCGCCGGCATGAAGCCGAATGAACCGGCGATGATGCTGTTCGGGAACACCTCGCGCGTGTTGTTGTAGCCGAGCACGGCGTCGTTGTAGGCCTGGCGCGCGAAAGCGACCTTGTTCTCGGTCGAGGTCAGCTCCTCGGAGAGCAGCATCATGTTCTGATTCGCCTTGAGATCCGGATAGGCCTCGGCGAGCGCAAACATGCGGCCGAGCGCGCCGCTCAGCTGGTTGTCGGCACTGGCAAGGCCCTGCACCGCGGCGGGATCGCCCGGGTTGGCAGCGGCGGCCTTCAGGCCGGTGACGGCGACATTGCGTGCCTTGATCACCGCCTCGAGCGTGTTGCGCTCATGGGCCAGGTAACCCTTGACGGTTTCGATCAGGTTCGGGATCAGGTCGTACCGGCGTGTCAGTTGCACGTCAATCTGCGCAAAGGCGTTTTTGTAGCCATTGCGCGATGTGACGAGCCGGTTGTAGATCCCGACAAGGAACAGGATCAGCAGGACAATGACGCCCAGAACAATCCAGATCATGGCAGCGCTCCTAATTGGTGCCGGGTCGCAGGTTCGTAGTTTCTCATATCGGCGCCCTACTTGGTGCCGGGTCGCAGGTTCGCAGTATCTGGATGATGTGACTGCATATTTGACCGATCAAGGCTGTTTTCAATGGCTAAGCTCTTGCGACAATTACATTTACTGTAGAGGTTGATCGATGGCCCGCCGGCTCCGCCTGCATGTCCCAGGCGGCTTCTATCATGTCACCCTGCGGGGTAACCACCGGCAACCTGTCTTTTTCGCCGAAGCCGATCGCGGTCGCCTGGAAGATGTCGTTGCCGAGGCAGTTCATCGTCTGGCGGCGCGGGTTCACGCCTACTGCTGGATGACCAACCACATTCATGTGCTGGTGCAGATTTCCGATGCGCCGTTGGGTCAACTCATTCTACGAATTGCCAGTCAGTACGCCCGCGCGGTGCAGATGCGCCTTGATACCACTGGCCACCTGTTCGAGCGCCGCTACCACGCGGTGCTGGTCGATGCCGATGTGTACCTGATGACACTTGTCCGCTACATTCATCTCAATCCGGTTCGTGCCGGGCTGGTTACCGATCCTGCCGCATACCCTTGGTCAAGCCATCGTGTCTACCTCGGTGTGTGTCAGCGCGACTGGGTCACAACGGGATCCACGTTGCGCATGCTCGGCAACCAGCCCAATCACGCCGCCTCAAGGTACAGGGAGCTCATGGGGAGTTCCGAGCCATGCCGCTGGGGGACAGGTGAGCTGGCCCCCCATCGCGACGAGCCGCAAGTCATTGGCTCCGACGCGTTCGTCGCAAAGATCAAGAGCCTCGAATACGGCGCACATTCGAACCAGCGCTTGGACGACCTGATCCGCGGGTGTAGCGAGCGCTTTCAGGTAACGCCGGCGGCGCTCGCGTCAAGGAGCCGAGCGCCAAGCCTTGCGATCCCCCGAGCCTGGATCGGTCACGAAGCCTCGGCGGGACGGATTGCCAGCATCTGTGAAGTAGCAAGGCGCCTTGGTCGAAGCGAAAGTGCCATTCGATACCTGATGCAGCACCATGCCCCCGCCGGCCGCGAAGCCTGACTGCGAACCTGCGACCTGCGACCCGGCACCAAGTCCGCAAAGCCTAACTTCGAACCTGCGACCCGGCACCAAGTCTTACCTTGAGCCAGGCGGAGATGTCCTGGACTTCCTCGAGGCAGACCTGGTGCTGCATCGGGTATTCCTTCCAGTCGACCGCGTAGCCTTCGGCGCGCAGCAGGTCGCGCGACGAGATGCCGAGCTGCATCGGCAGAACCGGGTCGAATCGACCGTGACACATCAGTATCGGCAGATCGCGGTTGGCAGCCGTGGCCTCGGCGGCGAGACTTGTGCGCAGCGGCAGGTAGGTGGACAGCGCCATGACGCCCGCCAGCCGTTCCGGATGCCGCAGAGCGTGGTGCAAGGCAATTGCGCCGCCCTGCGAGAACCCCGCGATCACGATGCGATTGGCGGCGACACCCGCTTCGCGTTCACGCTCGATGTATCTCGCGAGGATCGCCGCGGAATCACGGATACCGACTTCGTCTGCGGCACCGCTCGCCGACAATTCCCTGATGTCGTACCAGGCACGCATGCGCATGCCGTTATTGATCGTGACGACCCGCATCGGCGCATGTGGAAAGACAAAGCGCACGGCCGGGTTCGGCGGCAATCGCAATTCCGGGACAATCGGCACGAAGTCGTTGCCATCGGCGCCGAGGCCATGCAGCCAGATGACGGAGGCCGTCGCCGGCGTTTCGGGCGCCAGCACGACGGCGTCCGCGGATTCCTGCTTCAGCAATTGATGTACTTCCAGTTACGCGTCTTGCCTTCCGCCATCCACTGAATCGCCTGTTCGAGGCGGCGCATGCGCGTCGCCTCCTGTTTCGCCTCGGTGAGCCACTCGACGTACTCGTGCTGCTGCGAGGGACTGAAGCCCTCGAAGGCCGCTCGCGCCTTCGGATTCTTCTTGAATGCGGCCACCAAATCGGCCGGTGGCTTGGGCGGCGGCCGCTTTTTCTTCTGCGGGCGCGGCACTTTCGCGCCCTTCTCGTTCAATGCAACCGCCGCCTTGATATAGCGGATCAGGACCGCATCGGACGGCAGCTCCGCTGCCGAACGGATTTTCTTTCCGCCCATGCTGGAGTCGCCCGGCGCCGGGAAAAGTCCGGCCGGATCATCCATCAGCTTCTGCTTCCAGAATCCGAAGCTCGCGTGCTGCTTGAATGCGGCCATGCTGGCCACGACACCCTTGTATTCGAAATGCGGCACGCTCCACTTGATCGTTTCTTCAATCTGCGGGCAGGCCTTGTGCATGGCCGCGCGCACGCGCATCAGGATCGGCCGTGCGAAATCTGCGGACTTCGCGATATAGGTATCGACAGCGGGTGCCTTGCTCATCGTCTCGCTCCATCAGTCCACCCGCCCAGCAATACCAGAAGCCACATGGCCATCGCGGTCCATGCCACGGCTATCGGGCTCGGCGGCGGCGGACCAAGTGTATTGCCTAGCTGGACCAGCGCAAGGAACGCGATCAGGAACCACGTGCCCCAGGTACCGGCGCGGCGTTCCGGCCGCGTCGCGGAAAGGTACAGCGTCACACCAGCGGCGAGCAACGCGAATTCGATGGCAAGCGCGACGAACGGCGTGTTCCACAGGCCGAAGCCCAGCAGCACCGCACCGCCGGGCCACAACGGCAGGTCCGGCAGGTGGACGACAAGATCGAGAAACCAGTGACTCAGCACCAGCGCGCCAACCACAAGAGCTGCCCCACGATCGCGCTTGAGACCCCAATAAACGCCGCTGACCACGACACTCCAAAGCAACGCGAATAGCAGACTGTGCGACCAGGGGTAATGCTCGAACACCAGCGGAAATCCTGCGCCCGGTGGCGCAAGCGACAGCCGCTCGACCCCCGCAAGCACCAGGAGCGGCCACAGCAGGTCGAGGAACTGCGCAGCGAAGAATAGTGTGCCCAGCGAACTGCGTGGCGCGAGACGTTTGGCCGCGTAAGCCACGGCGAAGTGGCCGATGAACATCGGTGCTACTCGCGCGATCGCCTGATCAGGAACCAAAGCGCCGCCCCGACCGCGGCAAGTGTACTGCCGATCAGCAGACCTGGATCTATCAATGGTATCGAGTCCGTCCCCAGCTTCTGGATCTCGGACGCGTAACGCCACAAAAGGGCGCTCGCGCAGGCGCCGAGCCCCAGGATCGTGATGCCATTCATCCAGGCCTCGCGCCTCAGCCGGCGGCGCAACAGATCGCGGCGGCGTTCGAATTGCGCACGCAGGTCTTCGCGCGGCGCGGCGGCCGCGAGTTTCGCGACGCGTTGCATTACCCGTTCCTCGAAACCGGCCTCGGCATCCAGGCCGCCGAGCAGCCTCGAGAGCCGTGTGTCGAGTTGCGCCTGGCGCGGATCTTCGGAGTTCATGTGCTCTCCATGCCGGCGATGCGAAGTGCCGTGGCGAGGCTCGCCCGCGCGCGGTGCAGATGCGTCTTCACGGTGTTGACCGGCAGCCCCATCATCGCCGCGGCCTCCTCGACCGGCCGCTGCTCCTGATAATAAAGAGTTACGGCCTGGCGCTGCTTGTCCGGCAGGGCCTCGACCTGGCGCCACAAAGCCACGTCTTCGGGCTCGGTCGAGGGCATCGCGGAACGGCACTCGACCTCTTCGAGCACTACCGGGTCCGTCATTGACACCAGGCGGCGCCGCTTGCGCATCGCCGAAATCGCCGCATTGCGTGTGATCGCATAGATCCAGGTCGAGAGCTGCGCGCGGCCGTCGTATCGAGGTAGCGCCTGCCACAGCTTCACGAAAGCCTCCTGGGCGACGTCTTCTGCGGCACCGCGGTCGCGCAACAGGCTGTAAGCCAGCCCGAACACACGCCGGCGGTAGGCCGGCATCAGCCGCTCAAAGGCCTCCCCGGCCCGGCCACCCTGGATCAGTGCAATGATCGCGTCGTCGGCCGGCATTCGGGTTGAACCTTCTCCCCGGTTGATACGCAGCTGCGCCCTGCCAGGTTTCAGCGATTTTCGCAGGTCCAGCTGAAACCCGGCAGGGCGCCGCAGCGTATCAAGGACCGTGAACAGGTTACACGCGCTCGAATTCACGGCGGTCGCGATCGCGGGCTTCCTGCTTGGATGCGCAGTGCGTGTGGACGGGGACCTGATCTGGCGCATGCTTGGCCAGCTGCTGGGTATCTGAATCAACCGGGAGAATGTCGATGGAAGACGGAATGGTGGCACTTTTTATCCCGCTTTTCGGGATCGTGTTCGGAATCCTGGTCGCGATCGTCGCGATCGTCACTCAGCACCGCCAGAAGATCCAGCGCGCCGAGTTGCGCCATAAGGAAAGGCTCGCGGCCATCGATAAAGGCCTTGAGCTGCCACCGGACGCTGGCGACCCGGAGGACGCCGGCAAGCGGTCGCGCTCGGGGTCGTTGCGCAGCGGCCTGATCGGCCTCGGCGTCGGCATCGTGCTCTACTTCGCCCTCGATCGAGTGGCGGGCGAGGAAGTGGCGCTCTTTGGCCTGATACCGGCCGCAATCGGTCTCGCCAACCTGATCTTCTACTTCATCGAGGGCCGCAAGGCAGGGACCAACGGCACGACCTAGAGATTGCCCTTCGCCCACGGCCCCCAGATCGCAAAGGTGATTCCGGGATACTGGATGTTGACGAACAGCACTTCACCGGCCGGGTCGAAGCAGGCCCCCGCCCATTCCGATCCACGATAGTCGCCGGGCGCGACCGACTTGCCGGCGGACATGACCTGATCGGGGCGCAACAGCAGGTTGTTCTTCGCAAACGTGTAGGACTCGCGCGTCGCGGTCAGCCCGAGCAGCCGCGTGCCGGGGCCATACTGGTCGATCACCGGCTCGCCATCCTCGCAAAGCAGAACGCCGCCACGCGGGGTGACGGCGATGTTGTCCAGGTTGTCGCCGACTATTTGCGTGCCGGCCACGAAAATGGCGCGCATCAATTCCTCGCGCGGGTCGTATTCCCAGATGGCGCCCTCGCCATGGCCGCGAATACCATCCGGCCCGATGCCAGCGGCGGTGTCCACGACATAGATCTTTCCGTCGTGAAAGCAGATTCCCTCGCCGCGGCTCATGCGCAACGCACCCTTTGACCATGCTTCGAGGAATGGCCCGCTGGCAGTGCCGTTCGCATCGGTGAATCCGTCTGGCAGGTCGCCGGGATCCGCGTCCGGCCCCGAAAGATCGATCCATTCGAGGCGATGCTCATCGCCGACCGCGGGTGTGCGCAAGTCGGCGTTGTCGCGGCCGATGACGCGCGCCGCCTGCAGCCGGCCGCCTGCTTCGTAGCTGCCGGGAGTCCCGCTGCGATCATTCGGGATGAAGCGATAGAAGGCCGAGCAATTGGGATGGTCTTCCGTCATGCAGGCGTAACAGGTGTCCGGATCGACGGCGACGGCCTCATGCTTGAAGCGCCCCATGCTCACGATCGGACGCGCGGTCGTCTGCGCTGCATCGCCGCGCACTTCGAACACATAGCCATGCCGCCGGCCGCCCGCCGACGAATTGTCCTCCAGAGTCTCTTCGCAACTGAGCCAGGTGCCCCAAGGCGTCACACCGCCCGCGCAATTGAACAGCGTGCCGCCCAGCGACGGTTCGACGCTCACAAATTGTCGACCACGGAAAACCAGCGTGGTCGTTCCGCCGCCGGGCGGATGGAAGCGGACGCGGGGCACGGCTGCGTCGTAGCGCGCAGGCGCGACGATCGGGTTCGCGAACCCACGCTCGTGATTGCGCACGAGCACCAGTTCGTCTTCCGCACCGCGGCGTTCAGCAAAGATCACGCCCATGCCGTCGTGAAGATCCGGCGCCGGTTGGCCATTGGTCATGAGATCGCCCGCCCATGACCAGGATCGGTACTCGAAGCCCTCGGGCAACATCAGGAGCGGCAGCGATGTTTCGAGATCCGCGACCGGGCGTAATGGCCCGTAGGGGCCGAGCACGCTCGCGGAGCCAACCGTACCGACAGCCCCGCGCCGCGAGCGCCGCGCCGCGAGCGCCGTGGCGATGGTGACCGCCGCAATGCCCGCGGAACCGACCAGGAAAGTGCGCCGACTGACAGACGGAGGTTTCATCGGCAGGCATGTTAATACGGTAATTTGGTGCCGGGTCGCGGGGTAGTTTTTTTTAAAAACAAACAAAAAGCGGCCCCGCCCCCAAAAAAACGCGGGTTTAGGCGGAGG
>Ga0315281_10008167_pt1 | contig 14640 bp, 14 predicted proteins | sample YL17G07_0_MG_FD_204540 | JGI IMG/M metagenome (GOLD analysis project Ga0315281, IMG submission 204540) | Sediment microbial communities from Yellowstone Lake, YNP, Wyoming, USA - YL17G07_0 | ecosystem: Environmental > Aquatic > Freshwater > Lake > Sediment | place: USA: Wyoming | collected...
GAATCTCACCGGTCTGCGGCATATCGCGCAGGACTTGTCCCAAAATCTTCAGGCTCTCGCGCATCTCGTCAATGCGGATGAGGTAGCGGTCGTACACGTCGCCGTTGTAGCGGCAGGCGACGTTGAAATCAAACCGGTCGTACAGGCTGTACGGCTCGGCGCGGCGCACGTCGTAGGGCACGCCGGAAGCGCGGAGGACGGGGCCGCACATCGAGTAGGCAATCGCCTGCTCGGCGGGGAGCACGCCCACGCCAATGCACCGCGAGCGGATGATTTCGTTGTTGGTGAGGTAGTTGTCAATCTCGTCAATCTTGCGCGGCAGGCGCTCGGTGATGAGTTCCCGGAGTTTGTCGAGCGCGCCCGCCGGGAGGTCGCGCACCACCCCGCCGAAGCGCATATAGTTGCACATCATGCGCGAACCGGCGACGGCTTCAAAAATGTCGAGGATCAGTTCCCGCTCGGTAATCGCGTAGAGCGCGGGGGTGAAGAACGCGCCGAGGTCGTTAAGCAAGAAGCCGATGGCCCACAAGTGGTTGCAGATGCGGGTCAGTTCGACCATCATCACGCGCAAGTATTCGGCGTATTCGGGAACTTTCGCGCCTTGCAATTTCTCCACCGCCAGCACGTAGCCGTGATTGTTGGACATCGAAGAGATGTAATCCAACCGGTCGGTGAAGGGGATGTTCTGGAGGAAGGTATTGCGCTCGGCGATTTTCTCGTGATTGCGATGAAGGTAGCCCATCACGGGTTGCAAGTCCACGATGGTCTCGCCGTCGAGGGTGACGACCATGCGGAACACGCCGTGCGTGGACGGGTGTTGCGGGCCGAGGTTGACCACGATTTGGTCGGTCTTCATGTGCCCGCCCTGCTCATTGATGATGCCCATCCCGGCGTAGAGCGCGTTATCTCCCTCGGGCGTCCAGCCTTCGACGGTGAACCCCTCGGGGTAATTGACGTTGTGCCCGAAGGGATTCTTCTGCTCGGAGCGATAAACTTCGCCGCCGGGCCAGCGGGCCTCGAAGGGTTTGTGGTCTTCCTCGTAATAGGCTTCTTTCCAGTCCTTGCGCATGGGGTGGCCGTGGAAGCCTTCCCACATGAGGATGCGTTTAAGATTGGGATGGCCGGGGAACTTGATGCCGTAGAGGTCCCAGGCCTCGCGCTCCTGAAAGTCCGCGCCGGGGAACACCGCCACCAGCGAGGGGATGACCGGATTCTCGCGCGGGGCTTGCGCCTTGAGGACGACCGCCGGGCCGCCCTGTTGCAAATTGTAGAGGTGGTAGACCATCTCCATCTTGCCTTCTTCGAGATAGTCCACGGCAGTGGCGGAGGAGAGATAGTTGTAACCGGCTTTGTCGCGCAGGTGTGTGGCGATCTCGACCAACTTGTCGGGCGCGACCACGTAGCCGGTGTAATTCTTGCGAGCATCGGGGGTGACGACGCCGGGAAATTCCTGATCGAGTTTGAGTGTGGTGGCAGAGGCGGTGGGGGCGGGAGCGACGGTCATTAATGTATTCCTTCGCTTGACTCCCCTCTCCCAAACGGGAGAGGGACCGGGGGTGAGGGTGAGGATTTACGCTTTGACTTCGGCGGTTTCCAACTTGGGTTGCGCGGCCAGTTGGCGGAAGAGCGGGGCCTGGCGCGGGTCAATAATGTCGGGGCCGAGGATGGGGACCGGGATCGGGTCGGAGGCGCCGGACTGGTACCACGGGACGGTGCGGATGGATTGGCCGTCAATTTTCTTTTGAAGGGTGATGAGGCCGTGGAGCAAAGCCTGCGGGGTAGGCGGACAGCCGGGGACGTAGACATCCACCGGGATGTATTTGTCCACGCCGGAAACGACGTTGTAGCCTTCTTTGAATGGGCCGCCGCCGCTGGCGCACGCGCCCATGGCCAACACGTACTTGGGTTCGGGCATCTGGTTGTAGAGGCGCACGATTTGCGGGATCATCTTTTTCGTCACCGTGCCGGAGACGATCATCAAATCGGCTTGACGGGCGGAGGGGCGCATGACTTCCATGCCGAAGCGGCTGAGGTCGTAGCGGCTGGCGGCGGTGCAAATCATTTCGATGGCGCAACAGGCCAGGCCGAACATCATGGGCCAGCAGGAGGAGCGGCGGCTCCAGTTATAGATTTTGTCGAGGGAGGTGATGAAGATGTTGCTCTGCATCTCTGGGAGGACGGGGATGTCGGACACGGGCAGGTCGGCAGTGGTCATAGTGGGTGTGTCTCCTCAAACCAGTCTTGATAGATCGCGGTGAGTAGTTCGTCGTTGGCGAGCGCCGGGTCGTCTTTGAAGTCCGGGAGGGCGACGACCCAATTATAAATCATGTTCAGGGTAACGCCGGCGAGGTCCAGACCGGGATGCTCTTGCTTGAGCCGGAGGGCGATGGCGTAGGAGCCGTCCCAGTAGAGTTCCTCGTTCATGCTAATTCCATCGCCCGTCCACTTAAACCTCGCGTTTTGGACATATTTGTTATAGTTTTCGCAAAGCGTGCGGAATTATACTCCCCGAAAGGTCATTGTCAAGAAAATTGACTAATAGGGCGAACTCCATTAGAATTTAGGCAATTCAAGGAGACGATAAAATGGCTGAAATGGAATTAGTCAATCCAGTGGAAGTTGAAGAAGGCGTGGCTTTGATGCCAGGCGCGGTGGCTAAAATCAAGTCGCTGTTGTCCGAGCGCAATATGCCGGGGTACGGTCTGCGCGTATTCGTGGCGGGCGGCGGTTGCTCCGGGATGCAGTATGGGATGGCGATTGAGCCGGAGCCGGGTGAGTTTGATAACGTCATCGAGCAGGAGGGCGTGAAGGTGTTCGTGGACGCGACCTCGATGATGTATCTCGGCGGGGCGACGATTGATTTCGTGGATAATTTGATGGGCGGCGGGTTCCGCATCGAGAACCCGAACGCGGTCTCGACCTGCGGGTGCGGACATTCGTTCCGCACGAGCGGCTCGCCGGGCGCGAGTGGCGCCGGGTGCGGGCACTAAGCCGCCTCTGCCAGCGGTAAGCCCCTGTTAGGAAATCAGGGAACTGAAGGAACTCAAGGTGGTTTCCGCGAGTTCCTTCAGTTCCTTTTGTTCCCCGGAAAACTATGCGCGCCCGCTATTTCACCGAAGAAGAAGCCAACGCCCTGCTCCCCATGATTCGCCCGCTGGTGGCGGCGATGTTGGCGGCCCGCGAGGCGATTGTGGAGGCCCAGCCGGAAATTTGGCCGGTGCTGGAGGCTTCGGTCGGCAACGGCGGGAGCAAGAAGGCCGGGGCGATGCTGGCCCACTTCGAGACGATTCAGCGCAACGTGAAGACGATTGAGGCGCTGGGGATAGTGATTAAAGACATCAACACCGGCTTGCTGGATTTTCTGGCGGAGCGCAATGGGCGCGAAGTGTATCTGTGCTGGAAGTTCGACGAGCCACACGTGGCGCACTGGCACGATTTGGATGCGGGGTTTGGGGGACGACAACCGCTGTAGTTGGCAACGGATAGATAACAGATGTAGCGGATTTTTGAATCCATGAAGAACATACAACGGGCGCAAAGATTTTTGTCTGGCTTCGTGTTTCTTCGTGTGACTTCGTGGATTTGGAGTAGCCAGGAACTATCATGTTTGACTTTCTAAAATCAAAGAAGCCCGACTTCGTCGAGAGGAACGGCTCAAAGATTCTCTGGCTGGACTTGGGCGACCTCGGCGATTTGGTGAACCCCGCCGGGCCGCACGAGCAGTGGCAGGATCACGGCCTCGGCTTGCTCCGCACCATCCTGCACCAGAACGGGGTGCTGACGGATATGTTCTCCACCCGCCAGTGCGAGTCGTGGGACGAGGTGAAGAAGTATCTGGCCGGATACGAGATGCTCATCATGAACGTGCGGAGTTACACCTACCCGGTAGCCTACCGCTCCGCGAAGTTGTTCAAGGAAGTGAATCCGCAGGGACTCGTGCTGACCGGCGGGATGCACGCCACGGTGTCGCTCGACGAGATGGAAGGCGTGCCGGAGTTCGACAAGATTTGTCAGGGGCCGGGCGAAGAAGTCATCGTCAATTTAGTGAAAGACCCCCACGCCTTCCCGCGCGTCAGCCTCGGCGTAGGCGCAAAATCCATGGCCAACTGGCCGATGATTGACCGGACGCTGTGGCCGAAGCCCGCGAGCAAGAAACTGGAAAAGAGATTCAACTGGCCGCTGGAACCGGAGTGCGGCTGGGGTCCCGGCGGGGTGGTGACGTTGCTCACCAGCCGCGTGTGCCCGTGGCAATGCGTGTTCTGCAACGAGAATTCCTACATCCCGAACATGGGCCGCCGACCGGTGGAGATGGTAATTGACGAACTGAATTACCTTGACAAGAAATATGGCGTCGGTTCGCTCGTCATTCACGACTCGATGTTCTTTCAGAATCCGAGTTGGCTGGAGGAGTGGCTCGAAAAGTATCCGCGCCGGGCGAACAAACTGTGGCCGTACTGGGCCGCGGCCCGCGCGGACACCGTGCGCCAGTGGCCGGAACTGTTCGAGGCGATCGTGCGCGAGACCCGCTGGGACACGGTTTCGATAGGCTTTGAATCCGGGAGTGACCGGGTCCTGCGGATCCTCAACAAAGAATGCACCGAGGATGACAACTATTTTGTGATTGACCTGCTCACCCGCATCGGCGACGAGATGGAGCGCGCGGGCCAGAAGCCGCCGGTGTTCTGGAGCAACATCATGCTCGGCATTCCGGGCGAGACGCGCGAGGACGCTTTCAAGACTCTGCGGATGGTGAAGTATACCAAGCGCATCCTGCCCTCGATTTCGTTCTATGCCCCCTACCCCGGCTCGGTGCTGGGACACCAGCTCATCGCCGAGGGCAAGAGCCTGATGACGAAAGAGAACTATCACCGCTACCCCGACGACGAGAAGGTGAAGGGCGTGGATTACCAGTTCTACCGCGATCTCCTGGCCGGGCGCTACGAGAACGAGGTGAATACCGGACTGGCCCAGGTGCGGCAGGAGCGGACGAACTATATGGAGGCGCTTACGAAGGCGTAACAATGACAAATGAACACATGGCAAATGAAAAAGTTTCGTCATTTGTCATTTTCACATTTTTCATTCTAAACCATGAGCAGTTTCAGCAACCCCCACTATATGTACCTGTTCGAGATGAAGAACGGGAAGAAGAAGCTGGCCTACGGGCAATCGCCGGAGGACGCGCTGGCAATTTTGCGCTACCGGCTGACGGAAGAGGAGATGCGCCAGATCATCCCCGACCGGTACGAGAAGATTTCGCAGAGGAAGTTGCAGGAGCACGTTCACGAACTAGGCTGAGATGAAAGGAACTGGTGAGAGCCGGTTCCTTTTTGATTACAACCTTTGCCGCGAATTACGCGAATGCTGAATCTATCACCGGCGCACAAGGAGATCCTACTGGCTATGGCAAGCGGCCATACCCTCAAGTCGCATCGCGATGTGGAGGGCCAGAAGGTCTTTCAACTGCACGCGCTCGACGGCGAGGTAGAGGCTGTGGACTGGGAAGCGGTCGAGTATTTGCAAGATAATGGGTTGATTGACAGCAACAAAAAGTTTCCGGCGGCGATGTATTGGTTGACGGAGACGGGGCAACGAGCGGTCAGCGGCGACGGAGAAGGCTAGCCAGGCCGCCGAGCACGCCGAGGACGAAGAGGCTGAGGATAATCATGGCGGGAGGAATCCCGCCTGCCTCGCGCACGCCCTGTACCGGCAGAAGCGTCGGACGGACCACTGGGGCGGGCGCGGTGAACGTGGGCAAACGTGGCGCGCCGGGGTTGGGGGTGGCGGTGCTTTCGGTGGCCGCCCCCGCGGGGGTCCCGGCAGACCGCAGGGTCGGGGTCGGCGGCGGGAGAATCGTCGGGATGGAGGGGATATCCCCGAGCAAGCGCACTACATCTTTGTACACCCACGCCGCGTTGTCCGGCCCGCCGATGTAAACAATCTTGAACCAGGTGTACGGGCCGATTTGCGTGACGCCCAGAATGGGGGCGATTTGCCCTTTGACGAGCACGCCGACCTGATCGTATTCTGTGCCGGGGCCACTGCGGAGATTCACCGGGTCATCTTGAAAAGCGAGGATCTGCGGCCCGGTGGGTGAGGGCGTGAACGTGGGGCCTGACGGTTGCGCGGCGACGGGCGCGGGGGAACGCCAAAGTAGCGCCGCCCCGCACAGGCCCGCCAGTAGCAATCCCCATTTGGCTCGCTTTGTCCGCATTCCATCGCTCCCACATCCAGAAATCGTCCATCCACCGGCGGGAATTGTACTATAGTGACCGGCGGGTTTTTCAGCCCGCGCAACTTGGGCTATGATTGGGCGTAAGATTAAGCGAGGAGTGACATCATGGACCAGCAGAGGACTTATCACGGCGATATCAATCCCCAAGAAATGGCGGCGGTCGTCGTCGCGGCCTTCAATCAAGGCAATATGCGCGCGCAACAAGTGGGTGACGGCGAGAAGGTGATGGTGCAGATCGCCACGCACGGCGGGAGCGGCGGCCAAGCCGCGCTCTCGGTGACGATTCAGAAAGTGGAAGACGGCGTGAGCGTGGCGATGGGCCAGCACGAATGGCTGGGCGTGGCGGCCTCGCTTGGGCAGACCGCGCTGGCCACGTTGCTGAACCCGTGGAACTTGATCGGGCGCTTGGACGACATTGCGCAGGACGTGACTTCGCTCACGTTGATTGACAAGGTGTGGGAGGCGATAGAAAAATTCGCCCGCGCCGCGAAGGTGACCAAGACCATCTCGGAGCAGTTGCAATCGGTGACCTGCCCGTTCTGCGGGACGGCGAACAAGGTGGCCGCGCCCGATTGCCAGAACTGCGGCGCGCCGCTCGGCGATTTTCAACCGGTCTCGTGTTCCAAGTGCGGTAACGTCCTGCCGCCGAAGAGCAAGTTTTGCAATAATTGTGGGACAGCTTTGGGCAGTTAGAGCAACACGTTGGAGAGTTGGAGTTAGAAATCGTGCTATGATAACTGTCAGAACAAAAGGAGTTGTTATGGCAACTGCAAACCCACTGGTTGAAACAACGGCGACTCCACCTCAATTGCAGATGGAGTATGAGGAATTTTTGACGTGGGCCCTTAAGCAAGAGGGCCATTTTGAGTGGGTTAACGGAGAGGTGATTGCCTATATGTCTGCTTCCCCGCTTCACCAGGATGTGGTTATATTCCTGTCCGCGCTCCTGAAAATATTTGTGGACTTGCTTGGCCTCGGCAAAATTTCTACTGGCCCCGCCCAATTGAAGTTGCCCGCTGGCGCCGGGCGGGAGCCGGATGTGTTCTTTCTGTCCAAAGAGCACGCCCATCAAGAACTGCCCAATCGCTTTGAGGGTCCGGTAGATTTGGTCATTGAGGTCGTCTCGGATGACAGCGTGAGCATTGACCGGGAAGACAAGTTTTATGAGTATGAAGCGGCGGGGACTCCGGAATATTGGATTATTGACCCGCGCCCGAACCGGCGGCGCGCTTATTTTTATCAATTAAACGAGCGGGGCCTGTATCAGGCCATCGAGCCGGATGGGGCCGGGGTATATCACTCGCAGGTATTACCGGGTTTTTGGCTGAAGGTAGAATGGCTATGGCAGATCAGAGAATTGAACACAACGGCCTTGTTGATGGAAATCATCGGGCCGGAGCGCTATGTACGGTTAGCGCAAGCCGCCTGGGCTAACATTCGCAAGTAATGGCGTAAGACCGTAATAGGCAACGGACAAAGAAAAACGCGATGAGTGTGATGATCATCGCGTTTTTGATTCTTGAAGAGTCTTCAGAACGCTTCCGGTCGCTTCATCACCCACACTGTCAACCACGGCGGAGCAATGGCCTTGAAGTGTTCCCACGTCCCCGGTGGGGCGGCGGGGTCTTGCGTCAACTCTTCCCACAAGCCGAGAATCACGCAACCATTAGCGACGAGGCTATTGACAATGGTGCTGAGGGTGTGCCGGAACTCGCGCGGGCCTTTCATCTTTTGCTTCGCGCCGTTTTCATCCTCGACATCCCAATCTTCAGCCTCCGCTTCCGCGCCGTCAATGTACGGCGAGGTGAGCAAGTAGCCTTGCCCGTTCCACCAGTCTTCGTGCAGGCCAAAGACAAATGGGTTGGAAAACATGACGCGATATAGCCCCCCACCCCGCAAGAGGCGCGTGACTTCGCGGAACACGGGCCGCGCATCGGGGACGAAATTGATAGAGTAGGCGTGCCAGACGAGATCAAAACTGGAATCGCCGAAACGCGCGAGGTCGCGCATATCACCTTGCTCAAGGCGGACTTTCAGCCCGTAGTGGTCGGCGGCTTGTTGGTCGCGCTGGAGTTGCGTCGCCGAGAGGTCGAAGACGGTGACGTTTGCGCCGAGCAACGCCAAGGCTGCCGATTGTTGCCCGCCGCCGCTGGCGAGGCACAGCACGTCTTTACCACTCACCTCGCCCATGAGGTTGTCAGGGTCCACGATAGCGCGGGCGGTCTGGGGCGTGAGGTCGAGGTAGGGGCGCGAATAGAGGACGTTGGCTTGCGCGAGTTCGTCCCAGCGGGACTGGTTGTAGCGGGCGAGGTCGTCCATTTACATCGGCCCTTGCGGGAGGGTGGGCGCGGGGCGGGCGCGGGTGAGGAGTTGCACGGCGGCTTCAAACAGCGGCGTGCGGTTGGGGCGGTTGAGTTCGCGGCCCAGCCAGTCGGCGAGGGATTCGTAGCGCACCGGGGCGATGTGTTCAGTCCGGGTTTCGCCGAAAGCGATGCGGGTCGCGGCGCAGGCGTGAGGCAGACGGGTGATTTCAAAAGTCGCCCCTTCGCGCGTCAATAAGTCGAGGCCGAGGAAATAGCCGGGGTGCGTGTCCTTGCCCGCCGGGGCGGCGACAAATTCAATGGTCTGCCCGGCGACGAAGCGCATGAGGTCGGTAGTCTGGTGTGTGGGTTTCCAATCGAGACGCGAGGCGAGCCAACTGCCGAAGAGCCACGCGAGGATGGGCGGGCCTTCCGCATAGGTGACGCGCGCGCGCTCAATCTGTGCAAGGTGCGGGCGCAGAGCGGGCGGGTCAAAAATTTGCGCGGTGAGGGTGCGCCAGGGTGAGAGCCGCGACCAGCCGAGGTCAACGATAACGGCCGGGAAATGGGAGTCCGCGAGGGCTTGGGCAATATCGGCCAGAACCGCGGGGGAATCGCTGAAGGTCAGGGAATCCACAATCACGCGGTCCACTGCGCGAATCAAATGTTCGAAAATCGGATGAGTGAAAGGGTCGCCGGATTGCCACCATAGGCCCACCGGCACGTCGGTGAGGAGGAGGGAGAGGACGGTGCCGGGGAGGTCGAGGATGGCCGGGCCCTTGGCGGTAAGGGTGATTTGCTCGCCGCCGGTCTCGGTGAGGGAGACCCAGGCGTCCATGCCTTCCCCGCGTTCGTCGGCAATCATGAGGATGGCGCGAAACGGTTCGCGGGCCAGTAGCTCGCCGATGATTTTTTGCGCGGCTTCACCGGCGGCAGGGTCGGGCGCGAAGACGAGCAAGTTGAGGAGCCGCGTGCGGGTGGACGCTTTTTCAGATTGCGCTTGCGCCAGCCAGAGGGCGGCCAGTTCGCGTTCGATGTTAGCGGGGTCTACGGGTTTGCTAGTTACCATTCATCATCTCCCGTTTGGCCCCCACCCTGGCCCCGCTTGCGCGCCGTTTGCTTCGCTCACGGGAGAGGGGACTTCCTTCCCCTGTCGCTTGACGATGGGGGAAGGGCCGGGGATGGGGACGAGGCCTACAGCCGACGCCATTTCCGCGCCTCGCTACCCATGAATTCATGTGACTCCGGCGGGCCCCACGTCCCGGCCTCGTAGGCGGGGAGGGATTTGGCGCGCGTCCCAGCCCAGCCTTGCAGGATGCGATCAATGAAGGTCCACGCGGCCTCCACTTCATCGCCGCGCGTGAAGAGCGCGGCCTCGCCCAACATACAATCGAGGATGAGGCGCTCGTAGGCTTCGGGCGCGGCCACGCCAAACGACGTGCCGTAACGAAAATCCATATTGACCGGATGAATCTGCACCGTGGCGCCGGGGACTTTCGCGCCGAATTTGAGCGCGATGCCTTCGTCCGGCTGGATGTTGAGGGCGAGGATGTTCGGCTCGATGGTGCCGCCCGCGTTGCGTCCGAAAAGCGAGAGCGGGATTTGCTTGAACTGGATGGCGATTTCGGTGGAGCGTTTGGGAAGGCGCTTGCCCGAGCGGAGATAGAACGGCACGCCCGCCCAGCGCCAGTTGTCAATGTACAGTTTGAGCGCGATGAAGGTATCGGTGATGGATTCTTTAGCGACGCCCGGCTCCTCGCGGTAGCCCGGAACCGCTTTGCCCGCGATGGCCCCGGCGGTGTACTGACCCCGCACGACCCATTGATCCACCTCGTCGGGATTGATGGCCCGGATGGCGCGCAGGACTTTTACTTTCTCGTCGCGCACGGTGTTGCCTTCCAGCGCCACCGGCGGCTCCATGGCCAGCACCGTGAGCAGTTGGAGCATATGATTTTGAATCATGTCGCGGATGACGCCGGACGTTTCGTAATAACCGCCCCGCCCCTCCACGCCCACCGCCTCGGCCACCGTGATTTGCACGTGGTCAATGTGGTTGCGATTCCACAGCGGCTCGAAGATGCCGTTGGCGAAGCGGAAGACCAACACATTCTGCACGGTCTCTTTGCCGAGATAGTGGTCAATGCGATAAATCTGGTCTTCGCGCAAAACGCCGCGCACGGTCTGGTTGAGTTCCAGGGCCGAGGCGAGATCGCGCCCGAATGGTTTCTCGATGATGACGCGCACCCAATCCCCGGTGGGACTCTTATCCAGACCCGCCGCACCTAACTGCTGAACAATGACCGGGAAGTATTCCGGTGAGGTGGCGAGATAGAAAAGCCGGTTGCCGGCCGTCCCGCGCTCTTGATCCAACTGGTCGAGGAACTCGCCCAGTTTTTTGTAAGCCTCCGGGTCGTCGAAGTTGCCGGGGTGATAGAACACGCCCTGCGCGAAGTTGTCCCAGACTTCCGGCTGAGCCGGTTTGTTGCGCGAGAAGGCGTCAATGCCCTCCAGCATTTGCTTACGGAATTCTTCGTGCGGGATGGGGCGGCGCGCAAAGCCCACGACGGCGAAGTTGTTGGGGAGCAAACGGTCGAGGCCGAGGTTGTAGAGCGCGGGGACCAGCTTGCGCCTGGTGAGGTCGCCCGACGCGCCGAAGATGACGACCGTGTTCGGTTCCGGCGTGCGCTCGACTTGCAGACCTTCGCGGAGGGGGTTGGTGGAGAGGTCGGGCATGGTTTCCTCAGGCAGTTGGTTTCTGATTTTCATTTTATGGAAAGTTTATTGTGGTTTCCTTTTATTGTACTTACAATGTCAAAAACGGATAGGAGATATTACTTAGGTGTTGTCAGAATGTTGTAAGGATACAATCCAATACTTATGGTAGTATAGAATATGAGAGTTTCAATATATACTATTGTTATTAGTGGAGCATCGAGCAATAAACAATTTGCAGACCCTGGTTAATCGCCCTTCTTTTAAAGGGATCTTAGCCTCACAACTAATTGGCTTAATTTTGTGGGGTTCCATTTTGGCACGCCCAGTTTCAGCCACCTCCGAAGCCTGGTTTGAATTAGCATCTGGTTCATGTAGCGCCCCAACCCTTGTTTCTCAAATTACGGCGGGAGAGACAGTGTTACTTCTCAGTGGGAACTTAATGCCGGGCGCGCCTATGAATTTTCAGATTTCCCCTTATGGTCAAACCTCCCGCTCAAATTCATGGAGCATTAACCAAACAGTCTATGCAGATGTAGATGGGAATATCTGCGTGGAAGCGTTTGTGACCGCCATTGACGACTATGGCGGGTTCGTCGTGCTAGTTTATAGTCTGGACGCTGATCAACGCCAATATAACCCTCCCGCCAAACTCATCACCATTTTGCCAGCGCCGACCCCTACGCCGACAAACTCTCCAACACCACCTCCCACTGATACAGATGTGCCAACGGCAATATCGTTGCCCACCTCCACGCCGACTCTGACATCCACACTTCCACCCGCTTCGACTCCAGTTGCGACGGATGCTCCAACTGCCACGCCGGTGCCGAGTCAGACGCCGACTTCAACCCCGGTTACGACGGATACTCCAACCGCCACGCCGGTACCGAGTCAGACGCCGACTTCAACCCCGGTTGCGACGGATACTCCAACCGCCACGCTGGTACCGAGTCAAACACCCACTTCGATCCCGGTTGTCACAGATGCGCCAACCTCAATCCCGACAAATACTCCCGAGCCGACTCTTATCCCCTTATCAACTAATACCCCGGTCATAACACTGCCTCCCACCGATAAGCCGGCGGTGTTACCTATCTTAGCTTCAGCCACTTTATCGAATGAGGTCGTGAACGCATTGCCGACCCCCACATTCACTATAACGTCCGTGCCGGTTGTCCAGACTTTGGTCTTGTCTCAAACAGTTAAGCAATCAGTTGAGGCAACGGTTACCAGCGAATCGGTTGCCAATGTCGCAAAATTTATACCTGTAACCGGTTTAGAAGACACGCCCAGAGTTCCAAGTTCAGTGCAAGACCCATCCAATTCAAATCAAATTCGTTGGCCCTCTATTATCGTGTTGCTGGGCGGGTTGGTGTGGTTTGCCTCACGCAGGCGTAAAGCGCCCGCGCAGTAAGGGTTCTCCTTTTCCCTGCCCCGCTCGAAGTGACAATTCGGAAAACACGCTTATCGGCGTAAGGTGAGTTAAAAAGTCCAGCCTCCTCGGAGCGGCAATTGCTTTTTGCCGTATGATTGTTTTATAATTGCTTAAATTAGTTGGGGATAAGCATCACTCTCCCTGCAATCTAAGTTCAACCTGGATGACCATAGAGGCGCATTATGACTGACTCGTTCCTAAAAAACATCGGTGCTTCAGTTCGGATACAAACACAAGAGGTCTGGCGCACTCTCCTTGTGGTCACAGCCCTGGCGCTTTTATTCCAGCCGCTGATAAGCGTCGAGGCGGGGGCCGGTCTGCCGCGGCCGACCACCGTAAATGTATCACGGCATTTATCGGAGAGGCCGGATCAGCGCGCCGCGCGCGCCTCAACGGCAACCATCCGCCCGCCCATCAATGGCGTTTATATGCCGGTGGTTAAGCCGGAAGCCAGCCCACTTTTGGCCGTAACCCCGACCCTGACCGTGACCATCCTCAGTACACCGTATGCAACGGTGGATAGCAACACTGGCAATACCGGGGGCGGGCCGTTAGTGTGGGTCGTTGAAGCTCTGATTACTAATACAGGTTCAACAACGGCGACCAGTCCTGTGGTCGCTCTCAACATGAACTCTAATAGTAGTTGGTTTACGCTGACCGGCGAAAGCGCCATACGTAATTTGAGCGATATCCCCGGTGGTGGCAGTCAAGCCGTATATTGGTTTGCTCACCGCTCTAATACCGTTCCCGACCCGCATACCTACACCGTGACTGTCTCGGCAACAAATGCGACGACGGTCACGCAAAGCACAAATTTTTACGGAAACACGAGCGGCCAAACGGTTCAGGGCCGGACTTCGCTAAATACTGGCAACAACAGCATTGTGAGCAGTGGCGCTCAAGTCGTGGTTGGCCGGGCCTTCACCATGTCGGTGAAGTATGACATGGGCACTAACCCCAAAGGAGTCACGGCTCAACCGACGGGCGATGGCACCTTTGACCCAGGTTCGTATCGTTTAGTATCGGCTGATCTTACCTTCGGCAATAGCGCGGGCACACCGATTGGTTCCACTTACACTAATCGCACTTATATCCCGGATACGGAAGGCCTGCCGAGCGGCGCACAATTCATCACCGCCACGTATACCTTTATCGCGCTCAAGCCGGGCAATGTCAAACTCTGCCCGTACACCGATGTGCGCTATAACTCCACCAACAAATATGACAACGCCTATTGTACGGGCGGCGTCGGCACCATCAATATCACCGGGACCTTGACCTTCAGCATGAGCAAATCGGTCAATGCCTCCACCGTGTTGCAAGGTCAGGACCTCGTCTATACACTTAATTACACCAACACCAGTACCGCCGGCACTTACACCATCTCGAACGTTTATATTTGGGACAATATCCCCTCCCAAGCCATCATCAAGGCTGTTTCTCATCCGACGGATACCACGCCCAGCTACAATACTCAGGATCGCGTCGTCTGGAATATCGGCTCGCTGGCTCCTCAAGAATCTGGACGACGGACGGTGACGGTGACGGTCAGCGGTCGAGGCGCCGACATCACCGATACCACACCCCTCGTCAACAATGGCTATATGGGGATTTTCTTTGACCCGCTTAATCCGAATCCGGCCGTGACGGAAACGGTAACCACCACCCTTCACTCACCCACCATCAATATTAGCCAGAATGATGGGCAGTCCAACGTCATTCAGGGTCAAACTCTGACCTATACTTTTCGCATTACGAATACCGGTTCTGTGTCGGCGACGAATGTGACCATCACCGATGTGCTCCCGGCGAATGTCACTTTGATTGCGGCGACGACCAGCGCTGGAGGCAGTTGCGCCAGCGCAGTTTGTAGTTTCAGCTCTCTGAGCGCCGGGACAAATGCCATTGTGACCGTCACGGCCAGCGTCAACTACAAGGTGGCGAATGGCACTTCG
>Ga0315281_10008168_pt1 | contig 14639 bp, 5 predicted proteins | sample YL17G07_0_MG_FD_204540 | JGI IMG/M metagenome (GOLD analysis project Ga0315281, IMG submission 204540) | Sediment microbial communities from Yellowstone Lake, YNP, Wyoming, USA - YL17G07_0 | ecosystem: Environmental > Aquatic > Freshwater > Lake > Sediment | place: USA: Wyoming | collected...
ATCTAACGAAAATTACTTCATCAGAGTTGGAAATGGCCTTGTCTACTGCCAATTCCGAACTACAAGATATTAATTTGGCTAGCTCGGATGTAAGTCAACAAGATATAGCAACAGCATTGAATACGAGTCCTAGTTTTTTTCTTGACGCTGCTCGTGAAAAAGAAGAACAGTTAAAAAAGATTCGTAGAGATAAAGTAGCTAGTTTTTTTGGTATTACATCTGGTTCAAGTGGCGGTTTAGGAACTGCAGCGGTCCCAGAAATAGTCTTTGAAGTAAATCCAGCCTCAGCAGCAAGTTCAAAAGTTAGTATCGGTATTACATCAAGTCCGGCGATTTATTTTGATGTAAATTCTTTTAGATTATCATTATTGTCTTTGCCGGTAGATCAGCAATTGGGTAGCACAGAAAATCAATTGGTAGTGGAAATATATAAGTTATTAACAGAATATGTAGAAAAAGTTAAGCAATTAAATGACAAAACCCTCCAAAATAATGCTGATCCTGATGTAGAATATGCTCGAAGAAAATTACGACAATTTTTCTTGGGCAAATCAATTATTCAGCCTATGGATGGTGTTCATGTATATATTAGGGGCAATACATTTAAGGATGGACAAATAGTAGGCCCACTAAATGCTCTTCTCAATAATACAGATTTTTTTCAATCATTCGTAGAAAATAGTAATACTACTGATGCATTTTTGGAAGAAGAAATGCGAATGTTTGGCATTGCTGATGTTGGTATTCCTGTGGATCTATATAGGCAACTTAGAACTGGAAGTTTTTTGAGAAATGCAGGTATGCACGTATTTGGTGGGTTAGTGGAGTCAGTCACTAGTCATTATGCTGATGGTATGTATACATTAGAGGTAGCTGGAATTAGCACTCTTAAATGGTTAGATATGAGTAGGGCAAATACTACGCCAAGCTTAGATCAGCCACAAGGAGTGTTAGAAGATCCACTCACACAATATCAATTCGAAATAGATCCAGGAACTGGTTTACCAAAAACTCGTCCTAAATTATTACAACAAAATTTAGATCGAATAAAAAATGAACATTTAAATTTTAATAGCGGAAGTAATAAATCAGAAAAGGTAAGGGAAGATAATACTGTTCAAGATTTTATTGATAATGGTAATGGAATTACAACCCCAGTAAGTCAGCACGCACCCGGTATGGTATATAGATGGAAAGAGGGCGTTATGGCCGTTACTAGGGATATTAATACAAGGGCCCCGCTAGATGGAACAGGATCTAATGATGAGAGAATTGGTAGTGAGGTTGGAGTAAATGTGGTTGAGAATCCATTTGCTACATCAGATGCTGCCGATGTAGTTAGTATTATGGTAACTGGTTTTCCACATAATTATGAATCATTTGTATTAAACTCCCAATCGATAGGAACTTATACTTTTGGCGGTAATAATAATTCTTCAGAAAGCTATTTTAATTCTTTTTTTGATATTTTTAGAAGAAATAATAGAGCACATGGGAATTTTCAACCATTCAAAACTGTTGGTATTACTTCTGATCAGATGAAGGAAAGGCTACGAGTTCAAACTGAATTAACACAAACAAAAAGCAAATTAGGTAAACTAAGATCAGAGTTGGCTAATTTACAAGATCAGCTTAATACAATTTCTACCAGACCAAGTGAATTGCCATCAATAGAATTTTTACAAAAACATAAAAATTCTAATGCTGCGAAAAGTGCTCAAATCATAGAGGGCCAGAGATCGGAACTTTCTGATAGATTGGCAATAAAAATAGATGATATTCAAAAACAAATAGATACTGAAATGACCAATTTTTATCAAAGTATTGGTGAAGGTGGTGCAGCAGAAAAGGCCGGATTAAGAATATATGGGAATGATATATCCTTTGATATCGAAAAAGAAACAGCAGCATCGACCAGTGATGAATTAGAAGAAAATAATAGGAAATCTAAAATAAAAAATAAAATGCTGCAGTTGAGACCACAATTAAATTGTAAATTCAATTATGATACTAATTTATTTATAGTATCTGATGATTACGATAAAGATTTAGATATTAGAGCGTATGTATTAAGTTCTATAAGTAACGCACCTCCATTATGGGAAAGCACTTATATGACCCCACACGAAATTTGCAATACTGTAGCTAAAACATTGGATTTTGAATTCTATTGCGATTCGCAGGGGCATATTCAATTTAGATCGCCCAAGTATAATAAAGTTCCATTATCTTTATTATTGAGACTATTTTTATTAGATAGAACAGAGAATAAAAAATTATATCCAGTATTTTTAGAGCAATTATTTAAGAATAGAGCACATACATATAAGGATGAGGCAGATATTGCATCTATAGAAATATTGGAATACAGAATATTATTAGGGCAAAATATAGGCAACGAAGATTTGCAAAATGTTATTAACGAAAAAGAAAGTGTATTCTCAAGCGCTTCTGCACTTACGAATGTATGGGATGTTTCAAAGAATTTTAGTCCAGACGAAATTAAAGATAGGGCTAGTTTATTATTGAAAATTAGAAATTTAAAAGCATCTAGATCGGGTGGCACTCCAAATGCTGTAAATGGTGAGACATCAGCGGCAGCTGCACAGGAAATATCTCTTTATAATTCTGTAAATAATATTAAAAATCCAAATTTAAATACACAACGTCTTAATATAATAAACAAATTAGCCCAACTTATAAGTAAAAGGCAAAAAATAATTAGTATTTTGGGTAATCTAGGTGGCGAAATTGAAAAGTTTGATGGAACTGTTGCTAATATCTCTAGTTTTGGCGGCGGAAATGGTAGATTGACCAAAAATGAAATGACAAAATTAACTGCCCCATTTGAAGATTTGATAGAAAATGATTTATTTGATGAATTAGGTCCTGGCTCAGCATCACGATTTACTATTTATGATGATCAAATAATTAGTTCAAATCTTACGGAAAGTGATAGTGAAGCATATTGTAGATTCGATGTAACTGGTTCCGAAGATTTTATAAGTAAGGGTGAAGGTGATATTGGTGGTGTTAAAAAGATTTGGGCAGCGGCTACTGATTTTGATATGTGGCGTCAATATGGATTTAGGCCATTCAGTTCCATTAATAAGCCGTTTTTAAAAGATGCCGAATTACAATGTGCCCCATATGCTTTAATGTTATTATCAAGGGTAAGAAGAAATATAATTAAAGGTAATATAGTGGTTGTTGGAAATGAATATTATCAATTGGGTGATGTAGTATATGTTAATTCAAATGACATGTTATATTATGTAACTAATGTTTCACATAATTTTTCATATGATAGTTCGGGAAGTTTTACAACTGAACTTGAATTAAGATATGGACATCCTTTAGGAGAATATATTCCAACTCCACTAGATGTTATAGGCAAGAGTTTAATAAAAGGATATAGGAATTTTAATAATAGAGTAACTACGCGAGAAACATCAAATAAAAATACCGGAGCAGTTATAGGTACAGTTAAATTTCCTATAGGTGGTAGTAATATTTCATCAAATATATTAAAGGAAATGATATCTGGTGGCCTTGGGAAGTTTAATTTACCGGCTTTAAAAAATGCGTTATTAAAAGCAAGGGCTCAAATTTCTACTGCTAAATTTCCAAAGATTGAGGTTAGGGGTTTTTATGTTGATGAGGCGGATAAGGGCAAGGTAGAAAGTCGCATGGATATTGTTGTATCTTGGCTTGCAAATCCAATATCAGGGCTAGATTTAAATGGTAATGCAATACCATTAAGTAAAAAGGATTATGGTATATTAGATTCTAAGGATTTTAATATAGTTGGGGCGGTTAATGTGAAAAAATTGTCAGAAGAAGATATAATCGCAAATAGAATACCTAAAGAAGAGGCATTTAGCACATCATTAGACGGAGATCCAACCGATGCTATTGATATAGTGTTAATATTTGAATAATGAATAATCTCTTGCCAATAGGCTATTCTGTAAGATTAGCCATAGTAAAAAAAGTTGAGAGAACTCACGTTGTTTGTGATTTTTTTGACAGAGTTGGTGAAAAATCCATAAGATGTCCTCTTCCACACCCATATGCTGGTCGTGGTGGAGGTATATTTGTTGGTATAGAGAGGAATACTTTAGTGTTGGTTGCTAATGGGCCTGGACAGAAATTATATATAGTTGGGCTTATACCAGATATTAATTTTTATTCAGATGTATTTGGACAAACCAATATTAGAACAGACGAGTCTTCCTACCCCGAAATTGAAGAGGGAGAGATTGCAATAAAGGCAAATTCTGGGCAATATATCAATTTATCTCAAAATGGCAATATAGCGATGGATGCTGGAATTGGTAACGCAGCAGCCGATATAGAATTGTCCAAACTGACTCAGTGTTTATTCCTGCGCCCAAGCAATATATATAAATTTACTGAGGCAGGAAGAAGTATAGATGGTGTAGTGAAAAGAGATTTAAATGAGGAAGATGATACTACTAATATATCAACTATAGATTTATTAAATAGCGAAACATACGATACGTTTTTATCAAATATAGGAAGATCTCCTTATGATGAGGTTAATAAATCATCAGCATTTATAACCAGACAAACTATTAGAAACCCATCACTTGTAGAAAAACACGATATAATATATGAGTATGCCGATAGTTTTGATGTAAATGATTTAGAAGTAGAATCGAATGCTATGGCCCATAATAATTTTACAGATGATAAAAATAATTTTTCAGATCCAGTTGATAGAAAAAATAGACGAACAGATATTTTGAATCTTAATCTTAAAAATTTTAATCATCTTATAGAAAAAGTTCAGGGAACGGTAGTGGATATATATGGAAATATATTAGATATAAATAGGGGCATTATCCCTGTTCCTGGCGTTGAAACAATAGATATAAAAAGTGGTAACAGTAAGTTGGGATTACAGAAGGTTTATAGCTATCTTCGCAGATCCATCAAATATCATATGGAAATTAATGCCCGAAAAAATATTGATGATAGTGAGCCATCAGAAAGTTTATTAGGTCAAGATAACGGAAAGGCTTTTGGTAAGTGGAGTGTTGATATAGATGGCGAAGGACTTACGAAGATAAATATTCCTGCCAGTTCAGAAACAGGTAATATTCCGGTCTTGGGTCGATATATAAATTCTAAAAACGATGATCCGACATTTAAAGATCCGGATAAGGTAGATATACGATTATCACAATTTGGTGAGAGCGGACAGAATATAGTGGATTCCGCTTATGCACCAAAGGTTTTTGATGAGATTTTGCCAGCAATAACAGCGGGCACAGCATATCATAGTATTCTGAATATAGCTAGTTCAATTTTTAATAACGGTAAGTTAAAAAATCCCAGCCCAACTATTCCATTTGATCAAAATAACTCTATAAATCCAGTTGTTGATAAGATAGATAATGGAATAGATTCTACAAGCGCAAATGCGGGTGGTAAAAGTTTACATATGAACTTGGATGGTAGTGCTGAAATTTCTATAGGTGCAGATACGGCGGATAGAAAATCTATGGTTATGGATTTGGCTGGTGGAATGATATCACATTTTGGTAGAGATAATAATGGCAGAAGTATTATACATCAATCAGATGGCGATATAATAATTCAGATCGGTGGTGCTGGAGTTGATGACTCAAGATTTACTGATAATTCAAAAATTGATAGACCGGGTAGGGTAGAAATTCACTTAAATAGACCAGGTGGCACTTCACAGAAAATAATTATAGATGAGGATGGCATTTCATTAGATATTCAGGGTAATGGTATTATTTCTACCTCAGGAGATTTAACATTATCGGCAGGTGGTCGTCTTTTGCTTAATGCAGAATTAATAGAAAAATACGGTAGTTTTGATAGTGATACGAGAGCAGTTATAGGAAGCGAGATCGCTGAAAGACGCAAGGGTCGATCTAATTAAGGAGATATATGGCAACGCCAAATTTCAATTTCATACAAGATCCTAAAGTATTGGCAACAATACAGGTTATATCTGATTTGGTTGGAAATGACTTTAATTTTCCATATGATTCTTCTCAACAGCCAATTGATGCTGTAGCTAAAAATGCACAAGCGTTATTGCAATTTCAATTACCAGGAGCTACAACTTTAAGGGGCTATGCAGATCCTTCTCTAGCAGAATCTATGGGTAGCGCAATAAATAGCTTGATGGCTGGGTTAGCTCCAATTATGTCTGTTTATGGATTTCTACTCCCTATTCTTGGAGTTATTAGAGGTATCATAGAAGTGTTATGCGCTATGATGAATCCGTTCGCAGTAATTAGGGCTATAATAAGATTGTTCAAAAAATGGATTCCGCCATTCATTGCTTTATTTCCGCCGCTCGCAGGGTTAATTATAATTCTTGGTATTATTAAATTGATATTGGCCATAACCTTTTACATTATGACTGTAGTTGTGCCAACATACCAATTAATAAAACATAATATTAAGGTTTTGGAGAAATCATTTGGTCCTAATGCTAATGATCAAACTAGGGCCGCTGGAAAGGCAAAGTTAGAGAAGTTGTTGGAAGAATTTTTAAATCAAATTGGTGTGTTAGCTATGCTGAAGCCTTTGTTGGAAATCATAACATTGATTTTGGGATTTAAAGCCGGATTTCCATGTGGTAAAGGTAAAAAGGGGCATATTACTGTTTCATCAGATGATACAACTTGCTGTGGGGATCTTGTTTGTCCGCCAGAACTTAAACGTGGCGCTATTACCGGAAGAGGAACTTTAATTCCAGCATCATTTGGTAATGCAGCTCCATTTTTCGCTTTTAAATTATTTACTAATCACTCATTAACGCCAAAATTGAAAAAATATAATCAAAGTTTACGAGATCAATTGAATCAGCAATTAGATGAAGAAGTTGATGAGGCATGTGCGCCCGGCGGCGATGATTCCGAATGCCCAACGTTAAGAGTTAGGATTAAAAGCAGAAGAGGGCGGTCAAATGAGATTCTGAAGGCAATAGCAAAAATAAGCGGCTCTACATTAACAGTTATAAGCCCATCTCTTGCTACGATGACCGGTGCTGTTGATTTTGAAATAGAACCCAACTATGATGTCTTAATTATGAGAAATATGATTGGTTTGGGTTGTCATCCTGATATTGAAGATGCTAAAGCAGCATTAGAGGCACGAACACCCGCGTTGGATTTATCTATCGCTGAAAAGTTTCCAGAAGTTTCTGATATATCTGGGGATTACAATAAGTTCGGCGATGATATTAATAAATGTTTCTCACAATTAAAATTAAAAGTAGCTAACATTATTGTTAGTGATCCACCATATAATACAGACGATATTGATGCCTCCCAAGATTGTATGCTTAATGTGTTAAATAATTTTGCTGACGATATGAAAAATAAATTAAGAAGTCTTATATCTAAGGGAACAGATAAAGATAATTCTGATTTTTCGGTAGATAAAAATATAGTAAGGGCAGATGGAAAAGATAAGGCCATAATATCAGTTATTCCGAGAGACATAACTGGAGCAAATTTGACAATCAACCTACCAGCAGATGTAGATGTTCAAGTGGAGTTATTTACAGATCTTGGAATTATAACGAATCAACATCTTGATAATACCACCGGACAGATATCCGCAGATATAACATCTCCAATTGCTGGAGTTGCATCATTAACCGCTAAAATTAATTCCGATTTTATATCAGACTTTGATGGAATCAGCGAAACAGTTAGGGTAATTAAGGTCAGATTCGTAAGTGATGCTGTATTGCCACAACGAAGAGTTATATCAACCCCCGCTATTGGTATTAAAGCGCAGACAGGATTGGGCAGCGAAAGAGAGACTAGGAGCAAGTAATGGGCAAAAATGTAGATTTTGATTTTGAAAATTTTGCTACATCTGCTATAGCAACTGTAGATGAAATACGAGCAAGAGGTATTTCGGAAACAAGTAGCGCAATAGAATCTCGTATAAATGCCTTTTATAGGGCTCTTGGATTGCCATCTATAGTATCTAATAATAATATTTTGGATAAAAGAAATACCGGTAATATATTTCCATCTGGCACTTTTGGTTCCGAAGTAGATATTAATAAAATTCTCGACACCTTACGGATTAGAGAATTAGCATTTTCGCATCCGTTAGGTGAGGAGGAAATATCAGCTGTTGCTAGAGACAATAATAATTCTATCTTGCATAATGCTGTTTTGGATAAGGGCAAAAATATAAGATTAAGGGGAAATATGTTGCCTATGTTTGTTAATGGAGATGTAGCTATATTTCCGCAGTCAAAAAGAGTTGCTGGGGCTTTTAGAACAGATGATGAGATTAAAAGTGGTAAAATAGAATATAAAAGGCCACTAATAGAAACTATTATTATAATGAGGCTTAAGGGAGAAGGTGCACAAAACTCGCAAAAACAAAATACTATTAATACTGATCTTATTAAAGAGGGCGATATTGATTTTCTGAATACTGCGCAAAGCATAGCGAATATCATATTACTGACCATTAATAATATAAATTCTGTATTATCCGATGCCATAACAAAAGTGCAGGACGCTAGAAATAATTTGAAAGGGGTAGATGTTATACCAACATTAGCTAATATTGCTGAACAAAAACCAATAATAAGACGAAAAATAACAACAGTACTTGGAAAGGACGAAATTCAAAAGGCATCTATTGGGGATAAGGATAACTTAAAAAAAGTAACCTTATCACTTTTAGAATATAATGATACATCAAAATTAGGTGATGGTGCTGCTAGAAATATTAAGAATTCTATATTAGGATCATTGTTGGTGTCAATTATAAACCCGCAGGAAAAAAATACTACTACCGAAAATCAAGAAATAGGCGAAAAGGAAAATAAAAATATTAATATTCTTATTAGTGCAACTAAAATACTAGATCTGATATTCGGGCAATTCTCTGGAATATCTGGAGTTGATATTATGATAGTGATATCGGCTTTATTTAGTATTAAAATTAATAATTTAATAGGTTTATTAAATGATGAATCGAAAAATAGATTAAAAACACTCGTACTTGATGATACTGCAGATAAAAGTTTATTCAGATCTTCTGCATCAGATTCTCTTGATGCATTACATTTTCAAGTTTTGGATTTATATAGTAAAGTTGACAATTCTATTCAGAGAACTATTAGTAAAAATAAGAAACAGAATCAAAGCAAAGAAGGTACCTAATGTCATTTGATTTGGAAATAGTGAATGGCGATCTTAAAATAAAAGCTGATAGAACTATCAGCACGGTTAATGATACGCCAAAGTTAAGACAGGATATACTTAAAATTATTCTAATACCCTTGGGCTCTAATAAATTTCATCCTTGGTATGGTTGCTCAATTAATAATTCTATAAGTGGAAAGGTATTGCCAGATAATATTATATCTCAGGACATTGGATCATCTGTTTCACAAAGTTTGGAAAGATTAAGGGCATTACAGATAGCACAAGCAGCAGATCAAAGAGTGTCTTTAGCAGAAATAATAAGTGTTATAGAGAATGTTCAATCTGGACGAAATCCTTCAGATCCAAGGCAGATAAATGTGTTTGTTTCAGTTCTTTCAAAGCGTTTATCTAGAGTAGAAGAAGTATTTACAATTATTTCGTAATGAGGTTTTCAAATGGCTATATTTCGTAGTTTTAGTGACCTTGTGATATCTTATATAGAGCACTTGAGACTTGTACAGCCGGAATTGGATGTTAAACCTGGCACAGTATCGCGCGATTTATTCATAGATGCACAATCACAACAATTAGCTGGATTTTACAATGAATTAAGAAATATTTCCGGTCTTCAATCTTTATTTTCATCCAGCGGTAATGATCTTAATAGATGGGCTTCTAATTTAGGTATAGTTCGTTCATCAGGAGCAGATGCTACAGGTGTTGCTGTTTTTACTACAAATAATATGGATGCAGATGTTCCTATTAATCAAGGCTCTATAATAACTGCCAGTAATGGAATAAGTTACAAAACTCTTGAAGCCGCAACAATGTTTTCGTCAAGTTCAAATGTTTATCGTGCTAATGCCACAAGATTTAGATCAGATCTTGATTTATTAAGTAACACAGACAAATTCGCAATAGAAGTTAATGTAGAATCACTTACACCGGGAACTTCTGGAAATATAGGCAGATTTAGCCTAACTACACATAATATAATTGGAATATCAAATGTTGCTAATCTGCAAGCTTTTTCTGGTGGAAGTAACGCAGAAACTGATAGTGAATTTAGAACACGCATCTTAAGTATTTTTGCTGGTAGTAATACAGGTACGGCATTGGGATATAGAACGGCTATATCTACTCTTACCAATGTAAATGATTCCATAGTTGTTGTACCAGGAGATCCATTACTAACTAGAGACGGAACTCAAACCATAGAGGATAGTAGCGGTAATTTAGTAATAACAGAAAATGGTACGGGTGGAAAGGTAGATATATATGTTTTAGGTACATCATTACAAAGTGAAATAGATTCCTCAATATATAATGATAAAAGCGGTAAGAAAGATCCAACTAACCCATTAAATGATATTATTTTGGGGCAACGAGGCGAAGATCCGGCTATTAACGCAGCCCAAAGAAGAGTTATCCTAAATAGCATAGATACACTTCCATTTCAACCTATAGAGAATATTATATCAGTTGTGGGAAGTTCGTCTGGCCCAAATTTTATAGAGAAATTTACAGATTCCTTTGGGTCAAAAAAGGGAAATTTTGAATTAGTTAAAGATACTGGGGATTTCAGTGGAAGTCCGTTTGGTTTTGATAAGATTCATTTTATATCTAATACGATAGCGTTAGACAACGAACAAGTATCAAAGGGCGTATTTAATGGTACAGATGCTTTAAACTTTTCTGATGTTGAAGAGATTCGAAGTATTACACAAGATATTTTGATAACAAATGAAAATTCTACAACCGATAATGCTAATAGAAATCAGATTATTTTGAATCATTTTCCGATTCGAACGGTAAGTAGAATTATTAATCGTACTACTGGAGAAAGATACGTAGTTGTCGATCAAAACCCAGATGGTACTGCTGGAGAATTAAATACTACTGGAAAAATTCTTATTAGCGGTAGTACTTTGCCAGTAAGTACTGATATTTTACAAGTTGATTATATTTGGGTAAAACCATACGATAATTTTATTGACTTTGATAATTTAAAGGATATTAATACTCTAAGAACAGTTCAGGATTCGGTAGATTGGGGTTTTGGAAATTTAATAGTTAATGAGCCCGCTACTGTAGATGACGATGGTTATGGTAATCTTACTATTACACTTTCACACCCAATTTCGAAAATTTTATCGGTTAATACTTTCGAAAGCGAAACATCTGTAGTTTCTAATGGTACAATTACAGCAAGCGAACCAGTCGTTAATATTATTGATGTGCGAAGAATACCTGATAATGCTGAATTATTCAATACTGATAAGAGTGATGGGGTATTGTCTGGTACAGAGTCTTTAGTTTTGCCAAGTGATTCTTTAGCAGAGGATAATGATTCTGTAGATATAAGAATAAATGCTTCAGATCTTTTTATGGCAGATGGTTATGATCTAGGAACGTTTTTGGATAATATAATAACTTTGCCAAGAAGCGTTTCTATAGATGGAACATCTGTATTAGTAAATTATATAGCTAATGTTTCTGTATTATTGCCTGAAGTCAATATATCTGATTTGCCAGTATCAGCGAGTCAAAATAAATTTTTATTTAACGACGGCGAAGTAGGAGAGCAACCAACATCTAATCTATTTGATATAGACAATAATGTAATATATAATTTAAGAAGAGCCGTATCGAATTTATCAATTTCTATTGGCTCAAGCACATCTAATGGAAGTATATCTATATCTGGAACAACTGTTAAGAAGGTAACTGATGCCTTGATAGTTGTAACTGCCGGTTCTGGTTTTGAAATAGATGTTGCATCAGTTATTAAAAAGGATTTGGGTACTTCTACAATCCCATCATCTGTCAAAGTTGTTATGCTGAAGAAAATTGAAAAAGTAACTGTAAATAGTTTTGGTCAGGTAGCGTCAGTTAGTAGTATATATGATACGGTTAATTATAAAATACAAGATAATTCATTTGATTTGTTAAAGGCTTTAGAAGATAGTAGTTTAAGTGCCACTCAAATAGTTTTACCACAAACAACTATAAATACAAATGCTGAATTAACTACCGGCAATATTATAAGAGTCACATTTTATTATGCAAATACTTCAGATGCCGAATTATTATTTTTCTCTAGAAATGGCGAACAAATTACCAATAAATTGTTTTCAACAATATCTAGAATATCATTAGGCGCAGGATTTCAAAATCCTTCAGGGCAAATTACCGGCACTGTATCAGTTAATAATTATAATCAACCAATAAGTAATACTTCTTATGATGCGAATTATGATTATGTAGCTCCAAAAGAAAATGAAAGAATAACTATTACTTTTAATCATAATCAACTAATAAATCAGGCAACCTCGGCAATTGAAAGAGTTAGACCAATTACGGCGGATGTATTAGTTAAGGCAGCAAAAGCCAAGGATATAGATGTTAATATTAGAATAGTACTTTTGTCAGAATTTACAGATCAAGAACAGACAGTTATTCAAGATGCCATTGATGCTGTTACATCATTTTTAAGTGCCAGTAGTTTGGGTACAACTATTGATGCATCAGATGTAGTGAATGTATTATATACAGTTAATGGGGTAGATAGAGTACAGGTTATTAATTTTTCTACAATAAATAGTGGAAATTTACTATCCATAACCGCAAAAAAGAATGAGTATTTGAGAGCCGGAACAATTACAATTACAAAAGAGAATAGATAATGTCATTATCCATAATTCGTATAAACAAAATAAGTGTCTCTAATATTCAGATATTATTTTCTGATGATATAGATCCGAATATAGGAATAGATAATATTATTTTTGAATCATTGATCGATAGCGTATCTAATCCCAATATTATTTCAGTAATAATAGAAAATGATTTATTAAATATTTCTTTTAGATCAATATTTCCTAATATTCAATATAAGATTACTTTTGTTAGTACTATTGCACAATTTTTTCAAACTATTAATGGTGATATAATATCTGGGGATGGAAATCGTAATATTCTATATATAACAAGTCCGGGCGAAGACATAAGTCCTGTTAGAGATGCTATATTCAATGATATTCCTACAATTTATGAGACAGAAGAACCATCATTAGTAAGAACTCTTATTTCCAGCATTGCAAGTGAATTTCAAAAGTCTATTGATTCTGTTCAAACTGTTAAATCGGCAAATTATATTTCAGTCACTGTTACGGATGAAAGAATGGTAAGAAATGATGGACCAATAGATAGATTTCTTAAAGGCGGGGTATATGAGGTTTTGAGAGTTGGGCCCACGCCAACGCAATCACAATCATTTGGTTCCATTGATTTTAATAGTACAGTAATAGATGATTTCGAGGTTAATAGTTTTGTAATTATTAATCCTATTTTAGCTACTTTTACAGCAGACCCGATTAGTCTTCAAGCAATACAAATTATAAATGAAAAAGTCTCAGATGATACTAATTTAGACAATCATTTTAGTGGATTATTAATAAAAGTAGCTAATAGACCGATCATACAATTAATTTCTATATCATTAATTAGGGATAGCGTCATTATTCCATACGATATAAATGAATTCGGTTATACGCTTAAAGATAATAAGTATGATACAAATTTGGCATCTATTAATGTAAATCTGTCAGATCAGGAGGTGGAATTATCGTCAAGTTCCATTACCGGATTGCCAGGCGGATTTTTAGAACCTCGTGCTGGTGATGAAATAAGAATTTCCTATATTTATAAAAAATTAGGACGAAATATAGATTCATCAACGGTAGAGTTGGACACGATAAAATCTGTTACACGAGAAATCGCACCACCTATAATAAATAAATTCACACTTAAACACGCGCCAATTGTAGATACGGCTGACGAAATACCAGTAACTGATGGGGCTATATTTTTAAATACCGATGTTGTGGACGGTAATCCTCCACTTACTATTACTCATCCAGCATTTGCCAGGGAGATTAAATTCAATCTTGGTTCATTGCCGGCCAGACCAGGAGAGTATTCGATAAATTATAATACTGGGGATGTATATGTATTTGGGGAAGATGCGCGAAATACTGGCACTGGTAGTAGTCCCCCAGCGGTAGATTATTCTTATAGAAATATATTTATAGAGGGATTAGATTATACGCTTAACAGTGATCGAAATGAATTAGCAGTTAATTCTTCGAGAAATATAGGGAATATAGAGGTAAAAATTACATTTGAATATGAAGATGTCTTTGCTAATGGAGAGGATTTTGAATTTTTATCACATATAGAGATTTTAAATGAGCGAATTAATAATAGGCTGATAGATAGTTTTAGAGTGCGACCACAAAATTTTCCCATAACAGATGTATTTAGGATTTTTAATGAAACTACAGGCGAGGTATATTCGCCGGTTAGATTTAGTGACACTGATATAGTTTTTTCCGGAAGACAAGCACCTATCCAGACAGATATAACGAGAGAACGTGTCTCTTT
>Ga0315281_10008169_pt1 | contig 14639 bp, 12 predicted proteins | sample YL17G07_0_MG_FD_204540 | JGI IMG/M metagenome (GOLD analysis project Ga0315281, IMG submission 204540) | Sediment microbial communities from Yellowstone Lake, YNP, Wyoming, USA - YL17G07_0 | ecosystem: Environmental > Aquatic > Freshwater > Lake > Sediment | place: USA: Wyoming | collected...
CGGTTTCCCTACTGGGCCCGCCGCGTGAGCGACGGGGGCGAGATGCTCGCACCGGGCGATCCAAGCGAGCCTGTCCAGTTCATCGACGCGCGGGACCTCGCCGCATTCGTGCTCCGCACTACCGAGGCCAAGCAGACCGGCGTCTACAACGCCACGGGACCTCGTGACTCCTACACGTGGGGCCGCCTTCTCGAGGATTGCCGACTCGTGTCCGGGAGCGCCACGCGGTTCATCTGGGTGAGGGAGCCATTCCTCGAGGCGCAGGGTGTGACCTCGGCCGAGCTGCCGATGTGGGTTGGATCGGAGGGGGGCGGACTCATGCGCACCGATTGCCGCAAAGCGATTGCGGCGGGCCTCGCGTTCCGTCCGGTCGCAGAGACGATCCGCGAAACGCTGGCCTGGGATCGCGAACACGGAAGGCGCGATGTGGGACTCGCGCCGGAGCGCGAAAAGACGCTGCTCGCCGCGCAGGCAGCTCTTGCGGGCTAGCGAGTAGCGCCCCGGGCCCTGCTCGCGCCTCTGCTTGCGCCTCTTGCTCCCGCGACCTCGCGGGACTAGAATCGCGGGCTGAATCGGCCTTCAGGAATTTCCGCCACGTCCGTTTGAGGAGAGCGCATGCGCAGGGAGCCGACGTTCCTCGCCTCGACCATCGGCAGGAAGGTGGTCATGGCGGCGACCGGCGTCATCCTCTTCGGATTCGTCTTCGCGCACGCGCTGGGCAATCTCCAGGCCTACATGGGCGCGGAGGCGCTCAACCATTACTCCCTCTGGCTCCGCGAGCTGATGCACGGCTGGGGCCTCTGGATCGCGCGCTTCACGCTGCTCGCCGCGGTCGCGCTGCACATCTGGGCGGCGGTCGGTCTCACCATCGAGAACCGCAGGGCCCGCCCGGTCGGTTACCGCACCCTCGAGTACGTGCAGTCCACCTACTCCTCACGTACGATGGTCTGGAGCGGGCCGATCCTGGCGCTCTTCGTCGTCTACCACATCCTCCACCTCACGACAGGCACGGTGCACGGGAGCTTCGTGGAGGGAGACGTCTATCACAATTTTGTCGCCGGCTTTCGGGTCGTGCCGGTCTCGATCTTCTACATCGTCGCGATGCTCGCGCTCGGGTTTCATCTCTATCACGGAGTCTGGAGCATGCTGCAGACGATGGGTCTTTCGCATCCGCGCTATAACCCCCTCCGCCACGCTTTCGCCTCGGTGTTCACCGTGGCCGTGGTGGGGGTCAACATCTCCTTCCCGGTAGCGGTCATGCTGGGCGTGATCCACTAGGGGGCGGATATGGAACTCCAGTCCAAAATCCCTTCGGGGCCGCTCGAGCAGAAGTGGGAGAAGCACCGCTTCGACATGAAGCTGGTGAACCCCGCGAACAAGCGGAAGTATCACGTCATCATGGTGGGCTCCGGCCTCGCGGGTGCTTCCGGCGCGGCGAGCATGGCCGAGCTGGGATACGACGTGAGCTGCTTCTGCTACCAGGACAGCCCGCGGCGCGCGCACTCGATCGCGGCGCAGGGCGGCATCAACGCGGCGAAGAACTACCAGAACGACGGCGATAGCGTCTTTCGTCTCTTTTACGACACGATCAAGGGCGGCGATTTCCGCGCCCGCGAGGCGAACGTCTACCGACTGGCCGAGATCTCGGTGAAGATCATCGATCAGTGCGTGGCGCAGGGCGTTCCGTTCGCGCGCGAGTACGGCGGGCTTCTGGCGAACCGCTCCTTCGGCGGCGCGCAGGTCTCGCGCACCTTCTACGCGCGCGGACAGACGGGGCAGCAGCTTCTGCTGGGCGCCTACCAGGCGCTCGAGCGGCAAGTTGGGCTCGACAAGATCAAGATGTATCCGCGTCACGAGATGTTGGAACTGATCGTGATCGACGGCCGCGCCCGCGGCATCGTGACGCGCGACCTCGTGACGGGGAGAGTCGAGTCCCACCTCGCCGACGCGGTCTGCCTCGCGACCGGCGGATACGGCAATGTCTTCTACCTCGCCACCTACGCGAAAGGCGCGAACGCCACCGCGATCTGGCGGGCCTACAAAAAGGGCGCCGGCTTCGGGAACCCCTGCTTCACGCAGATTCATCCGACGTGCATCCCGGTCACGGGCGAGCACCAGTCCAAGCTCACGCTCATGAGCGAGTCGCTGCGGAACGACGGACGCATCTGGGTTCCGAAGAGGAAAGGGGACGCACGCCCGTCCGGCGAGATTCCCGAGGGCGAGCGCGACTACTATCTGGAGCGCAAGTACCCGTCCTTCGGAAACCTCGCCCCCCGCGACATCGCCTCGCGCGCCGCGAAGCAAGTCTGCGACGACGGGCGCGGCGTCGGACCCGGCGGCCTGGGCGTTTACCTGGATTTCTCCGAAGCGATCAAGCGCCTTGGCGAGGACGCGATCCGCGAAAACTATGGGAACCTCTTCGAGATGTACGAGCGGATCACGGGCGAGAACCCCTACAAGACGCCGATGCGCATCTACCCGGCCAGCCACTACACGATGGGTGGGCTTTGGGTGGACTACAACCTGATGAGCACGATTCCCGGGCTCCACGTGATGGGCGAAGCCAACTTCTCCGATCACGGAGCGAACCGGCTTGGAGCGAGCGCGCTCATGCAGGGGCTCGCGGACGGTTACTTCGTGATCCCGTACACGATCGGAAACTACCTGGTGAGCCAGAAGTTGGAGCGCGTGGCCGAGGGCCATCCCGAGGTAAAGCGCGCCGAGGCCGAGGTGGCTGCGCGCACGAAGCAGTTCCTCGCCATCAAGGGCAAGCGCACGGTGACCTCGTTCCACCGCGAGCTGGGTCGCGTCATGTGGGAATACTGCGGCATGGCACGCAACAAGAAGGGTCTCGAGACCGCGCTCCAGAAGATACCCGCGCTGCGCGAGGAGTTCTGGAAGAACGTGACGGTGCTTGGCGAGGAGAAGGAGCTGAACCAGGCGCTGGAGCATGCCGGGCGCGTGGCCGATTTCCTCGAGCTGGGCGAGCTCTTGTGCCTGGACGCGCTGGAGCGTGAGGAATCCTGCGGCGGGCATTTCCGCGAGGAATACCAGACCGAGGACGGCGAAGCGCTCCGCGACGACGACAAGTTCTGCCACGCCGCGGTCTGGGAATACCAGGGTCCGGACAAGAAACCGCTACGGCACACGGAGCCGCTTGCATACGAGAACGTCCATCTGACCCAGCGGAGCTACAAATGAATCTGACGCTCCAGGTGTGGCGGCAGAAAAACGCGCGGACTCCCGGACGTTTTGTCCGCTACGAGGCCAAGGACGTAAGCTCCGACATGTCCTTCCTCGAAATGCTCGACGTCGTGAACGAGGGGCTAATCCAGAGAGGCGAGGAACCGATCGCCTTCGATCACGACTGTCGCGAGGGGATCTGCGGCACGTGCGGCATGGTGATCAATGGACGGCCGCATGGGCCGCGGGTGCGCACGACCGCCTGCCAGCTCCACATGCGGAGCTTCAAGGACGGCGACACGATCACGATCGAGCCCTGGCGCGCGAACGCCTTCCCGGTGATCAAGGATCTCGTCGTCGATCGCGGCTCATTCGACCGCATCATCGCCGCGGGCGGGTTCATCTCCGCGCCGACCGGCGGCGCGCCGGACGCCAACTCGATTCCGGTGCCCAAGGAGAACGCCGAACTCGCCATGGATGCGGCAGCCTGCATCGGCTGCGGCGCGTGCGTCGCCGCGTGCCCCAACGCCTCGGCGATGCTCTTCACCGCCGCGAAGGTGTCGCACTTGGCGCTCCTGCCGCAGGGACAGCCGGAGCGGGCGATTCGCGTGCGGAGCATGGTCGCCCGGATGGACGAGGAGGGTTTCGGCGGCTGCAGCAACCACCGCGAGTGCGAGGCGGTCTGCCCGAAGGGGATCAGCGTCGAAACCATCGCGCGCATGAACCGCGATTTCATCAAGGCGGGGCTGACCCACGGTCGCCGCCCGGTGACCTCGGAAGGCGGAGTGGGGTAGCCACCGAGCTTCTTCCCCCCGGCAGGAGGATCGGATGCAGAGAATCGGCCTCATCGTCTGTCTCGCGACGTTCGTCGGGGTCCTGACCGCGCCGGTTGCCGGCGCCGCGCCGATCACAAATGGAAGATTCGGCGTTGAAGGCGGAATCGCCACAGGCGAAGGCGGAGTCGGCCTGGGCTGGATCATCGGGGCGAACTACAAACTCATGCCGAGGGTGGGCCCGCTTCACATACGCGGAGACGTGACCTACCAGTCGCACGGCTCCGACCTCTCGATCTTCGGGCTTGCCGGCAACGCGGTCCTTCCGCTGGGCAACCTCTACGGACTCGGCGGCATCGGCTGGTACCGCAGCGATCCCGGCGACGACGTTCTCGCGACGCAGCTCGGCGTCGGCTTGAACCGGTTCGGAGGAATTTATCTCGAGGCCCGCCGGGTCGACATCGACGGCTTCACGACGATTCCGATAGTCGTCGGAATCCGGTTCTAGCGGAACCGATCCCGAAGGCCCATGCCGTCCCGCTTTGGCCGAAGCGACCCGACGCCGCCGATCGTCGTGATCGGCGCAGGCGCGGCGGGAGCGATGGCCGCGATCTTCGCGGCCGGCGGATCGCGCCGGGTGCTCCTGTTGGAGCGCACGCGCGACGGCGGGCGCAAGATTCTCATGAGCGGGGGAGGGCGCTGCAACGTCCTCCCCTCGCGGCTTTCTCCCTCGCAATACGTCACCGCCTCCTCTCCCAACACGCTCAAGAAGATCCTCCTCTCCTGGCCGCTCGTCGAACAGCGGCGCTTCTTCGAAGAGGAGCTTCGCCTCCCGCTCGGGATCGAGTCGGAGACCGGGAAGTTGTTCCCGCTCTCGAACAAGTCCCACGACGTTCGCGACGGATTGCTCGCGATGGCGGAGCACCGGGGCGGTCAGCATCGGTTCGGCGCCTACGTCGTGGGGCTTGAGCCCTCGCCCGCGCTCGATGAATGGTCGGTCCGGCTTAAGGACGGCGCTGCGATCCGCGCCTCGCGCGTCGTCATCGCGACCGGCGGGCTCTCCGTTCCGGCGACCGGGAGCGATGGAACCGGCATCAACATCGTGCGCCGTCTTGGGCACACGGTCCATGACCTCTACCCGGCGCTCACGCCGCTCACCGCCAGTCCCCATCGGTACGCCGCGCTCTCCGGTATCTCGCTTCACGCGACGCTGGAAGCGCCGACGCCCAAGGGGAAGTTCACGACCCGCGGCGGATTCCTCTTCACCCACAAAGGCTACAGCGGACCTGCGGTGCTCGATATCTCGCACCTGGCGGTTCTATCGCGGCTCCGCGGCGGACCCAGGCAGGAGATCTACGTGCGCTGGACGGATCTCGACGCGGCCGCCTGGGACCGTCTTCTCCGCGAGGGGGAGGGAACCGTGCTTGCCGTGCTTCGGGGGCACCTTCCCGCGCGTCTCGCCGAGGCGCTTCTCGAAGACGCGGCGATCGCGGGAACGACGCCGACCGCGCAGCTCAAACGCGAGGACCGTCTCAGGCTGGTGGAGACGCTGACGCACCATCGCCTCCATTGGACCGGAGACGAGGGCTACCAGAAGGCCGAGGTCACCGGCGGCGGTGTGGCGCTGAACGAGGTGGACCCGCGAACGCTGGAGAGCCGGATTCATCGAGGGCTTTTCCTCTGCGGCGAGATCCTGGATGCGTTCGGACCGATCGGAGGCTATAACTTCGCGTGGGCGTGGGCGACGGGCCGCGCGGCGGGTCTGGGCGCGGCGAACACCTGATGGAGGAACGCATGGCGGAGACACCAGGCATCGGTGCGCAGGCGCCCGCAGACCGCGCGGGGACGCGCGTCCCGCTGCTTTGGTCCGCGGGAGTCGCGGTGGTGGCGCTGGCGACTTACCTGTGGCTCACGCCGCACGTCGGCAGCGAGACGGACGGCAGTGAGCTCACGCTGGTGCTCGCGGTCGGCGGCGTGCCGCATCCGACCGGATACCCGATGTACATCCTGATCGGACGCCCCTTCTGCTCGCTTTTGCATGCGATGGGCGCATCGTGGTGGTACGCGGCCAACGCGTGGAGCGCGGTTGGCGCCGCCGTCGCGGTCTTCTTTCTCCACGCCCTCGCGGCGCGTCTCGTGCCGGCGTCATCGTCACTCGGCCGCGGCGCGCGTTTTGCGATCGCGCTCCTGCCGGCGGGCCTCCTCGCGCTCAATCCGATTTGGCTCAACGAGGCCACGCTCGCGGAGGTCAACAGCTGGCACGTCGCGTGGGTCGTGGGAACCTGTCTTCTTTGCTTCGCGTTGACCTGCCGCCTGCTCGAAACCGGTGCGGGGAGGCCGCCGGGGAAAGGCGCCGCGGTGGGCTGGGGCCTCACGTGCGGTCTGGGCCTCGCCCATCATCTCACCTCGGTGATCTTCGTCGGACCGCTCACGCTGGCCCTCGGCTGGGCGCTCGCGCGCTCCAAGCGCTGGAGCTTCGCTCTCGTAGTGACCGCGATCGCCGGAGCGCTCGCGCCGCTGGCGAGCTACGCCTACGTCGCGTATCGCGCGTTTCGTCCGGCTCCCTTCCAGTGGCCGCTGCTCGAGCCTTCGGTCGAGAGCGTGTGGAGCCACATCCGCGGAGCGCGCTTCGGATTCTTCCTTGGGCACTTCGCCCCTGCCGAGGCGCAGCGCGCGCTGCTCGACGCCTGGATGTATCCGTTCCTGATCGGTGGATTCGTGGTGCTGCTGCTATCGGCGTGGCGGGCGTCTATTGCGGGTAGGACGTTTCTTGGGGGCGCAATCGGTGCGGCCGCGCTTCAGGGGCTCTTCGTGCTGAACTACGGCGTGGTCGATCCAGCGCCCTACTTCCTGCCGCTCCTCGTGGTGGGGCTGCTCGGGGTGCCGTTGGCCGCGGCCTTCATCGCCGAGCGCGTGAGATACGCCTACATGCTCGGTGTGCTCGCCCTCGCCGGGCTGATGCTCCTGGCTGTGCCGTCGGTCCGAGGCGCGAGGACGAGGATGACGAGACTGAACTACGTGGAGTCCCGTGTGCGCGCCGCGTGGGCGGCGATTCCGTTCCGGGAGGCGATCGTTCTCTGGCGGGACGACATGTACGTCCGATTGAGGGCGTACCAACTCCTCGATGGGGAAAAGCCGGGGCTCTACGTCGAGAATCCGAACATGCTCACGTGGAGCGGACCGCGGCACGCGTTCGAGAAGCGGTTTGGATTCGACCCGCTGGCGCAGCTCGCGCTCCGGACCGATGCGGACCTCGCGTTCGTGCCGATGAACGTCAAAAGACTGACCCAAGTCCCCGTTGTCGATTTCATGGAGGTGCTGTGGATGACGGGCGGATCGACAAACCCGCCGTGACGAGCGATGTAGAGCCCGCACGGGGGGAATTGATGGGGGAAAAACGTCGGCGGGCTCGCCCAGCCTAGCCGTGGCGCTCAGGTCTTCGGACCTCGTTTCCAGATCGAGCCCCGTTTGACCCCGCGGGCGCTGCCGCGTGGGTACCGAGGGCTCCGGCTTTTGCTTGCTAGGTCCGGTGCTGCTGGCTGCTCACCTGCCTGCCAGGCCGTAACCCGCCGGCGTTCCTCCGCCTTGCCTTCACATTCCGCATCCCTCCTGGGGCGGTGGGCCATCCGCCCTCTTTCCATTAATTTAGACCCCGCCGGGGGGCTTGCGGTTCCGTCTCTAATGCGTGATCCAAGAGGGAATTAGGATCTTCGCGTTTCCTTCCGCCGCTACCTATCGGACCCCGGTGGCGGAAGGTTGACCGGTGTGAGCACGCCGAGCGCGAGCATCTCGCCCCGCAAGGCGATCGCCACGCGGTGGCTCAGCTCCACCTCCTCCGGATTCACGTGGCTCGATCGCAGCCAGAGGAGCCTCTTGGGCTCCCGCGCCTTCCGAAAGAATGTCTCGACGTTTTCACGAGGGACGAACTCGTCCAGCTCGCCGTTCACCATCAAAAGCGGGATCGGCGAGATCTTCGTCGCGTAGCGCATCGGCTCGATGGGACGAAGAAGAAGCCACGCGAGCCCGCCCACGAAATCGCTCACGAGCGCGCTCTGCGATCGGCGGAAGCTGTGCGAGATGAGCGAGGGCAGATCGCCGCCGCCATACGCCATCGCGGCCACCGCAAGGCCGCGATCGTGAGCCGCGATCGCGGGTACCAGCGGTGCGCCGAAGCTGTAGCCTAGGAGGATCAGCCGCGACGTGTCCACGTCGGCGCGTTGCCGCAGGTAATCGAGCGCCATCAGCGTCGAGGGAACGAGATCGAGCGCGGCGCGCCGCATGGCCGGCACATCGTGCATGAACGTCCAAAAGGTGTAGGACTCGCGCGGCTCGTATCCGTAGTCGAGCGCGATCACCACGAGGTTTCGCACATCGGTAACGTACTCGATTCCGCGTTTACCGGTCTCACGGCCGGCCATCACCACCATGGCCGGATGCGGGCCGGGAGCGCGCGGAACCAGGAGTCCGCATTCGACGCGCAATCCTCGGCCGTTCGAGAGCGTCAACCAGGCTCGATCGTTCGACGAATCGCCCGGCATGGAGGCGAGGGTGGCCTCGATGGATGTCTTCCGCCAATTGGAGAGCTGGGGCGATTCCGCGTTGAGCGTGAGCTGCCAGACCAAGAGCCCCGAGAGCGCGAGAGCCGCGGCCGCGATCAGAACCGTGCGGCGCATGGATCCCGGGCGAATGATTTGCCGATGTCGGGGGCGGTCACTTCGGCGCTCTAATGCGAGGGTGGCGCTGCTCCCCAAATCTCCTTGAGGCGCGCGTCGCGTCCGCAGCCGAGGCGATAGGCGTGATAGTGCTCTGGATTCTTCTTGTAGTAGTCCTGATGGAATTCCTCGGCGGGGTAGAACGCCTTGAGCGGCACGACTTCGGTCGCGATGGGCTTCTTGAATCTGCCCGAGGCCATCAGGCGCTCCCTGCTCTTCGTCGCGAGGCGATGCTGCGTCTCGTCGTGGTAAAAGATCGCCGACCGGTACTGACGCCCTCGGTCGCAGAACTGTCCGTTCGCCGATGTAGGGTCGATGTTGTGCCAGAACACGTCGAGCAGCCGCTCGTACGCCATCTTCTTCGGGTCGTAGAGGATCTGCACGCTCTCCGCGTGTCCCGTCGTTCCGCTTCCGACCTCTTCGTACGTCGGATTCTTCTCCGACCCGCCGGAGTAGCCCGACGTGACGGAGACGACACCGGGAAGCCCTTCGAACGCGGCTTCAACGCACCAGAAGCAGCCGCCGGCAAACGTGGCGCGGGCGAGGCGCGCGGCAGGTGGCGCTTCGGCGGCGGATGCGGCGCCGACGGCGCCGAACAACATCGTGATCGCCAGAGCCAGAGCCAGAGCGAGAGCGAGAGTGAGAGCCGAGGTGGGGACCGGCCGTTTCGGGCGCGTCATATCGTCTCCTTGTCCGCTGCGTCGGAGAACTCTCCTCTGCGGATCTCGCGGAGCGGATTGCCGCCCCACACCGTTCCCGCCGGCAGCGTCTTTCCCTTCGGCAGAAGAGAGAGCGCGCCGAGCACCGATCCATCCTCCATCACGGCGCCCGGGAAGACGATCGAGTATTGGCCCACCGTGCAGCCTTTGCCGATCCGCACGGGCCGGATCTTCAGCACGCCGGCTTCTCCCACGTGGCCGATGATGACGGCGTCGCCGCCGATGAATGTGTTGTCGCCAATCTCGATCAAATCCAAATCGAACACGTTGCACGTGTTGATGAGGACGTTGCGGCCGATCTTGGCTCCCAGCGCGCGATAGAACGTGTTCAGGATCGGCATTCCCTTCAGGTGCGCCAGGATCAAGATCTTCGCCAGCCCGGCGAGGCTTCCGATGAACGCCCAGCGGATAGCGTACGAGGAGATGAAGGGATAGTCGCCCTCGCGGCTTCGGAAGAAGAGCAGCCACTTGAGAAGGATGAGCAAGAGGCAGTACGTGAGCCCGAAGATGAGGTACCCGACTCCGCACGCGGCCGCGAGCAGGGGCAGCGAGCCGAGATCCCAGAAGAGCTTCACGAAAAGGACGGCGGGAAGGAGTGCTACGCCGACTACGATGAATTGGAAGACGAGGTAGAGAAACGACGCGAACCGCAGGCCGAAATCGAGCAGCTGCTTCATCGCCACCTCCCCTCTCTGGTCGGATTGCCGAGGGATACTAGCACGGGCGCCCGCGAAGCGGATGTTCGCCTCCGACGCGCCTTGTGGTACCCTCCCGGCCCATGAGTCTGAATCCAGGGGTTCGTCTCGGCCCCTACGAAATTCTAGCGCCGCTGGGCGCGGGTGGAATGGGCGAGGTCTACCGCGCGCGCGACACGCGCCTCGACCGCACCGTCGCGATCAAGGTCCTGCCCGAGCACCTCTCCGCGGCCCCCGAGGTTCGCGCGCGCTTCGAGCGCGAGGCCAAGGCCGTCTCCAGCCTGAACCATCCGCACATCTGCGTGCTCTACGACGTCGGCAATCAGGACGGCGTGGACTATCTCGTGATGGAGTGCCTCGAGGGAGAGACTCTGGCGGTCCGCCTGGAGCGTGGCCCGATGCCCGTGGACGAGCTCATGCGGGTCGGGATCCAGATCGCGGACGCGCTGGACAAGGCGCATCGTCAGGGAATCATCCATCGGGACCTGAAGCCGTCGAACGTCATGCTCACGAAGTCGGGCGCCAAACTCATGGACTTCGGTCTGGCGCGAACCACGGGGCTGGCGCCGGCGGCAGGGACGCTTTCGCAGTCGCCCACGATGAGCCGGCCGCTCACGGCGGAAGGCGCGATCGTCGGAACCTACCAGTACATGTCCCCCGAAGTGCTCGAGGGGCGCGAAGCCGACGCGCGGAGCGACATCTTCGCCTTCGGCGCGATGCTCTACGAGATGGCGACGGGAAGGCGCGCCTTCGAGGCGCGAAGCCAGGCCAGCGTGATCGCCGCGATCCTGGAGCGCGATCCGGCTCCGATCTCCTCGATCCAGCCGATGACCTCTCCGACGCTCGACCGCCTCATCAAACAGTGCCTCGTGAAAGACCCCGACGCGCGCCGGCAGTCGATGCACGACGTGCTCCTCGAGCTCCAGTGGATCGCCGAGGGAGGGTCCCAGGCGGGAGTGCCCGCGCCGGTGGCCGCGCGGCGCAAAGGCCGGGCGCGGCTTGCGTGGGTCTTCGCGGGCGTCGCGGCGGCGGCGGCCGTGGTTTTCGGCGTCGGCTACTTCTCGCACCGTCCCGCCAAGGCCGAGCAGATCCGTTTCCTGATCTCAGCGCCCGAGGGCATCACGTTCATCGACTCGCCCCGCATCTCGCCCGACGGACGGTATGTCGCGTTCAACATGACCGACTCGACCGGTGTCACGCGGATTTGGGTCCGCGCCATGAACGCGCTTGCAGCGCAGCCTATGATGGGGACCGAGGGCGCGGCGCGGCCGTTTTGGTCTCCGGACAGCAAGTTCATCGGCTTCATGGCGGACAACAAGCTCAAGAAGGTCGCGGTAACGGGCGGTCCCGCCGTCACGGTCTGCGAGAGCGGTAGCCGCGGCGACGGGGCATGGGGAAGAAGCGGCGTGATCTTGTTTGACGGGAGCGCCGCAGATTCGATCGCCCGAGTTTCCGCGTCCGGCGGAGTTCCCTCTCCTGCCACCACGCTCGATCGCGGACGTCGCGAAACCGGAAACGCGTGGCCCGAGTTTCTTCCGGACGGAAAGCACTTTCTCTTCCTTGCCTTCGGATCCAAAGCGGAGAGCGTGGCGGTCAAGGTAGGATCCATCGATTCCAAGGAGATGAAGATCCTCGCGATCGGTAACTACTCGCGGATCGACTTCGCCCCCCCCGGATACATTCTCTTCGTCAGGGATCGCGCCCTCATGGCGCAACCGTTCGACGGGAAGGCACTCAAGTTGACCGGCGAGCCGTTCCCGGTCGTGGATGACGTGAGCGCGGGGGGTGGCGGGGCGAGCAACGCGGACTTCTCGGTCTCGGATAACGGTGTGCTCGTCTGCCGGGGAGGCGTCGGCTCGGGGAACAGCCGCCTCGTGTGGATCGATCGAACCGGCAAGGTGCTCGGCACGCTCGGCGCGCCGGCGGACTACGCCACGATCTCGATTTCCCCGGACGGGGAGCGAGTGGCCGCCGAGATCGGCCAACTCGGCGCCGGCGTGGACATCTGGGTCCTCGACCGGACGCGGGGCGTGACGACACGCCTTACGTTCGATCCTGGCGACGACATCTGGCCCGTGTGGTCGCACGATGGAACGAGGATCACCTTTGCGTCGAATCGAGACGGGGACTTCGGAATCTACGGCAAGCAATCGAACGGCGTCGGCGCTGACGATTCGCTGCTCAGGACTTCTGACAACGCGGGACCGTCGGATTGGTCCTCGGACGGCCGGTACCTCGTGTACCTGTCGTCCGCACCGGTGACCCGGTGGGACATCTGGGCGCTCCCCACGTTCGGAGACAAGAAGCCGATCGCCTTTCTCAAGACCCAATTCTCCGAGTTCGAAGCGCGGTTGTCCCCCGACGGGCGGTGGCTCGCATACTCGTCCAGCGAGTCGGGGCGTCGCGAGATCTACGTTCAGGCGTTTCCCGACGCCGGGGGCAAGTGGCAGATTTCGACCCAGGGCGGCCGCGACCCCATGTGGCGCCGCGACGGGAAAGAACTCTTTTACATCTCTCCGGACGGCCGGATGTTGTCGGTCGACATCGCCGCCGGCGCCACGTTTCAGGCCGGCGTGCCGAAGGCGCTCTTCGACGGAGTTCGCTCCAACGATAACCAGCTGGGCAGATCCTACGCGGTCACCGCCGACGGGCAGCAGTTCCTCGTCATCAGACCGGACCGAGCGAGAGCGATTCCGGCGACCACTGTCGTCGTGAATTGGTCCGCGGGCTTCCAGGAGAAGTGAGCGCAGGAGAAGTGAGACCCGGTCGCGGAGCTTCGCGCCGGATCGTCTGGAGCATTCTCCTCCTCGTCTTCAGTTCCCCGGTGGCCGCCGCGCAGAGCAGAACCGTCGTTCTCCCCATCGATTCTTCCGCGCGCGTCGTGTACCGGAAGGGACTCGACCTGCCGCTGATCGATACAGGGATCGGACTGTTCCTCACGGGCGTGCTGATCGACACCGACCGCCGCGCCGTGCCGCCGCAAGGCCTCGATCCCGCGCAGATCAAGCTGGAGATGGATCGCCGCATCGTGGGGAACTCCGACGTGAGCGCCGCCGACTTGAGCGACGCGCTGAGCGCTGTGTCCCTGGCGTTTCCGTTGATGACCCGGCTCGTCTCGGCCTCGCGCGGGGAGCGCTGGTGCTCCACGGAGAACGGCATGCTGCTCTACGCCGAGGCGGTGGGGCTCTCCGGGGGAATCTCCATGGTGACCAAGAAGCTCGTTTCGCGTCCCAGGCCGTACACCTACCTGCCGTATCCGGAGCGGCCGGGCGGCGCCCGCTATGATGCGAACCGGGACCACGCCTTCCAGTCGTTTCCCTCGGGGCACGCGACGTTCGCGTGGTGCGCCGCGAGTTTGGGAATCACCGATCACCTCCTGATGCGGCCGCGCGCCGGCTGGGCCGAGAACGCGGCAATCGCGTTCGCCGGAGGCGCTCTCGCGACGGCGGCCTCGGCGCTGCGCGTCGCAGCGGGCCAGCACTTTCCGACCGACGTGCTCGTAGGTTCCGCGATCGGCGTCGCGAGCGGCGTGACCGTCCCGCTCGTGCATCGGTACGTGGTGGGAGGGGAGGCGCGGGCACGCTCTCCGCAGCGCTCCGCGTGGCTCGTCACGGCGGCGGGGACCGCCGCGGGAATCGTCGCCGGAATTATCGTCGCGAACGCGGGGCGTTCGGACTAGCGCGAGCCTCCGCCGCTGGCCTTCTTTTCCTGCTCCTCTTCGCGCAGCTGCCGTCCGAACCGGCTGTACTGCCGCGCCGTGAGCTTGGCGCGCTCGCCGGTCGGCCTCGACGCGAGGACCGGCATCTCTCGCACCAACGATCCCAGACAGAAGTCCGCGATGGGTAGGACCACGTTCAGATTCTTGTTCATCCGCACGTGGTGGATCGCGTGGTGGCGCTTGATGTACCGGAAGAACGCGGAGTTCTCGATGAAAGCAATCCGCGGTTTGTGCATCAGGTAGTGAAGGCTTTCGTATCCGATGTAGTACACGAGAAACGTGACCGCGAACGTGACCACGCCCAGAATCGCCGGCACGCCGGAATGCGACCGTGTCAGACCCCACGCGACGAGCGCCCACGGAAGCACGTTGATCGTGATCAGAACCGGGCCGCCCCACCACTGGAACGTGAGGGCCTCCTCCTGCTCCGGCTCGGTCACGTGGAACGTGTCATCGTACTTGCAGAGCTGGTGGTGGATCAGGGTGTGGGTGGTGAAGCAGCTCTCCGGAAGCCAGGGGCGGTGAAGCCAAAAGCGGTGGAAAGCCCACTCGAAGAAGCTCGCCTGGACGACGGCGATGGCGATGGCAATGGCGAGAGTGACCGTGATGAGTAGCAGTAAGACCTCCACACAATCCGGAGAGAACCAGCGAAGCGCGAATCCCTAACTGGATGATACACCGAACGCCCCTCGCGTGGGAAATGAGCGTTCGGGCGCGGCCTCTAAATCGACGTCAGCCGCCGTGTGTCCAAGCGGGCAACCGCTTCTCAAGAAACGCTTTGAGTCCCTCGATCGCGTCGGGCGTGCGCATGAGTTCCTTCACGTAAAATCGCTCCGCCG
>Ga0315281_10008170_pt1 | contig 14636 bp, 13 predicted proteins | sample YL17G07_0_MG_FD_204540 | JGI IMG/M metagenome (GOLD analysis project Ga0315281, IMG submission 204540) | Sediment microbial communities from Yellowstone Lake, YNP, Wyoming, USA - YL17G07_0 | ecosystem: Environmental > Aquatic > Freshwater > Lake > Sediment | place: USA: Wyoming | collected...
TTCATCGTGGGGGCGGGCCGCGTTGCTTGTGGTGCTGGCAATGTTTGCAGCTCGGGCGGCGGCGAGCGACGGTGAAGCCGCGCTTGATCCGGCAGCGGCGGTCAAGATCAGCCAGGATGTAATCGGCTATACCGTCGGTGATTACACATTCCATGACCGTGCCGGCCGGCGTGTGCTGCTGTCTTCCTACCGCGGCAAGCCGCTGCTGGTGAGCTTCGTATATACCGGCTGCTTCCAGGTTTGTCCCGTGACTACCAAGATGCTGGCGACCGCCATCGCCAGCGCGCAGCGCGCCCTCGGCGCCGGCAGCTTTAATGTGGTAACCATAGGTTTCAACCTGCCGTTCGACACGCCACCGGCGATGGCGGATTTCGCCCGGCGCCAGGGCGTGACATTGCCGAACTGGGAATTTCTCAGCCCCGATGCGGCCGGCATCGAGCGATTGACGCGTGAGTTCGGTTTTACTTACCGTGCTACACAGGGCGGTTTCGATCACGTCACGCAGGTGACAATAGTCGCCGCCGACGGCCGGATCGTGCGTCAGGTCTACGGGGACAATTACGAGTTACCGCTCCTGATCGGGCCGCTCAAGCAATTGGTTACCGGCGAGCCGGCGCAATTTGACGGGCTCGCGCAAATGATCGAAAAGGTGCGGCTGGTGTGCACCGTCTACGATCCGGTCTCCGGTCAATATCGTTTCAACTACACGGTGCTCATCGAGATCTTTGCCGGTCTCAGCATCTTCGCCGCCGTGCTGCTGTTCCTCTTCAGGGAGTGGCGGCGCAATCGCAAAATCTCCGGTGTGTAGGTCGGTGTAAGGGGTAGTGGCTGCGCACGATGGCGCGGGCATGGTATCTTGGCGCGTGCCGCAGATGGAAATCCTGGAACCAGTGTGTTAAGAAGCGTACAACGGGCGGGGCAGTGGATGTTTCTGCGCGTGGAGGCGCTGTTCAATCTCGCTTTCGGCGACCGCCTTAATCCGCTTTATTATCTGGGCCCGATCGCCTATTTCATGCTGTGGATCGTGGTGGTGACCGGTCTTTACCTGTACGTTTTCTTCAAAACCGGCGTTGATGAGGCCTACGCGTCGGTCGAATACCTGACGCATCAGCAGTGGTACCTGGGCGGCGTGATGCGCAGCGTGCACCGCTATGCATCGGATGCAATGGTGCTGATGATGGCGCTGCATATGCTGCGCTACTTCACGTTCGACCGTTATCGCAGCTTTCGCTGGTTTTCGTGGATCACCGGCGTGATTCTGTTGTGGCTGGTCTATGCGTCCGGCATCAACGGCTACATGCTGCCGTGGGACGAGCTCGCGCAATTCACGGTGATTGCGACAGCCGAGTGGTTCGACTGGCTGCCGATGTTCAACGGCACGCTGGTGCGCAATTTCATCTTTGAGCAGAGCGTCAACGATCGCCTGTTCTCGCTGTTGTCGTTCATCCACATTGGCCTGCCGCTCGCCGTGCTCGCGCTGCTGTGGATCCATACCCAGCGCGTGCCGCACGCCAGGACCAACCCGCCGCGCCCGATTGCCACGATGCTGGTGGCCGCGCTGGTCGTGCTGTCGCTGCTCAAGCCCGCGCTCTCCGGGGCGCACGCGAATATTGACCACGCGCTGACGGCCATCAACTTCGACTGGTTCTACCTGCCGGTCTATGCGTTGATCTACCGTTGGAGTCCGGGTGAAGTGTGGCTGCTGATGGGCGGCGCGACGGCATTGTTCCTGCTGCTGCCATGGTTGCCACCCAAGCTCGGCCGCAAGGCAAACGTATTCCACCTGATGGTTCATCCCGACAATCGCATCGTTGCCGTGCGCGAAGGCGAGACCGTGCTCGATGCCGGGCTGCGTGATGGCATCGCGCTGCCGTTCGAATGCCGCAACGGCGGCTGTGGCGTGTGCAAGGGTACGGTGCTCTACGGCAGCGTCGATTACGGTGTTTATCAGGCGCGCGTGCTGAGCGAGGCGGAGAAGCGCGCCGGCACGGCGCTCTTTTGCTGCGCGACTCCGCTCACCGATCTCGAGATCGAATACGAGCCGGTAGGCGCCCCCGGTAACGTCGCGGTGCAAACCTATACCGCGCGGGTCCAGAAGATGGTGCGGTTGTCCGAAGATGTCATGCAGGTAATTCTTAAACCGGACAGCGACGGGCCAATCCGCTTCTACGCCGGTCAATATATAAATATCATTCTCGAAGACGGTGATAAGCGCAGCTTTTCGTTTGCTACCGCCCCTCACGAAGGCAAGCTCATCGAGCTGCAGATCCGCTGGATCAAGGGGGGAAAGTTCACCACTCATGTGTTTACCCGGATGAAAGACGGCGATTTGGTGCGCTTCGAGGGGCCGCTCGGCGCATTCTTTTTGCGCGAGGACAGCGCCAAGCCGATCATTTTCGTGGCCGGCGCCACCGGCTTCGCGCCGGTGAAGAGCATGGTCGAGTATGCATTTCACACGAGGCTCAAGCGCCAGATGATCCTCTACTGGGGCGTGCGCTCGAAACAAGACCTGTATCTCGCCGATTTGCCCGCGCGCTGGGCGCGGGAACATGCCAATTTCAGATTCGTACCGGTGTTGTCGGAGCCCAGGCCCGGGGACAACTGGAGCGGCCGCACCGGCCTCGTGCACGAAGCGATCCTGCAGGATTTTCCGGACCTCGGCGCGTATCAGATCTACGCCTGCGGTTCGGCGCAAATGGTGCAGGCGGCGCATCCGGCATTCATGGCGCATGGCATGTCGGAGCACGATTGTTTCTCCGACGCTTTCAGGCTGGCGCCACAGCTGCGGAAAGCGACACCACACGCAGATATGGTAAGGCTGGGTGGCGGCGCATGAGTGACAAATTACGCTACCTCGCGCAGGCGCTGCTCTATGTGCCGTTCATGGCGATCGTCGGCTATTTCTCGACTTCGCCGGCCTATCACCACCTCGCGCCCGACCAGGGGCTGATCCGGTTTTCGCTCAGCCATGCGGCGCAGCGCAAGGTCGAGTGCCGGGAGCGCACGCCGGAGGAGCTCGCCAGGCTCGCACCCAACATGCGTGCGCCGATGGATTGCCCGCGCGAGCGCGCAGCGGTCGCAGTAGAGCTCGAACTCGACGGGAAACTGGTCGTGCAGGCCGTCGTGCCGCCGTCGGGCCTGACACGGGACGGTACTTCGACGATTTACCGTCGTTTGCCGGTCGCCGCCGGCATGCACCGCATCGTCGCGCGGCTCAGGGACCGCGCCGGTGGTGAATTCAATTACGTGCGCGAGATTGAACTCGAGCTCAAGCCCGGGCGCGTTCTGGTGATTGATTTTCACGCCGACAAGGGCGGGTTCGAATTTAAACTGTGAACGGCATGCCGGGCACGGGTCGCCGCGTGGCGCTGCGCCAGATGCAGAAAATCGAGCGCTGGTTCGACCGCGCGTTCGCTGCGGAGGGCAATCCGTGGCGCCATCTCGGCGCGCTTGGTTTTTTCCTGTTCTGGTTGATCGCGGCGAGCGGCATCTATCTCTACGTGTTCTTCGACACCAGCGTCGAAGGGGCTTATCGCTCGGTCGAAGCGTTGACGCGCGAGCAGCGATACGCGGGCGGCGTGATGCGCAGCCTGCACCGCTATGCATCCGATGCATTCGTGGTGGTGATTGCGCTGCATCTTATCAAGGAATTTCTGCATCGCCGCTATGCCGGCTTCCGCTGGTTCTCGTGGCTCACCGGCGTGCCGTTTCTGTGGCTCCTGTTTGCCTCCGGCATCGGTGGCTACTGGCTGGTGTGGGACGAGCTCGCCCAGTTCATTGCGATTGCCACCACCGAATGGTTCGACTGGTTGGCGCTGTTCGGAGAGCCGCTGGCGCGCAACTTCCTGACTGCCGACAGTGTCAGCAGCCGTTTTTTCACGCTGCTTGTGTTTCTGCATATAGGTATACCGCTGGCGCTGCTGCTCGGCATGTTCATTCACGTGCAGCGCGTGAGCCAGCCCGACACTATCCCGGCGCGCTCGCTCGGGTGTGGCACGTTTGCCGCGCTGATCGCGCTGTCGCTCTTTGCGCCTGCGGAGAGCATGGAACCCGCCGTGCTTGCGGCGATGCCGCAGCGGCTCGAGTTCGACTGGTTTTATCTCTTTGCCTATCCGCTGCTCTACTCGTGGTCGCCAGCTGCGGTGTGGGCGCTGGCGGGTGCGGCCACCGCCGCGCTTGCCGTACTGCCGCTGCTCGCGCGTCGGCGTGTCCCCGTGGTGGCGCACGTCGACACTAACAACTGCAACGGCTGCGCGCGCTGTTTCGCCGATTGCCCGTATGAGGCCGTGGTAATGCAGCCGCGGGCCGGCGGCAAGCCCGGCCAGCAGCACGCTGTGGTTATCGCCGGACTGTGCGCGAGCTGCGGCATTTGCGCCGGCGCCTGTCCGTCTTCGACGCCATTTCGCAGCAACGAGCGTCTGGTTACCGGTATCGACATGCCGCAGTACACCGTGCACCGCTTGCGTGCCGGACTGGAAGCCGTGCTCAGGCGCCTCGAGGGTAATTGCCGCATTGTGATATTCGGATGCGACTGCGCGGCCGATATCCGCAAGCTCGATGCGCCGGACGTTGCGGGGTTCAGCCTGCTGTGCACTGGCCAGCTGCCGCCATCCTTCGTCGAGTATGCGTTGCGCAGCGGCGCGGATGGTATATTGATCACCGGCTGTCGCACCGGTGATTGCCAGTATCGGCTCGGCAATACCTGGACCAGCGAGCGACTGGAGCGCAAGCGTGAGCCGCATCTGCGCGCCAACGTTGAGCCGCAGCGCGTGAGATTGGCGTGGTATAGCGCAGGGGAGGAGGACGCACTCGGGCAGGAGCTGGAACGTTTTCGCGCCGCATTGAGTGCGTTGCCGCGAGGCAAAGCAGTGCACACTTCACGCAGCAAGCGCGTGCCAGCGTGAAATGTCCGTTCGATTTCAATGAAGATGGAGCGAAGCGGTGACGAATAGCAGGCAGCAGGACCTTGCGATGGAGATGTCCGGCGCCTCGGTGTTGGAGGGCATGCCGCCCGACAGCCGCTACGATCTCGCGATTCCATCCGGCGAGCGCCGGGCGCTGGCGCTGGGCTGGCTGGCGCTGGGGCTGGCATCGTTGATCGGGTCGGGCATTTTTTCGGTGCTGCTGGTGGCAGCGCGAGCGCCGTATTTCAAGGATGTGTTTCCGCTGGTGGATTTTTTTCGTGTTGCGCTGGTGGTCCACGTCGACTTGTCCGTGCTGGTGTGGTTCCTGGCGCTCGGCGGCGTGCTGTGGAGTCTCAACAGCGCCGAGCGCCTGATAAATACCGGCTGGAGCGCGCTGGCGTTTGCTGCGGTCGGCACGCTGCTCATGTGTATTGCGCCATTTGTCGGTCGCGGCAACCCCATCATGAGCAACTACGTGCCGGTGCTTGACGACCCGCTGTTTCTCGCGGGCCTTACGACGTTCGGCGCCGGATTCCTGTTGTTGGTCGTTCGCAGTTTGGCCGCCGCGCCGCGAGTTGGCATGCATCTCGACGGGGCCGGCGCCTTGCGTTTTGGTCTCAACGCGGCGGCGGTGGCGGCGGCGGTGACGCTGGTTGCGCTCGCGTGGTCGTATTACGAAATGCCCGCCGGCCTTCCTGCGCGCGGCTATTACGACATCCTGTTCTGGGGGGCGGGCCATGTCGTGCAGTTCACCTACACGCTGCTGATGCTGGTCGCGTGGCTGTGGCTCGCGTCAAGCTGCGGCGCGCGTGTGCCGCTGACGCCGCGTTTGACTGTGCTGCTGCTGGCAATCGGCCTGGTCAGCGTGTTTTCGATTCCACTCATTTACCTCGCGTACGGAGTTGCTTCGGTCGAGCACCGGCACCTGCTGACTTTTCTGATGCAGTTCGGCGGCGGACTTGCGATCGTTCCGCTCGGCGCCGCAGTCGTGTGGGGCATGTGGCGCGGCGGTGCGCTGCCGGATTGCGCGCGACCGCTGCGCGCGGCGTTGTTCGCATCGATGGCGCTGTTCTTCGTCGGCGGTGCGATCGGCTTCGTGATCCAGGGGAGTAACGTCAAAATCCCCGCGCACTATCACGGCTGCATCGTCGGCGTTACGCTGGCGCTGATGGGGCTCGTGTATCTGCTGTTGCCGCGTTTTGGTTTTGCCGGACCTGCTCCGCGGTTCGCGACCTGGCAGGCGTGGATGTATGGCGCGGGCCAACTGCTGCATATCATCGGGCTGGTGTGGTCTGGCGGCTACGGCGTGCAGCGCAAAGTCGCGGGCGGCGAACAGGTGCTGCGCAGCAGCGGTGAAATCGCCGGCATGGGACTGATGGGTCTTGGCGGCCTGATTGCGGTAATCGGCGGGCTTATGTTCGTAATCGTGGTGCTGCACGCGATAATGCGGTCACCCGAAGGCGTTGGGGCGGGACGGAATGTCTGATAACGACCGCGAACAGCGCACGGCGCGCTTAGTCGCGACGCTGGCAACGGTCGCTGCCGTGCTGGTGCTGGTAGTGATTGCCAGCAGCGCCTGGCTGCGCCTGTCGCAAAGCGGACTCGGCTGCAGCGACTGGCCCGCGTGCTACGGCGCGTTTGCAAAAGCCAGCGGTGCGGTGCAGGCCGCGCCGGGCACCACCGCAACGAACATTGACGAAATACGGGCGGCGCACCGCGTTGCCGCCAGTGCCGCCGGTATCGTAATTGCCCTCGCCGCCGTACTCTGGTTAATCGGCGAACGCCGCCAGCGCGGCGTGACGGTGATCGTCGTCACGTTGCTCGCGGTGACGGCGTTTCTGGCGCTGCTTGGCCGTTACACGGCGGGTGCGAATGCTCCGGCGATTACGCTTGGAAATATGCTGGGTGGCATGGTATTACTCGTGCTGACGTGGACGCTGCGCGCGAAGTTGGCGGTGGCAGATATGCCGTCCGCGCCGCGTGCGCTGTATTGGGCAGCACGCCTGGTGCTGCTGATTCTGGTGCTGCAGGTGGTTGGCGGGGGATTGGTCAACGCCAAATACGCGACACTGGCATGCATGACATTTCCCGATTGCAACGGCGCGTGGTGGCCGCCGACGTGGTCATGGGCGGCATTCGACCCACTCTACCCGCTGCAAGCGGCAAGCAGCGACACCGCGCAAGCGTTGCGGCAGACACTGCATTTCACGCACCGCTACGGCGCCGTGTTGGCGATGTTCGGCGTCGTCGCGCTGGCGATTGCCATGGGGCGTAGTGGCGGCAGACTGCGCGCGGACGGCGCCTGGATCGCAGGATTATTACTGCTGCAAATTGCGCTGGGTGTCGGTCTGATTGTGGCGCCGCCTCTGCTTGCGCTGACAGTCGCGCACGACGTTGTCGCCGCGCTGCTGCTGGCGGCGGTCGCCGCTGCTGCCTATCGAATTAACGCGCGCTAGGCGCGCCGCGGGCTATCCCGCGTTGCGGGTTACCGCCGTTGACGCCGCGTCCGCCGGCTTTTCGTCCGGCTTGAACCATGCGAGCCGGTCGCGCAACGCGACGACTTTTCCGATGATAATCAGCGTCGGCGGTTCGAGCCCGGCCTTGAACGCAGCCAGCGGCAGTGTCTCCAGCGTGCCACAAACTACGCGCTGGTGGCGCGTCGTGCCTTGTTGCACGACCGCGGCGGGAGTAGCCGCGGGCAGGCCATGCGCGACGAGTTGCTGGCACAGGACCGGCAAGCCCAGCAACCCCATATATACGATCACCGTCTGATTGGGGCGCGCGAGCGCCGGCCAGTCAAGGTTCATGGTGCCGTCCTTGAGGTGGCCGGTGACAAACACGCAGGCTTGTGCGTAATCACGGTGCGTGAGCGGAATGCCGGCGTATGCGGCGACGCCGGTCGCCGCCGTCACGCCGGGCACGATCTCAAACGGGATGCCGGCGGCAGCCAGGGTCTCGATCTCCTCGCCGCCGCGGCCGAATACGAATGGATCGCCGCCTTTAAGCCGTAAGACGCGTTTGCCTTCGCTGGCGAGTTTCACCATCAGCCGGTTGATTTCGCCCTGCGGCAGTGTGTGGTTGGAGCGTTCCTTGCCGACGTAGATGCGTTGCGCGCCCGCATGTACCGCGGCGACGATTTCCGGGGCAACCAGATGATCGTGGAGCACGACGTCGGCCAGCTGCATCAGCTTCCAGGCACGCAGCGTGAGCAGTTCAGGATTGCCGGGCCCGCTGCCGACCAGCCACACGCAACCGCTGCCCGCTTTGTTCCGGCCGAACAGGCTCGTGATGCTGCCGCGGTCATCCGCCGCGCCCTGGTTGGCGCCCGGCAGTCGTTCCATAGGGTGCTCCCTCGCCTTGTAATCAGGCATCCAAATGCCAAATAACGGGCGGCCGCGTGGCGACCGCGGCCCTATCGCAATGTAGGGGGCGGGACGTATCGAAGCTTTGATCTAAATCAAGGAATGGGCGCACTGGCCGTGGGAAGCTGGCGGCCGTGCTGGAGGGATATCGGCAGCAAATTTCGTGAACCTAGACGGGAGTTGACCATGACATTGAAACGATCAGCAGCTATTGCCATCGCCGCCGCGCTTGCGGCCTTTACGCTGATGCTGGGTAGCGTCGCGGCGCAGGACAAAGCCAAGGACGCGCCGGCCAAGGCCAAACAAAAGCCGCGGGTCAGCGATGCCGAAATCCGCTATCAGGCGGGAGGATCGCCGCTGGGCAAGATCGACATGCATCAGGATACCAATCCCAAGGCGCCGGCGATGACCAAAGCCGAATTTGACGGCGCGCGCCAGATCTACTTCGAGCGCTGTGCCGGCTGCCACGGCGTGCTGCGCAAAGGCGCGACCGGCAAGCCGCTGACGCCCGACATCACGCTGGCCAAGGGCACTGCGTACCTGAAGGTGTTCATTGCTTACGGCTCGCCGGCGGGCATGCCCAACTGGCAGACGTCCGGCGAGATGACCGAGAAGGAAGTGGACATGATGGCGCGCTACATCCAGCAGTCGCCGCCGACCCCGCCCGAATTCGGAATGGCCGAGATGAAAGCGACGTGGAAAGTTCTGGTCAAGCCTGAAGACCGGCCGAAAAAGAAGATGAACAACTACAACATCGAGAACATTTTCTCGGTCACGCTGCGCGATACCGGTGAAGTGGCGTTGATCGACGGCGATACCAAGAAAATCATTAACATCGTCAAGACCGGCTACGCGGTGCATATTTCGCGCATGTCCGCGTCGGGTCGTTACGTGCTCGTGATCGGGCGCGATGCCAAGGTCAACATGATCGACCTGTGGATGGAGAAGCCGGACAACGTCGCCGAGATCAGGGTTGGCCTGGAAGCGCGCTCGGTTGACACGTCCAAGGCCAAGGGTTACGAGGACAAGCTTGCGATCGCCGGCGCCTACTGGCCGCCGCAGTACGTGATCATGAAGGGCGACACGCTCGAGCCGCTCAAGATCGTGTCAACCCGCGGTATGACGGTGGATACGCAGGAGTACCACCCCGAGCCGCGCGTGGCCGCCATCGTATCCGAGCACCATCGCCCGCATTTCATAGTCAACGTCAAGGAGACCGGCAAGATCCTGATGATCAACTACAAGGACGTGGATGCGCTCAAGGTGACGGAGATCGGCGCCGCGCGCTTCCTGCACGACGGCGGCTGGGATTCCACGAAGCGCTACTTCCTCGTGGCGGCCAACCAGTCGAACAAGATCGCGGTTTTGGATACCGTGGATGACAAGCTGTCAGCGCTGATCGACGTCGGCAAAATTCCGCACCCCGGACGCGGCGCTAACTTCAAGCATCCCAAATTCGGTCCGGTGTGGGCGACGGGCCACTTGGGCGAAGAGACCATCTCGCTGATCGGCACCGATCCGAAAGCCAACAAGGATCAGGCGTGGAAGGTGGTGCAGACGCTGAAGGGGCAGGGCGGCGGCAATCTCTTCATCAAAACGCATCCGAATTCGAAGAACCTGTGGGTCGATACGCCGCTCAATCCCGATGCCAAGATCAGCCAGTCGGTCGCGGTGTTCGACATCAACAATCTCGACAAGGGCTTTCAGGTGTTGCCGATCGCGGAGTGGGCAGGCGTGGGGGAAGGCGCGAAACGCGTCGTGCAGCCGGAGTACAACAAGGCCGGCGACGAAGTGTGGTTTGCGGTGTGGTCCGCCAAGAACCAGCAGTCCGCGCTGGTAGTGGTCGACGACAAGACGCGCAAGCTCAAGGCGGTGATCAAGGATCCGAAGATAATCACGCCGACCGGCAAGTTCAACGTTTACAACACTACGCACGACGTTTACTGAGAAAGGACATGCCTATGAAGATCGGTCTGTTGTCTGGGTTTGTTGCGGCGGCGCTGGTATTGGCGGCGCCGGGGGCCGGCGCCGCCGACGCCGCGAAGGCGGAAGCGCTTGCCAAGAAATACAACTGCCTACAATGCCATTCCGCGGAGAAGAAAATCCTCGGCCCATCCTATCAGGACGTGGCGAAGAAGTACAAGGGCAACAAAGCCGCCCAGGCCATGCTGGTGAAGAACGTGAAAGCAGGCAGCAAAGGCACGTGGGGCCAGATCCCGATGCCGCCCAACGACAAGTTGAGCGACGCGGAGGCCGCGATGTTGGTCGGGTGGATACTGGCGATGTGAGGCGGGCGGGCGGCGTGTCTGATCATCGATTAGCGCCGCGCGTCATCGTGCAGCAGGGATACGGATTGCCGCATCCGCTCGTACTGCTGATGCTGGTAGCCGCGATGTTCGGGATGACATACGCCGTCAACTCTGCTGCGGCCGGTGTGGAACCGACGCCACAACGCGCGGCGCAGCTCACGTATATGGTGCGTCAGGACTGCGGCTCCTGCCACGGCATGACACTGGCCGGCGGTTTGGGCCCGTCGCTGCTGCCGGCAGTACTGAACGTCAAGCCAGCGGGTTATCTCACTCATCTCATACTCAAGGGCAAAGAGGGTACTGCGATGCCGGGGTGGTCGCCGCTGCTCTCGGAGGCCGACGCGGAATGGATCGCGCAGCGTCTGTTGAAAGGATTTCCGGATGCGCGTTAGCGCACTTGTTCTTGTGGTGTTGCTCAACGCATGCGCCGGTATCGAGCCGCGCGGCACCGGTGATCTTGGCATGGTAATCGAACGCGCCAACGGCAGCGTGCAGATGATCAGCACGACACAGCGCGCGGGGATCGGCCGCATCACCGGCCTTGGCGACCTGTCGCATGCGTCCGTCGTGTATTCGCGTGATGGACGCTATGCCTATGTGTTCGGCCGCGACGGCGGGCTCTCCAAGATCGATTTACTGCTGGCGCGCATCGACCGCCGGGTGGTGCAGTCCGGAAACTCGATCGGCGGGGCGATATCCCAGGATGGGCGGCTGGTGGCGGTTGCCAATTACACGCCCGGCGGCGTCAAGGTGTTTACGGCGGATACGTTGGAACTGGTCGCCGACATTCCTGCACGGCATGGCGACGGCAAACTGTCGAAAGTGGTCGGCCTCGAAGATGCGCCCGGCAACCGCTTCGTGTTCAGTCTGTTCGACGCCGGTGAGATCTGGATTGCCGACTTCGGCGCCGGCACGCAGCCGGTGATCACCAAGTTCAAGGACATCGGCAAGGAACCCTATGATGCATTGGTGACGCCGGACGGACGTTACTACCTCGCCGGCCTGTTCGGCGAGGACGGTATGGCGATGCTCGACCTGTGGCATCCCGAGCGCGGTGTGAAACGCGTGCTCGATGGCTACGGCAAGGGTACGCAGAAACTCCCGGTCTACAAAATGCCGCATCTCGAAGGATGGGCCATCGCCGGACGCCACGCGTTCGTGCCTGCGGTGGGCCGGCACGAAGTGCTCGTGATCGATACCGAAACCTGGCGCGAGGCGGGGCGCATTGCGGTCGCGGGCCAGCCGGTATTCGTGATCGCGCGACCGGATGGACGCCAGGTGTGGGTCAATTTCGCGCTGCCCGATTACAACACAGTGCAGGTGATCGACACCGAATCGCGTCGCGTCGTGCAAACCCTCAGCCCGGGCAAAGGGATATTGCATATGGAATTCACGCCACGCGGCGAAGCGGTGTGGCTGTCGGCGCGTGACGACGACATGGTGGGTGTTTACGATACCGCGACGTTTGCGCGGGTGGCCGAAATTGCAGCCGACAAGCCAAGCGGAATTTTCTTCACGTCGCGTGCGTTTCGCACCGGATTTTGACATGGATACGCTCGACGAGCGCCTGCTCGACGATTTCCAGCGTGATTTTCCGCTGGTACCGCGCCCGTACCTCGAGCTTGCGCACCGGCTGGGGGCCAGCGAAGACGATGTGATCACTGCACTCGCGCGGTTGGTTAATCAGGGCAGCGTAAGCCGGGTGGGCGCGACATTTGTGCCGGGGCGCATCGGTGCTGCCACGTTGGCCACGATGTCGGTGCCGCTGCAGCGTCTGCGGCAGGTGGCGGAACTGATCAGTTCCTTCCCGGAAGTCAACCATAACTACGAGCGCGAGCATCGCTACAACCTGTGGTTTGTCGTTACGGGCGCGGACAAGCACCAGGTGGACGCACGGGTGCAGGAAATTGAACGCGCCGCGCGTTGCGGCCCGGTTCTGTCATTGCCTATGGTCGAACCGTATCACGTGGATCTGGGATTCGCAGTTTCAGGGGCGGCTGCGCCGCGCCGCTCCTTCGGCCACGATTTCGATTACGCGCGGCCGCAGCCGCCGGTGTTCTCTCCGGGCGAGCAGCAGCTGCTGACGGCGTTGCAGGAAGGATTGCCGCTGGTCACCACGCCATACGCAGCGCTCGCGCAGCGGGTGGGCATGACCGAAGCGGCGGTGCAGGCAACGCTCGAGCGTTGGCTGGAAAGCCGCGTGATCAATCGTCTGGGAGTAATCGTGCGGCACCATGAACTCGGTTACCGTGCTAACGCGATGGTGGTGTGGGATGTGCCGGACGCAGAAGTGCGCGCGGTTGGGCGGCGGGCGGCGGCTGCGCCTTATGTCACGTTGTGTTACCAGCGCCGGCGCTGCCTGCCGGACTGGCGCTACAACCTCTATTGCATGATACATGGCAAGGAGCGTGCCGGGGTCCTGGCGCAGATAGCCGCATTGCGCGCGAACTGCGATCTCATGCCATACCCATACGAGGTGTTATTCAGCCGGCAGCGGTTCAAGCAGCGCGGTGCTCGCTACGCGCCAACGGCCGCGGCGGCGGTGGCGCATGGATAATATCGACCGCGCCATCATCGATACGCTGCAGCAGGGCTTTCCGGTGAGCGAGCGGCCATTCCGCGATGCCGGCGCGTTGCTCGGATTGGGCGAAGACCAGTTGATGGCGCGCCTGCAACGGCTGCTTGAAGATGGCGTACTGACGCGCTTTGGGCCGTTGTATCAGGTCGAGCGCCTCGGCGGCGCTTACGCGCTGGCCGCGATGCGCGTGCCGGGTGAAGCATTCGACCGGGTAGCAGCGGCAGTCAACGCGCTGCCCGAAGTCGCCCATAATTACGAGCGTGACCACGAGTTCAACATGTGGTTCGTGCTCGCCACCGAAACGCAGGACGGGATTGCCCGCGCCGCCGCGCGTATCGAGCGCGACACCGGTTTGCCGGTCTACCTGATGCCGAAGCGGGAAGAATTTTTTGTCGGGGTCAACTTTGCGGCAAGGGAATCCGCATGAATGACAGCGTTGCGCTGCCGGCGCTCGATCCCGTTGACCGGGCGATCGTAGTCGCGACGCAGGGCGGTTCGCCGCTGTTGCCGCGGCCTTACCACGCCATCGGGGAGAAAGTAGGCGTCAGCGGAGAAGAGGTGATGGCGCGATTGGCCCGAATGCTGGAAACAGGCGCGGTGCGCCGTATCGGCGCGGTGCCCAACCACTACGCACTCGGTTACAGTGCCAACGGCATGTCGGTTTGGGACCTGGCCGACGGCGAAGTCGGCAGGCTCGGGCGCGTGGTCGGCGCGCTGCCTTTCGTCACCCACTGTTACGAACGCGTGCGGCACCTGCCGGAGTGGCGCTACAACCTGTTTGCGATGGTGCACGGGCGCACGCGCAGCGAGGTCGAGGACCGGGTCAGTTACATCGCTGCAATTATCGGCGACGCGGCGAGCGCCCATGCGGTGCTCTACAGCAAGCGGATACTGAAGAAGACCGGCCTGCGGCTGACTTGACAAGCCTGGACCACAATCATGTTTCGCATATCGCAATACATGCACGAGTTGAAGGCGCCGACGCCGCTGGGGCCGAAGCGCAATCCGCCGGGGCCGGTGGTGATCTGGAACCTGATCCGGCGCTGCAACCTGACGTGCAAGCACTGTTATTCCATATCCGCGGACAAGGATTTTCCGGGCGAACTGTCGACGCAGGAAGTCTACGCCGTGATGGACGACCTCAAGGCGTTCGCAGTGCCGGTCCTGATCCTCTCGGGGGGCGAGCCTTTGCTGAGGCCCGACATCTACGATATCGCGGCACGCGCCAAGCAGATGGGCTTTTACGTCGGACTGTCTTCCAACGGCACTCTGATCGATGAAGCCAACATCGGCCGCATTGCCGCCATCGGCTTCGATTACGTCGGCATCAGTCTCGACGGCATCAAGGACACGCACGACCAATTTCGCCGCTTGGCCGGCGCCTACGACCGTTCTCTCAACGCGATCCGGCTGTGCCGCGAGGCCGGCATCAAGGTCGGCGTGCGCTTCACGCTGACGCAGCATAACCAGCACGACCTGCCTG
>Ga0315281_10008171_pt1 | contig 14635 bp, 12 predicted proteins | sample YL17G07_0_MG_FD_204540 | JGI IMG/M metagenome (GOLD analysis project Ga0315281, IMG submission 204540) | Sediment microbial communities from Yellowstone Lake, YNP, Wyoming, USA - YL17G07_0 | ecosystem: Environmental > Aquatic > Freshwater > Lake > Sediment | place: USA: Wyoming | collected...
AAGGGCAGAGAGAGGGTCAGATAACCTTAAACCCTTTATCCGTCACCTCGATTTTTCCATTAACCGTAAAGCCTGCGGCTTTAGCATGTCCGCCTCCGCCAATGCTTGTGGCGATGGCTGCGACATTGCGCGAGACGGATCTCATCGAACCCTTGACCGTTCCGTTGCCCAGGTCGTTCAAAACCATGAGCGTGTCCACTCCGCCGCAAATGCCGTTTAAAAAGTTTATCAAAATATCCGTGCTGCGCTCGGTTACCCCGGCTTCGTCAAAGTCAGCGACGGTCAGATATGTACTGGCAACACTGAGTTCCTGGTTGGTTTGCAGGCGCGACATTGCCCTACCCCAAAGACGGAGCAGGGGAATGTGCTTGTTGCGCACCACGCCCAAAGTTATTTCGTTCAAGCGTGCACCGGAGCCGACCAGGTCGCCGGCTATCTCTACGCTCTCGCTGGTAGTCGAAGCGTTGGAAAAATGAAACGTGTCGGTCAAAATGCCGGTGAGCAGCGAGGTTGCCATGGCCGGATCGATCAAGACGTCATTAGCCGTGAAGAATTTATAACAGATTTCCGATGTCGAAGTCGCTGTCGGAATCACGATATTCAAGTCACCGTATTTGGCGTTGGTCGCGTGATGGTCGATGACTATCATCTGCGGTTTGCCGGGCAAGCGCGGAATCAACTTATCGACTCCTGCGTAAGACAAATCGCCGGAATCGAAAACGATCACCGCGTCATAAGCCTGATCAAAAACCGTCGGATCCTGAGTGAACGACAAAAAGCCGTCCAGAAAATTAAAACTTTTACCCGGCGCCGTGGCGCAGAAGAGCGTGACCTCCTTGTCCTGGCGCACGAGCCAGCGATGGAACGAGGTGCTGGAACCTAACGCGTCGCCGTCCGGTTTTTGGTGCGCAACCAAAAGCACGCGCTTGGCCGGGGAAAGCGCGTCATTCAGCCTGCGGAAATGGTGGTTCAAATCCATAACCAATGAGCCAAGCTACACCGAAACCGGCCGGGCGTCAAGGCTCAACTCACAGGATGTCATCCTCGGACGAGGAGTCCGACGATCCGCCTGAGGCGGAGGGATCCAAAACTAATCAACAAGGTATGTTTAACTTATTTTCTGGATTCCCTTTTTCAAGGGAATGACAAAAGAGCGTTTAAGTGATCGTAGGTTGTCAGAGTTTCCCCTTGCGCTTCAGTTCTTCTATGTAATTTTCGATTCCTTGGGCTTCTTCCTCCGTGTAATCAAAACGCCATTGCAAAGACGGCATGTGGCGGAGTTTGAGCGTGCGGGCCATGTCTTTTGTGATGTCATGGCGGAAAATTTTAAGGGATTCAAGCACTGATTCTTCGGCCGAAACAGGGAGAACGCTGAGCGTGATAGTGGCGAATTTTTGGTCGTCCGTCAGATGCGCGGAAACAACCGTAACCAGCGCGCCGGGGAATTCGGCACGTTTGGCCAAAATGGCGGCCATATCTTCTTTAAAGCGCTCTGAGCGTTGTTCGCGGGTGGGCATAAACTTATAAACCAAAGTCTATCACGTCTATCAAGTCTATCAAGTCTATCAAGTCTATCAAGTCTATCAAGTCTATCAAGTCTATCAAGTCTATCAAGTCTATCAAGTCTATCAAGTCTATCAAGTCGAACTCACGGACTTCGTTCATAAGGTTCATAAGGTTTATAAGGTTTATAAAGTAATTAGGATTCAGAATTACCTTATAAACCTTAAGAACTTTACAAACTTTACGAACGTTGGTTGGTGAGGAGAAGCCAGAACTCCCTATTCCCCTTGCCGCCTCGTATCGGCGATTCGTAGGGTTCGCTGGCCGTGAAGCCGGCTGCAGCAAGTTTTTCCCGGACGCGTTCGATGATTTCCGGGGCTTTTTCGTCGGGCAGGATGCCTTTGCGCAAATCTTGGGGTTGGGTTTGGTAATGCGGTTTGACCAGGGCCAGGATTTTAGCGTCCGGACGGATGAAACGCGCCGTTGCAGGCACTGATCTTTCCAACCGCGTCCAGCTCGTGTCGATGACAGCCATTGCGATGTCGTTTTTTACGGGTTCGAGTTTTGGAACTTCGTGAAGGATGTTGGTGCGTTCCATGACCGTGACGCGTGGATCATTTCGCAGCTTCCATTCCAAAAGACCATAACCAGTATCCAAAGAGCAGACGTGCACAGCGCCGTGTTGGAGCATGCAATCTGTAAAACCGCCGGTGGAGCAACCCACGTCTAAACACGTCAAACCGGTCGGGTCGACGTTGAAATGCTTGAGTGCGCCTTCAAGCTTGTGGCCGGCGCGGCTTACATATTCACTCATAAATCAGTTCATCAAGTCTATCACGTCCATCAAGTCCATCAAGTTCCCCAGGCTTGTCGTCGCGGTCGCCTTGTTAGCTCGACTGTTATCTAGTAAATTGGAAAGATAATATGCAATCAAATGAAAAAACGTTGGATGACAAAAAAGCGGCAACCGTCCTGCTTGGCTTAATCGGTAAGTACGCCCTCAAAGGCGAAGAGAAAGAGGCTGTCAAAATGGCGGTCGGCGTTTTGAGTTGGACTTCGCTGGCGGGCAGCAGGATTAAAAAGCTGAAAGACAAACGGGACAGGGATGCAAAATGGCAGGCAAACGCGTAAGTCCTACTACCTATCAAATAACCAATATCCTCCTTTCCCCTGTTCGACGGGGGGAAGGTGGCACGATGTAATCATCGTGACGGATAGAGGGTCTGTTTTTCCCCTTGCCTAAGCCGCCATCAGGACGTAAACTGTCCGCATTCCGCCTTCTTGCTGTTTTGTTCGAATTCGGAATTCGGTTATTTAGTTATTAAGATATTCCTTTGTTGATTTGGTCATTTGTCGCGTTAAACGCGATTTGGTGATTAGTAAATATGTATCTCAAGAGAATGGAAATGCAGGGATTCAAGACTTTTGCCCAAAAGACGGTTTTGGAATTTCATCCGGATGCGGACGGACGACGCGGTTTGACGGCGGTTGTGGGTCCTAACGGATCAGGTAAATCCAATGTTGCCGATTCCATTCGCTGGGTCATGGGCGAACAGAGCATGAAGCTGCTGCGCTGTAAAAAGTCGGAAGACGTGATTTTTTCCGGGTCCGACAAAAAGCCGCGCGCCGGATTTGCCGAAGTTTCCATGACTATCGTGAACGACGACAAACCGGACTTGGATTTTTCAGAAATTTACATCACGCGCCGCTTGTACCGCGACGGCCAGTCGGAATACGAAATCAACAAACAACCTGTACGTTTGGGCGACGTTGTTTTGCTTTTAGCCCAGTGCGGCATCGGCCAGCGCACATACAGCGTCATCGGTCAGGGCATGGTCGACGATGTTTTGTCATCCTCGCCGTCCGAACGCAAAGAGTTTTTCGACGAAGCCGCTGGTTTGCGGCCTTTTCAATTGAAACGACAGGCCAGTGTCAACAAACTCGAAGCCACGCGCGACAACTTGCGCCAGTCAGAAGCCGTGCTTAGGGAAATAGGTCCGCGGCTTTCGCTTTTGGAACGCCAGGTCAAACGATTGCAGCAGCGCGAAACCCTCGAAACCGAGCTCAAGGATTTGGAGACCAAATATTACGGCAACGCCTGGCGTTTGCTCAAAGCTGCGTATACTGCGGCAAAGTCAGCTCATGATGCCGCAGCTGGTCACGCCAAGGAAGCGACTGTGGTTGCGGATAAACTCGAAAACGAGTTGCGTGCCATGGAAAAGGCCACTCCGCCAAGCCGGGAGTTTGCCGAATTGCGAGCATCCTTGTCCGGCTTGATGCAGGAGCGCGACAAATTGCGCGAACGCCAGATGCGTTTGGAATCCACGCGAGAAGTGGCCAAGATTCGTGCCGAAAAACCGTGGGCGCCTTTGCCGTTGTCAAAAATCATCGATGGCATCGAAGCCGTGCGCAGCAAGCAGGAGACGCTGATCAATCTCATCCAGGCGGCAAAACCGGACTACGAAATAATCAAGAAATTGGCCGCGGAATTACAAGTCCAGACGTCAGAGTTGGTCTCGAAGCTGCAGCGTCCGGCTCCGGAACCGGAACAGATCCAGACTGATCCAAAGATGGAACGCGAAGCAGCGGAACTGTTGGCCGCATTAAGTCAGGTTGAAGAAAAGGTGCGCAGCATTCAGCAGGAGTTGGACCAATGGAATTCGCGTGAAGAAAAGAAGCGCTCGCACATTTTCGAAATTCAGCGCGAACTGTCACGCAAGCGCCAGGATGTGCAAATGGCCGAACGTCGCATAAGCGATGCGGCAGTTGAGTTGGCGCGCGTGGAAACCCGTCGGGATGCTTTTTTACTGGATGCGCGGGCACATGTCGAAGGCGGTGACGCCGAGCTGGACAATTTGGCCGCCAAAGCTCCGTCCGAGGAAGCGCCCGAAGCTTTGCTTGGTCGTATATCAAAATTGCGCGCCCAGCTGGAATGGATCGGAGGCATCGATCCCGAGTCCATCAAGGATTATGACCAGACCAAGACACGTCACGATGAACTGCAGACGCAGACCACGGATTTGACGCAGGCCATCGTGTCGCTGGAAACCATCATTCGCGAGCTGGATCAGACGATTGCCGAGCGCAGCAAGACGTCATTCCGCCGTCTGGACCATGAGTTTGGTTTGTACTTCAAAAAGATTTTCGGCGGGGGAGATGCCAAGTTGCTCGAAGTTTTTGCCGAACCTGAAATCAACGAACAGGGTGAGTTGGTGAAAGATGTGGATCCGAACGCCGGACCCGTGGGCATCGAAATCCAGGCCACGCCGCCGGGTAAGAGATTGAAGGCTATCGCACTGCTTTCGGGCGGGGAGAGGGCGCTGGTATCCATTGCGTTGATTTGCGCCATCATGGCTACCAACCCGTCGCCGTTCGTGGTGCTGGACGAGGTGGACGCGGCTTTGGACGAATCCAATTCCAGCAAGTTTGCAGAAATTGTCAGCACTTTGGCAGACCGGACTCAATTCGTGCTTGTTACCCATAACCGGGCTACCATGCAAAGGGGCAATGTCTTATACGGAGTGACCATGGGCGATGACGGCGTATCCCAGCTGTTATCAGTCAAATTACACGATATTATAAAGAAACAATAAAACCGCTGATTTTACATAAAAAAGGTAGTGATGAGCCAGGCTTGACGGGCTGTTTTCCGCATGTAATAATTTGACTGTTCTTTAAAGCGTCTTGGTAGCAAGACGCCATTTGTCATCTAAACTCACAAATTCGCGTTTAATGGGGGTGATACCCTTGACAAAGACGCTGTAGTGTGGTATAAATCTCCATTACGGAAGCTAATAGTCAGACGGTTTTGGTCAACAGAGACTTTAGGCAATCCGCATCCACGACAAGCATGGGATCTCTTCGCAGGTTTTTGCTGGTCTCCGGACTCGCGTTCTCCTGCAAATAGATTTCTTGGATGCGGATTGCTTGAGGCCTTTGTTTTTTGTTTACAAAACATTATTTTATAGTTAATATCCAGGTATAAAAGCTATGCTTCAAACTACGGTAACTGACATCCAAAACGGGCAAGTCACGATTCGACTTAATGACGGTCAGACGGTGCGCGTTCCTGTCGCGGATTTTGAAGGCACGCCCACGGTCGGCTCGGCCGTATATCTTGTTTTGGCTGTTCCGGGAAGCGAGGATGCGGGCCGTCAATCTTTGGCAAAACATTTATTGAATCAAATGATCGGCAATCCATAATATGGCTGACAAGAAAAAAGTACCGGCTTACCTCAAGCCCGCGCTAATCTGGTTGGGTGCCACTTTGGGCGTAATCCTGCTATTGGCCGCCGTTGGTACTGGCGGTTATTTTGCATACTCCCGTTTGTATCAAAACAAGATATATCCGGGTGTCAGCGCTTTGGGCGTGCGTTTGGACGGCCTCACGCAGGAGGAAGCGCGCAAGCACCTGGAAGATGCGGTGGATGCGACGCTGGAAAAAGGCTTGCCGTTTATATTGGACGGCCAGACGGCCACGGTCCGCGTCTCGTCGTCTGACAGCGACATGCCTGACCTGATCCGTTACGATACGACCAAGGCGGTCGAGCAGGCTTATCGCGTGGGACGTGATAATGCATTGCAGAAAATTTTATTTGATTTGTTAAGGGCGCGCGTTTATTCGGTGCGTATTCCCGTGAATGCGGAAATCGACCGCGACCGCATTACGGATGCTTTGAATTCCGAGTACCAGTCAAAATTGCCGCATCCGAAAAACGCCACGTTTGCCATCAAGATGGACCAGGCGGGCGAGGCCCAGGTGCGCGTGGTGCCGGACGCCAACGGCGCGGAAATGGAATTGGCCGGCGTGTTCGAAAAGCTGAACCAGCAGGCGCAAGCGTTGAATTTTCAGGCCATCACGCTGCATACGAAAAAGATCCAGGCGGAAAAGCACGCAGCCGATCTGCAGCCGCTTATCGACCAAGTCAAAGAGTTGTTGCAGCGTCCGGCATTGGCATTCACTTACGAAGACAAGAAATTCCACATATCGACCAGCACGCTGGCTTCGTGGGTGTCTGCGGACATGGAGAGCAACAAAGCGACTTTGGATAAAGTTGCCTTCGCTTCGAGCATTCACGCGCTGGCCAAGGATATCGAAGTCGAGAGTAAGAGCGGCAAGCTCGAGGTCAAGGATGGGAAAATCGCGTCATTCGAAGCTGGGACAAACGGCCTTAAAGTCAATATCGACAAAACATTGGATCCGGTGCTGGCTTCGTGGCCCGCTTCTTCGACGTTCCCGCTGGTCGTGGACGAAGAACGCAGTCAGATAACCGGGGACAATCTGGAGCAATTCGGCATTAAAGAGCTGATCGGCACGGGCATTTCGGATTTTCGCAACTCGCCGCCAAACCGTCTCAAGAATATTCGCAAAGCCGTGTATGAACATGTAAACGGCACTTTGATCGCGCCAGGCGAGACTTTTTCCATGCTGAAGAATCTTGGTTCCGTGGATCAAAAACACGGTTGGTTTTCGGAGCTGGTGATCAAAGGCGATAAAACCCTGCCCGAGTTCGGCGGCGGCCTGTGCCAGATCGGCACGACCATGTTCCGTGCGGCATTGGCCACGGGTTTGCCGGTGACGGAACGCCGCAACCATTCGTACCGCGTGGTTTATTACGAACCGGCAGGCACCGATGCTACGATCTACGAACCCGCTCCGGATTTGAAATTCTTGAACGATACGGGTAAATATATTTTCCTGAATGCTTACATCAAAGGCACGCAAGTCGTCTTTGAAATGTGGGGCACGAGCGACAGCCGGCAAGTGACTCAGACCAAACCGCATATCTACAACATCGCCAGTCCGCCGCCGGTCAAACTGACCGAGACTTTGGATTTGCCGCCGGGCAAAAAGAAGTGCAGTGAATCAGCGCATGCCGGCGCGGACGCGGATTTTTCAACGACCGTGACGTACGCGGACGGCACCAAACGCGAAGAGTCGTACCACAGCCATTATCGCCCGTGGGGCGCCGTGTGCCTGATTGGAGTTGAGAAATTATCTGACACTAAAGCCGCGGATGCTGCCACGCCGGGGACTGACGCCGCACCGCCTGAAGCGGCGGCGGGGAACTGACACCTCCTCGAATCTCTGTAAGGTTACAACCCTCGTCATTCCAGCGGAGGCTGGAATCCAGAAAACGAAAACAGATATGCTGCAAAGCTATGTTTACATTTTAGCTAGTGAAAAAAATGGCACGCTCTACGTTGGGGTTACTAGCAATTTAACGGGTCGTATTTGGCAACATAAAAACAAGGTTGTGGAAGGTTTTACGAATAAATATGGAGTGGATAAGCTGGTTTATTACGAAGTTCATGAAGATATCGCAGCTGCAATTTTAAGGGAAAAGCAGATAAAGACTTGGAAAAGAGTTTGGAAATTGAATTTAATTGAGAAAGACAATCCTGGTTGGAAAGATTTATACGAAGACATTAGTTGATTTTTTCTGGATCCCTGCCTACGCAGGGATGACGGAATCGGATCGGAGTTAAGACGCCCATGGAAAGGATTTAGGGATGAGGGTTTTTTCTGGTATACTGTTTTTATATGCAGACTAACAATCTGAGCGACTGGGCAATGTCGGCCGAAGAAGGACAGTTGTCCGTGGATGTTTTTCGCGACGGGGACATGCTCGTTATTCGTTCGCTGGTGGCCGGCGTGGCGCCTGACGATCTGGATGTATCTGTGCATGGCGACTTATTGACCATCCGCGGCAAGAGGCATATGGAACAGGAATCCAATGCCGAAGACTGGTTTTACCAGGAGTGTTATTGGGGCTCGTTCAGCCGTTCCATTGTTTTGCCGTACCACGTGGCCGCAGACATGACGCAAGCTCAGCTAAAAAACGGCATTTTAGAAGTTAGGATTCCGATACGGACCGATGGCAAGCAAGTCAAGGTTAAATGGGGGTAGCCCCTCACCCCTGCCCCTCACCCCTGCCCCTCACCCATCGAATGGGCGAGGGGTGTTTTTAAGTAAATTTGGTAGCTTGTAAACTCCTTTCCACCGTTCGTCGCGTTAAACGCGATTCGACGGGGGAAAGGTGCCCGAAGGGCGGATAGAGGGTTGGGGTTACCCACAGAATTCCGCTTTACGCGGATTCTTTTTTAGATGTGGATATGGTATTCTGTTAACGCAATTATGCAGGAGGAAAGCCATAATTTTTGGCATTTGGCCAGAAGCGGTTGGTCACAATTCAACAAAGAAAAGAAAATCGCTTTTGCGGCGTTGCTTTTATGCAGCGCGTTTTTGTTTTTTTATTCTTACATGAGCGTCATGAACGGCATCAGGGCGCCGTTCCGCGGTTCGATAGTTGAACTGAAAAAGAACAGGGACTTGATCAAAGATCCTGACGTTGAAGCCGAGAAGCTCGGCAAGCGCATCGATACGGACGGAGATGGCATTTCCGACTGGGTAGAAACCAATGTCTACCATACCTCGCCTTACCTTTGGAGCACGGCCGGCGACAATATGCCGGACAACGTCAAAATCGCTTTGGGAGAAAATCCGTTATGCAAGCACGGCGAACGCTGCACGCTGGCCGGCGACATGAAATTCAATTTGGGAACATCCACTCTGCCGGGTCAGGATTTGACGGGCAACACTGTCAGCAATGTGATAAACGATTATACGTTGGGGGACAGCCGGCAGGCACGGCAGTTTAGGCAGGATGCTTCAGCCCAGGGCGTGAATGCGGACCTGGCGAGTCAGATACCACGCGATCCGGTTTTGTTGCGAAAGGCTTTATTGGAATCGGGCAAAGTCACGCAGGATGACTTGAATAAAGTTACGGATGCCGAACTGCTCAAGATGTTTGACGATGCCATGTTGGAAACCAAGCAAAAACAGCAGGCGGAATCGCTCAAGGCCGGCCTGGATGCCGTAAACGCCACACCCACGAAATCAAATTTATGACATGGAACCATAACGACCAAAAAAGGTTGTTAGCCAAAATCGCGCTTTGCCTGGGTTTGTTGCTGACCGTAGGTTCCGGTTTTATTGCAAACATCCAGACCGCTTATGCCGACGAGACTACTTTGCCGAACGATCCGGATCCGTTGCCTATAATGCCCGATCCAATTGGATGCCAACAGATTTACGAAGGGCTGCCGCGAGCAGCAGCCAATCCATACGGTGGATCCGGGCCTATGTATGCCGGATATATTCAGTGCATACAGGCATACAATGGACAGATTCAAGCCTGGAGAGAAGCAACTATCGCTCATTGGAATCGTCGCAGCTTGCAGATTATGCAGACCTGGCAATGGCGCATCAAGGTAGCCTTGCTCAATGGCGTGTTGGATGCCATGGGCCTGGTAGCGCAGCGTATTGCCTATCAAACCGCACAACTCGTTTTGACCGGCGGACACAGCCAGGAGGCAATGTTTTGGAACCAGACGCCCGGCGAATTTTTGACGCAAGTGGGTGACGACGCATCCAGCGTGTTTTTGACCAAGATGGATACGGTCATGAAGCAATGGACCCAGGAAAATCTAGGCACGTCGTTCGGACTGTGCGCTGCTCCGGGTTTGCCCCTGACCATGAAGTTTGCCTTGAGCATCGGCAGGCAAGGCATGATTCAACCCGGTTCTTGTACCGTCGGCCACATGAAGGATAATTTTGAAGCCATCGGAGACATGGTTAACTCTGGCGATGCCATTAAAATCCAACAGCCGCAGTTTACGCCCGGACCCAACAATGATTTGTCGGCCATGCTGTCGATCAACAATATTTACATACAAAACGCCATCAACAAGCAAAGGGACATGGGCTTGAGCCGCGAGGAAGCCAAGGGCATGAAGCAGGTGACCGATATAATCAGCGGTAAAATCAGATATCCGAGTTTCATGGCCAACGAGGAACTGGCCAAGTTGGATCCAATAACCATGGATTTGACGGTTAAAAATAAACAGGAAGGCGCGATGTTGCAGGCTTATTGGGAAACCGGTTTGGAAGGCGTAGGCTGGATAACCCTGTCCACCTTCACCAATACTTTGGTAGTTGGCATATTGGAAAGGATTTTTAAACACGATCCGGAAGGAGCTTCCGTCAATGCGACGCAGCAGCAATACGAAATTACTTTTAGCGCGCTGCAAAACGCCGATGCGGCCGGCGACTCCCAGGATCTGTATGAACGGCAGTCTTTTGCCAAAGCATTAGGGGATTACGTGACGCCTAATTACAGGTCCACCGAGGACCGCGACATGGTAAGCGCATTGATGGTTTGCACTGAACCGCGCACGCGTTGGAACTGCGCCATGGACCAGGCCATGGCCGTGGCCATTACGGCAGGCACCAAAGACGGCGGCATCACCGTGGGGCGCGCAGCCGGAGTGGGTTCGGAAAAAGCCGCTTACAGCCCGGGCGGCCAGGGCTTGCACGCGGATTGGGAATTGGTTCCGGAAAACGACATCAGAACTAATTCGGATCCGGCGTGTTCCCAGCGGGCTTATTGCGCGGGCAATCTGAAGAAATTGCGTTTGGCTCGCATTGTCACAATCGGCTGGGAAATGGCGGCCAATTCGCCGTACAACCTCAAGAGGGAAGGCAAATACATAACCTTGGGACAGGTGATCCGCGGTTTTTACGATTGCAACGACAAAGGAGAATTGGACAAGGACCATCCCTGGTGCCATTTGGTCGATCCCAACTGGATATTGATCGCGCCTAAATACCAATGCCGTGCCAAAGGCTATGGCGACGCGTTGATTCCCGGCATAGGCACGCGCCTGGAAGAGTGCGGCGATATGGTCACTTGTTTGTCGTCCGATAGTACGGGCCAATGCACGGGCGGCTACGGCTATTGCTTGGCCGAACGCTCGGTTTACCGTTTTGACGCCAAAGAGTGCGAATCTCAGTTTGCATCGTGCCGTACCTGGCAATCGTCAAAAGGCGAAACGCTTTCGGGCTTGCGTTACTCGATTGAGCGCGGCCACTGTTCCACGGAAAATATCGGCTGCATGTGGTATGCCACGCAGCGCTATGCGACCAGCACCAAATCGCCGGACAACCTTTGGGCCGGCACGGTAACCAGCGGACCGCGCGTTTATTTTGACGGTTCGGTCAAAACATGTACCGGCGAAGGCTGCACCAAGATGTTGCGCGTCAACATCGGAGAGACGGCTTTGAATTTATTGCAGAACGGTTCGTTCGAGGACAGGCAAGAAGCGACCGTCTCCGGCGTCACCACCTTGACCGGTTTGACCGGTTGGGTTTTTGCCGTGCCTCCCACCAGCTGTTCCAACGGATATACGGCTTTGGATAGCGTCTTATCCGATGACGGTTATGATCAGGCCGGCAGTTTGGCTTTGAAGAACAGCGGCTGTTCCGTGCCGGTCAATGTCATGCAGGCCGTGCCCGTGGCAACCAACCGCAATTATACTTTAAGCATGGCTGTCAAAGCGGTAACTGTTGCCAGTGCCAATAAGGCAATCGTTAAGCTTTATACCAAATTAAAGGCCGACGGCACGCCCGATCCGGCATCGCAGATTGTGGACAAGGTCGCCGCTTACCAGGATTGCACTTGGGATGTCGCGGATCATCAGTTGATCTTTAACGTTAATCAGGCTAGCACCACTTGGCAAAGCCAGGCTTGTCAGTTTGTTACGCCCAAAGGCACCGTGGCTGCAAGCGTGAGTTTGATTGCCGGCGGCAACGACATTCTGTACGACGCCGTGCAATTGGAAGAAGGGGAATACTCCACGGCTTTCGTGGACGGCGTGGCGGATTTGGAAGCTACGTATTTGAAGATCGCGCCGGAAGAATACAAATGCACGGGCAATGACAGCGAAGACAATCCGGCGTGCAAGCGTTTCGCCCGCATGTGCCGGCAGACCGAGGTGGGCTGTCAAGGGTATAAAGACATGGAAGATCCGACGGCGCCCGAAGTGCCGGCCATGCTTTCGGTCAAGGACTTGTGTCCGGCCATTTGCGCGGGTTACGGCGATTACCGCAAGTTGCCGTCGTCCTTCGATTTGGTGCGCGACGAAGTCCACCATGATTACAATGATCCGAATGACGATACCGTCGCTTATTTCGTACCCGGACTGGCTGAAAAGTGCAGTTTGGCAGACGTGGGTTGCGAGGCGTTCACCAGCATGGAAGCGGCCACCAGCACGGGCGAAGAGGTGTATCATTATAACAGCCTGCGCATGTGCCAGAAGCCGAACGAGAAGACGGCCACGTATTTTACCTGGGAAGGTTCTGACGTGACGGGCTACCAGCTGCGTACCTGGTCTTTGATCGCTTCGTCCACGGAGTTTAACGACCACGGGCCAAAAATAGTGCTCAGGGGCGCGACTTTCGGTTCCAACAAAGATCCGGGAGCTTGCAACGAAATCACTTGGAAAACCGGCGTGGATCCGGATTGTTTGCAGTTCTATGACGCCAGCAGCACGGCTTATTACCGTTATTACTCTCAGACCGTCTCGTCTGATCCGGCTTGTACTTTGATGCGCAAGAACGATTCGACGTACACGGATTGCGTTAAGACCGGCGGTGAATATCAAGCTCAGACAAAATCATGTTTTTATCTGGCTCTCAAGAGCGAAAGCTCATCCTGTTCGGCCAATGCCGGCGGCTGCCGGGCTTACATGGGTCCCACCGGACGCAACGCGTCAAATGTCTTCAGCGAAACGTTCATGTCGGCCACGAGCAAGGATTTGTTCAATGTGGATGCCAACAAGATGAAGCCGCCTGAATTGTCCAAAGAATCTGTTTTGGTCGGCGACCAATCACTCAAATTGTCGCCCATAGACACCACCAAGGATCCGATTACCGCGACCATGAACGTGCCTTTGCCCACCACCAGCACGCTGTACCGCATTTCTTTCTGGGCCAAGGCCGCGACCTCGACGGTCGAGCCGGCTTCGGTTAATATCGACAATAACTTTACCGGAACGTTCAAGCCCGACGTCAGATGGAAACGTTTTGAATTCGGTCCGTTCTACGCCAAGGGCGGATTGGCCAACAAAGCCGCGCCTAACACGCCGACGGTTTGCATAAACTTCCAGTTAAAGACAGACGGCGCTTATGTCACTGACGTGTATACGCAAAACGGTTCGGTTTGGCCTTATGACAAAGTCCAGGCCGTTGCCGATGCCAACATGGGCAGTTATTGGAATACTCCGGCACTGAATACCCAACCCGCTTCCTGCAGCAGCGATGCGGTTTGCGCCGTGGACATCAAGGGTCCGAACAACGCCAAAGTCGGTACGGCCAAAGGCAAGTGCGTGTTTACGAGCCAGGTCGTGGCGCTGGTGACTTTTAGCGCGCCGATAAAAACCGGCTTGCTGTATTTGGACACCGTGCGCGTGGACCAGTTGAACGACATCCAGTTTGTGCGCAAAGGCGCCTGGACCGTGCCCGCGGCTTGCGACGCCACGTATCCCGAAGGCGTGCCCGAACCGCATGCCATGGTGGGCTGCCGCGCTTACAACGACCGCGACGGCAATACGGCATTTGTCAGGAGCTTCAGCGATTTGTGTCCGGCTGACACCATCGGTTGCAAGGCGTTTGTCGATACGCGCGGCCGGCCAAATACCTATCCGGAAACGCGGACTTATAACGGCACGCAACCGCCGTCCAAACATTCTGACGGCATCGCGCATAAATACGATGAACAGTATCTGGGTTCGTGGTCCATCACCAGCAAGCCGTACCGGTATTATTACGCCATTGACGACAGCCGAGCGCAGTGCAGCAGCAGCGATAATATGTGCCGCGCATTCGGCCAGCCCGTTTTCACCCAGGACCGTTTGGGTTTGGGCGAGGGGACGTCCACGGCTCCTTATGGCCAGGGTTTTAAGACGGTTTTAATGATAGACGATTGGTCGCAGTACCAGGATGAAAACGGCGAACCCAAGATGGCATGCCGCAAGGACGAGCTTTTTTGCGAACAATACAAGAGCGGCAACATCACGGAATATTTCCGCAATCCGGGCAACCATGCCTGCGTGTGGCAGCCGGCAAAGAAAATTGCGGCTGATCCTGAAAACGGCATTCCGGTTGACGGTGAATATGGCGGTTGGTTCCGCGAAGGCTCCGATATTCCGTGTTATCCCGAGTACTTGTGCAAAGGCGACACATTAATGCTCAATTATACTTCCTAATATCACTATTCCGGCTGGGTCGGCA
>Ga0315281_10008172_pt1 | contig 14635 bp, 19 predicted proteins | sample YL17G07_0_MG_FD_204540 | JGI IMG/M metagenome (GOLD analysis project Ga0315281, IMG submission 204540) | Sediment microbial communities from Yellowstone Lake, YNP, Wyoming, USA - YL17G07_0 | ecosystem: Environmental > Aquatic > Freshwater > Lake > Sediment | place: USA: Wyoming | collected...
GTAGCCGGTGTGCTTGGACTCAGCGGCCACTTCGACGAAGCCGAAGAACACCAACGTCTCCAGCATACTGAAGACGTTGTTCAGCCCGCCCTGCTTCGCATCGAACAGCAGCACCATGCGCCCGTCGCGCAGCGGGGGACGCAGCCGATTTTTCTTGGTGTGGAACCCCACCAGCAACCCGGCAGAGAACTGCGCGTCCGGCAGCAGCTTGTACTTCTGCCCGAACGCGTACATGAAGACCCGATGCGAGGCGTAAAAGCGCAGCGCAAATCCACCGGGCGTCGTGTAGTCGTCCGCTTGAATGGCGAACGTCTGTTTACCGCCCGCTGCCTGCCCGCCGGAGAACTTCGTGCGCACCTGATTCGTAAACAGCACACAGGTATTGCTCTGGTTCACCCGACGCGTAAGTTGCCGGAGCGCCTTACTGATCTGCTGGGGCTGGCGCGGGAAGTCCGGCGTGCCCCACTTCTGTTCGAGTTCCTGCTTGGTCGACGTGCTGGCAATCGTGTCGACCACGATCAAGAGGAAGCGCTTGATGCCGTCGTCTTCCTCCATCACCATCCGCTTTTCCTGAAAGGCGATGGCGGTGTCGATGGCTTTGAACATGTCATCCGTCGTGTCGAGTCGGGCACCGATCACATCCAGTTGCTCCCCGTCGACGACCAGCTTCAGGTCATCGTCGAGCGACTGTTCGTTGTCGATGTAGACAACCACCACCTTGCACTTGTTCGGCGGGATCGACTTGAGCGACATGGAATCGTCAGCTTCGCGCACCACTTCCGAGATGTGATTCTTCATGGCGCGGGCCGCGCAGCGGATGGCCATTGCCGTCTTGCCGCAACTTTCCAAGCCGTAGAGTTCCACCATCCGGCCAATCGGCAATCCGCCCACCACGTCATCAAACGGTTCGATGCCGGTTGTAAGCACGTACTTGATCTTGGAGAGCACCAGATTAGTCGTGCGTGAAATTTCCCACGTGTAGGCGTCTTCGCCCTTGGGGGCCGCCGACTGAAGCGCAGCCATCATGCCTGCGTTCTCGTCGACGACCTCCTTCTTTTTCTTGGCGACAGCCATAGGTCAGGCGCGTGGCGGAAGTTTAGCCAAACGTGAAGCGATAGCGGAGCCTTGGCCGCCCTTGCGGGCAACTGCTGGCGGCGCATCGTCATCGACACCCGCTTTAGCCGCCGGAGGCACCGGATCAGTGTCATCGGGCGGCAACGGGTCTTCTTCCTCAGCTTCACCTTGCGGTGTGCTGTGCGCAGCTTCCGGTGCGGCGGCCCGGCGAGCGGTTGGCTCCAGTGTTCGGCGAGCCGTATTCGGCAACTTGGCCGACGGGCGCACCGGGGGAGCGTCCACTGCTTCCGGCTCTGGCTCTGGATCAGCAGGTTCCGGCTCTGGCTCCGGGTCTTCAGCCGCCGCAGGTGCCCGACGAGGCGCAGCGGCAGCAGGAGCGCTACGGCGGGGTGCCGGAGCTTCTTCCTCTGGCTCTGCCGCACGACGGCGCGGGGCCGGTTCTTCGTCCACAGGTTCCGCTGCGCGACGACGCGGCGCGGGTTCATCATCGGCTGGTTCCGCAGCCCGGCGACGGGGAGCAGGTTCTTCATCAACCGGAGCCGTACGACGCCGTGGAGTCGGTTCCTCCTGACCTCCACCATCATCTTCAGGCTCCGGTGCCGCACGACGCGCTGGAGCAGCGGGCCTCGCTGGAGCGGCGGCACGGGCCGCAGAGCGGGACGGAGGCGTGTCGTAGGGCAAATCATCATCTTCCTCGGCGGGGGCCGATGCCGCACCGCGACGTGGGCGGAAAGCCGCTTCGTCATCATCATGACGAGGGCGACGGCGCGGGCCGTCATCGTCCTCAGCCACACCGCCACGGTTGGCCGCTTCCTGAACTTTCGCAGCAAATATCTGCATCTGCTCGTGCGTGGGGATCACGACCTTTGGCGTCTTGAGCGCTCCCTCGATCTTCTTGATCCACTCGTCGTAATTCGGCTCTTTGGAGTCGAAGATGGGCGACGAGTCTTGTTTATCGAGGCGCATCCCCTTGGCCGTTTTGTTTACACTGAAGTCATTGCCCAACTGGTAGTCGAGCACGCTGTCTTGGCACTTGCGCCCGCCCGCGATGTAGAAACCCTTCAATTCCTCCCACGTGCTCCGGTAGTGCCAGAACTCGTACGGGTTGAGGATTTCGGACATCGACTGCTGAACGCCGTCCTTCTCCCACACGATGCAATAGGTGAGAAATTGCGGGTTGGCCTTGGCCTTGTAGCCGAACTTGCTGATGATTTCGTCCGGGCTTTCGTTCAGTTCCTCCGCCAGCGAACAGATCGGGCAGTCGCACTCCGGGTCGCCGCCAAAATCGACCGCCGTGTTGCGCGGGCAGATGATGGGCAGCTTGTTCAGCCAATGACGGGCGATACGGGCAAAGAACAGCCCGTCCGACCCCATTTGAGCGGGCAGGAACCGGACAATCCAGTTCTGACCGCGATTGAGTTTAACGCGACGTGAGCCGCGAGTTTGGGATTGCAGGAACGAATCTTCGTCCTGCATCCGCTTCAGTATTTTTGGATCAATGCTCATACAACCGTGCCTCTATTTTTGTCTGGTTCGTGTTCCATTCGCCGAGTCGCTTCACTGGAACGAACCAATTCCAGTTTGGCTTGCAGTGCCTCGATGGATGAAGTCAACCACTCGACGGTCTGCTTGCGCTTGGCGTAATCCGCACAGGCCGCGTCGACTTCCGGGCAGATCATGATGGCCCGCTTCAACGCTTCCTCTGTCATCTTTTCCCCAAAGCCTTTGGCCGTGAACTGGCCGTTCTTCAGGTCGAAATACATCTGGGCTTCCACCTTCTTCCAGTTTTGCTCCGACACGATCAGGCGCTCCATTGAGCACGCCCGGTGGTAGCCGAGATAGCCGATGGCCGGTGGAATCTTGGCGGCGGCTTCCCCGATGTCTTCGTAGGGCGCGTTCAACAGCCATTCCAGATCAACGACGGCATCGCCGACCTTGAAGGCTTTCAGTGGAGGTACTGGTTCGTTCATGGTTTGGTAAAATTCAGTTTGGCGCTCGCGCTCTCGATCATGTCCACCTTCAATAGAACGTCATCCACGGAAACGTCGGCAGTCACCGCGCAAGAAGTTTGACGGAGGCCGTCCGGGCATTTGTCTACAGGGAACTTTCCGTAAGCAAAACAGGGCGACCACTCACAGGCCGACTGCTTCCAGATGGCCAAATCCATGCAGTTTTTATCGTAGCCGATACGACACGCGGGAGCGTGGGTGCCCCAAATACTGATCGCCGGAGTGTTAAGCGCCTGCGCCATGTAAAGCGGAGCGCTGTCCATGCAGACGATACCGGTGCTGCGGGCGATAAGCGCCATGAGCACGCGAAGGGTGGTGCTGTCAACCGCATTAAAAATTCCGCCGCCCAGATTAGCCACCGCCTGACTGAACTGCCCGGCGCTCATGTCAGTATCCGGCAGTCGCAGCGATGAATTTCCAACTACAACGACAGGCCGCCGGGTGCCCAGCGCCTTGATGATCTCCAGCCAGCGCCCGTAGTTCATGCAACGGAGCGTAGCGTTAGCAAAAGGAGCCACCACGAAATAACCAATGCGGCGCAGATCAACTTTGCGGGAATCCCAGACATGCCGGTAGAAGCGGTCGAGATTTTGAAAGTCCTCCGCCATCAGCGTCGCCGACGGGCGCTTCCACTGCGGTTCAATATCCTGCGGATCAAAACCAAGCTGCTGGTACAGGGCATCGTATACATTCAACTGGTCGCCCTCGGTGTTCTGCTCCGTAACGGTGTTGACCAGCCAGTGATAGTTGTACATCCGCAGGTGATCGTGTTCGAGCGGCCCGCACTTGACGCACTTGTTGGCAATCAGCGGCGAATGGGTCAGCACTACACCCCGGTCAGCGAACGCCATCACGTCGATGCTCACGGCATTGCCGCTGATGTGATTGAGAAAGGCCAGCGGCCCGGTCAGGAACAGCAGATCACCAATGCCGCGCTCGCGGGTGCGCTCCACCAGAATCTTGGCCCCGGTGACGTTTTGTCCGGCCCGGAGCCGATGGTAAAGCGCCGACCCTTCGAGTTCCGACACGTTGTCAATGAACTGTTCGATGGCCGGGAGGCGGTTGGCGTTGACGATGTAGCGCCGGTTCGGGTTGAACAGCCACGTTTCATCGGCGGTCTGGTGGAACATTACCGGCTCCTTCACGGAGACGATCAGCCATTGCGTGTTTATCGGCATCATGCGAAGTAAAAGAACGGAGTTTTTCGGATTACGTTTCGGTGCGCCCACTTTCTTAGATTTTCACGCTTCCAAAGGGGCTGAAAGTTTGACCAGTGAAAACAGGCAGCGGCGTCGGCTGGATTATCAAAGTTAAAAGAAGCGCATGGTTTAATATGGTCAAGATGCCAGCGCCCTTGATTTTTCCACGACATACCGGGTTTGAACTGCTTTTCAATGTGCGCTTTGAAATCAGGCAAACTGCACCCGAGAAGCTGGGTAGCGCTGCTTGTTTTATGCTTTCCATTAAGAACACGGTATAATCTGCAACGTAAAAGATGCGCTGTATAAGCCTGCGGGTTATTTTTGAAGTAGCGGCGCATTCTGGCTCGACGCTGACTCCTGTGCTGACGGGCATACTCCTTGTTTTTAGCCAAGTAATGGTTTCGCCTTTTTGCGTACGCCGCTCTCTGCCCGACTTTGACCTTTTCACGGTTCTTTGCTCTCCACTCTCGTTTTAGCTTGTTTACACGCTCACGGTTACGCGCACGCCATTCCTGCGCCTGCTGGTTTCTGTGCTTTCTGTGCTTGGCTCTCCAAGCGTTTAGACGCTGCCTTCTGCGCTCTGCTCCGGTTGCCGTGCGCCGAGATAAGTCCGAACCGTCTCCGGCATCGCCGCGAGTTCGTCTGGACGCCACGGGCGAACCCTTGGCCATATCTGCCTCGGGCCATACATGTGTAACCCGGTGTGCCCCGTCGACCACTTGTGCGCAAAACCCGGAGCGATGTTCGGTAAAACTTTTTGTATCCATTCCTCAAATAGATACTCAGGATCGTCGTAGTGACCGCCCCGGCGGTGCTTTTTGACGCATTCATCCATACCCTTGCGGGTACCGGTGAAGTGATAAATCAGCGGCCTGTAAACAATCGTCTGGGGAATGTAAGGGCTGCGGCAAACCTTGAACACCACGTCGGGGCCAACGTATACAACAGCCACATCCGTCGCGGCGTCGACCGGATAACCGGGCTGGCCGATGACAGGCACCATGTGGACACTGATGGCGCGGTGACCCTGTTCGACGTAGCCCTTCACGATGGCCAGCGTGCCGCGTATCCAAAGTTCATCGCCGTCCACTACAAGGATATGCTTGTAACCGAGTGACCTGATCCAATTCAGGCTCTCGTTGCGCACCCGCGTCTCGACGAGAATACGGGTGTCACCGGGGAACCGGAAGCTGTCAACATTGAAAGTTTTGTGATGTACCGTCTGGCCGCTTTTGGTGAGCGCTTCGATGACCACGGCCACTTCCGCGCTGTGCTGCGGCTCGATGGCCTCACCCGACCAATACTGATCCGGCTGGCAGAAACAAAAATCATGTACGCCTTCTTCGACCAGTCGGTTGCATACATCCAGCAGGCACAGGTCATCCTTCGTCACCTGCAAATAGGCCACGTAGCGGTCATTGGCTTTTGGGGCTGACAGCTTTTGCTGCTCGGCTTCTGCCGCGTATTTCGCCGCCAGCGGGCCGTCATCAATCGGGAAGCCCAGCGACCGGCGGAAATTGAACAGCATCTCCCCGGCATTCCAACGCTCTTTCGACGCGTGAACCAAATCCACGCCGTCACGCGGGCGCTTGTAGCAGTCCGGGTGGCAGTGCTCAAACAGCAGGTGGTTGGCTTCGATGACAACGCCATCGCGAATGGCCACTTCGCCAAACTCAGTGTCGCAAAAGAGGGAAAGGTATTTCGGGTAAAAGAGGTAGCCAAACCGCTCGTAGCGCTTCCGGGTGAGGATCGAAAGCACGAAGATATTGTGGACGTAGCCGTCTTCCACCTTGATGACGTGCTCCTTGTCCTCCCAGCCTTTCGGCTCCAGTGACAACAGGAGATTATCCCAGTTCATCGGCGGGTTGAAGTCATCCGCCACGGCGATGATGACCTTGCCGGTGGAGATCGCCGCTGCGGCATTCCAGCCGCCCACGCAGGTCTTGGCCCCGGTGTTGATGGCAATTTTGACGTTGGGGTATTTCTCCACCAACAGCCGGGCAGCCAGCAGCGCTTCCGCGTTGCCGTCGTCAATGCCAAGGCACCACTCGTGTTGCTTCGATGCGCTGCGCGAGTTCCACAGTTCGAGCACTTGAGGCATGATGTGGGGCCGGACGCTGGTGAAGACCAATGAAAAGTTGGGTACGGTGTCGCTCATATTCAGTTCTACAGAACAGAATGGACGCCAAACTGGAAAAAGAAATTTCGGCAGTTGCGTTGAAAGCGGCGGGGCTGAATCATCGCGCTCAAACGCTGCTGGCGGTTGCCGACATGCTCAACGAGTTTGCCCAATTGGCCAGCGCCCAGCAGAAGCAGATCAACGCGCTGGTCGCCATCGTAAAGAGCTATGAAGACAAAAGTGCTAACCCAGCTAGTGAATCAGTTCAAGGAAAGGCATAATCACCCGCCCGACGAGATCGTGATTCACCCCATCGCCCTCGCGGCGCTGGCGATCAAGCAGTCCGTGGCACCCCTCTGGAACGGAATCCCGGTGAAGTGCCGTGAAATAAAACCGGACGCCAAGGCGAGTAATCGCAAGCTGGGAATCACAGTGGTCGCGGGTGCCTTGCGTGGCTTCGACCTGTAAACATCAAATCCCAACCGTAGTTAAAACATGCAGGACGAAGGCTGGATTGGAGTAGACTTGGACGGCACGTTGGCCCACGACACCGGGTGGCACGGCCCCGATCAAATCGGGCCACCGATACCGGAAATGCTGGCGCGTGTCCAAAACTGGCTGATCGAAGGCCGCCGGGTAAAAATCTTCACCGCCCGCGCCACGGTTCCGCAACAGATTCCTCCCATCCGTGAATGGCTCCGAAAGCACGGCCTCCCTGAACTCGAAGTGACCAACGTGAAAGACTTCGGCTGCATAGAAATCTATGACGACAGAGCCGTTGAAGTGATCCACAACACGGGTCGCTTGGCAAACCCGCTCCGCCGTTTAGTCACCGCCGAAAGTTTTGATCCACGCGGCGCAGCATGATTTCAACATATCGGTGGTGTATTTACCGATATGGCCAAAATCTATCGCGGAAAAGACCTCACCGGAAAACAGGTTGAACATTTAACAGTTGTCGCACCAACAATGCTCCGATCAAAAACACAAAGTCGCATCTGGCTATGCCGGTGCATCTGCGGCAAAGAACTACATGTTGCTGCCAGCAGCTTAGCCGATTCCGCGCATCGAAGAACTCACTGCGGCTGTAAACATTTTGTAGGGCCAACACATAAAAACTGGAAAGGTCACGGTGACCTTTGCGGTCAGTACTGGGCCAGTTTGAAACACTCGGCCCGCCAGCGTAGTCTTACCTTTACCATCACGATTAAGGAAGCATGGGATAAGTTCTTGGTTCAAGAAAAACGCTGTGCATTAACCGGTCTGGTGTTAACGCACGGTGATCCCGCGCAACGCAGAGAAGAACGTTACAAGCAAAAAACTGCTTCAATAGACCGCATCAACTCAAAAAGAGGCTACGTCACTGGCAACATCCAATGGATTCATAAAGACGTGAACTACTTAAAGAATAAATTCAGCAACGAGCGCTTTATCGAGCTTTGCACTCTCGTCGCTGAACACGCAAATCCACTCAGGCGACTTGTGCCTGCGGCTCAGCCGGTGCCGGAGTCGGCTCCGTAGTGCCCCAGTTCAAACCGAACTTGCCCGCGCACACCGGGCCGTAGCCCACTTCCGTCGACCGATCATCCGTGAGCTTGCGCCCGCAGAAGCAGCAATTGCCCGTCAGCTTGCCGTACTTGGCCGCGACGGTTTCCGGGTCTGCCGCGAACGCGAGCAAGTGCGGCTCGACAGTCTTCGGGCAGCTACTCACCGCGAAGAACCGACCTTGCGGAGTGATCTTGCCGTAGTAGGCGTCGGTGCCCCGCTCGCCCTTGACGTAAATGCAGCCCGCGTTCTTGGAGGCTTCCCCGGCCAGCGACAGGTGAAGATAATGACCGGCGTCATCTGCAAGGCGGATGGCCGGGCGCTTCAAGTTAGCCACGGCTGACGTGAACATCGTGAAGATGCGTTGAAGACCTGCCACGTCCAACTGCGCGGCTTCCGGGCGGGGCTGGCTGCGGCGGTAGGCTTCGATGATGTAGGCCGAGATACCGCACAGCCGGGTTTCGATGGCTTCCGCACGGGCGCAGGAAAGCAGGTTGTGCTCGAAGTCGCTCAAGCGGGTGTTCGCAGCCTTGAAGCGATGGGCACTACATCACCCGCAAGATTGCCAACGAGACAGACAGTCGGAGGCGGCTCATAGGTCGACAGCGCGTACTCCTTCGGATCGTCAATACCCTCATCCGATTCCAGTAATTTGTTTACAACGCGCCGCGCCTTCATCAGTCGATCATTGCCGGGGTGTGCAACTGCATCCCCTTCAACTGCTCCATGAGCTTGTCGACCTCGGCCTGTGCCGTCTCGCGTTTCTGTTGGTCGAGTTGAAGGTTCTGCGCGGGGCCGGGAATGGCACCGCTATACTTCATCCAGACTTCACCCAGTTGCAGCTTGGCCTTGGCCAGCGCAAAGCGCTTCACCCAGTCGGAGCCGGTGTACGTCAACTTCTCGGTGCGCTCGTGCGGGAAATAGCAAAAGATGCCGCACTGATAGCGCTCGATGGGATTGTGGATGTAGAGCGCCTGCTCCATGTCGTCGTAAAACCAGTCAGGGCGGATGCTCGTAACTCTCTGCCAAGTTTTCCGCCAACGCAGGAACACATCGTACTCATCCAGCCCGGTGCGGAACAGGGGCGCAGGATTGATGAGGTTGCCGTAGAAAATTTCCGTTGGCACCGGGTTCGGCTCCACGAAGTCGACCTTGGCGACACCCAGCCCGACATTGACGCCTTGGAGGTATTTGAACTGGCCCCGGACGAGGATCAAGTTGCCGACCTTGATATTCGGCACCCACTGCGAGTAGAGGCTCAGGGCGTCCTGAATGTGATCGAGAATCTGCTGGTTCGACAGTTCGACGTTCCAGATGGGGCCGCCCAACTGTCGAATGATGTAATTCTTGAGTTGGTCAATCGTGTAGCCGGTAAGCGGGAGCGTGTCCGGGCTGTTCGCGCTCGTGCTTACCGGCTGGCTTGCGTTACTGCTTGGGCCTGATACTGACATGCCTTAACTACCATCAAGGCAGCGTCGGCACTTCTGGATACGGAGCCATGATGGCGTTGACGCGCTCAGGATGCTTTTGGTGCACGTGCTTGAGAAGCTGCGAGCGCCATTTATGCGGGGCACCGCACGCCATACAGGTGAACTGATTGCTGGGTGTGAGCGGTCGGGGTGAAGGTTGAACCAGCGGAGCGGGCGCAGCGGCACCCGGCACATTCGGTTCCGGCAACAGCGGCTCGATGTCCGGCTCGCTGACCGCTTCGGGTTCTGGTTCCGCCGGTTCGCTCTCCATGACCGGCGCGGGTGTCCCGGCCATGATCGGACTGTTCTTCGGAGCGTTTACAATGGCAGTATTGGAGAATGGATTTTCTGACGCGTCTTCCGGGGCCGGGGCCGCCGCACCTTGAGTCAGTCCCGCTACAAGCTGGCTGCGCGTCGAGCGGTTGGGATCGTCCTTGGGCATCGCCAGCATTTCCTTCGGCAGCGGCGGAGCCGGTTTGTTTACACCGGGGTCGATGGAGTAGCGCATCTTCGGAATGCCGCTCGGCGGCAGACCGGTGGTGTCGTTGACACCGTAATCTTCAGGAACCTCGCGCACCTTGCGCACGAAGCCGCGCTTGCGGGCTTCTTCCATCGACATGGGTTGCACGGACTCACTGGCACTGGCCACGACGGCAGCAGGCAGCGCAGCGGGCGCTCCGCCGGTCGGCTGATTAAGCACGGGCTGGCGCACCCCGCGTTCATCGCGCTTCCACTCCGTGATCGCTCGCACCGGATTGCTCTGTTGCGTGGGCGTGACCGTGCTGGTGACTTCGGGAATGGCGATGATCGGAACCGGAGTCTGGGCGATCTCGCGGTGCAACTGCTTGTTGTTCGCGAAGACCTCAAAGTACGGGTCGTTGATCTTTCGGCCTTGGCGATCCAAAACATATTTTCCCGGTTCCAAGGTCAACGTGATGTTGAGTTTGGAGATCACCAGTTGGATTGGCCAACGGTTTCCGTTGTAGTAGCCAACTACGGTCGTCGTATTGCTCATGTGATGTAAGAACTGGTTTTTGTGGATTTCAGGAAGTGATTTTTGATGGTGACAGCCGGATGAAAACGGGAGTGGTGTCGCCGACCCACGCTCCGATTACGTTGAACTCGAAATACTCGACCGCTTCGTCCTCGGTGCATCCGCCCCTTGACCAGCAGCGCGATGTACTGGTCGTAATCGTAAGCGGCCACCGCAGGCATTCCAAAGCGTTCAGCGGTGCCGATGATCGCTTCATCGAAGCCGTCGCAGAACAGGGCGTCCGGGTTGACCTCGGACACGGCCTCGCGCATTGGATGTGCCATACAAATGAAAAGAACGGCAACCCGAAGGCTGCCGTCCTCAACAAAGGCGAGAAATTTTCTTTCTCAGAGCTACGTTACACGCCGCGCTCAGCGCGTCAAGCCCACAGGCGCTTGAACCATGCGAGATTGGACTGCGTAGGCGACCCCAGCATCACGTAGCGACTGGAAACTTGCTTGAGCACGACGCCCTCGTAGATCGGGAGATTTGACTTACGGCGCATCAGCCACGCAAGCGAGGGCGTGTCGAACATCCACGGGTGCCCCAAAAACTTCACCAAGTCTTTGGCCAGCGTCACGCGCTCGTGGACTTCCGCCATCAGAAGGCTCTTGGCATTGCAGGCCAGAAGCTCGAATGGGTAAAAGTTACCCTTGAAGACTTCACCATCGAAGCAGGAGTGGTCAGGCAGTTTGAGAAAATCCGGGGCGTTGGCAACCTTGTGCCGGAAGCGCCCGCCATAGCGGTTCTGGATGTAGACTTTGCCGCCCACCGTCGCCAGTTCCGCCCGGTCACCGCCCAGCTTGGGCTGCATGACCCAGAGTCCCTTGTCGACCGCATCCTGCCATAGCTGCTTGATGTTGGCCGGGCGGGAGAGCGCCCGTCCCTTGGTGGGGCGCATGGGGTAAAAGGGGAATTCCAAGCCGGTGCATATCTCGATCTTCACACCAGCAATGTATACAGAAGTGTCTATTGCGTCAACACGAATCTTTATGGGCAGTCCAGTGGATACTCCGCCTGCTTGACCCTGACCTCATCGTGTAGCTCGGTATTCAGGTAATGGGCACTCAAACTGTCCATGTAAACATAGCCACTGTGCATCCCAAAGCAGCCGCGATTACAACCTACAAGCTCGCGCACGACAACCGTACCGCGCTCATCATGGTCGATCTGGATGTAGTCGCCCTTTTTGAAGCCCATCCGCTGGGCTGTCTCCGGCAGCATGTGGAAACCAGAACAGCAAGCGTCAAGGACAACGCCCACCCGCATCAAGATGGTGCCATCCGGCAGGACACGGGGTTCCGCGCAGCGTTTTCTTTTAGCAGCCACAGGATCAAGCTGAGCGTAGCGCGGCAAACAGAGATGTCCGTTCCGACACCGCTGCCACGCCCGCCTCCGCTACCTGTTGGAAGGTGGCCACAACCTTCTTGTTTTTGGGATCGGTCACCGTGATGACACCCTTCCGGGCGTCGCTCTCCAGACCACGCTTGCGGGCGAGGTACCTGATCTCAACGTCAGAGTACTTCTTGTTCCGTCGCCAGAGGCGGGAAAACTTGCGGTCGGTTAGCCGGTAGACAGCCATGCCCCACTAGAACTGAATTTCAATGGTGCGTTTGTTCAAGTCAACTTCCGCCGACGGACTGATCGTCGTGCAGTCTTTGCGCAGGCGGTCGATGCCATATTCCAACTTCCACTTGGGCGCAGCCAGCCGCACGATGTTATCCGGGGTGGGCGCGTCAGGATCGGGGCCGATCTGGGTCGGCGTATTTTCCGGGTACGCGTAGGAGAACTGCTGGCCCTCTTTCATCCGCCCGCGCTCATCCTCGTGCTCCAGCCAGCAATTCAACTTCAACTTTTTGATGAACGGCACGATGTCCTTGATGCCCCACTCTCGCGCTTCGATCTCCACACCCCACCAAATCTCAAGCTGACCGTCCACGTCATCGGCGGGGCCGTAGAAGTCCAGCCTGCCGCCGTGCGGAGTCAGGATGTTGTAAAACTCCAGCCCATCCGCTTCGAGCAACCGGGCCACGGTGAACGCGGCTTTCAAATTTGTTCCATGTGGAACGCGCATCTTCAGTTCTAACTACCTGTTCGAGTTGTCCGTTGCCGTGCCCTCCAAGCATGGCAGTACCAAAATCCCTGAATACGGCCACAAAGGCATTACGCTGGTGGAAGGCCGGAAGGGGCAGAAGTTCATCCTCAAACTCCGCGACGACGCCGCCCAGCGCGTCATGGCGGTCATCAGCATCGACGGCCTCAGTGTCCTCGATGCAAGCCGCCGGTCAACCGGTGACAGGAGCGAAATCAGCTTCCCGCTGAGCCAAGTGGAGCTTGCGGATATGGGCTTCTTCCAGCACTACCTGTCGCACTTCGGCAACAGGCTGCGGAACGAAGTCCCCGCCGCTCCCCATGAACCAGTTGGGCTGGCACAGTTCGCACTGACACGGTTGAGTCTTGTTTACATCAGCGTCCATACACCCCAAGGTATAGCGGTTGTATACGTTTGGCAACTACTTTTTGTCTACGTCTACGATTACCCAACCTTGAGGAAGGGGTGCCAGTCCGCGTGCTTCGGCTGGATCAGCCGAACCATCGGAATCTCCGGCGGCTCCTGTGGGCGCGAGAGCAGCTTCCAGCCGAGTTCCGAGAGGGACTTGTCGGCCTTCTTGGTGTTGACCTTCTTTTCCGTCCACACCGTGTTGCTCCACGCGTCACGGCCACCCTTGCTCCGGGCGATAACGTGGTCGACGTTACCGTCAGGCGCGTAGCGGCCCGTGATCTGGCAGACGAACTTGTCCCGCTTGGCGACACCGCGCTTGCTCCACTTCGGGCGGCGCTTGGGCATGTCGGCGTACTTCGCCTTGCAGATGACCGTCGGAACGCGCACGGCAAAGCGGTTCGTGTGGATCGCCCGGTCGCCATCGCGAATCGGCAGCTTGATCCACTCGTCCCACGTCACCGGCACCATGTTCTCGGTGTCGATAGCGGTGCAAGCGCCACGGCAGATGTCGCACAGTGCGGTCGCAACATCTGTTTCCTCGTAGCCCTGCCACTGCTTGTTAATAACAAGCACTTTTGCCTTGAGCAGTTCCATAAATTCAAGGTGAGCGGGGTGTTTGTTCTTGTCAAAGAGTTCTTAGGTTCGTGCGGCGTCGAAATCGAAAACGCTGGAAGAAGGCACCGATAGCGCGAACCAAAGATGAGAAGTGTGCAACGAAGTGGTGCCGGAACCGTAAAGCGGAGAAAAAGACTGTCTACAAAAAAGCAGACGGCACTACCGTTGTTTACGAAAGCACCTTAAACCATTGCTGGAAATGCCGGTCACGGTTGCTCAAGGAGAGCAGGCCGTGGACGTATGTGCTGAACATGATCCGGCACAGCGCTCGTAAACGAAAGCTGGATTTAACCCTCACGGTCGCGACGTTCAAAGAATGGTGTTTACAGACCGGCTATCTGGAGAAGCGCGGCAACAAGCCCGGCGACCTGACCATTGACCGGATCGACTGGAACGAGGGCTACCACATCTGGAATTTGCAAGTGCTCACCCACAAGGAAAACAGCGAGCAGGGGGCCGACAACACCCCACGAGATCAGCGGGTTGATCCAGTTGATCCCGACAACGAACCGTTTTAACGCTCCGGGTAGAGCTTCGAGCACATCTTGTCCAGACCGGTCACGACGCGAATCACGTCCGCGTTCGGCACGTAATCCATGTCGACCTTGATGTTTGCATAGCCGCCCGCCTTGGACGGTTTGAGCGTTACATTGATGGGAGCCTTGTGCCAGTGATTGCGCCAGCCGGTGAAGCCCAGCCTGTTCAACCGGGCCGCCATCGAACTGGAAATGTCATTCTTGAGTTGCGTCGCCACCGCGAGCGCCTTGGCTTCGGTCTTCGCGGTCTTGTGGGCGTAGGCACTCTGTGATCTGGCTTCCACATCGCCCGCAACGTTGTTGATGAACGTGTAGATGTCGAAGCCACCGGCTGCACCAAAAGGTGCCGGGCCGTGGGCTGAGTCAGATGTGTCGTGAGTCACTTCAACGGAGAAGATGCCCTCGCGCCAAATCCAAGATTCCTTTCCATCCTGCGTCGTAGGTGTAAAACCCGCCCGCTCCCATCCACTCTTGTAGTGCTGGATGAATGCGTTCGGCTCGTCAGGATCAACCGGAGGCTCGGCCTCCAG
>Ga0315281_10008173_pt1 | contig 14632 bp, 12 predicted proteins | sample YL17G07_0_MG_FD_204540 | JGI IMG/M metagenome (GOLD analysis project Ga0315281, IMG submission 204540) | Sediment microbial communities from Yellowstone Lake, YNP, Wyoming, USA - YL17G07_0 | ecosystem: Environmental > Aquatic > Freshwater > Lake > Sediment | place: USA: Wyoming | collected...
GCGCTTTCTCAATGATCCTTGCGGCTCTTATGAGAACGCGTGAAAGATTCATGGGCATTGGTCAAGTCTTAACAATGCCTCTTTTCTTTGCTTCGAGTGCTATCTATCCTATTTCAATTATGCCTGACTGGTTAAAAGTTGTTGCCACTATCAACCCTTTGAGCTATGTAGTTGAAATACTCAGGGGGCTTCTCATTACAGGTAATCTTTCAAATATATTGCTTGATTTATCAATACTTTTAGGTATGATTGTTCTGGCTATAATTATAGCAACAAAACTTTATCCTCGCCTTGCATAAAAATTTACGGAATTTTTTGCCATTTCCTTTTCTCTCTGTCATCCTGAGCATATTCCTTTTGTGTCTGTAAAAACCGAAAATTCCCGTCATCGTGAGCGAAACGAAGTGAAGCGTGACGATCTCATCCTGTGCTTTATTACTTTTTTGTTATCGCCTTTTCTTTCTTTGTCATTTTGAGCGAGTGAGCCGAAGCCCTGAACGCAGTGAAAGAGAAAAGTCCGTTGCATTGCCAAACACCTGCATAGCTGTAAGTAAATTGTCTTTATAGTGGTCTTTGTTTTGTCTTTGATATGCTGGTTTGCAGTGTGTTCTTAAATGGTTTTTGAACGTAGCGAAGCGAGCGAAAAGTCCATTTGCACTGCTAAACATTGGCATAACAAATTAAATTCAAATATTCAAGCGGTATGCGTTATTTCTGCATACGGCTTGAAGTAACTTCCTTTATTAAGGTGGGTGGGAGGGGACTTGATCTTTAATTCATTTATCTCTTTACGCCGTAGGTAGTGAATTCAGGCAGGAAAAATTAATTCATTTGGTCTTTTGCACCGTGTTAACAGGAGTGGGTGTTATTTATCATGAAATCCAACCCAAAGCTTTGTGAACATCATCGGCATCCCAAAACCATTTAGCAGCAAGGCTTTTTTTAATGTTATCTTCAGGTTTGTTGTTTAGGAGCAGTTCAGCACATTTCTCCTTAAGAGAACGGATGTTATTACTAATACACTCGTGATCAAGGAGTACTTGCATCATACATTCCAAGAAAACCAAGTCAGCAACAATAAGATGGCTAAGCGAATTCTTATAAATCAGAACTTTATACGAGACATTATCACCGTGAACGATACTACTTCTAAGATTGTAAAAGTCCCATGCCCAAAACTCAGCTAAAGTCTTTTCGTAGTTCTTATTATAGATTTTTCTATTTTCTTTAATAAAATTTTCTGAGGCAATATGCTCCTTAATATAATTTGTAAAATAATTCTTTTTTTCACTGCTATTTTTAGGGAATTTAAGCAGGATCTCAAAAGCCGTCGCCATCATCACAACTTTGGAAAGCGCAGAAACATCTGCCCCCTCTACATGTGCCAACCTAAACCATTCAAGGCTTCTCAATATACGCTCGCGAATATTCTCAGGAAAATCATCAGAGAAACATCTGTCAAAACCTGCAATAAGTTCTTCGTCGGGACCTGAAAAGATCCCGCCTGTTGCAAAGGGCTTATGAAAATTAAAATCCCCAATTTTAAATAGGTTAATAGAGTTACCTGCTCGGAATGCAACAAAATCGTCTTTAAGAGAATTAGGCAAAGGGAAAGAATATAGTTCAAAAATATCTGCAGTTGGAGGAGCCCATCCCCCACTGTGGTTTATATTAGAAACAATTGTTTTTCGTGCAGGAGCAATAGAAGTGAATATTAATATATCTACGGCAAACCTTAGAGTTTCGTACACAGAATCAGTTAATTTGTATAAATGCTTATTATTGTAAGAACATATTGTTATTGTCTTTACTGGCTTTCCTTTATAGAAATCTACAAATAAATTAAGCAACTTATTTAAATACGCTTTTATTTCTGGATCAGCGATTTTGTTTTGATTGTCTTCTCCAAAGTACGGCCAAAATGTTATTGGACCAAGTTTTATGCTTTTTCCTAAATCAGCCCATGGCAAGAAAGAAATCCTTAACTTATTATTTGTTAACTCTTTCATATCTAACTACTTTTCGCAAAGTCAAAACCTTGGTCTGTGCCATAAGGTACAAACCTTTTATGTGTATGAAGTGGCACAATCATCAATTTTCACTTCCCAACTTTTTTTGCAGGTTATTGATTATAGCCAATCTTCTTTTTTCTATAAAATTTTGAAGGTTATCATTTAATAAAGAGCCCAAAGCATCTTCTGGTATGAGATGGGATTCCAGTATTATCTTAAATTTTTCCTTTCCATGTTCCTTAAGCATCTGTTTGAAAAATTCAGAAGGTTTCTTATCTGATTTTTCTTTGTTTGTTGAGATTAATGTCCTATTAAGAATACGATTTTCCTTGTAAATTGACTTTGGAAAGATATGATCATCTTGAATTCTTTTATTATCAAATTGTGGTGGCTGTCCCGTTTTGAAATCCAATGCGCCTTCAAGAACAATCATACTTATTACCCCTCTGTATATTGCGGAAGATTGTTTATCGGTGTCTAAGTCCAATTTGATGTCGAATTTCTGGATAAAGTCAGGGACCTTGCCACTGTCAAAAATCCAGCTTTTAAGAGCAATAAAGTCATTTGCTGATGTCGTATCTACCGCCTGGTCATATCTGTTAGAGAAAACAGCAGCCCAGTACCACTGATCAATTTTATCGTAGTTTCCCTTAGTTTCCTGTTTTTCAGCTCTAATAAAATCAATCATAGCAGCAAGCGGAGTGATCATTGTGCTATAAGGCATCCATTTTTTAAAATCTAAAACACCATATCCATTTTTTATATCAACAGTTCTTTTATATGCAATTTCTAATGATTCGCATGCTCTTTCCCAATCTTCTATAAAATTTTTGTTATCCAACTCAAGGATGTTTTTGCGCCTTGGATCCTTTCCTCTTAGTAAAGCAATTACTTTTAAAATAAATTCTGGCGGTACAAATTCCGTAAAATTATAATGTTCCTTAACGCTTTCTAGTAAGTCTCTTAACTTAATATTATCCTTATATAATCTTGCCGTTAAAAGTTCAAATATGGATAGGGGTTCTCCTGTTCTATTTATTCTTTCAAAAGTTTCAACTATTTTTTCTAAATCTGCGTCCCTTGGTAAGGAAACCATGTGAATTTCACGATTTAGAAAATCGTTGGCAAGATCAATTATTTCCTTAAATCTGGGGTGGTCTCTAAATTTTTGAGCTATTCCTCCAATATCTTTAAGAAGCTTAAATAAGATAACATTTTCATTCTTGTTAATTTCACCAAGTTTTCTCTTGTCCCTTATGCTTGCTGCAATTACTGCGTCATCCCACTGTTTTTCAAACGCTTTTTCTAAATCGAGATAAAATAGATAAGAGCTTTTTCTATTCTTTAGAGGTATGTTAGGTTCATATAAAGCATAAAATAGTGCTGAAGTCCGTTGTTGACCGTCCAATAATATTTTTACTATGGATTGTATGTTGGCATTTCCGTTTACTTCTTCAACGCCTTCGATCAACCTTAAAGCGAAAGGAGAATCTTCTTTATAGTGTTCTAATAACAACATTGAACCAATAAAGTAATCGCCCAAAACAGAAACAATTAATTCTCTAACATCTTCTGGTTCCCAAATGAAACTTCTCTGAAAATCCGGCAATACAACACTTCCATTAATAACTTCTTTTAGAAGTTCTGATACGTTCATATTGTCGTTCCCTCCTTTTTTGAGATATGGTGCTTGCTATTTTTTGAAGCCTGACACTAAGCTTAATATAAACCTCATAAATGTCCCTGTGAGATAAATCATAAATTCAATTTCTGCTTCTCTAACTTTATCATCGTGCTTTGCGTATTCATTTTGGTAATCAACATAGTAAGCAGTCAATGTTGTAAACATATTTCTTATTTCTTTTGGTGCATCTTTACCTTTTAAATATCTTCCCAGGGATTCTTTCTGATTGTCTAGGCTTTTTTTATTTTTCAAAATAACTTTCAGCAACAATTCTAAAGAAAGCCTTAAATCATCAATGAGATTCCGCTCGTATTTATGCTCTTGATATTTTTTTAATGCTGACTCAAAACTTTTATAAGATTCGGAGTAAGGAGTTAACCAATCGAGAGCATCGTTAACTACCCCCTCATCTAATAACTTTGCTCCTGCTGGATAGAATATGCATTCGCCGATTTTTGTTTTCTTTATTTTGATATCAAGCAGCGACAATTCAATATCTTCTTTTACTTTTTCATATAATACTTGCTTTGTATTAGTTTTGATATCGATCCAAAATAAAGCCTGAACATAAAAAATAATTTTTTCAAATCTTCTTTCATCTAAAAATAATTTATATACTGGGGAACCCTCAAATGATTTTCCATAAATTGGCACATAAAGTGCCTGAACTACAGATGCAAATCCAGTTTGAGATAATGCTAAAAGTGCCCCAATAAGTCGAAAATATTTTCTTAATAGTTGTTCGTCCTCCAGGAATGATCTACCTAAAACTTCATCTATTGTAGAGATAATGCGATTTTTAAAGCTCTCAATCTTTTCTTCCTCTTTATATTCTATATTCCATCTTTTATAGAAGTTCTGCACTCTGGCTTTCATATTTTTTTCATTTTCCCTCCATATTCATTTTTCCATTTTTCTACTCATTAATATAATTCTCGGATATTAAAGTAGCCTGTTCTAAAACCAATTTCGTTGCTTCTTCTTGCTTATCTGGTGGGTAGCCGTATTTTCTCAACAGCCTCTTAACAATAACTCTTAAATTTGCTTTTACGCTGTCTCTCAAAGTCCAATCAATTGTCGTATTTTTTCTTATAAGCACGGTTAATTCACGCGCAATTTTTTTCAATGTTTCGTCTCCTAAGACTTCTACTGCGCTTTCATTGTTAGCAAGTGCATCATAAAAAGCTAATTCATCTTCCGATAAATTCAACTTTTCTCCTCTTTTTTGTGCCTCTCTAAAATCTTTTGCCAAATCAATAAGCTGAGCAATAACCTGTGCAGTTTCTATAGTTCTATTTTGGTATTTTTTAATGGTTTCTTCCAGCATTTTAGCAAATGATCTTGCCTGGACAATGTTTCTCTTGAAACTTACTTTAATTTCATCATTTAATAATTTTTTTAATGCCTCCAAAGCAAGATTTTTCTGTTTCATTCCTTTGATTTCTTCAAGAAATTCATCTGAAAGTATTGATATATCAGGTTTTTTAATCCCTGCAACTGCAAATATATCAATCACCTTATCCGTAGATATTGCTTTAGAAACAATCTGTTTGATGGCGGAGTCTAAGTCATCAATAGTTTTTCCAGACGGAGTCGTCATCTTGGCTATCGCAGATCTTATAGTTTGAAAGAAAGCAACATCATCTCTTATTTTGATTGCTTCATCATTTGGCACTGATAAAGCGAAGGCTTGTGAAAGCTCAGTTACGTATTTTAACAACCTTTCTTTTCCATCTTTTTGTTCTAATATATGCTCAATTGCTGCAGGAATTACTGCCATTTTCTCTTGCGGAGTACCTGTAAAGAATTTCTTATAGTCGAATCCGTAAAACATTGCAGAAACTATTTCGTACTTTTCCTTCATTACTTTCACTGCTGCTTCCTGATCTAATACAGGTTCTCCTCTTCCTCCACTTTCAGTATAAGTGGAAAGTGCTTCTTTTAGTTCGTAAGCCAGCCCCAAATAGTCAACGATTAATCCTCCTGGTTTATCTTTAAAAACTCTGTTAACCCGTGCAATAGCCTGCATTAAGCCATGTCCACGCATAGGTTTATCAATATACATCGTGTGCAAACTTGGAACATCAAATCCCGTAAGCCACATATCCCTTACTATTGCAATTTTGAACTTATCATTTGGGTCTTTAAATCTTATTGCAAGTTCTTGTCTTTTAAGCTTATTACGTATGTGTTGTTGCCAATCTATTGGATCCTCAGGAGCACCAGTCATAATTACTTTCATAATTCCCTCGTTGTCGCTATTACTATCCCATTGAGGCCTGAGTTTTGAAATTGCGTTATAGATATCAACACAAATTCTTCTGCTCATGGAAACAATCATTATTTTACCTTCCAGCGCTTCTTCCCTCTTCTCGAAATGTTCTATAATATCCTTTGCGATGATATTTATTCTTTTTTCACTTCCTACGATAGCCTCTAACCTTGCCCACCTACTTTTCAGCTTTTCCTTTCTATATACTTCTTCACTTTCTGTTACTTCTTCAAATTCTGGGTCTATATACGGTCTCTTACTTTCATCTAATTCTAATTTTGCAAGTCTACTTTCATAAAATATCCTAACGGTTGCTCCATCTTCCACTGCCTGCTCGATGTCATAAATATCAATGTAGTCTCCAAAAACATTTCTGGTGCTTCTATCAGAGAGCTCAATTGGCGTTCCCGTGAACCCTATAAACGAAGCATTAGGTAAGGCATCCCTCATGTGACGAGCGAATCCATTAATAAAATCATACTGGCTTCTGTGCGCCTCATCTGCAATTACTATGATATTTTTTCTGAAAGACAAAGCAGAGTAAGACTCTCCTTTATTTTCAGGGAAAAACTTTTGAATTGTCGTAAAAACAACGCCTCCTGCTGCTACATGCAAAAATTGTTTGAGTTCATCTCTTGATGTTGCCTGGACTGGCTCTTGTCTCAATAAATCTTTGCATGCGCTGAATGTATCAAATAACTGGTCATCTAAATCGTTTCTGTCCGTTATAACAACGATGGTAGGGTTCTCTAATTCCTTGTTTAATACAAGTTTTCCGCTGTAAAATACCATTGTTAGACTTTTACCACTTCCCTGTGTATGCCATACGATGCCAATTCTTCTGTCTTTTTTAATTGCCTCAATCGTAGACTGCACTGCTTTGTTCGTAGTATGATATTGATGATAAGCTGCAATTACTTTTGATGTTTCTTTTTTATCTTCTCTAAATACAATAAAATTTTTAACAATATCTAATAATCTTGCCTTATCAAACATTCCCAACAACAGGACCTTGAGTTGAGGTTCACTTTTTGGTGCCAGTGTTTCCCCGTCAATTGTCTTCCAGGGCAAAAACCATTCTTTGTTTGAAGTTAAAGCACCTGCTCGTGCTTCGGTACCATCACTAACAATCAATGCTTCGTTGTATGTAAAAAGCGATGGAATTTCTTGTTTATATGTTTGCAGTTTATTAAATGCTGTCCATATTGTGGTTTTTTCGTCGGCTGGGTTTTTAAGTTCTATCACAACCAATGGTAGGCCGTTTATAAATAAAACAATGTCCGGCCTTCTATTGTGCTCGTTTTCAACCACCGTGAATTGGTTTACTGCTAAGAATTCGTTTGCCTGTGGGTTTTCGAAATCAATTATTTTTACAATATCGCTTTTAATCGCATCGCCCTTTCTGTATTCAACAGCTATTCCGTCCACCAAATAATGATGAAATTCCTTGTTGTTTTCAATGAGATTTGGGCTGTTTATTCTCAGAATTTTTTTAATTGCCTCTTCTTGCGCTTCAAAAGGAATGGAAGGATTTAGCCTTGCAACTGCCCGAGCAAGTCTCTCTTTTAGAACAACTTCGCCATAGGATTCTCTTTGAGGGGTGTTTCCATCAGGAGTAATGTCAGGACCAAAAAGTGTTTCATATCCAATGCTACTCAATATTTCCAGCGCTGCTTGCTCTATATGAGATTCTGCAATGTATGCCATATCTGCTATCCCTCCATTTTTACCCTATTATGAATTTGTCTAAATTCTGTTTGTAATTTAATAGCATTGTTAAAAAAGGCTTCGAATGATTCAAAATTGTATATTAGAGGGTCTTGTTCGTAATCTTTATTATTTACACCGCCTACCGAATGCATTACTTTATTTCTAAGTTCTAAGATCTCGTGATTTATTCTTATAATTTTCTTATCATTACACAAGGCAACTAAATCTGAAAGTTCAAATGACTCGAAAGGTCCAACTTCGTTAAATTTATTGCCATAGTCTTTATATTTGGCAAATTTCTCTTTATAAAACTTATTATTATTTGCATGGTCTTTAAAAAATTCGAGCATATCTTTATTGTTAAGATCATTTAAGACGAGCAATTTTCTTAAGTCTCTCTCAAGGTTTGCTATTAATTCATACAGGTATGTGTAAACTTCTACACGATTATAATCCGAGAAATGGATGATTCCTACAATTAAGTTCTGGTCAAAAACAAATAGAATGTGTTTTCCTTTCTGAAACTGTTTTAAAAGATCTTCATCAAAAACATATAAGTCAGGAGTGGTTTTCAAAGAATTTGCGATTTCTTCACTTTCAAATGCTTCATCGTGTAAAAAATAAACCTTTTTAAAGTCAAAACTAGGCAAATATGTTATATGCTCATTCTTGCAATATGTTTTTAGTTTATCTTCAATTTCTGGGTCATAATAAGTCACTTCTTCTGTCATGATATTTTGTATCCTAATCATTGTCTTTTTCCTCCAGAGGAACTCGAATTTTTCCTGACATTAATTTGGGTAAAAGCAAGTCACGAATTTGAGAAAGGGTATCAATTTCTTTTTTTATAAATTCTTGATAACTCAAGAGTTTTTCATAAAAGTAATTGTACGTTGTAAACAAGTCTTCACTTGGAATTAGCAGTCTTATTCTTTTAAATCCACCGAAATCCAAGATTTGTCTTACAGTGCCAGAGCAAAATTGGATTATTTGATTTTTGATAGAATTCTGCTTTAGCATTTTTTCAATAAAATAATGAGAATTATTTTTACAAGAAAATACGACATAAACCGGACTAACGGCTCCTAAAATATTTTTTTTCAATAATCCTATAGAGCCAATATTTATTCTAGCTGGGTTATATGCAAAGTCGAATCTGTTTACTTCTAAATATTTACTAATATTTATACTATAGACTTTTTTTGTAAAAAAATCTTCTGAATGCATCAATTCTCCAGTTTTAATTGCAGACAAAACCTGTGCTTTCCTATTACCTATTTTAATTCTTTTTTCTTCAATTAAATCAGAAAGAGCCCCCCATTTCCACCCTTTTGGGATTTCTTTTCCCAATTCCTCGTTGTAAACCATTTCACCGCCAGAGGATTTGTAAGGTTTGCCTTGCTCATTTGGAAATTCAAAATCAACAAACCAATGCTTGAAGATTGCCTGCCCGATTTCCTCAAGAGTTTTGTTCATCTTCCGATTGAGCTCGATTTTATCGTCGAGGGAGGAGAGGATTTTAACAATAGTAGATTGCTCATTTTTATTTTTTGGTATTGCTAACTTTAATTCCTTGAAGTCTGATTGCTTGACCAAAGGTTGAGTGCTTCCGACATTTAAGTATGAAAAGTTAATTTTTCTTAAAAAATAATAAATAAATTTTAAGAGATTGAGGTTATTTGTTGTGAAATATAACACATTATCAGATAACCAAATTTTATCCCTCTTTTGATAATTTATTTTGCCAATAGTACCAACTCTTCCAGTATAAATTAAATCTTTATCTTCTAGGTAGTCATCAGTGTACCCTAAAAGTCCATTTGAGCCGATAATTTGGTACTTTCCTGAGATTAATATTTTAGTTCCTTTTCCTGTTCTAACTTCTCCAAGAGTTCCTAATTTTCTCACTTCCCAATCCTCAGGTATCATTCCTATTTCGGTTTCTTTAAATCTAGTACTATCTTTCATTCTTTTGTAACTCGTGTTTAATAGACAAATCTAATTCACTCCTAAAATCGTCAGACAATAATTCAATTGCCCAATTAAATCCCGCATAATAATATAACAAGTATAGCATATTGCGAACAAATTTAATGCTATCGTTAACATATTCATCCGATAGAGTTGCTGTACCTGCATGAGCTAATTTATTCCGATTTTCTATCATTTTTTTGATCTTTTTAATATAGTTTCTTGAAATTATTGTGTATCCGTCATAATTATTTTTTGAACCAACTTTTTTTATATCATTTAATATCTTATCTAAAGGCGGACTTGGTATGTTGTAAAAGAATTCTTTAAGATTTGGAACAGTTTTACTTAGAAATTCTTTGACTCCAATCTCTAAAGAAGAACATGTTTGGAAAAATGCTGCTCTAATATCAACTTTCACAAGAGACTCTGCATACATTAATAAGTCAAAGGAATAAGGTGTTGCTGCTTGTATTTTGTAAATTTTTTTAATTTCGTTAATTCTAATTTTACTAAGGTCAAATATTGGAACAATTTCCATTTTAACTGAAATTAAATGTGGCATTGTATATTCTTTTTTTGAATCTAAAATATATAAATCTTCTCTAGAAGCAAATTTAATATTTCCACTGATATTAAATCTCCATTTAAGATAAAAAAGTAACTTTCTTAATGTTTCGTGTCTTGATTTTGTCTCACTTTCTATGTATTTTTGGAACTTTTTTGGCATTTCTTCCATTGAAGGAATATGTTTATCCTTAAATTTGTTTTCGTTTTCTAGATTTATCTTTAGAGGTTTTGATCCTTTTGGAACCCAACCTTTACTTAAAGTAATAAAAACATTTTTTATTTCTTCTGGAGGGTTAATTTCTTTCGTCAATTGGCAGACTATACAATCTTTAAGTTTCTCTTTCTTAAGTGGATTTCTTAGCACAATCACCCATCCATCAAGAGTAATTTGTTTTCTCCTGGGAACCTTGATGCTTAAATTGTACAAAGTATATGTATATCTTAATCTCATTTCATAACCTAACTTCTAATAAACCTATTGTTATTAATAACTTTGCCTACTTCTTTTAATTTCAGCTCTTCAACAATTAGTCTTATTTCCATTTCATTAAATTTCGTCTCAAATCGCATTAACTAGTACCTCTAAAAGTGGTTGAAGTATTTTGTTTCCGTATTCTACAATAAATAAATCTCTCTCTTCGTCGAGTCCTTTATCCCCATGAAATAAATTGTTTCTTGCTCTAATAACAAATTCAATGATTCCGTCAAAATCTTCCACAGAATTTATTCTCCCAGACCATCTAATATCGCCACTAGGGTCCATATTTTGAAGTGGTCTACTCTCAAGCTGTGACTTTAGAACATCTAAATTTCCCACATCAACCTTTTCATAAAACTTGCTTCTGACTAAATTATCACTTTTAATGTCTCTTATATTTTGCGATTTCAATTTCACACTAACTTCTAAAGAGATATACAATAAAATGAATTTCACAAATTCATCATTCTCAACCGAAGCTCGGCCATACCACTGTTTTGCTCTAAATTCATAGTTCATAGTATTAATTTTCTCCAAATTTTTCATTAACTTCTTCTGTTTCATCATATTATCTCCCAATGGCCGCCTTTATCTGGGCCAACTCGTCTGATTTTGTTTTCTTTCTTCAGTTTGCTTAAATTGAATTTGATACCATCCTCGCTTATTCCTATCTCTTCTATCTTTTTCACTTCCCAATCTTCAGGGATCATTCCTATTTCAGTTTGCTTGAATTTAGTTTCTTTTTCCATCATTTAATATTCGGACTCCCCCATTGCTCATTTTTGCTTAATAAAATATCCACCAGTTTTTTTACTTCCCTTCCTTTCTATCAAACTTTTTTCAACTAATATTGTTATTTGCCTTTCAATTGTTTTTAACGGTCTATTATTCAGTAATAAAGATGTATCTTTTGCCTTTATTCCTGGGTTTTCGTCGATAACTTTTAGCAATGATTTTAATCCCTCATTTAATCCCTCATTTAATCCCTCATTTAATCCGCCAGCAACAAAACCCACGGGTCTATAAAATATCACCTTAAATCCTGTTGATTCTTTTTCAAATACAACTTTAATCCCTGCACCTTTGCACTCATCATAAATCCTTTTTATTCCCGATCCCCATTTTTCAATATCTTTGCTAAGATAAAGAGTATTTGCAATCAGTGGATTTCTAAGTATTGATTCGCCTTTGCCTTTAAAATAATCCTCAGGTTCTTTGTTCTCTGGAAACTGTCCTGGATTGAACATCTCAATCCTATCACTGTAAAATGCAATTTCATTGCTTTTTTGAATTGAATAATCTCTGTGGCAAAGCGAGTTTACAATAGCTTCTTCAATTGCTCTCAATGGAATCTCGGGAATTTCTTCCCTACCAGCAGAAGTTAAATTCGCTCTCCAATTTATATGTTCTTTGATATAATTTTCAGATTGCTCTTTCAAAGAAAGTAAGTTGCCTTTGAATTGTTTAATATCCAAAAAAGTGAGTTTATCTGTTCCTGCAAACACTGCTGCCTGCACCTCGACAGTATTATCGTTACAGAATAGCACCTCGGCAGCCCTTAGCAATTTATCACTCTTTATAAGATAAAGCTTTGCTAATACATCTTTAACAGTTGTAAACTTAAAATTTATTCTTTTCGCTTCATTTGCTCTTTGAATAAATTGTTGCAGTGCTTCCTTATTTATATCATTGAATTTTTTATCTGAAAGCCTGCTTTCCCATAGATAATTTGCCGTTTTCAAGATTAATTTTTTAAGCTCGTTTACTGACATCAATTTATCTTCATCTGCAACCCTAATATATGGTTTGCCATATGCAAAATATGGAATTTCGTCTCCTAAAAATTGCACTTTAACACATTCTTTGCCATCGATTATTTCTTTAGTAATTTCAGGATATATCTTTGCTTCAATATGACTTGCAATTGCCTGCGAGATTTCTCTTAAGGTGCTTTCCGATACATCTTGCCCAATGACTGTACCGTCGTTTTTTACTCCAAAGTACAGGGCCCCTTTATTATGCTTGTTGAGTATTGCAGATATTGAAATAATTGCTTCTTTTAACTCTGCCGTTGACTTTTTAAGTTCAACTTTTTCGGTTTCATGTAAGAGATTTTCTTTGTGCATTAAGGGATTCTCCATCCTATAGAAGAAAGGTTTTTCTTTATTTCTTCGTCCAATCGTTTCGCTTCTTCCATCTGTTCTGCAAGTTCATGTGTAAGCTTTTCCATTTTCTCCTCAAACGACACCCCGCCGTCGTCTTCTTCTTCGGGTACTCCCACATAGCGCCCGGGTGTTAATATATAATTTTGTTTTCGTACTTCTTCCAATGTTGCTGACTTACAGAAGCCAGGTATATCTTTGTATTCTCCACCTTCATCTCTCCAGCCATGGTAAGTATTTGAAATTTTCTTTATATCTTCTTCTGTTAACTCTCTGTGTCTTCTGTCTTTCATTATGCCCATCTTACGAGCGTCTATAAATAGTATCTCTCCTTGTCTATTTCTAAATTTGTGATTTTCTCTGTCTCTTGAAACGAACCATAAACAAGCAGAAATCATCGTATTGAAAAACAATTGTGAAGGTAAAGCAACTATGCAGTCCACTAAATCTGCTTCAATGATATTTTTTCTAATTTCTCCTTCATTTGAAGTGTTAGAAGCAAGAGAACCATTTGCTAAAACAAAGCCTGCTATCCCATGAGGCGCTAAATGGTGTATCATATGCTGAATCCAGGCAAAATTTGCATTCCCAACAGGCGGCACTCCAAATCTCCAGCGAACATCTTCTCTCAATAACTCTCCATGCCAATCGCTAACATTGAATGGAGGATTTGCAAGTATAAAATCTGCCTTCAAATCTTTGTGTTTATCATCAAGAAATGAATCCCCAAGTTGAATATTTCCTTCAATACCCCTGATTGCAAGATTCATATTACTTAGTTTCCAGGTAGTTGGATTCGATTCCTGCCCACATATATAGATTGTGCTCAGTTTTTCACCGTGTGAGCGGATGAATTCCTCGCTTTGGACAAACATCCCACTTGAGCCGCAGCAAGGATCATAAACCCTTCCATTAAAGGGCTCTATCATCTCTACGAGAAGTTTTACAATGCACCGTGGAGTATAGAATTCACCGCCTTTTTTACCTTCTGCGTCTGCAAACTGCCCAAGAAAGTATTCATAAACTTTTCCTAAAATATCCTTTTCTTTGTTTTCAGCATCTCCAAGACCAATCGTTCCTATTAAGTCAATGAGTTCACCTAAAACTCTTTTATCCAGCTCGGGTCGTGCGTAATTCTTTGGTAAAATTCTTTTCAGTGGCGGATTGTCCTTTTCAATAAGTTCCATTGCATTGTCAACCAATTTCCCTATATCGGGTTGTTTGGCATATTTCTGCAGGAAGTCCCATCGCGCATTTTCTGGAACCCAGAAGATGTTATATCTCAAGTATTCATCCTTGTCCTCTACCTCTGCATATTCTTCATGTATCAATTCTTCGTGCTTTTCTTGAAAAGAGTCTGAGATGTATTTCAAAAAGATTAAACCTAAAACTACATGTTTGTATTCTGCCGCATCCATATTGCTTCGCAATTTATCTGCAGCTTTCCATAATTTCTTCTCTAATTCCGAATCGCTATTTTTTGTCTCAGCCATTCCTATTCCTCCTCTCCTTTTTTATTGTATCCGCTTGGCAAATATTTACAAACTTATTTCGCTAATTTTGTGATTGGTTTTTTAGGATTATTTCCTTTAGTTGTTTGAGTGCCTTGTCTCTTTGGTATCTCACTGCTGGTCCTGCGATGCCGAGGCGTTTTGCTTTATTTTTATTATATGGTAAATTTTTTCTCACTATTACTTGGTAAAGTGGAACTTTTGTGGTACAATCACAAGTGAAAATGAGAATGATTGATTTGCTTTCAAAAATTGCAAAAGA
>Ga0315281_10008174_pt1 | contig 14632 bp, 12 predicted proteins | sample YL17G07_0_MG_FD_204540 | JGI IMG/M metagenome (GOLD analysis project Ga0315281, IMG submission 204540) | Sediment microbial communities from Yellowstone Lake, YNP, Wyoming, USA - YL17G07_0 | ecosystem: Environmental > Aquatic > Freshwater > Lake > Sediment | place: USA: Wyoming | collected...
TTGCCTGAATTAGTATTAAACACCCTGGTCATCAACCTCTACCTCTCCCGATCCCAAACAGCGGGATCGACCCCTCCTTGTGAAGGAGGGGAAAAATAGTCGGCTTGGATAATTACTGCAGAACTATCTGTCCCCCTTCGCAACGGGGACGCGATCTGATTCACAGGATCGCAGTGGGTCTGCTTGTCTCTACCCCCCCCGTCCCGCTCTCCGAGTGAGATGACCCCTGCTTATCAAGGAGGGGAAGATATATTGCGAGATTACTCAATGGCAATTCTTTACGCCCTTTCACAAGTCCCAAAGGGATCCCTTCGAGAAGCGACGACCTCCGCAGACGGTCAGGGGGTACAGCACTACTAAGAAACAAAACTAGTTTTTGGGTGGCGGCGCGAATGACTCCCTGATCGCCATCCCATACCGCAGTCCCCGATCACTCACCGTGATTCGATCCGCATTCATTCTCTTCATCACTTCCATCAGAATGACAATTCCCGCCAGCAGGACGTCTGCTCGGCCCGGAAGGATCTGCGGGTAGACCAGCATTTCATCAATTGTCTTGATTCTGAGTTGGTTGAAGATCTGCTGGATCGTCTCGAATGTTAGGATATGTCCGCTCACGCGCCGGGGATCATACGTTGGCAACTGCAGATCAAGTGCTGCGAGGGTTGTGAGCGTCCCCGCCACGCCGATGAGCTGAGTCTGTGACGGGAGAGGGGAGATTGAAGCGACCTGGGCACGAATCTCGTTGAGCGCCTGGCTCATCGAGAGAGAAGAGGGGGGTGAAATCTTCAACACCCGCTCCGTGAGCCGGACGCAGCCAATGTCCAGGCTCTGTTTCTTCTGGATCGCGTCGTTGACTCCGAAGGTCAGTTCCGTGCTTCCTCCCCCGATGTCGAGCACACTAAAGTACTCCGGTTTGCCGGGCTTCTGAAACTCCGAGATGGCACCCAGATAGGTCAGCTCTGCTTCCTCGTCTCCGGAGAGGATTCTGATTCCAACGCCAAGTTCTTCCGCGATGAGTCGAATGAATTGATCTCTGTTGCTTGCGTCGCGAAGCGCACTTGTTCCGCAGGCGACGATTCTCTCAGATCCGCACTCGTCAGAAATTTGCCTGTAGGAGCGCAGGAAGCTCAATGTCCGTTCGATAGTTTCTCGCGTTATTGCGCGAGACCGGTCGACACCGGTCCCCAACCGTGCAATCACATGCTCATCTCGCACCGTCTTCAGCGTGCCGTCAGGCGCGATGTCTGCGATCAGCATCAGTATGGTGTTTGTTCCTATGTCAATCGCGGTCAGGCGCATGGACGTTTGTCAGAACAACGGTGACCCACTCGTTTTCATCCACGATTTCAAGGGGAACCACATCTCGATGGGACAGGAAATCCATAAACAGGGCGAGATCGGATGCCAACAAGCCTGAGAGGATCAAGATACCGTCGGGCTTGAGTTTCTTCAGCAGGTCGGTCATCGACTTCGTGGATCGTGGGCATGTCGATGTTGGCGACCACCAGATCAAACTTCTGAGTAGGCAGTCGCTGCACGTCACCTGTTATCACCTTGACACTTCCGCTCACGCGATTCTTCTTCACATTTTCCCTCGCGTTTTCGGCCGCCCATTCGTCGTTGTCGATGGCAACCGCGGACCGCGCCCCAAGTTTGATGGCGGCAATCGCCTGAATGCCCGTGCCTGATCCAAAGTCGAGGACGCGAGTTCCAGGTCTGATATACTCCTGCAGCAACACAAGGCAGAGGCGGGTGGTCTCATGGTGACCCGTTCCAAACGACATCTTCGGGATCCGATATGCAGGACAATCTTGCCTCTCTGCCGGACACCCAGCTTCTTCCACGATGGCTTGATGATGATCCGGTCCGTTGCTTCGACGATACCGGCGTGTTTTTCCCATTGTGCGTTCCAGTTCTGCTCGCGGATGGCTGCCTTCTCAAACTGCACATTCCATCGCAGGGAACTCTCGTTTGTTCGCTTCCAGCACCGGCCGCAGTCTACCCTCCAGCCTTGATGTCCAGCGCCTCTGCTCGATGTAGCAATCGAGCGACCGCTCTTCCTGCAGAAATCCGCCGAAGCCGAGCATGGCAAGTTGCCCCACGAGCAAATCCTGGTATTCGGGCGCAGCGTGGAATGTGATTTGAATCCAGAGACGCTTTTTCAAGCTTTTGCCGAGTATCTTTTCCGAAGAATGCCTTCGACGAGATCGTCGTTCATTTCCAGCCAGTAGATCTGGTCCTGGTAGTTTTCCTGCATCTTCCTGTCCGCTTTGTTGTAGCGCACGTTCAGACCGTAGATGAGCCACACCGCAACCGTGAAGGCGGTGAGGGACTGCAAATCAGAAAGGATCAGGCCGGAAGAGATCTCAACGCCCAGGACTACCAGGGAGAGTACTGCAAACCAAAACGACGTCCGACGAATCTGAATCATGATGTGATAGATTGTACCGAAGAAGAATATCTTTTCGTGAAAGACGAGAGGCATATGGTTGTTCAGGAGGTAAAAATAGAGCTGTCGTGGTTCGCTGTCGTCGAGAGCGCGAAGGCCTGACATTGTCCGTGACTTGTTCTTCAAGTACAGGCTCGGCTGATTTTCCTGAAATGCCTTTCTGCGCTTTGTGCTCTCTTTTGCATAGAGTGTCAATCCGGCCACCATCCCGACGGCGATGAACACGAGCAGAAGCGTTAGCCCATCGAGAGCGAAGAACGGGAAGTATCGTGAAATGCCCGACAAGTAGAACAGGAAGAGCAGCGTTGAACAGTAGTAGCCCGGAGCGAGGATGCGAACAGCTTCGTGCGAGCTGAAGGAGGATGAGTTTTGACCCATGGTGTTATTGGACGAATGAGGCTTTTGAATAGATTATGGCAAGCAACACCCGGCCGACTGCAGCCAGACTCGCGCTGCTGCATTTGTCGGGCGTGTCCGCGAGCGTATGCCAGTATTTGTTCGATGCGTCAGGATAGGCAAAATCGATCAGATTAACCGTCCGGATTCCAGCTTCATTCAATGGAAGGTGATCGTCAGAGATATCGCTGCCTGGTGCATCAATGAATTGGGGGATGTCGAGATCCCGTGCCGTTCTGAAGAGGAGATTCATCAGTTCGGGCGCGAACCGGTCTGAACTGACTTCGCGCGGAATTCGCAACTCCCTATCTCCAATCATGTCAATATTGATCCCGAAGCGTGGATTGAAGTCGGGCGGCAGATTCCTGGCAAAGTACTTTGCTCCAACGGAAAATGTCTCCGGCCTTCCTGTTGTGCCGAGGTCCTCTCCATCAAACAGAATAATGTCCACGCCGATTGAGGGCGGATTCAGTCTCATGTGACGAGCAATCTCCAGCAGCACAGCGACACCGCTCGCGCCATCGTTTGCGCCGAGAATCGGCTTCTTGTGATTCTTGGGATCAGAATCCTGATCGGCCCACAGGCGTGTGTCCCAATGGGCAGAGAAGGCAATCCGTCGCCTCGCGGTCGCATTGAATGCACAGATGATGTTCGTAAGCAAAACCTGCTTGCCAGTTGAGAGTGTGAATGGGAATTGCTGGAGCTGCACGTCATCAGCGAATTTCTTCAATTCATTCTGTAGGAAATTCAAACACCGTTCGTGTCCTGCCAGTCCCGGGCCTCTGGGTCCGAATTGTGTTTGCTTCACAAGGTAGTTGAATGCACTCTTGCTATCGAATGTGGGAGAAGTAGAGGACTCTTGAATGGATCGTTTCACCGACTGAGAGCTTGGATCTTGATTGACGGTGCCCCACGCGACCGGAGATAAAAGGAGCATCGTCAGGGACAGGGCGAACGATGTTGGACAGAACTGCATGGGATAATAAGCTGTGATGGTTGTCTACGGTTGCCGAACAGCGATTCTTCCCGTTCGACTGAAACTCGCCAGCAGCGCACCGATCTTGTCTTGAGCCTGCTGGTACAGCCTCGTCGGATAAATGAAGTTCTGCATGAACATCGAAAATACCAGCTGTTCGTCATCGAGCGTTCTCACATACCCGGAAAGCGAGCTTACAGCGCTGATTGTGCCGGTCTTTGCACGCAAGTTACCTTCAGCAGGCGTGCCTTTCATCCTCTGCTGCAATGTTCCATCAATCCCTGCGATCGGCAGTGATTCATAGAACAAAGGGAAGATCGCGTCGCGCTTAGCCATGGACTCAAGGAGCTGCGTAATCATCTCGGCCGTGAGCAAGTTGTACGAGGAGACCCCAGAGCCATCCGCAATGTGGTATCGCGTCGTATCGATGCCGAGGGAATTCAGGAACTCGTTGATGACGTAAATCCCACCTTGCGCACTCGCCGGTGTGCCCCTCTTCACGGCGCAGAGCGTCTTGAGGGTCAGCTCGGCTGAGAGGTTATCGCTTGTCTTGTTGAGATTCACAATCATCGAATCCAGACCGCGATAGTGCACGGCGAGCTCATGCGCAAACGAAGGTGCCGCGCCAACAGCGGGCTCCTGATCAACCGAGATGCTATCTCGTCTGAGCGCTTCCGTGAGCAATTGAGCTGCGTACAGCTCGGGCTTCCACACGCTGATCTGCCTCTCAACGGGTTTCGATCCGGCCACGATCTCCCCATCGATCATGATCGCATTCTGGCGCTCCTTGAATAGCCGGGTTACGTCAAGCGGTTGGACGGCAGTGTCGGCGACGGTTCGTGCCGTATTTATCAGAGAAACGTAGTCGGTCGAAGGCTCGATCCGCACTTGCACTGAATCGCCAGCTTCCTGGCCGGGTGTGATCTCTACCTTGACGCAATTGTCATTAATGGCAAGGGGGCTGATGAACGCGGCATATTCATAAGGCTCGTCGTCCCACATCCATCCGGAACCCCAGTAGAAATCATCGAAATATGAGACATCTGCGAGAATTCGGCCACGCATCTCCTTGATCCCTTGCGCTTTGAGTTGCCGAATCAAGGTATCAAGATCCTCCGTCTTCAAGTCCGGGTTACCATATCCCTTGAAATACAGATTCCCATCGACGATTCCCTCTCGTACGGTGGTGTCGGCCAGGAGGGCAGTCTTGAACTTGTATTCTTTCCCGAGTATCTGCAACGCAGTTGCCGATGTCAGGAGTTTCATGTTCGATGCGGGACGCATCAAGAGCCTGCTGTCGCGCTCATAGAGTATTTCTCCCGACTCGAGAGACACAACCTTGATGCTTGTCCGCGCCGGCACGAAGATCGAATCAGACAGTATCGTGTCGATCTCGTACTGCAACGCTTGGATGGGATCGGACGGCCTCCCAACCGATCGAAATGCAGAACAACCGGTCAGCCACGCAAACACAGCAGCCAGCATGATGGTAAGTCGGAGAAACGAAAGAGGTGGCATTGCTCTGAGAACCTTCGAGGTGCTAGCGTTCGTGAGTCGAGAACCTTGTGCAACCGGATGAAGATCGTTCGCGGTCGAAACAAATTTCAAGCTAAAAAGGGTCAAATGCAACCGCTCGAGGTGAAGAGTGATTTCTTGACTGCGCGTCGAAAAAAGGGTATATTTTATCCGGTGATTTTTGCTAATTGCTCAGTCACTTCAAGAACATGAATAGCCACGAAGGCTCCCCGCCCGCCTGACCGGCGGTCGGGCGGGGAAGGCACAAAGTATGAAGGAGAGATTCAAACCCCTGTCAGAAAAAGAGGAAGCTATAGCGAATAAAGATCGTTGACGCTGCGTACACAGTGCATAGGAATTTTGGTCCTGGCTTGTTGGAGAAGATTTACGAGGTTTGTTTTTGCCATGAGCTAACCAAACGAGGTTTGCGATACCAGCGGCAGCTTGATCTTCCAATTGTCTATGACGGCATGACGTTTGACGAAGGGCTGCGGGTGGATGTTTTCGTTGAGGAATCGATCATTTGTGAACTCAAAGCTGTTGATCAAGTGAACCCGGTTTGGGAAGCTCAGATACTCAGCCATTTGAGACTGACCAAGAAACGCCTAGGTTTTCTTACCCGCCAGACCGCATGGCGGGCTGGTCAATTTCAATGTCCCCGTTATCTGAGCCAGAGGCTCATGAGCCTTCGGCTCAAAGAAAGGTATTAGAAGGATTTTTCTATGAATTCTTTGTGTCTTTTCCGCCAGGGGCGGATCAGCCTCTGGCTGAGTGCCCTTGTGGCTGAGTAGTTAGGTTTTTTCAAACGAAATCTGTTGGAGAGGTTTTCATGCTGCAGTTTTTCAGGAAGCTGTTCGGATCGAAGCACGAGCGCGATATTCGGAAGCTCTTGCCGCTCGTGCCAGACATAAACGCGCACGGCGAGCAGCTGCAGAATTTGAGTGACGATGAGCTCCGTGGAAAAACCGCGGAATTTCGTGTGCGCGTCAAAGGTGCAACACAAGAGATTGAGTCTGAAATCGCTCAGCTCCAGGAATCGCTGAAAGAAGACCTTCCGTACGGTGAGCGTGAGGGGATCTACAACCAGCTCGATGAACTCAACAAAGAACTGGATGCAAAGATCGAGGAAACACTGAACGAGATCCTGCCCGAGGCATTTGCGGTCGTCAAGGAAACGTGTCGGCGACTGCTGGGGGAGACGTGGGAAGTTGCGGGAAACAAGACCGTCTGGGATATGGTCCCGTTCGACGTTCAACTCCTCGGCGGGGTCGTGCTTCACCGAGGGAAAATTTCCGAAATGGCGACGGGAGAGGGGAAGACGTTGGTGGCTACACTGCCAACGTATCTCAATGCCCTCCCAGGCAGAGGCGTTCATATCGTTACGGTCAACGACTATTTGGCTCTTCGTGATAGCCAGTGGATGGGAAGAGTCTTTGAATTCCACGGGCTCAAGGTCGGATGCATCCTGCAGCAGATGGACCCGGCTCAGCGGAAGGTCCAATATGCAGCGGATATTACCTACGGCACGAACAACGAGTTCGGATTCGACTACTTGCGCGACAACATGGTTGTCAGCGCTGACGAGATGGTGCAGCGGGGGCACAACTATGCCATCGTTGACGAGGTGGACTCTGTCTTAATCGACGAAGCGCGAACCCCGCTGATCATCAGCGGCCCCGTAGCGGTTGAAGACCATAAGTTCAATGAAATGAAGCCGTTCTTGGAGCGGCTGGTGAACGCACAGAAAAGCTTGGTCGCCAAAATCACGGCTGACGCCGAGGCGTTGCTCCAGCAGAACAAACTGGAAGGAGCCGGCGTGCTTTTGCTGCGGGCCCAGCGAGGTCTGCCGAAGAACAAGAAACTGCTCAAATTGTTCGCCGAGCCGGAGAACAAGACTTTGGCCCAGAAGACCGAGCGGATCTACATGCAAGACCAGTCTGCTCGAATGCACGAGATAGACGACGAGCTCTATTTTAGCATCGATGAGAAATCGCATACGATCGATCTTACGGAAAAAGGTCGGGAGTTTCTGGCGCAAGTCTATCCTGGACACGACAAGGAGCTGTTCGTCATCCCCGATATCACGACCGAAATCAGCTTGATCGAGGGGAACGCAGACATTTCCACAGAGGAAAAGCAGCGCAAGAAGGACGAGATCAACAAGCTCTTCGCCGAGCGGAGTGACCGTATCCATACGATCCTTCAGCTCTTGAAAGCCTACGCCCTCTACGAGAAGGACGATGAATACGTTGTTTCCGAAGATGGCAAGGTCATGATCGTGGACGAATTCACCGGTCGTCTGCTTCCGGGGCGGAGATACTCCGAGGGCTTGCATCAGGCGATTGAAGCGAAAGAGGGTGTCAAGGTCGAGCGCGACACCCAGACCCTGGCGACGGTGACGCTGCAGAACTACTTCCGGCTTTACAAGAAGCTCGCCGGAATGACAGGAACCGCGGAGACTGAAGCAGCGGAGTTTTTCGATATTTACAAACTCGACGTCGTGGTGGTTCCGACCAACCGTCCGATGGTACGCAAGGATGACGACGATCAAGTGTACAAGACGATACGTGAAAAGTACAACGCTGCCATTGCGGAAATTGAGGAATGTCGCGCGATCAATCGCCCGGTACTCGTCGGGACGACAAGCGTGGAGGTTTCCGAGACGATCAGCCGCATGCTCAAGCGGAAGGGGGTACCGCACAATGTGCTGAACGCCAAGCAGCATCAACGGGAGGCGGAAATCGTCGCGCATGCCGGTTTGCCCGGGGCAGTGACGATTGCCACGAACATGGCAGGTCGCGGCACGGATATCAAGCTCGGCCCCGGAGTGAAAGACGTCGGCGGCCTGCACATCGTCGGCACGGAGCGCCACGAGGCCCGGCGAATCGACCGACAGCTTCGAGGGCGGTCAGGCCGTCAGGGTGATCCCGGGTCGTCCCGGTTCTACCTTTCACTCGAAGACGACCTGATGCGGCTCTTCGGCAGCGAGCGGATTGCCCGCATCATGGATCGGATGGGATTGAAAGAAGGGGAGGTCATCCAACACCCGATGATCACGCGTTCTGTCGAGCGCGCACAGAAGAAAGTTGAGGAGAACAACTACGGTATACGAAAACGGCTGCTCGAGTACGACAACGTCATGAACCAGCAGCGCGAGGTGATCTACTCTCGCCGGCGGCACGCGTTGTTGGGTGAGCATCTGCGGGATGATATCTTCGACATGGTGCGCGACCTCGCCGCAAAGACCGCCGGGCTGTACTTCAAAGAAGGAGACGTCGAGGGACTGAAGACCGAAGTGCGGTCGAAGTTCTTAGTCGATCTCAAGCTCAGTCCGGAGGAGTTTCAGACGCTTGGTGAGAGCGGATTGACCGACAGAATCGTCAAGGAGGCTGAGGAGTTCTACCGGCGGAAGGAGGAAACGATCGGTCGTGAAATGATGGGGGTGCTGGAGCGAATGGGAATGCTCCAGGTCATCGACGCCAAATGGCGCGATCATCTGCGGGAGATGGATGACTTGAAGGAGGGTATTCACCTGCGCGGGTACGGTCAGAAGGACCCGCTCGTTGAGTACAAAACGGAAGCTTTCAGCATGTTCATGGAGATGATGGACATGATCACAGATGAAGTGATCGACATTGTCTTCAAGGTTTACCCGGAGACCCCCGAGCAATTGCCAACCCAGCGAGCTCGACGACCCATGCGGCCGCAGGAGATGGTACTCACACACGAGGAGGCGCTCGGGGCAGGATTTCAGGCAAATCGCGAGCCGATTCCGGCTGGTGCCGCAGAGCACGCTCAGGCGGGAAAAGCAGGACAGAAGCAACAGCCGGTTCGGGTGGGGCAGAAGATCGGAAGAAACGATCCATGTCCGTGTGGCAGCGGAAAGAAGTATAAGAATTGTCATGGGGCGTGAGCTCGCGGATTTGGACTGCAAGCGACCATCCCTGTTGCCCGGCGCTCTCGCAACTCACTAACATGAGAACAGTATGAAGAAAATCGAAGCCATTATCCGTCCGTTCAAACTCGATGATGTCCGTGAGGCGCTCTCGGAAATTGGCGTACGCGGGATGACGCTGACGGAAGTGAAAGGATATGGGCGACAGAAGGGGCATACGGAGTTGTACAGAGGGTCAGAATATAAGATCGATTTCCTGCCCAAGATCAAAATTGAGATCATCGCCGATGACTCGATGGTCGACAACGTCGTCTCGACAATCATCAAGGCGGCGAAGACCGGGCAGGTGGGAGATGGCAAGATCTTTGTGTCAGCGGTGCAGGATGTCATTCGAGTTCGGACGGAGGAATCCGGCGAGGACGCGATCTGACTTTGCTCACGGCGGACAACTGGTCCATTCCTGTCAGCAATATTGGTGAGAGAGAATTGAAATTCGAGCGTTCCGTTGAAGCATGGGCGGAACGCTTTTGTTTTCCGATCGATGGAAGAGCAAAAAGACTATAGAGCGGGCTACGTTGCGATTGTCGGTGAGCCGAACGTTGGGAAATCGACGTTGATGAACGCTCTGCTCAATCAAAAACTCTCCATAGTCACAAGCAAGCCGCAGACGACACGTCAGAGAGTGTTAGGGATTCTCAGCCTGGATAACGCGCAGGTGATTTTCCTCGACACGCCGGGACTTCTTCGTCCGAAATACTTGCTGCACGAAAAGATGATCGAGTTTGCAGAATCAGCTCTCCTCGACAGCGACATCATTCTGGTTCTCACGGAGGTATCCCGCGGAAGTGAGCTGCCTGAGCCGGTGGAGTCGGCTGTTACACCATTCGTGGGCAAGAAAAAGATCGTCCTTGTTCTGAACAAGGTCGATACGATTCATCGGGATAAGGCTCTCCCGCTCATCGAGCAGTTCTCCAAGCGAGGAGCGTTTAGCGACATCGTCCCGGTTTCGGCCTTGCGCGGTGAGAACCTCGACGAATTGCTCCGCACGATTCTCAAGGAGCTGCCGATTCACCCTCCGTTCTATCCGCCCGATATCGCCAGCGAACAACCTGAGCGCTTCTTTGTTGCTGAGCTGGTCCGTGAAAAGATCTTCGAGCAATTCCGGGAGGAGATCCCGTACTCGACGGCGGTGGATATCGTCGAATTCAAGGAACGAGAGCAAGGCAAGACGTATATCAACGCGGACATCATCGTAGAGCGCGAATCGCAAAAGGGAATTCTCATTGGGAACAAGGGCTCAGCGCTCAAAGATCTCGGGCAACGGGCACGCGTGGACATCGAGCAATTCATTGGTCGGCCTGTCTATCTTGACCTCCACGTCAAGGTGCGAGAGAATTGGCGAGAGAGTGAAGGGTGGCTGAAGCGTTTAGGCTACTCGACCGAGAGTTGAAGAATCGCTACGATAGTCTCTTCGTGCCACTTCCAGGAAGTGATATCATGTTTTGATAGTTCCGTGTCCCCCTGACAGCCTGCGGCGGTCGTCCCCGACCGAGGGGATCCTTTTGGCACCTGTGAAGGGGGGGTAAAGAATTGCAATTGAATAATCTCGCAATATATTTTCCCCCCCTTCACAAGGAGGGGTCGATCCGATGACCTGTCCGCCTACTCTCGCGTTTTTTGTTCCGCTTTCTGGAATCCCGGCCCGTAAGCGGAATCCCAGAAGGCGGGACGTCCCGTGCCTTTTACGGGATTGGCGGAAGTCGGATCGGCTTGCCCCAGCCCGCTCCGCGTTCTGGCGGGCGCCATGTTTTTCCCGCCTCAACAATTCATACAGATATGGCGGGATCCCGTACAGCGGGAGTGGCGGGGGAGGTAGAGAAAAGCAGACCCCCTGCGTTCCAAAGAGCGGAACGCGTCCCCCTTGTGAAAGGGGACAAAGGATTGTCGTTGAAAGATCTCGCGATATATTTTCCCCTCCTTCACAAGGAGGGGTCGATCCCGCTGTTTGGGATCGGGAGAGGTAGAGGTTGATGACCAGGGTGTTTAATACTAATTCAGGCAAACAGACGCGGAGAATGTTACGCAAAAGTATGCCTAAAGCTGAAGTGATTCTCTGGTCAAAGCTAAGAAGAAAACAGATGGGTGGCCATAAATTCCGTCGGCAATACGGCGTCGGGAGATATTCGATCGACTTCTATTGTCCCGAGCTTAAGCTTGCGATCGAAGTTGATGGTGATAGCCATTTTGCTGATGGCGCAGCCGAGAAGGACAAGGAACGCGAGAATTTTATCATTCAATTCGGAATCCGCTTTCTCCGTTTCTCGAACACCGACATCCGCGAGAATCTCGATGGCGTGTTGCTCAAGATTGAAGATGTAATGAGAAGGGAGAAGGATAAAGCGTAGAGTTTCAACCCCCTGCGTTCCAAAGAGCGGAACGCGTCCCCCTTGTGAAAGGGGACAAAGGATTGCCGTTGAAAGATCTCGCGATATATTTTCCCCTCTTTTGATAAGGAGGGGTCATCTCGCTCGGAGAGCGGGACGGGGAAGGTAGAGACAAGCAGACCCCCTGCGATCCTGTGAATCAGATCGCGTCCCCCTTGCGAGGGAGGACAGATAATTCTGCAGCAATTATCCAAGCCGAGTATTTTTACCCTCCTTCACAAGTCGCGCTGCGAAGAAGTGTATTCGGGAAAGGGGGCCCTGTAGGGGAGAGAATGTGAGGGAAGGTCAGAACAACTTGGGTTACAAACACAAACATATCCAAGTGAAAAGGCACTGGAAAGCCGGTTGAATAGGCGTGCCACGATGACACGAAGTCACTAAGTTTCATGAAAGGGAAGAAAATCAAAACGTCTTTCTTTGTGGTTTTGTGACTTCGTGGCAGAAATTATGTTTGCGACCGCTTTTCTGGATTCGTACTTTCAATCCTATGCCGGAAATCATACCGTTTCGGGGTGTTCGCTACAATCAAGGACTTGTCCATCTCGACGAAGTCGTCGCTCCGCCTTACGATGTGATCTCACCCGAGCAGCAGCAAAAGCTCTACGAGCGGAATCCGCATAATGTCGTCAGGTTGATATTGGGTCGGGAAGAGGATCGGTATGGCGCGGCAGCGAAACATCTAAAGGAGTGGATGGGACAATCCATCCTCACGAGGGACGAAAAACCAGCCCTGTACGTACTGTGGCAAACATTCAACGTGGGTGACAGTGGGTCGGCGACGCGAAAGGGATTCATCGCGTTGTGCCGGCTTGAGGAGTTCGAGAAACAGGTCGTCCTTCCGCACGAGAAAACGCTCGCCAAGCCGCGGGAGGACCGATTCAAGCTCTTCAAGGCCACCAATTCGAATTTCAGTCAGGTCTTTTCGTTGTACTCCGACCCGGAACACGAGATCGACGTCGTGCTGAACGGTCTCTCCAACTCGCCTCCCGCTGCGGATGTCGTGTTTGAGGATGTTCAGAATCGACTCTGGGAGATCCGCGATGCAGACGCGATCAGACGGATTCAGCACTTGATGCAGTCTAAGCAAGTCCTCATCGCCGATGGACACCATCGGTACGAGACGGCCCTCGCCTACAGGGATTTCAAGCGCTCGCAAAACCCGAATCACAATGGACGCGAACTGTACAACTATGTGATGATGTTTTTCACCAATGTTGATGACGACGGCCTTGTCATCTTTCCAACCCATCGTGTCGTACACTCCTTGGAATCGTTCGACCCAAAGAGCTTCCTTCAGAAGCTTGAAAACAATTTTCTCCTGCGAGAATACAAGGATCGAGAATCGCTGATCACGGCGCTGGGCGTGAGTCCCGTCCGTTCGCTTGGCTTGACGATGAGAGGAGTACAGGGCCTCTATCTCCTGACGCTGAAGCCAACGATCTCGGTGAACGACCTTGTTGCAGACGATCTGCCACGTGAGGTCAAGGGTCTCGACGTGACGGTCTTGCACGCTGCCGTTCTGCGGGACATCCTCGGTATCTCAGATGAGGCGCAGGAACAGAAACGTAATCTCAGCTACGTGAGAGAGGCGTCAGAGGCGTGCCAGATGGTGAGCAATGGGCAGGCGCACCTTGCGTTCCTGATGAATGCGACGCGGATCGAAGAGGTACGGAGCGTAGCAAAAGCAGGCCATACGATGCCTCAAAAGTCGACCTATTTCTATCCGAAATTGCTATCGGGACTTGTCTTGAACATCATGTCAGAGTGAGTGGAGACCATGTTCAAAAAAATTGCTCATATCGGAATTGCTGTGAATGACATCAATGCCTCGGCGGAGTTGTTCGGCAAGCTGTTTGGCAAGGCTGCGGATCACTTCGAACACCTCCCGGAACATAAGGTGAACACGGCTCTGTTCGCGGTCGGCGAATCGAGCGTCGAGCTCACCGAGGCAACCGACCCGGAATCGCCAATTGCCAAGTTTATCGAGAAGCGAGGGGAGGGAGTGCATCACGTCTCGTTCATTGTCGACGATATCAAACGAGAAGTGTCTCGATTGAAGGACCTCGGCTTTCAGCTCATCGATGAGAAACCTCGACTCGGAGCCGACGGCTTCTACGTTGCCTTTCTTCATCCGAAGTCAACCAATGGCGTGCTGATCGAGCTCAGCCAGAAGACATCGTAAACGTCAAGGGATCTCGAAAGACTTTCGGCGTCTATGGACATCCAAATCACAGCCAACGATCTTTCGCTCGAAGAGAAGCTTGAGTCTCTCCCTGCCAAGCCGGGAGTGTATCAGTTCAAGAACGCAGAAGGGAAGGTGGTGTACGTCGGGAAGGCCCAGAACCTTCGCAATCGCGTCCGACAATATTTTTCCGCCAGAGGCGCCCGCCCGAACGAGCTAGGCGGGCGGGGATCCGCCTCCGGCGGACAGCAATCTCGAGCCTTCGATCCGAAGCTTGATGCGCTCGTGTCCAAAATCGCGGATGTCGAGCTGATGGTCACCGACTCTGAGGTCGAAGCACTGATCCTCGAAGCCAACCTCGTCAAGAAGCTAAAGCCCCGCTACAATGTCAGTCTGAAAGACGACAAAAGTTATCCATATATCGTCATCACGAACGAGCCGTTTCCGAGGGTATTTGTGACGCGGAGGATCGTTCGCGACGGATCGCGGTACTTTGGGCCGTACACCGACGTCAAGACGATGCGCTTTGCGCTCAAGACGATCCGCGACATCTTCATGATCCGGAGCTGCAACTACGATCTCACGCCGGAGTCAATCGAGAAGGGAAAGTTCAAGCTCTGTCTCGACTATCACATTAAGAAATGCGAAGGGCCATGCGAAGGCCTCGTGAGAGCTGAACACTACAATGCCATGATCGACAAGGTGGCGAAAGTTCTGAGGGGCAGGACGGACGATGTTGTGCAATCACTGCAGGAGGAAATGGAAGAGCTCT
>Ga0315281_10008175_pt1 | contig 14632 bp, 13 predicted proteins | sample YL17G07_0_MG_FD_204540 | JGI IMG/M metagenome (GOLD analysis project Ga0315281, IMG submission 204540) | Sediment microbial communities from Yellowstone Lake, YNP, Wyoming, USA - YL17G07_0 | ecosystem: Environmental > Aquatic > Freshwater > Lake > Sediment | place: USA: Wyoming | collected...
CCAGCTCGGCTCCATCATGCTGCTGGCGTTCATTGCCGCGAGTCTTGCCGGCAAGATGAACCAGTCAGTAATGATCGGCTACATCATCATCGGTGCCTTCATCGGGCCGAAGATGAGCTTCGAGATCTTCGGGGTGCAGTACCACGGCCTGATCAGGGACACTACCTTCATCGAGGTTCTCTCTAGCATCGGCCTTGTCATGCTCATGTTCTTCGTCGGTCTCGAATTCTCATTCACGAAACTGAAGAAGACTCGCACACCCGCGATTGTGCTCGCTGTTATCGACACGAGCGTAGGCCTGTTCGTCGGGTTCCTGTTTGCGTCATACCTTGGTTGGCCGCTCATCGATTCCATCTTCCTGGCAGGGGTGATAGCGATGAGCAGCACTAGCATTGCCATGAAAGTTCTATTCGACCTGAAGCGGATGTCCAGTCCAGAGGTCGAGTTTCTTATCGGGCTCGTGGTCGTTGAGACGTTCATCGCGATGGTGATTCTGGCAGTTGCCAGCGGCATGATCGTTCAGCCCAATTCGAACCCTGCCGGCTACGGTCAGTTGCTGATCGGCATCGCGGCTTTCTACGGGTTCTTCGTTTGGTTGGCGATGTGGGCGATCCCTCGAGTCGTCAAGTTCTTCAACAGCATCGAGAATGATGAGCTGTTCATCCTGTTCGCCCTAGGGATAGTCTTCCTAACTTCTGGTGTTGCTGCGGTCATGAACGTCCCACCTATCATCGGCGCGTTCTTCGTCGGCATGATACTGGCCGAGAGCAAGGTGACTTCGAGGATCCAGATGAAGTTGGATTCATTCAAGGACGCCTTTGTGGCGATATTCTTCACATCTTTCGGGATGATGATCGATCCCTCAATGTTTCACGAAGTCATTTGGATGATCGTGCTCGCTGTCCCGATCGTGCTGCTCTATGAAGCATTCGTGATGTCAGCTATCTCATACTTCCTAGGATTCTCTGCGAAGGCATCTACGACAATCGGAACGAGCATGAGCGGAAGGGGGATCGAGTCAATACTTTACGCCAGCGTTGGGAGCCGGGTCCAAGGAACCACCATGGGCGCGCAGCTGAATCCGTTCGCGGGCGCGTTCTGCTTCATCATGAGCGCGATTACCCCGCCACTCGTGAAACATTCGGCAGGTTTCGCCAATGCGTTGGCGAAGATCGTTCCGAAACCACTCAGGTTCTCGGGGGCGGTGATATCCAGGACTCTGGGGAAGGCTGTCTTGCCGTCCAACCTCCGGACTGTGAAAGGGGCGAAGATGACGGGTGTTCTTCTCGCCTCTTTCGTAGTTGTATGTTCAATGACGCTTCTCACACAATCCTATTTGCACCTTGTGATGACCATGGCCGGGCTGGTCCTGATTGGTCTCCTGTATTACGTCATGAGATTCGAGATGGCCGATATTGCCAGGAATGTGAGCTACTCGAGCATCGGCGTGAAGTCGGGGAGCAGCGCTAGAGTGGTCGATTTGGTATCTGGCGTCGTATTCGGAGCGGTTCTAGCAGTTCTCTTGATAGTTTTCAGCTGGACATACTCATGGCAATTCTCGCTTGTGATCGTTCTCGCCTATGTGGTGTCTGTCATATCGCTCATGCTGTGGGCGTACAGAGGCCTGTACTTGCATGATGCGGATGTCCCGCAGAAGGTGTATCATCTCCAGAAGGTCACGACGGAGCCAGTCGAGATGATATCGGACATCCCAACGCCGATCTACGGCGTTGTGCGTGCATCGAAGCACTCGCGCTTGTGATGTCTGCCTCCTGCCCCCAATCATTATCACCGCCGAAGTCCATGAAGAATGTATGACCAGCCAACGAACTCAAAAGACGGCTGTTCTGTGCGGCCTCGGTGCTGTTGTGGCATTTCTAGTTCTATACACGATCGCGATGTCTCTGGATTCTACGTATGTCTTCGGCAAGAACTACCTGAGCGACCTAGGAGTTAGCAAAGGCGCGTGGGCCTTCAACGCTGCCCTCATTCTAACCGGACTCTTCCTGATGCCATTTTCCGTCCTTGGCCTGGGTCCAGCGCTCGGTGACACGATGTGGGCCATGATCAGCAAGATCATGCTCGTGATTGCGGCGCTGTTCCTCGTCAGCATAGGAGTGTTCACAGAAGACGCAGGCGACATCCATCTCGTCGTGTCCTACGGATTCTTCTTGACGATGCTGGCCGCTTTCGTTTTCGTTGCGCAGGCTCTTTACAAATCGAATTACCTAGGCAGGCTCGGGTCCGGCACCACACTCTTGGTCTTCGTCTTCGGCGTGACCCTCCTTCCAATGGGTGGCGATCCACTCTCCGAAACAGTCGCCGTGCTTGGGATAATCGTCTGGGGACTCGTCATGGGATGTCTTCTCATGGTGAAGATGTCTGGCAGATCCGTCCCTTGAGTCATACTAGCACCCTAGTCCCAGAGAAGCGTTTTAAGAGTGGAGTGCTTTCCGAGAATCGACTCCAACAGTCAGAGGGTTTGGACTTGAAAGCGAAGGACTACATCGAGCTCGAGGGAACCTACGGCGCGCACAACTACCATCCATTGCCTGTCGTGATATCGAAGGCAAAAGGCGTCTGGGTCTGGGATGTCGAGGGCAAGAAGTACATCGACATGCTCAGCTCATACTCCGCGATAAATCAGGGGCACGTCAACGACAGGATCGTGAAGGCTGCGATCGACCAGATGAAGAGGGTCACCCTGACGTCGAGAGCGTTCTCCAACGACAGGATGGGTCCGTTCCTGAAGAAGCTGTGCGAGGTCTCTGGGATGGAGATGGCACTGCCGATGAACACGGGCGCGGAGGCAGTCGAGACCTCGATCAAGCTGGCACGAAGGTATGCCCACATGAAGAAGGGCATTTCCGAGAACGAGGGCGATATCATCGTCTGCGAGAACAACTTCCACGGTCGGACCACGACAATCATCAGCTTCTCCAGCGACCCCGACTCGAAGAAAGGCTTCGGACCATTCGCACCAGGTTTTGTTACGATCCCATACAACGACATCTCAGCTTTCAAGAAGGCAATCAACTCCAAGACCATCGGCATTCTGGTCGAGCCGATCCAGGGAGAAGCTGGCATAAACGTACCATCTGAGGGCTATCTCAAGGAACTGAGGAGGATATGCACTGAGAAGGGCATCCTCCTGATACTGGACGAGATCCAGACGGGCTTTGCCAGGACAGGTAAGATGTTCGCATTCCAGCATGAGAACATCAAGCCGGACATACTCTGCGTTGGCAAGGCGCTCGGAGGAGGCCTGTACCCCGTGTCCGCGGCTTTGTCGACCAGGGAGATCATGAGCGTCTTTACGCCAGGCAGCCACGGAAGCACATTCGGAGGAAACCCACTCGCCTGTGCGATCGCCGAGGAGTCGCTCAACGTGCTCCTCGATGAGAAATTGGCCGACAGGTCCACCGAAATGGGGGCCTACTTCGTGAAGCGCCTCAAGGAGATCAAATCGAAGAAGATCAAGGCGATCAGGTCGAAAGGCCTCCTGATCGGGGTGGAGTTCCACCTGGGTCCGAAGGAGACCGTCAGACCCCTTTGCGAGAAGCTGATGACAAAGGGAGTCCTTGCGAAAGACACGCACGAGAAAACCATCAGGTTCGCCCCACCCTTGGTCATCACCAAGGACGAGATCGACTGGGCGATGGAGAGGATCCGCGAGGTTTTTGACGCCGCCTGAGGTCCTATCCTATCAGAGCCTGGACCACCCTGCCGAACAGGAATCCAAGGCCACATGACAATCCACCGATCACCAAGGTCTCGACGCCGCTCAAGAGCCATGGGACCCTGGTCAACCTGGTCTTCCAAACGCCAAGGACGAACAGGAATGACAGAATCGCTATCGCGCTGGTCAGAAGAGCTATGCCCGCATCCTGCAGAACGACGAAAGGCAGTATGGCAGGGAACGCTCCCACAAGGAATGACAGTGAAGATATTCCTGCGATGGTCAGCGGATTATCGATTTGGCTCGGTGAGATCCCGATCTCCTCTTGAACCATGAACTTCAGCCAGAGCTCCTTGTTCTTCGTGATGCGTCTGACCGCAGCTTCCTGCTCGGTGGCGTCGAATCCGTACTCGTCGAAGATCTCGCGGATCTCCTGAGTCTCCTTCTCAGGCATCATCTCGATCTCCTGTCGCTCACGCTTGATCTGGTTCTCGAAGAAGTCCTTCTGGGCTTTGGTGGAGATGAACGCACCGAAGAATATCGCTATGGCTCCGGCCGCGATCTGGGCAACGCCCGCGAGCACGATCTTCTCGTTTGTCTGGACAAGAGCTGACACACCGGCGAGAAATGCGACCGTGGTGATGAGGCCAGTGTCAATAGCGTAAACAATGTCTCTTATCAATCGACCTTTGGGCGTGTGCCAGTCTTCTCCGTGCCAAGCCTTGAGGCGGTCGGCGGGTTGCTTCTCCATCCTACTCAAGCTCACGGAAGCACTATCTCGACAAGTCATTTTCGGTTCGGTGGTACGGGGCAAGTCTAATTGCCGCGTCCTGCGATGATCTTCTTGGTGAATCGGATGGAGATTTCACGGAAGGGCGCCGTACTGATGCTGCGACTCGACCAGGACGAAGACATACTGGGTTCGATACAAGAGGCGGTCAAGAACGAACGGTACACGCTTCTTGTTACGACTGGCTTGGGCATGATACACGATTTCGAGCTCGGCTACTTCGACAAGGGGAGGTATCTGAAGAAGGCTTTCTCAGATCCTCACGAGTTGCTCGCTCTCCAAGGTTCAGTCGCCTCCGAAGGGGAGCCGCGGATCCATATTCATGCTACGGTCGCTAACGCCAAACACGAAGCGTTTGGCGGCCACCTGATGCGCGGCAAGGTCTGGATGAGCAACGAGATAGGCCTGCTGCGGCTCGATGGAGGATTCTCGAAGAGAGTCATGGATCCCGACAGGAAGGTAGGCATTCTCCACATCGAATGATTTGCAGTAACTGCGTGACCTGACGTGCGGGTGCCGGGATTCGCACTCGGCAGATGCTAGAATCTCTTCTTCTGACTCCAATCGGCGGGGAATTGACAAGACCTCGTCCCAAATCTTAAATCTCCATAGTTGCTCGACGAAGCTGGTGTTGCGAGGCGAATCCCAAGATGATTGAAGTCAGTGGAGCACCGAAGATTGATGGCCTTGTATTCAGGCGATTCAAAGACAAGTCGGACTATTCGGTGATGTCATCTGTTGGAAGAAGGAGCTGGGAAGCTGACGGAGTCGAGAACATCGAGACCGAGGAGGAGCTCGCAGATGAATACGATAATCTCTCCAATCGGGATTCGTCCTCAGAGGTAGTAATCGCCGAAGTCATGGGAGAACCCGTGGCGTACGGACGGATTTGGCTCGAACTAGACAGCAGAGGAGAGCAGGTGTTCTGGCACATCGCTCATGTTGTCCCTGAACGCCGCAAGACGCCGTTGCGTCTGGCGATATTCCGCTTCAACGAGATGCAGATCCGGTTCATAGCGAAGCGTCAACCCTCGCCTGGGAAGACCTCTTTTGGAGCATGGGCCTTGGACGAACCGAATGATTGGAGGGAGATGGTTCTCGCAGAAGGATATGCACCCGTCATGCATTTCTATGAGATGATTCGGCAGAATCTCGAGGACATACGGGACAACCCCCTTCCCGAAGGGCTTGAGCTACGAGCGGCTAAACCTGAACACTATCCCGAAATATGGAATTCGCGGAAAGAAGCCTTACGAGAGAAGCCCTGGTTCGTTGAAAGCAGTTATGACAGAGAACACTACGAACTCTGGTTGAACTGGTCCACCTTCATGCCTGATCTCTGGCAGGTCGCATGGGACGGCGACCGAGTAGCGGGCATGGTCGAAAACCATATACCGCTAGAAAACCAAGCCTTCGATCGCAAGAGAGGTCATACTCAGATCCTCTTTGTTCTGCCCAGATGGCGAAGGCGAGGATTGGCGAAAGCTTTGCTCGCAAAGAGCCTAGTAATGATGCGACAGAGAGGATTGGAGGAAGCAACTCTGGATGTTGAGACGCAGAACACTTCTGGCGAAATGCAGCTCTACGAGAGCATGGGCTACAGGGTCGCTAGGAAGTATGCGCACTACAAGAAGCCCCTAGATTAGAATCGAGAGATGGCAAAACTCCCTTCGCTTTTCCTTCGCTAGGGCCTTATCCCGGAGAATTCCCCGAGTTCCTTTTCCCCCTAGGTTGACCGAAAGGACGAACTTGCTGGCTATGGATCGAAGTGCGGCTGCCGGGATTCGAACCCGGCAGTAGCCAGACGTTCTTTTTCTGATTTCAATTACGGGGAATATTGCCCCTGGACCCAACCCCCTTCCTGTCATGTATTCATTGTCAAGAAGCTTTCTTTCCTATGTCCATGACGAATTGATATCCCTTTACATCTTCGTTCCTTATTCTTGAATGAAGGTCGTCGCGGAAGGTAGCACTGAGCTTAGTGAAGCCATGTTTAACATAAAACCTCCAGCTCTCGAATTCTAAGGAATCTACCGATATCCTGCTTGCGCCTCTGCTAATCGCATGTTCAACGAACCTCTGCAACAGGTCCTTACCGATGCCTTTCCCCCTGTATGTCGGATCGATTACGAAGAAGTCGATTTTACCATCCGCCTCAGCCCTGCCTCTCTTTATATCCCTTTCAGTAGCAATGCCCCCCATAATCCAGGCGAGCCGGTCCGGTGTTTTGCCGTAGAGCCCCAGAAGCACCTTCGCGTTGACAGTGGCGTGCATTAGCGGCACCTTCAGCTTCCTGAGCGCCCCGAGGTCGCTGTATATTGTGCCGAATAGAAACCCCACAGGGACATTGTCTACGCAAGCAAGCTGTCTCCAGGTCGACGGCCCCAAGTACCCTTCGAGATCCGCCGCAGCTCTCCCCCCAGTTAGCTCCGGCCAAGCCTTGGCCGTGATCTCGACGCATCTCTGGAAGTCCTTTTTCTCATATTCCCTGAAAGTGAGGCCTTCGCTCATCGAATCGAGTAATAGGCAGGAATAGAAGAATCTTGCTAATCCCCCCTCATCCGGAGACAAGGCTTTTTCAGCCGAGATAAATGCTTTGACGGACGGCTATAATTGGCAAGATTAGGAAGAGGCAGGTGACCGCGAGGAGCTATTTATTATGGGGATGACCATCGAGGTTTCCGAGAGACTTGAAAGGGAGCAGGAAGAGGTCGCTCGACGAACTCCTGTCGGAGGATGTCGTCAGGGCATGCGAACAGAACTACATCAACTACTGGAGATGCGTCGGCGCGTCTCCGAATGCGGAGTTCTCGGAGGGCGGGGGGATAACGCAATGCATCACCGGCATACGCCAGGACGTCTTCAATGTGGTCCTGAAATGCAATCTCAATCCGGAAACCATCGACGATGATATCGACAAGGCCGTCAAAGACTACAGGTCCCGCTGCATACCTCTGCTTTGGCACCCCGGCCTGTTGTCCGAGCCGGGGGACGTCGGGAGGCGCCTGGAAGCCAGGGGGTTCCCGCATGACTACGACCTGACCGCGATGGCTGTTGACCTGGAATCGATGGACGATCTGCACTCCCCCGAAGGCGTGACCGTCAAAACCGTCAATTGCATGCGAGACTGCACCGATTGGGCGCGGTGTCTTGCGCGCTCGTGGGAGTCGCCGGAGAATACTGATCCCTGGATGCTGCGGAATGCCTGTTTCAACCTTTCCATCGAACGCGAAATGGGACTTTCGCTCCCGAGGAGGATGTATCTCGGGTTCCTGGAAGGAAGAGCGGTCGGCACGTCCATATTGGTCTGGAGCGACGAAATCATCGGACTAGAGATGGTCGGCACGATTCATTCCGCGAGAGGCAAAGGGGTCGGATCAGCGATAATCAGGAACGCACTCGCGGATGCGAGGGCAATGGGGTTCAAGTTCGCTGTGGTCCTTTCAACCGTCGAGGGGTTCAGATTATATGAGAAGAACGGGTTCAAGGAGTTCGGGAAGCTGCCCGAACATACGTTGGATTTCGTAATATGAAGAGGAGGGGACTACAGGCCTTCGAAAGACCTTTCGCAGGTTCTTTCAGCCGAGATAAATGCTTTGACGACTGGCAATTTCCCTTCTGATTGAAAGAATAGATCATTGTGCTGGCTTAATTCGATGGTGCGGCTGCCGGGATTTGAACCCGAGTTTGAAGCTTGGGAAGCTTCAGTCCTAACCGCTAGACTACAGCCGCTCGCCGGCCAAATAGCGGAGATTCCCATTTAAACCTATCCAGCTCTGGTCATCGTCCGGCCAGAGCGCCTTGAAAAAACAATCACTTGACAGTCTCTAGCTGGCTAATGATGTTCCAGATCAGCGTTCTTCCGTGGAGGGGGATGTTCGGGTCGTTCGCCAGTTCGTCCAAAATCATTATCGCGCTTGCGCTTCTGACGTCCAGAGCCTCGTTCTTCCTCAGAAGCCTCTCCTTGGCGTCAGTCGCCCCTCTTCGTATGTTCCTGGGCACAGAGGTGTCCTCAGCTAGCTGGTCCATGACCTCCATGATCTGCCTCAACCTTGATTCCATGTCCGCCACAACAATCACCCGTTTTGACCGTGATCGAGCCTATCGTTCCAGGCCTCCTACTTCTTGGGCTCTTCCTCTTCTTGCGCGATCTTGCCCCTCTCCTTGAAGGTCGTCACGACCATGAAGGTCTTCGTCTCCTTCACGCCGTCTATGCCAGCGACATCGTCCACTATGAACTTCTTGAGGGCCGCGTAGCTCGGGAACCTCGCCTTGGCGATGATATCTGTGTCACCGGTTACCAGAAAGACGTCCTCGATGTGATCGAAGGTCGCGATCTTCCGTGCCACCGAATCAGAGCCCTTCGTGTCGATCTTGAATGTGACAAGGGCCGCGACCTGCTCATCGCCGTAGTACGTCGATATTACTTCCTCGTACTCCTTCTTGTCTTTCTCTTCCATGTAAAACGCCCCCTGTGCGTGGCGTCCAACTCCGCGGTTACCACTAGTGTGGTGTCAAAAGCTAGGGGTTGAACATGGGTGTCGTGGGCACCGATGCTGTCGGGTTTCCTGTTCTAGGACGGATGTGATCAGAGTCTAGCCCCTTCGAACTCCTCTTGCAGATCTATGATGACCTGCTCGAGAATCTCTTCGAGGGAACCGCTGCGGTACTCCCGCATGCCCCCTAGATCACTCTGTACTCTGGCCAGATATGTCGAGTTGCTCTTCAGAAACTCTACGTTGCACAAGGGCTCTTCCATCTGTGTTCACCTTTCTAGGCCTCAGGCACCACGCCAGGCCTTGGGTTGCACGGCCGCGCTATGCGCGGTCTAATATATAGAAGTTTCTTAAGTCGTTTCAACGGTTGCGGGATGAGCCAGATGCCTCTGGAAACGACTCCTAACGACATCTGTCTCGATGGTCGGGAAGAGATGGTCGTCATAGCCGATTGCTCATTCGTGCCATGCTACGGATAGCCAAGGATTAAATATCTCACATCCATTGCTTTTCTCAATGAACTCGGCTCAGCTCATGATAGTCATAATTAGCTGATTCTTGTATCCATTGCCGAGTTTGTGATAGAATCCTGCTGGAGGAATCTGTTGCATGAAGAAGTACTACACGGAACCTGAAGGGACGACCTTCCCGCAGCTGGAGGAGGAGACCCTCCGCGAGTGGAAGGACCAGGATATCCTCCGCAAGATCAAGGAGCGGATGCGCGACGGTGAGCCGCTAGTCTTCTGCGAAGGTCCTCCTACTGCCAACAGCCGCCCCCACATAGGGGACGCGCTCACGCGCGCGGTCAAGGACTCCTTCCTGAGATACTTCGTGATGAACGGGCGCAAGATCGTCCCATACATCGGCGGATGGGACTGCCATGGTCTGCCCGTCGAGATCGAGATCGAACGCTCACTTGGAATCCAGTCCAAGAAAGAGATCGAGTCTCTTGGCGTCGAGAAGTTCAACCAGCTCTGTCGCGAGAGCGTCGTGAAGTACAAAGCCGAGTGGGAACAGATGAGCCGTAGGATCGGCTACTCGATCGACTATGAGAACGCCTACCTTACCATGTCAAACGAGTACATCGAGAGCGTCTGGTGGTCCATGAAGGAATTGCACTCCAAGGGCTTGCTGACGAAGGAACGAGAAGTCGTTCCCTATTGCCCGAGGTGTGGGACTCCATTGAGCACCCATGAGTTCGCTCTCGGAGCGAAGCACGTGGAGTCCAGAGAAGTCATCGTCAAGATGCGGCTCGATGCGCTCGACGCCAGCGTCCTCGTCCTGGTCACCGAACCATGGAGACTCGTCGCCAACGCACTTCTGGCAGTCGACAAGGACAGATCGTACGTCGCATTCATGCATGGTCCAGAGAAACTGATAGTGGCCGAGGACAGACTTCCATTCTACTCCGAGGGTGCGGTGCCAATCGCGAAGATGATAGGCTCCGAGCTCATGGGGAAACGGTATGAGCCGCCTTTCCGGTATCATGAATCCAAAGCGAATGCCTTCACGATCGTTCACTCGGATGCGTCGTGGATGTCCGAAGAAAACACCGGAGTAGTCTCGATCGCCCCATCGACTGCAGCTCCGCATTTTGAGATTGGTGAGGCAGCTGGAGTTGAGTTCTGGGACCCGATAGGCATGGATGGCAGGTTCGAAGCTGAAATCGCCGAGCTAGCTGGGAAGCTGGCAACGGATTGCGACGCTGAGGTTATGCGGCTTCTGGAATCGCGCGGTCTTCTGTTCGACTGGGAGCTCGTCAAAGATTCGGCTTGGACCTTCTGCTGGAGGTGCGACACTGCCCTTCAGTTCAAGGCTTTGGACGCATGGTTCGTGCGGGTTCCTGCGGCAAAGAATAGGCTCGTGGACCTCAACAACCAGATACTCTGGGTTCCAGACACGATGAAGCTGGGAAGGTTCGGCAACTTCCTCTCCGATGCAAGAGATTGGGCCGTCAGCAGGTCCAGGTACTGGGGGACTCCATTGCCCATATGGAGGTGCGAGAATGGCCACGAGATTTGCATCGGGAGCATCAATGAGCTCAGGGAGATGTCCGAAGGGAAGCTGCCGGACGATCTCGACCTTCACAGACCGTGGGTGGACGCCGTGAGACTCCGATGTCCGACTTGCGGAAGGAGCATGGCGAGAGACGAGTCAGTCCTCGACTGTTGGTACGACTCGGGATGCGCTCCCTTCGCTCAGTACCACTACCCCTTCGAGAACATCGCGGAATTCGATTCGCATCGGTCGGTCGACTTCATTGCTGAGACCGTCGATCAGACCAGGGGCTGGTTCTACACCCAGCACGCACTCAGCGTCCTCCTCTTCGACAAACCCGCTTTCCTATCCGTGCTCGTTCTCGGGCAAGTCCTGGACAAAGATGGCAAGAGAATGACCATGAGCTCGAACAACCTCATCTTCCCGGACGATGTGTTCTCGACTGTAGGAGCAGATGCGTCAAGGCTATACCTTCTCGGCAATCCTGTGTGGCAGTCCGTTCAGTTCTCGACAGAGCTGGTAAGGGAAGAGATGGTCGCCATACTGACCACGCTTCTGAATGTGTACTCATTTTTCGCATCCAACGCGAACGCCTATGGTTTCAGGCAACAGAAGGAATACGCTCCGACCCATGACCTCGACAGATGGATCAGGTCTCGTCTCAGCTCCTCTGTCAAGGAGGCAAGGGCTGGCTTCGACGCACTTGAGGTTCACAGGGCCGTCCACGCGATCGAATCGTTCGTGGAGGATCTAAGCAGCTGGTACGTCCGCCGATCTCGACGCAGGTTCTGGGAGGAAAACGATCCGCAGGACCGCTTCTCTGCGCACTGCACGCTCAACGAGTGTCTGGTGACTCTGTCCAAGCTGATGGCCCCGATCACACCGTTCTTCGCAGACTGGATGTACAAGAACCTGCACGGCCCGAAGGAGAGCGTTCATCTCGAGGACTATCCACTTGTCAATGATGACTTGATCAACGGGACTCTCGAGAGACAAATGGCTCTCGTGATGACTGCAGTCGAGGCAGGTCGGCTTGCTAGACAGAAGGTGAACGCCAAGCTTCGTCAGCCTCTGCCAGAGGTCATCATAGCTGCGGACACTGACAGAGCATGGACTCTCCGCCGGTTCGAAAAAATGATCGCGGAAGAGCTCAACGTCAAGAAGGTCGAAGTCATCGAGAGCAGGGACAAGATGGTCCAGTTTGCCGTTGCTCCGAACCTGAGGACCCTCGGGCCGAAGCTGAAGGAGGGGGCATCCGAGGTATCCAAATTGCTCTCGAAGGTAGATGAGAACGAGCTCGTCAAGCACCTCCGGACAAAGGGCAAGATCAGGCTGGGCGGCTTCGACCTGACAGAAGAGGATGTCATCGTCTCCGAGAAGGAGAAGCACGGTTTCTCACACGCATCTGTGCGCGACATACACGTCTACATCGCTCTCGAGGTGACTCAGAACCTGAAACTCGAAGGCCTCTCGAGGGAGATCATCAGACGGATACAGCACATGCGAAAGGAGCTCAAGCTCGAGTTCGAAGACCCCGTGGACGTGGAGTACTTCGGGCATCATGACCTTGAAACGGCCATGTCCGTGCACAGAGACCACATAATGCGTGAGACACATGCGCGTGCGCTCGTGAAGAAGGAACCAATTCAGGGTGCCCAGAAGTGGGCCATCAACAAGATGCCGCTGGAGCTGTCAGTCAGGCGGATCGAACGTTGACTTGGCCTTCTGAAGATCCAGCTTCTTTTCCATGTAGAATGCGGGGCGTCCAGCACCGTAGAAGTCTTGTATGGATGCTTTGACCACGTATCCTCTTGACGCGTAGAGTGCTATCGCGAGCGAATTCGAAGCCTCGACCTCCAAGGAGTATTTCACGAGCCCATGCGATTGGAAGACTTTCTCGCACTCGTCAAGCAACGCTGCGCCTATTCCTGTCCCTCTTCGCTGTTTGAGCACCGCAATAGACGCTATCTTGCCACGGAGATCGAGTTCGGAGATCATGCACATCGCGGACCCTAAGATCTCGTTTCCCTCGAAGGCGACCAGGACGAAAGTGTCGTCTCTGATCACGAAGGCGCGCACCGTCTCCGTGTTGAACCTCTCGGATCCGAAGCAATCTTCTTCAATCTTCAACAACTCGGGAAGGTCTACCTCATCGGCCTGACGGATGTTCACGGCCTGCATAACAGTCTCCGTTGAATATCTCTGTTGCGCCTCATCCGAAGGGCTTATATTCGGCATGACTCTTCTCGCATCTGGATGCTGTCCGCGAAAGAGGTCCTCTCGAAGGACCGAGTTGGAAAGAAGGTCGAGGTCCGAGGATGGATTTATCGCACGAGGAGCAGCGGCGGGATTGTCTTCGCCGTGCTTAGGGACGCCACCGGAATCGTGCAGGTGACCATCAAGAAGGGGAACGTCCCAGAAGATCAGTTCGCGGCAGCGACCAAGGCCGGCATCGAATCGTCGGTCATTATCGCTGGCGAGGTCGCGGAGGACAAGCGCGCTCCTGGCGGCTACGAGATAAGGGCCAGCAAGTTTCTTGTCGTCGGCGACTCCGAGGCATTCCCGATAACTGAGTATCAGAGCACGGAGCTTCTTCTCGACCTGCGGCATCTCTGGATAAGGTCCCGTGAGCAGACTGCGATCTCAAGGATCAAGGCTTCTCTTCTTCGAGGCGCGCGTGAATGGTATCACGAGAACGACTATGTCGAAGTCACACCGCCAATCATAACAGGCGTCGCCCCGGAAGGGAGCACGACGCTTTTCCAGGTCAAGTACTACGACCGGATCGCATATCTCTCACAGAGCGCTCAGTTCTACCTCGAATCGCTCGTCTATTCCCTTGAGCGTGTATGGGCCCTGACGCCGTCCTTCAGAGCTGAGAAGTCCAGGACGCCGAGGCATCTCTCTGAATACTGGCACATGGAGATGGAGGCAGCGTGGGTGGACAATGAAGGTAACATGAAAGTCCAGGAAGAGCTCGTGACAGCGATGGTGAGGAACGCGCTCAAGGAGTGTCCTGACGAGTTCAAGCTTCTGAAGAGGGACATCAGATCGCTGAAGAAGATAGAACCTCCCTTCGAGCGCATGAGTTACGATGAGGCGATGGAATACCTGCAGAAGAAGGGCCACGAGATCTCATGGGGCAGCGACCTCGGGGCCGTTGAGGAGCGCACACTGACAATCGACCGCGAGATTCCCTTATTCGTCGTGAACTATCCAAAAGAGCTGAAGCCTTTCTACATGAAGGAGAACCCGGACGATCCTAGGACTTACAAGAATAGCGACCTCTTGGCCCCGGAGGGATTCGGCGAGATCATCGGTGGCAGCGAGAGGGAGACCGACAATGCGCTCATAATGGAGCGACTGAGGGAGAAGGGCGAGGACACTAAGAGCTACGAGTGGTATCTTGATCTGAGAAAATACGGCTCGGTACCGCACTCTGGCTTTGGTCTCGGAATGGAACGCATTGTCACATGGGTCTGCAAACTGGACCATATCAGGGACGCGACCCCATACCCACGCACCGTTGCGCGCGTCTATCCTTAGGCCTTGTCGCTCTAGATGTGCGGTTCCCAATCACACATCCTGTGGGAAGCGCTAGCCCGGCGCCATCCTCGAGCAGTACTCGATGTAGATCTCGACGGCTTTGGCGATTTGCTCCACGTCGAC
>Ga0315281_10008176_pt1 | contig 14632 bp, 11 predicted proteins | sample YL17G07_0_MG_FD_204540 | JGI IMG/M metagenome (GOLD analysis project Ga0315281, IMG submission 204540) | Sediment microbial communities from Yellowstone Lake, YNP, Wyoming, USA - YL17G07_0 | ecosystem: Environmental > Aquatic > Freshwater > Lake > Sediment | place: USA: Wyoming | collected...
GTGTGAGTGGCTGGCGATGACGAAGAAGGTCGAGGTCACGCCGCGCGCGTCCTCGCCCCCGAGCAACTGCGGGAAGGTCCAATGCGGGTCGCTGCGCCGCGGGAGGTGCACCGTGAGCCACCGCCACAGGTCGCCCGTCTCGCGGCCCAAGGCCGGCCAGTCGGCGTGACACAGCGCGCGTGCGCCGCGGTAGCCGGTCGCGGCGAAGCCGCGCGGCGTCCAGCGCCAGAGGTTGTCGAGGTCGTGCGTGAGGGCGATGGCGAAGCTCGGGACCTCTCCCCACATCCACCCGGATGCCGCAAGGGGCGCCGCGCCGGCGGCGTCCAGCCGCGGCGCCAGGACGGAGCGCAGCAGCGCGACGTAGCCGTCCACGGCCGGGTCCTCCAGCCGGAGGGCAGGGTCGGAGGCGAAGACACTGGAGGCGTACGGAAGCCGGCCGAACCGGTCACGGTCCCCCGAGGTGTGCTCGTCCCAGCAGGCGAGAAGCGCGAAGGCCGAGGCGACGAGGTCGAAGGGCACGGCGAAGTCCCCGTCGGCCAGCCAGGCGCCGACGGCCGTGCCGGTCGGTGTCCGCACACCCGTGAAGCTGCCCGGAGGCAGTGCGAGGTCGCGGGCGAAGACCTCCATCGCGACGGCGCTGGTGGGGATCGTCGGCACCCCCGGGACCGGCACCGGCGCGTAGGCGAGCGCGCAATCGCCTGCGGCCGCGCGCTCGCGCACCAGCCGTGCCCGCCGCCCGAGCGGCGCGAACAGCGTGTCGAGTGCCCACGCGGCGCGCGGAACGAACTCGTCGGGCGCGTCGCAGAAGATGTCCAGCGTGTCCAGGCCGCTCATCGTCGTCGCTCCCGTGCGCCGCTCGTGGTCAGATCTCCACCCTCGTGCTGGGGCGCCGGGTCACGATCTGGGCGGCGACACGCCCGACGTTGCGTACCCCGGGCAGCGGGTCTCGGAGCGAGAGCACGCCGTCCACCCTGGTCCCGCGCAGCGAGTCGAGCCAGCCGCGCACGGACTGTTCGCGATGAAGGACCTCGCGGGCGCTCAACGGCCCATCCTTGGTCGCCACGACCCACTTCAGCCCATCGATCTGGCGGGGCGCCAGGAAGGGCCGTCCTATCGCGTCCCGGTATGCGGCCAGCGAAAGGTTCACCCCGCACGCCGTGGCCAGCGCGTGCCACATCCAGTGGCGCGCGTTGACCTCCATGAGGCAGTAGCGGCCGTCCCGTGGATCCCGCTTGAACTCGACCTGACTGACGCCGTGGTATGCGAGCTCGCGCAGAAGCCGCAGGCCGGCCTCGGCGAGGTCGGCATCCCATTCGCTCACCCCGAGGCGGCAGCTGCCGGCACCGGCCGGGTGCTGGCGGAGCTTGTGGCCGGTGAACACGGCGAGCGGTCGCGACTCCGCGTCCAGGTACGAACCGACGGTGAACAGCTCATCGTCGCCGCCCGGTATGCGCTCCTGCAGCATCAGCATGCCGAGGTCCTGCACGTCGGGCCACACCTCCTCGAGGCGGGCCGGGGTCTCGATGTCGATGACGTGTCGGTGGAAGCGCATCTTGAAGGCGAGCGAGTCGATCGGCTTGAGGACGGCCGGATACGTCACTTGCGCCGCAGCGAGCTCCAAGTCGGCGGCACGCTCGATGAACGCCGTGCGCGGCGTGTCGACGCCGGTGCGCCAGGCCGCCTCGAGCTGCGCGCGCTTGTCGTACAGGCGCTGCATGACGTCCCAGCGCGAGAACGGGAGACGGTACCAGGGCTCCAGCCGCTCGGCGTGACGCGAGAGCGGCCAGATGAACTCGTCGTGCGTCGGAAAGACGACCGCGGGCTGTGGCAGCTGGCGGCCGAGGTCTTCGAGGAAGCCGAGGAACGCCTCTTCGTCGGCACGAGGGTCGGGACAGACCATGCCCGCGGCGTAGCGTGACGAGAAGCCGATCGCGTCGGCCGCCGTGTCCAGGCCGATCAGTGGCACGCCGTGCTGGCCCAGGTCGCGGAGCACGCCGAGACCGCAGGCGTAGCTGACCTGCAGGACGACCGCGGGAGGGCGCTCGGCTGCACGGGCGAGAAAGCGTGACAGCCTCACGGGCGTCCCTTCTCCGCGATGAAGTCGGGGCGGCCGATGTAGCGCCCAAGGAGGCGGTCACGATCCATCCATCGATCCTTTCGTCACCTCACGGCGCGCCAGACACAAGGTCAACGACATCTCTTTCTACCGCGCCCCTGCGACTGCCTGCGCGTAGACGTCGAGCATGTGCAGTGCGTTGCGCTCCCAGGTGAGCTCTTCGGCCACCCGGCGTCCAGCGTTTCCCACCGATCGCGCATGATCGGAGTCCGCGAGGAGCGTGGCGATGGCCCGGGATAGGTCATCGACGTCTCCGTAGCGGACGAGGTAGCCGCTCACGCCGTTGACGATGAAGTCGGCCGGGCCCTGCTCGAGGCAACCGATCACGGGCGTCCCCTGCGCCATCGCCTCCAGGTGCACGAGCCCGAACCCTTCGGGCGCGCTGGGCACGGCGAACACATCGGCGCGCGCCATCATCCTGAGGAGGTCGCGGTGTTCCAGGCGGCCGACGAATCGGGCGCTCTCCGTGACGTCGAGCCTCTCGGCGAGCGCCACGAGACGCCGACGCAGGGCGCCCTCCCCGGCGATCACGCAGCGCAGGTCCTCGTGGTCGCGACGGAGACGGGCCAGAGCCTCGAGCACGTGCTCGAACCCCTTGCCCTCGACGAGACGGCCTGCCGCCATGACCACCTTGCAACCGGGCAGGTAGTCGCTCGGCGCCGCGCGCTCGAGATCGGCCGGCAAGCCGTTCTGCACGACATACACGGCGTCGAGCGGCACCGCGGCGGTGAGGCGGCGCGCCAGCACGCCGGAGACAACGACCACGCCGGCGGCGCCACGCAGCACCTCGGTGATGCGGCGCGCCGCGGCGCCGCCGCGCTCGAGCCCGCTGTTCACGTCGGCGCCGTGGACGGTGACGACGTACGGGATCCCCAAGTCGCGGCTGAGATGCGCGGCGACAGCGCCGTCGGGCAGCGCCTGATGGGCGTGGATCACGTCGAAGCGCCCCTGCCTGAGCACCGGCAGATCCCGCAGCCGGCGGTAGGCCATGTCGCCGAGGCGGTCGAAGAGGATGCGCCGGGGCGGCTGCGGAAAGCGCGGGTAGTCGACCGCGATCCCGTCGCGGACCGCACTCGCCGGCTTGCCGCCACGGCGCCGCATCCTGCGGCTGAACCAGAGGATGCGCGGGATCCACGGCGTCGGGGAGATGACGTGCAGCTCGACGCCGAGGGCACGGAGGGCGACGCTCTGGTCGTGCACGAAGAGGTGCCGGTCGACACCCGGGTACGGGTAGAGGTGTGAGACGACCAGGACCTTCACCGGAGATCCACCGGCACCACACCGCCGTCGGCGTTCACGGGCTCCGGGTCGGCCGCCGGCGTGGGGTCCGCCCCGTTCGGCGGCATGGCCAGGATCGCCAGGGCGAGGCCGAACAGCGCCCACATGGGCGCGAAGGCGAGTGACCGGCTGGGCCCCAGAGCGCCGATCGCGAAGCCTACCAGCGCCGCGAAGGTACACGTGGCGAGGTAGCGCAAGAACGGGTCGCCGGGGGCTCGCGCGCGGCGCAACAGGCCGCCGAGAAGGACGACGATGAAGGTGAGGGTCAAGGCGAGGCCCACCAGTCCGCCTTCCGCGTACACCTCGAGCCACCAGTTGTGCAGGTTGCCGATCTCGACGGCCGACGTGCCGGAGGTGATGATACCGGGGGTCTGACCGGGCCCTACGCCGAGGAGCAGGGAGCCGCCGGCGATGGTCAGCCCCCTTTCGTACAGGGTGGTGCGGATGTCGCCCGAGCCCTTGCTGGCGGAGACGTCGCGCACGAGGCCCGAGAGCCGGAACTGCCGCAGCATGGGGGACTCGGACTCGTTGAACAGCAGGAACCCGGCGCCGACGAGAAGGCCGATCCCAAGGAGAGCCCCGAGGGCCCAAGCGCGGCGCGTCTGCAGCCACGCTCCGGGGCGCACCAGCAGGATCAGCGCGACGAAGGTGGCGATGCCGGCCGCGAGGAGGCTGGACCTGGAGCCCGTGCGCACGAAGGCGAGGGCGCCCGGCACCGTGAGGACGACGGCCAGGGCCAGCCAGCGGAGGCGACGGGTGAAGAAGGGCACGCAGAGCAGGAACGGCCAGCAGATCGCCAGGTACGTCGCGAGGTCGTTCTGGTTGTGGAAGACGCTGGTGACGGCGTAGCTCTGCGAACCGTCGTCGAGCAGCAGGCGAGACGTGGGCAGACGGTAGCCGATGGTGTACTCGAGCACCGTGAACCCGACGATCGCCAGGTAGGCGACGATCATCGTCACGCCGAAGAGACGGAGGCGGCGGCGGCTCACGCCGGCCGCCGCCGCCGCCGCGACGACCGCCAGCATGGTCCCCAGAAGGGCGAGATAACGCAGGCCGGCTGCCTTGTCCGGCGCCCAGAGAAGGGCGATGCAAAGCCAGCCGGCCCACAGCGCCAGCGGCAGGGCCGGGCGCCACCGGGAGCGCCCGGCGGTCCTCAGGTCCGCCAGCAGCGCCACGGGCACGCCGACGACGACCACGCCCACGAGCAGCGCGCGGAAGGCGAAGAGCTGGGGAAAGGCCGGCAAGCCGGCGGCGGGTCCGAGGATCGCCGCCAGCGGCAGCAGCAACGCCAGACCCGCGAGCACCGGAGCCAGACGAAGGGTCGCGAGCTCGTCATGGAAGAGCGCGACGCCGGCCGCCGCGACGAGCAGCAGCAGGGCGGCGGCGGCCGGCACCGGCCTGGAGGCGAATCCCCAGGCGAACGCGATCGTCAGCAGCGCGCCGACACCGAGGACGGCGAGATCGGCGCCCCAACGCCGGCCCGGCGCCACCGTGGCCTCGGGCGTCGTCTTCACGGCTCGACCATGCCGGCGCCGCGCGGTGCGTGCAAGAGGTTCATGGTGCCAGCGTATCCTTCTCGGCCACGTCGAGGCGCGCCTCGATCTCGAGGTCCGCCGCCTCCTCCAGCGCCGACTCGGGCTCCGCCAGGCTGGGCGCGGGCGTGCGGACCACCCCGACACGGCCCCAGGCTTGCCGCAGCCTGCGGCGCTCGCCGGACGTGAAGAACCCGCTCAGGACGAGGGTGAGCGGGAAGAGCGCCACCGCGGGAAGCGTCGCGACCGTGCACCATACGAGCTCGTCGAGCGGCATCGCCGTCCGCAGCCCGGTGACCCACATGACCGCGCCGACGCCGGCGAGTGAGAGCACGGTGGCGCCCAGCATCTTGACGAGGCGCCCCCACTCGAACGGTATGTGGTAGTAGCGTTCCGAGTAGAAGTAGATGGTCACGGCGAGGATCGCGTAGCCGGCCACCGTGGTCCAGGCGGCGGCCCACATACCGTACGTGGGCACGAAGACGAAGTTGAGAGCGACGTTGACCGCGGAGGCGATCAACACGAAGACCGGGATCATGGCGTTCTTCATGGCCACGTTGGCGCCGACCCAGAAGACGGTGTAGATCGCGTACAGGGCGATGGACAGCGTGAGCACGAAGGTCACCGCGGCGACGCCCCAGTAACGCTCGTTGAGGAGCACGTGCGAGATGAGCGGCAAGAAGGCTCCCAGCAACACCAGCAGGAGCCCGTTAAGGGAGAGGAAGTAGGTCGAGCTGCGGGCCACGATACGGCGGTGTTCCGGCGGGTCGTCGAGCTTGGCGTAGTGCCACTGCGGCCACGCCATGCGAAACGCGGTGAGCACGAGGTAGAGCGGCTGCGCCAGCGCGTTGGCCACGGTGTACAGGCCCACCTCCTCCTTGCCCTGGTAGCGCATCAGGAAGAAGCGGTCGGAGAACTTGAGCCAGTAGAACGAGATGCCGGTGAACATCGCCGGGACGGCGAAGGCCAGCATGGGGCGCAGGACCTCGCGGTCGGGGAGCTTGTTCAGCTTGCGGACGTAGGTCGGCAGCAGGGACGCCTGCAGGCCGACGGCCGTGAACAGGTTGGCCAGGAGCACGCCCATCGCGCCCCATTTGAAGACCGCGACGAACACGACGGAGAGCGGTATCTGGACGAGGATCCTGGCCATCGTGTAGGCGGTGAAGACCCACGGCTTGTGTTCCAGCCGGAAGAGCACGAACGGCAGGTCGTTCAGGTTCGTGAAGAACAGGGTGAGGAGCGCGACGGCGAAGTAGCGCCAGTCACCGGCCGAGTAGTCTCCGCTGAGCACCAGGGGCGCCCACCAGGGCAGGAGCAGGCCGCAGGCGCCGAGAAGCAGGGCCGGGTACACGGTCGAGACCCAGAAGACGTTGGTGATCACCTTGCGCCGCCCAGCCAGGGTGGTGTCGGCGAAGTAGAAGCGCGAGAAGGTGACGTCGAAGCCGAGAGTGACGAACACGTCGAGGAGGGTCGTCACCGCGACGACCATGCCGAGGATGCCGTAGTCACCGCGCGTGAGGAAGGCCGTGTAGAGCGGCAGCAGCAGCGCGACGAGCAGCTTCTGCAGAGCGCGGCCGGTGCCGTAGATCACCGAGTCCGACAGGAGGACTCTGTAGCCTCCGACCTCACCGCGGCCGGGGCTGCCTGCGCCCGTCGTGCGTCGCAGGATGGGGATCGTGGGCCTCCGATAGCTGGTGGGTGCGGCCGGCGCCGCCGCGCGCCGGCTTGCCGTCATCGCTGAGGGATTCTACCATCGATGACTCGGCCGGCCGGCGCGCCCCCGCGGCGCTCCGGACCCGTGCGACGAGGGGTGAAGGCAGCCATGGACGCGATCCACCAGCGGGGCGAACGCCGGGTCCGTCGCCGGCCGGGCGCGTGAGCCGCGAAGCGCCGCCCGCCGCGTCCGACGCGGGCACAGCAGTCGTCGTCGGCATGTCGGGTCCCACGGGGCTCGCCGTGGTGCGGGCGCTGGCCCCGCACGGGGTGACCTGTCACGCGGTCCATCCCGACGGGAGCACGCTGGCGATGGCCACGCGGCTGGCGCAGAGGGCGGTCTGCCCCGACTGGCGACGCGACCCGGAAGCGTTCGTCAGCTTCCTCCTGGACCTCGCGAGCCGCCTGCGCGCAGGGACGGAGGCAGGCGGGGGCGCGGCCGGCGAGGCAGCGCCGCCGCTCGCCTCCGTCTTCGTCTGCGACGACGCCGCTCTCGACGCGGTCTGGCCGCACGCCGACCAGCTTCGCGCCGCCGGCCTGCGCGCGACGTTCACGTCGCGCCGCTCGCTGACCGAGTCGCTCGACAAACGCACCCAGATGGCGGCGGCCGCCAAGGCCGGCGTCGCTGTTCCCTGGACCCGTTGGGGCACGGCCGAGGAACTGCAGGGCGTCGCCGACGAGTGTCCGTACCCCGCGATCCTCAAGCCGGCGTTCTCTCATCTCGGCGTGAAGGCGCTGGGCGCGAAGGCGCTGCGCTGTGCCACCGCGGACGAGGTCCGCGCCGCTCTCGAGCGTGTCGCCGGCGTCGAGGTGCTGCTTCAGGAGTACGTGCCCGGGGGCGACGACGAGCTCTACACGGCGGGGCTGTTCGTCTGCGACGAGGGGCACGTGGCGTTCACCGGTCGCAAGCTGAAGCAGCACCCGCCCGGCCTGGGGATCGCCCGCCTCGCCGAGCAGGTGGACGCGCCGGCCCTCATCCCCGGCAGCGTCGCGCTGCTCAAGGAACTGGGCTACGAGGGCATCTCCCAGGTCGAGTACAAGCGCGACCAGCGCGACGGCAGCTACCGCCTGATGGAGGCGAACTTCCGGCCCTGGATCTGGATCGGCCTCGCGACGGCCTGCGGTACCAACCTGCCGCTGGCGGCGCACCGCTGGGCTCGCGGCGACGAGTCCTGGAGGGCCGGCGCCTCACCGGCCGGCGAGGGGCGCACGCGCGCTCCCCGCCCGGCGAGCCGGCCGAGGCGCTGGGTGTGGGCCATCCCGGAGGGCGCGTACACGCTCCGTGACCTGCGCCGCGGCACACTGCCCCGGTTCGAGCAGTGGCGTGGGATGCGGGCCGAGGCCTTCTACTCGCGTTCCGACCCGGCGCCCTTCCGGCGCGCGTTGACGGACGGCATCGCCAACCGGCTCGGGGGGCGCGAGGCGGGACGGCGACTGCGCGGAGCATGCCGGGCCCTGCGCCAGGCGCTCACCGTACCCGCCGTCGGCCTGGCGGCGGCGGCTCTCTGGTCGGATTGGCGGCGCGCCGGCCGGCGCAGCGTCGCCGGCGCAAGGCCCGCCGTCGGTCTGCCCGGCCCCGGTCCGGCGCTCGTGCTGACGCCGCATCCCGACGACGAGACCATCATGTGCGGCGCCACGATCGCCGCGCTGGCTCGCCGGGATGACCACGTGCGGGTGGTCGGCGTGACCACCGGCGCCGCCACGGCCGTCGGTCTGCCCGGCGGCTCACCGAGCGACGCGGCCACGGCGGAGAGGGCCGACATGGGCCAGACCCGCGCCGCCGAGCTGCGCGCGGCGTGCCTGGCGCTCGGGGTCGACGACGTCGCGGTCTGGGACTTCGCCGACGGCGCCGTGCCCGTCGAGCGGGCACGCCTGGCCGCCCGCATCGGCGACGAACTGGACGCGGTCGGGCCGGCGCTCGTGGTCGTTCCGTTCCCGTTCGACGCGCACGCCGACCACGTGGCTGTGGCAGTCGCGCTGGCTGACGCCCTGGCGGCGAGGCGCCGGCCGGACGAGCACGACCCTCCGGCTGCCGCACAACTGCCGCGGGTCGCCGCGGCGGCGGTGCGGACGCCGCTCAGCCCGGACTGGGCCACGCGACTCGTGCCCGCCGGTCCGACCTGGGCGGCCCGCCAGGCGGCGGTGGCCGCCCACGTGTCGCGTGGTCCATCGGTCTTCGCGACCTCGACGCTCCTCTGCCGTCTGCACCCGGCGCGCCCGCTGCGCCGGGTCGAGGCGTTCGCGGAGCTGTCGCCGGCGGCCTACGTGGGTCTTGCGCGAGCCATGGAGGCGGAGGGTCTCACCGAGCCGTCCGTGCGCGGTGGTGGTCATGTCTTGAGCGTGGCGGCGAAGCTGCGCCGAACCCGTGGGCAGCGTGATCGCATCGGCGCCCTGCTGCGAGCCGCCGTCGCGGGCCGCGCCGGCGACGATCCCTCGGCGCGGACGGGCTAGCGGAGTCGGCGCGCCGGGTTGCCCGCCCAGACCTGGCCGGCGGGCACGTCCTTGCGCACGGCGGCGCTCATGCCGATCACGGCGCCGCCGCCGACGAAGACCCCGTTCGCGACCACGGCGCTCTGCCAGACCACGGCGCCGCGGCCGATGTGGGCCCCGCCGCCGATCTGGGCGTGGCCGGCGACCAGCACATCCTCGCCGATCTCGACGTTGTGACCGATGTTGACGTGGGGCCCGATGCGGGCGCCGCGGCGGATCACCGTGTCGCCCAGGGCGCCGCGCTGGATGGTCGCGTGGGCGGCGATGTGGACGTCGTCCTCCACGACCACGCCGCCGAGCTGCGGGAAGCGCACCCAGCGCCCATCGGGCGCGCACTCGTAGCCCATGCCGAAGCAGCCGATCGTGCAGTGCGGCCCGAGCAGCACGTCACGAGCGATGCGGGCGTTCATCACCCAGGCGCCGAGACGGGCGATCTCGGCCGCCAAGGCTGGGTCGGCGAGTTCCGGCGGGCGGTCGACGGCGAGGTGGCCGAAGAACCGGTCGACCACCTGGGCCATGGCCAGCCGCGGGTTGTCGCACGCGGCGAGGACACGGCCGGCGCGTGGCGGATAGGCGTCGGGCAGGTCGACGTCGGTCGCCGGGGCGAGTAGGAGCGCTCCGCGAAAGGCGATCCACGCTGATGGGCTGCGGCTCCAGGCGACATCCTGTGGGCCGGCGGCGGTGTCGAGAGCGACGCCGGCGACGACGGTCTCGGCCTGGACGGCCGGCGTCGCCGCGACCAGCCGGTTCAGCCGACCGGCCTCGTCCAGGAAACCGCAGATGTCGGCAGCGGTGAGCGTCGTCACGTCGGTCGGTCGTCCGGCTGGCTTCAGGTCCGCGCGAAGGGCAGGTACTTCGCCAGCATGTCCGGGTCGAACTGGTGCGGCTCGTAGTCGGCGGGGATCTCGACGTAGTACGGGCTGTCCGGCTCAAGCACCCGCTGGAGCGTGGCGTACGGGTGCGGGTCGTTGAAGTAGACGGCGTTCGGCGTGTCGAGGTCGAGGACGACGTGCGAGCCGTAGCCGACGATCGACCCGGGCGCCACGGTGATGCCGGCGCTCGTGTTGGTGCGACTGCCGATGACGCAGCCGTAGCCGTACCGCGTGATGAGCTGACGCTTGGGGGCGCGGGGACGGGCGTGATGGATGTTCTTCGTGTGCGACGACATGATGCCGGCGGCCACGAACGCCCAATCGTCGACGATCACCGACTTCGAGATGCACGAACCCGTGCGCACGCGCACGTGATCGCCGAGGATACAGATGCCCGTCGTGATGCAGTCGTCGGCGAACTCGACGTCGTTCAAGAAGCGCGTGCCCGAGGCGAGATGGACCCGGTGTCCCAGCTTGACGTCGTCACCGACGACCACGTCGGGATCGATGATGCACTGCAGGCCGTGGTCGAAGCCCGCTCCATGCACGAAGTCCTTGGCGATCCACGATCCGCTCGGGGCATGGTAGTCGTAGGCGTCCCAGTCCACCGTGCGTCCCTTCTCGATGCTGCTGCCGTGAGGTCGCGGGCGCGCCCGCCCGCGGGATGTGGGCAAGTCTACCACCGTGCCCGTGGGGAGGCCGGGGCGGCCGCGGCCGCGGCGACGCCCGCTCAGCGGCGGGGCGCGAGGTCCTTGGGGAGGAGCTCGGCGTGCGCCTCGGCGGCGGCGAGCTCCTCCGCCGCCGGCGGCGACGAGCCGCGCTGCCGGGCGCGCGTCATCACTTCACCGACCTTGAGCCCGGCGGTGTGCAGCTCGATGACGGCCTGGGGCAGCAGATCGGCGGGACCGGCCGCCGGCCGGCAGGCAAGGCCGGCGACGGCGAGGCCACGCCGGTCGACCTCCCCCTCGAGAAAGAGGACGACGAGGTGCGGAGCCGCTACGGCAAGCTGTCGCGCGTCGACCTCGGCGCCCGGGCCGATCACGCGCCGGCCGGGTTGTGCGGGGCAGACGACGAGCGCCTCCGCCTCGGCGAGCCGGCCGCGCGCCGCCTCGTCGCTGAGGTCGGCGCCGATCTTCTCGCCGCCGTACAGGGCGACGCGGCCGGCGTTGTCCGGCGTGGCTACGAGAACGCGCGCCCCCAGCTGCGCCAGGGCGCGTACAACGTGACCGTACGCCGAGCCGTCGCCGGCCACGGCGAGGTTCGCGCCGGCGATCTCGACGCCGAGCTCGAGGAGTCCGTGGACGGCGGTGAGCGCGGTCCACCGGTAGAGGCCCACGGCGTCCTCGTCCAGGCCGGCGACCGGGATGCCGGCGCGCCGGCAGGAAGCGACATCGACGTCCATGGCGCGCCACGCGGCTGTGCCGCGCATGAGCGTCACGACCGCGCCCGTCGTCAGATTCCGCACGATCGACTCGTCCACCGGGCGGACGCCCGGCAGGTCGGTCACGATGTCGACCGTATGCAAGGGAGCCTGCAGCCGGGTGGGGAAGAAGCGGATGCGGGCCTGCACGCCGGCGACGCCGGCGAGCCACCCGGTCTGCGCCTGGGCGTCGCGGCGCGAGGCCTCGGCGCTGTCGCGCCCGACGGCGTATACCTCGTCGGCTCCCGCGAGCGCGGCGATGATCGGCGTGAGACGCCGGTAGCCCACAGCCGCCTCGGTGAGGACGCGAAGCCCGCTCAGGTCGAGCCGGCGACCGGCGATGGCTCGCTCCACGAGGCGCAGGGTGCGCCGCCAGGGGAAACGCTCGTCACTGGCGAAGCGAACCTCGACCCCCTGCGGGTCGTCTCTCACGTCGCGCACCGTGTCTCCTCGTCGCGGTACCTCAGACTGGCGCCTCGACTATACTGGGGACCCCTCAGGAGCGAAAGGAAGAGGTTGAGGATCGGACGCACGCAGAGAAGGCGGACGACCCCGAGGCGCGCGCTCGCCGTGCCGACGGGCGTCCTTGCCGTGGCGTTGCTGGCCGCCGCGCTGGCGGCCTTCGTGGGCGCGACGCCGGCGTCCGCGGCGTCCAGCTTGGACGCCGCCATGATCGACGCCTTCCTCGCCGAGCAAGGCTCTCCCATGACGGGAAGCGGCGCCACCTTCATCGCCGAGGGCGGCGAGCACGGCGTGGACCCGGCGTTCCTCGTCGCCGTGGCCGGCGCCGAGTCGAGTTTCGGCCTCTTCCTGTACTCGTCGGAGGGCGACGATGCGACCTTCAACGCGTTCAACTGGTTCTACGCGTCGACTTGGCCGGAGGCCGACTTCGGCTCCTGGGACGAGGCGATCGCCGCGCTCGCCGCCGGCATCGCCGGCGATCTCTACTACGGCAGCGGGCTGTTTTCGGTCTACGACATCGGTCCGCGCTACTGCCCCGACGGGACCGACAACTGGTTGACGAACGTCGCCCTCTTCATGGAGCGGCTCGGCGGCGACCCGCTGGACACGCGCTGGACGGGCGGCGCGCCTCCGCTCGTCGGCGCTGCCCTGCTCGGACTCGACGGTCGCGTCGAGCTCTCGAAGCCGCCGCGCGTCGTGGGCGACGAGGTCGAGGCGCGCTTCACCATCGTCAACGCGGGCGCCGCGGCCGTCGACGTGAAGGACGTCAGACTCGCAGTCAGGGATGCGTCCGGGAAGGCGTACGACTTGGCCGCGCCGGGATCGCTGACCCTGGCGCCCGGTGAGGCTCGCGAGTTCATCGGGTCCTGGACGCTGGTGTCGCAGGGGCGATGGTACGGATGGATCGAGGTGCGTTACGGTGATCAGCGCCTGTTGATCGCGACGCCGCGGGCCTTCGCCTTCACGGCGCGTCTGTCGCGCGACCCCGCGCTGCTCCGCCGGACGCTCATCGAGCTCTGGCTCAACCGGTAGCCCCGGCGCCGGTCGGTCAGCCGGGCTCGTCCGTTCCCAGCACGTCCGCCAGCAGCCGCACGATGCGCGGCGCCAGCCGTCGCTCCGGGTCCAGGCTCGGGTTGTAGATCGCGACGTCGAGGCCGAGCAGCGCGTCGCTTTGCGCGAGAGGCCGCAGCAGCGCCGTCAGCTCGCCCCAGCCCAGCCCGCCGGGGATCAGGTCGTCGACCGCCGGCATCGCCGCCGGGGAAAGCACGTCGAGGTCGACGTGCAGCCAGAACCTGCCCGGCCGCTCGGCGAGCGCATCCGCCGTGACGCGGCCTACTTCCCGCGGCCCCTGGCGGCGTACTCCCCCGTCGTCGACGAAGTGCGCGTCGGGCAGCTCGACGTGGGCGTCGGGCGCGCCCAGTTCGCGCATGATCGCGTGGTCGCGGTAGCCGAGGACCCAGGCGTCGGTGGCGTACACGAGCGGCGGCTCGCCGACGATCGCCGTCAGGGCGCGCGGGCCGCGCCCCGTGAGGATGGCAAGCTCCATGTCGGCCAGGGCGCCGACCGGCGCGCTGGCCCCGTCGTAGTAGTCGAGGTGCCCGTCCACGAAGGCGAGGCCGACGCGACGGTAGCGCTCGCGCAGGGCCGCGAAGATGCCGACGAGGATCCCGCAGCACCCGCCGACGACCACTGGGATGTCGGGCGAGTCGAGCAGTTGCGGGATGCCCTCGCGGATGATCTCGGTCGCCTCGCTCACCTGACCATAGGCGACGATGCCGGTCGTGCGATCGCGGGCCGTGTCGGTGATCGCGATGTCGAGATCGCCGAGGTCGGCGACGGCGACCCCGGCGCCGCGCAGCGTGGCGTCGAGGCCGGCGGCGCGCAGCGCCGCCGGCATGAGGTTCACGCCTTCGAGCAGCGACTCCGACTCCATGGGCGCGCCGAGCACGACCACGCCGGTCTGCGGCGGCTTCCTGCGGAACACAGGCCTCACGCGTCATCCCCCCAAGGCGTACCGCCTAGGCATACCCCAGAAGAAAGGTCTCGATGCGTTGGACAAGGTCGGCGACGGGCAGGTCCTCGACGCCGCCGTTGCGTGTCGAGTCCTGGTGGAAGGTCGCGATGCCGCGTCCCTCGAGGAAGCAGCGCACGAGGCGGATGCTGCCGCCGTGCGTGACGAGCAGAGCCTGACGCTCGTCGAGGGCGACGTCGCGCAGGCAGGCGAGGACGCGCCGCTGCTGCTCGGCGAGGCTCTCGCCGCCGGGGAAGCGGAACGTGTCGGGATGCTCGCGGTAGCGGCGCCAGGTGTCGGGCTCACTGGCGACGATCTCGGCGAAGAGACGCCCCTCCCAGTCGCCGCGGTTCGTCTCCGCGAGGCGCGGGTCGACGATCAGGGGGACGACCCGGCCGGCCGGCCCGGCGTCCTGCGCCGCCCCGTCGGCGTCGCCCTGCAGTTCGGCATGCACGAGCTCCGCCGTCTCGCGCGCTCGGACAAGGTGGCTCGTGACGATGAGCTCGAGACCGCGCCCGCGAAGCGCGCGACCCTGGTCGCGCGCTTGGGCGCGGCCCACTTCGTTCAGCGGCACCTCGGCCCACCCCTGGCAGCGCGCGGGCTCGAGGTTCCAGTCGGTCTGGCCGTGACGGAGCAGCAGGATCATCGGCTCGGGAGAAGGCATCGGCGGCCGTCGGCGAGGGCGGGCGCGCTGCGGTATGGGGATGACGGCGACGCGCTCAGTGGAACCTGAGCAGC
>Ga0315281_10008177_pt1 | contig 14630 bp, 12 predicted proteins | sample YL17G07_0_MG_FD_204540 | JGI IMG/M metagenome (GOLD analysis project Ga0315281, IMG submission 204540) | Sediment microbial communities from Yellowstone Lake, YNP, Wyoming, USA - YL17G07_0 | ecosystem: Environmental > Aquatic > Freshwater > Lake > Sediment | place: USA: Wyoming | collected...
ACCAGCCCGTCCGGGAAGCGCGGGCTCATGGAGCGGAAGGCCGCGGCGGTAAACGCCTTGGCGATCGCGGTATCCGGCGTGATGAAGCCGGCCTCGTCCATCCGCTCCAGCGCGATCAGGTGACCTTCGGGGCCGACCACCGCCACCGACACCGGAACGCCCATTTCGTCGGCCTTTTCAACGACCGCCTTGATGAATTCGCGGCATTCGACCGCCCGCAATTTCGCCATCCGCGTTACCCCCCGTAAACCCCCGGTTAACCCCGGGTGCGCAGCATCTCTTCATCGGCAATTAACTGCAAAACAACCGGTTGGGGAATACGGTCACGGCCGTCCGGACAAATCCATGCCGAAAGCGCCGTTTTCACTCGCCAATAGCCGAGACTGGCGGCCGGTCTCCCTGGCCGGGACCGGCTGCTTTCTCGCGGCCTTCGCCATTATTCACTACCTGCTTCCGGCCGGCGGCTACTCGGCCGCTGCGCCGGATCCGGTCGTCTCGGCGCTCTACGCCGGCATCGCGGCGGCCGCGGGCGTAGGCCTGACCGGAATTTTTCTGACCCAGCACATGCAATTGCACAATGTGCGCATCCGGGCCGCACTCAACAACATCACCCATGGCCTGTGCATGTTCGATGGTGGCGAGCGCCTTGTCGTCTGTAACCGGCAGTACATGCAGATGTACAAATTGTCGCCCGCGATCGTGAAGCCCGGCTGCACGCTGCACGAGTTGCTTGAGCATCGCATCGCCAACGGCTCGTTTGCGCACGAACCAACCCAATACCGGAAAGAACTGCTGGCCGCGATCGGCCAAGGCAAGATCATGAACGCCGAAGTCAAATCCGCCGACGGCCACATCATTTCCGTTCGCAACCGGCCGATGCCGGACGGCGGCTGGGTGGCGACGCACGAAGACATCACCGAGCGTCGCAAAGCCGAGAGCGAACGCGCCGCCATGCAGGAGCAGCAACAGCGCCGCGGCATGGTCGAGACGGCCATTTCCACGTTCCGTCAGCGGGTTGAAAATCATTTGCACACGGTCGGCGACAGCGCGCTGGCCATGCGCGCGACCGCGACCACGCTGTTCGCGTCCTCCGGGCAAACCTCCGAGCGGGCCGAGAGCGCCGTGTTGGCGTCCAATGAAGCTTTCACCAACGTCGAAACCGCCGCGACCGCGGCGGAGGAACTCACCGGCTCGATCGCCGAGATCGGCCGCCAAATCGGCTTGACCAGCGAAATCGTACGCCAAGCGGCGGGCGAGGCGCGCGGCACCCACGCGCAAATCGCCACCTTGGCGCACGCCGCGCAAAAAATCGGCGCGGTGGTCAAGCTCATCCGCGATATCGCCGGCCAAACCAATCTGCTGGCGCTGAATGCAACCATCGAGGCGGCGCGTGCCGGCGAAACGGGCAAGGGCTTCGCCGTGGTCGCCGCCGAAGTGAAATCGCTCGCGGTACAGACCGCCAAAGCGACCGAGGAGATTTCCAAGCAGATCGCCGCGGTTCAAGACTCGGCGAACGCCGCGGTCGGCGCCATCGGACGCATCGCCAACCGCATGCAGGAGATCGACGGCTTCGCCGCCGCGGTTGACGATTCGGTACAGCAACAGAGCGAAGCGACCGGCGAGATTTCCAAAAACGTGGTGGGCGCCGCCGGCGGCACCAAACTGGTGGTCGCCGGCCTCAGCGACGTGGCCGGCGCCGCGACCGAGACCCGTCAGTCGGCCGAGGCCGTGCTCGCCACCGCGCAGGCGGTCGAGGCCGCGGCTTCCGATCTGCGGCGCGAAGTCGAGAGCTTCCTGGTCAAAGTAGCGGCCTAGCCGAACAATCTCGACAGCCAATAGAACGCCGCCGCAATCAGCGCCGAGGCCGGGATCGTGATGATCCAGGCCATCACGATATTATTGGCGACGCTCCAGCGCACCGCCGACATCTTGCGCGCGGCCCCGACTCCGATGATCGAGCCGGTAATGGTATGGGTGGTGGACACCGGGATACCCAGCCAGGTCGCGCCGAACAGCGTGATGGCGCCGCCGGTCTCCGCGCAGAATCCCTGCATCGGCGTCAGCCGCGTGATCTTCGACCCCATGGTCTTGACGATGCGCCAGCCGCCGAACAGCGTGCCGAGCGCCATCGCCGCCTGGCAGGCCAGCACCACCCAGAACGGCACGTAGAATTTGGCGCCGAGATGGCCCTGCGAATACAGCAGCACGGCGATAATGCCCATGGTCTTTTGCGCGTCATTGCCGCCGTGGCCGAGCGAATAGAGCGAGGCGGACACGAATTGCAACCGTTTAAACGTGCGATCGACCGCGTAGGGCGTCCAGCGCACCAACAGCCATGACACCGCCAGGACCAGCGCTATCGCCAGCAGAAAACCGATCAGCGGCGAGGCCACGATGGCGGCGGTGGTCGGGACCAGGCCTTTCCAGACAATCGCACTGATCCCGACCTTGGCGATCCCGGCGCCGATCAGCCCGCCGATCAGCGCGTGCGAACTGCTGGAGGGAATGCCCATCCCCCAGGTGATCAGGTTCCACAAGATCGCGCCCATCAGCGCGCCGAACACCACGTTCGGATCGACCACATCGGCGGCAATGATGCCGGTGCCGAGCGTCTGCGCTACATGCAGACCGAAGAATAGGAATGCGATGAAATTGAAAAACGTCGCCCAGGCGACGGCATATTGCGGACGCAGCACGCGGGTCGAGACGATGGTGGCGATCGAGTTCGCGGCGTCGTGCAGACCGTTGAGGAAGTCGAACGCGAGCGCCACAACGATCAGGCCGATCAAGACCGGCAGAGCGAGTGTACCGACGTCCATCGCTATTGCGCTCCGGCGAAGTTACACGTGCTCAATGACAATACCATGCATCACGTTCGCCACGTCGTCGAACCGATCCACTACTTTTTCCAGGTGATCGTAAACTTCGTTGCCGACGAAGAACGCCATCGAATTCGTTTTTGCCGTGGCCTGATAGAGCGCCCGCAGTCCGGAATCGTGCATCTCGTCGGCGCGGCCTTCCAGCGCGGAGATTTGCTCGGTCAGCGAACTGAGATGCACGGCCTGCGAACTGATCGATTTGAGCAGCGGAACGCCCTCCTGCACCAGCCGCGCGCATTTGACGATGGTGTCGGTCATCTCCTTCATCTGCGGGGTGAATTCCCTCACATCGAACAGGACGATCGTCTTGGCGGTCTTCTGCATCTGGTCGATGGCGTCGTCCATCGAGGTGATCAGGTCGCGGATGTTGCCGCGGTCGAACGGCGTGATGAAGGTGCGGCGCACCGCGATCAGAACCTCGCGGGTGACGTTGTCGGCGTCCTGCTCGCGGTCCATGATGATCTTGTAGTTGGGCTCCACCGCATCGCCGCCGTCGAGCATTTTGCGCAGCGCCTCGGCGCCGGCGAGCACCGCCAGCGAATGCTGCGCGAACAGATCGAAGAAGCGCTCCTCCTTCGGCATCAACGCATGAAACCAGCGAAGCATGACACTATCCCGCGGCCCGCGATGGGCTTGATTCGGGAACCTAGTGGATCGCAACGGCATTGCAAGATCGGCCGCCGATTGAGATGGGGAACAGCGGGTAAAACTCGGCCGCGGCCCTCAACAGCCGCGGTACATTGACACTGGCAAGGCTCGACTTTCGTCGGCAACCCGCCAAAATGTTAGCATAAACTCGCAAAACCAATTATCTGAGCCCTGCGCCGGGCGAACCCCGGCTCGGCACCGATGCAACTCTAGAATTACAGCCCCGGCGGGCAGCCTCGGTTAGTTTGCCGGCAACGGAATAAGGCGGAGAACGCGATGCGGCTGGGGTATTTCACCATGCCGGTGCATCCGATGCACCGGGACTGGAGCGAAACGCTGCGCGAGGACCGCGCGGCGATCATTCTGGCCGACCAGCTCGGCTTCCACGACGCCTTCGTCGGCGAGCACCTCACCGACCAATGCGAGAACATCACCAACAGCATGATGTTCCAGGCCACCCTCATCCACGACACCAAGACCATCAAGCTTGCCACCGGCACGACCAACCTGTCGCACATGCATCCGGTGCTGGTCGCGGCGCACGCGGCGATGTTCGATCATCTGGCGCAAGGCCGCTTCATCATGGGTATCAGCGCCGGCGCGCTGGCCTCGGATGCCGAGGCCATCGGCCTGCTCGATGAGGACCGCAACAAGATTTTTGCCGAGGCGATCGACGTCATTCTGGCGATCTGGGAACGCGCGCCGCCTTACGACATCGAATTTCCGGACAACCGCTTCAAGGTGGCGATCAACCGGGCCGCCGCCCACCATCTCGGCGTCGGCATCATGGCCAAGCCGTTCCAAAAGCCGCGGCCGGAAATTGTCGGTACCGTGGTCGCGCCGTTCTCGCCGGGGGTCGTGCTGATGGGCAAGCGCGACTTCCATCCGCTGTCGGCTAACTTTCTGCTGGCGCGGCATCTCAAGTCGCACTGGCAGAACTATTGCAAGGGCAAGGCCGAAGCCGGGGCCGCGGCCGATGTCGCCGACTGGCGCGTGGCGCGCACGGTTTTCGTGGCGGATGACGATAAGATCGCGGCGCGTTATGGCCGCGACGACGCCAACAGCCCCTATCGGTTCTATTACGAGCAGATGCGGGCCAAGATGAAACGCGGCAATCGACTCTACGTGTTCAAGAGTCACAAGGAACAGCCGGACGACGAGATTACCCACGACCACGTGATGGACCACTGCGTGATCCACGGCGGCGTCAACAAGGTGGTCGAGCAAATTCTGGCGCTGCGCGAACAGACCGGCGATTTCGGCGAGCTGGTCTATGCCGGCATGGATTGGGTCGATCCGGCGTTGGCCAAACGCTCGATGCAGCTGCTGGCCGAGCAGGTCATGCCGCGGGTGAATGAGGCGATCGGCAAAAGCGAGAGCGCGGCGGCGGAGTGAGTCTTTATCCGCTCGTCCCCGCGCAAGCGGGCAACCCAGGGAGAAATTCGAGTGTCTTGCGGCGGGAACCATGGATTCCCGCTTCCCACCTTCGCTGAAGCTTCGGCGAGCTGAGACCTAACCCGTCGAAGCCTTGGCGAAGACGGGTCGCGGGAATGAGCGGAATATAACTATCCGCGCGCGTCAACCGCCATGCAGCATGCGCCAGACGATACCGGCAACGGCGCCAATCAACAGTGCGCCTGACGCGAAGGCCTGGATGCCGAAGCCTCTGTGGCGCCGGTCCGCCGCTTGCGTATAGCCGCGGATATAGACGATGCGGCCGGCGATCCAGACCAGGCCAAGCGCCGCCGCCCCCCCATCGCTGACATAAAACGCAAACAGCCACAGCAGCGGCAGGAAGATCGGCAACCATTCCAGCGTGTTCATCTGCACGCGGAACACGCGTTCGAAATCGGGGTGCCCCGTCGTTGCCGGCGCGGACACGCCGAATTTCGACCGGGCTTTGGCGACCAGCAGGCCGGTGTAAAAATACAGAACGATCGCCAGCAATGTGATCAGCGCTGTGTAGTGCGGCATGTTCAAGTCACCTCGGAACTGTCGTGAAAAAATCCCACCCGCCATCCTAGACCGGCAGCAGATCGGTGCCGAGCGCGGCATCGAGGCTGCGCTCGGCGCCTTGCGGCGCGCGGCGTAACGCTTGCCCGAAATCAGCGCTGCGGCGGGGGCGGCAGCGGTGACGAGGTTATCGCCGCCGTATTGGGCGCGGTAAGATCAATCGGCCCGGCGCTGGCGGGCCCGTTCGGCGTCGGACCGCCCGCCGGCGCGGGTATGTTCGCCGCGGTCGCCGGCGGCTTGTCGCCCGGCAGCACCACCACCCGCGTGCCGACTTGCACGCGGCTATAAAGATCCTCGATGTCGCCGTTGAGCAGGCGGATGCAGCCCGACGACACGAATTTGCCGATGGTCGAGGGCTGATTGGTGCCGTGAATGCGGTAGAGCGTCTTGCCGAGATAAAGCGCGCGCGCACCGAGCGGATTGCCGTCACCGCCGGCCATGAACCGCGGCAGATAAGGCTGGCGTTCGATCATTTCGGCCGGCGGAAACCAGTCCGGCCATTCCTTCATTCTTGAAATGCGTTCTGTGCCGGCCCAGGTGAAGCCTTCGCGGCCGACGCCGATGCCGTAGCGCACCGCTTTGTTGCCGCCGAGGGTCAGATAAAGAAACGTGTTTTGGGTGTCGATGACGATGGTGCCGGCCGGCTCCTTGGTCGGAAAATCAACCAGCTGGCGCTTCAGTTCGGGCGCCAATTGCTTCGGCTCGCCGACCTCGGGCTGGTCTTCCGGCGGCAGCGAAGTCACCGTCGCGGCTCCCGACTGCGGCGCCGCGCCGATCGCCGCCGGCGGGCGGATGACGTCGGGTCCGTCGGCGCCTGCAGGGGGCGCGGCATTGAGTTGGTGGCCGGAAACCGGCGGCATGCGCCGGCCGTAGGGGACGGCAAATCCGGGCGCCGGCAAGACGGCATCGGCTTCCTGCGGATCCGGCAGGATGCGGCCGGGAACACCCGGCGGCGCGTTTTGCGGAGCCCGTTGCGAAGCGCGCGGGCGAACCGGCTGGCGCGATTCATCCTCGTCGTCCAGCCAGAGCGGCGGCAGACGCTCTTCGTACCCATCGGCGGGTGGAGCGCCGCGATAGGGCGGCGGCGCGGAGGGGTAATACTGGGCCGCCGCACGGTCAGTCGGCACCGCTGCGCCGACCACCAGCGCCAAGAAAAGCGCCGACAGAATTGCATCAAACCGGCGGATCATTCCCCACCCTCGGTTGTGAAAAGCCCGGATTCCATCGCGCAGGATGAAGGCACATTCAAGACCGGAATACGGCACTATCATTAACGTGATCTTGCCATAAGTCGCATCAGGCTTTCTTGTTTTCGTTGAGAACTTGCCGCGCCACGCGGAAGCAATCGACTCCGACCGGAGCACCACAATAGACCGCGATTTGAGTGAGCACCGCGCGCAGCTCATCGGGGGTAAGGCCGTTGCGCAACGCGCCGCGGAAATGCAACTCGAATTCATGCATTTTGCCCAGGCAGGCGATCATGCCGAGATTGAGAATACTGCGTTCCCGCGGCTTCAGCGTGTCGTCGCCCCAAGTTTCGCCCCAGCAATATTCGGTGATCAAGCGCTGAAATTCGCGGTTGAAATCGTCGGCATTGCCGGTAGCGCGGTCGACATAGTCGTCGCCCAGCACCTTGCGGCGCATCGCCATGCCGCGGTCGTAGCGTGCCTTGTCCATAGTCCACATCCTCCTGTTTGGCCGGAATCCGCGCCGGCAGGGCACCCGGCCCAGCGCTAAAATACCCGTTGCTTCAACAATTTACAGCCCCCCTCCACGGCCTCCGGCCGGCGCCGGGGTTATCCCCGTAGTTAGGCACCGCAGGATTTTGGCCCCTGATCCGTTTATTGCTCAGAACAACGACTACACTCGGTGGTTTCCGCGCATGGTGGCTATGTCGCAGCAATGGACGAGCAGAGTGATGAAGCGCTTATGGCCCGCGTTGCCGGCGGCGATGAACCGGCATTTCGCGTGCTCGCGCGCCGGCACCTGCCATCGATCGTCGGCCTGGCCCGCCGCATCCTCGGCAATGCCGCCGACGCCGAGGACGTGGCGCAGGAAGCGATGCTGCGGGTGTGGGTCAATGCGCCGCGCTGGCAGCCGCTCGCGCTGTTTCGTACCTGGCTCACCCGCGTGGTGGTCAATCTCTGTCTCGACCGCAAACGCCGCGCTCCCTGGGTCGCGCTTGAGGTGGCGGGCGACATCGTCGATCCGGCGCCCGGTCCAGCCGCGCAACGCGAAGCCGACGAGGCCGAACGCCTGGTCGCCGCCGCGATTGCCGCGTTACCGGTACGCCAGCGCGCCGCCATTGTGCTCACTTACCGCGAGGGCCTGAGCAATGCCGAGAGCGCGGAAATTCTCGCCACTTCCGTTTCGGCCGTGGAGACATTGCTGGTGCGCGCTAAACAAAGTCTGCGCCGGACGCTCGGTACCCCGCGCGATGGAGATTAGGCGATGACGAACGATCGGCTTGACGATCTGCTGGCGCGGCATCTCGGCGGCAAAGCCTCCGCCGACGACGTCGCCGCCGTGCGCGTGCTGGCCGTGCTGGCGGGACCGCTGCCACGGCAGAATACCGGCCGGTGGAAAAACTGGCCGGGGATTCTGCTCGATTGGCAATTCGCGCCGGCCTGGCCGCGGCTGGCGGCGCTCGCTTGTTGCGCGGTGCTTGGCTTCGCCGCCGGCATCGCCGGGCTCGACCAGCGCCTCGGCGGGCCAGGCGCGCCGTTCTCGGTCGCGGCCGATCTTTCCACCTTGGTCTCCGAGCCCGAACCCCTGACAGGACTACGGCCATGAGCATGGTACAGGCGTTATCCCCGCCGACTGCGGCGTCGCCGCGCTGGTTGCTGCTCGGCTCGCTGGCGCTCAATTTGTTTTTCATCGGCGTCGCCGCCGCGCTCTTGATCCGCAGTCCGGCGCCGGTCGACCGCAGCATATTTGCCCGCATCGAGCGGTTAGCAGCGACCTTGCCGGCGGCCGACGCCGACAAACTGCGCGGCCAATTTCAGTCGAACCGCGCCGCGGTCGAAAGCGCGCGCGACGGCTACGACGCCACCCGCGAGACCATCCGCCAGGCGTTGCGCCGCGAACCGTTCGACAGCGAAGCCATGCGTGCCGCGATGGCCAGGACGCGCGCGGCCCGGCAGAATTTCGATCTGGCGCTGCAAGGCATAATCGCAACCGCCGCCGCCGAAATGTCGCCGGCCGGCCGCAACAAGCTTGCCGAGTGGCCGCCCGGTTCGCCGCCGCAGACCGGGCGCTAGCAGCATCGCAACCCACGGAATCTTAGAAATTTTAAACGGCGTCTGAAAGTGGTCAGTATGAGTTTTGGGTCTAAAACGTCGGTATTGCGAGCAAAATTGCGGCCGCGCGGATTTGTCGCCGTATTCTACGGTCTGTGCCTGATGCTGCCGCTTGCCGGATGTTTTGTCGGCACGGAAAAACCGGACCCTGCGCTCGACATCCCGGCCAGCTATAGCGCCGGCCCGCGCTCGCAACGCGCGGCCGAGATCGCACTGCCGCCGCTCGACTGGTGGCGCGGCTTCCATTCGCGCGAATTGACCGCCATCATCGAACAGGCGCGCGCCGCCAATCTCGACATCGCCGCCGCGGTTGCCCGCATCGTGCAGGCGGACGCGCAGGCGCGCATCGCCGGCGCGACCTTGCTGCCGGCGGCCGAGATCGATGGCAGCGCCAGCCAATCGCAATCCTCGAAGAATGCCGGCGGCAGCGGCAGCGTCCAGCACCTCTATTCCGCGTCGCTGAACGCCAGCTACGAAATCGACTTCTGGGGCAAGAACCGCGCCGCCCTGCGCGCCGCCGAGGAAACCGCCGTCGCCAGCCGCTACGACCGCGAGGTGGTCGGGCTCGCCACCGTCGTCACCGTGGCCAATGCCTATTTCCAGGTGCTGGCGGCGCAGGACCGCTTGCGGGTCGGGCGCGAAAATCTGACCAGCGCCACCCGCGTGCTCAATCTGATCAAGCAGCGGCTGGCCGCCGGCACCGCTTCCCAGCTCGACACCGCCCAGCAGGAAAGCCTGGTCAATACCCAGCGCGCCGCCATTCCGCCGCTCGAGCAGACGTTGCGGCAAAACAAAGTGGCGCTGGCGGTGCTGATGGCGCGGCCGCCCGAACAGGTCGCCATCCGCGGCGGCAGCCTGCGCCGCATATCCATTCCGCGCATCACGCCCGGCCTGCCGTCGGAGCTGATCGGCCAGCGGCCGGACATTCGCCAGGCCGAAGCGCAGCTTGCCGCGGCCAGCGCCAATGTCGAAAACGCCCGCGCGCAGTTTTTTCCCAGCATCCGCTTGACCGGCGAAGGCGGCTATCAAAGCGCCGTGCTCAAGACTTTGTTCCAGCCAGCGTCGGTGTTCTACAACATGGCCGCCGGCCTGACCCAGCCGGTGTTCGACGGGCTCCGGCTGGCCGGCAATCTCGACCTGCAACAGGGCAGGCAGGACGAGCTGTTGCAGAACTACCGCAAGGCCGTGATCTCCGGCTTTGCCGATGTCGAGAATGCGCTGGTGGCGATCCAGCAAACCACCCAGCGCGAACGGCTGCAGGGCGAAGTGGTGGCAAGCTCGCGCCGCGCCTTCGATATTTCCGAGCAGCGGCTGCGCGAAGGCACCGTCGATCTGGTCACCGTGCTCAACACCCAGCAGACCTTGTACCAGGCCGAAGACGCGCGGGCGCAAGCGCGGCTGGCCCGGCTGCAAGCGGTCGTCAGCCTGTATCAGGCGCTCGGCGGCGGCTGGCTGCCGCAGCCCTTGCCGCGGCCAAGGCCGCCGGAGGCGTCCGATGCACGGTGAATTGCCTAAACAACTGTGGGCGACGACGCGCAACAATCGCCGCGTCGCGGCGATCGGCCTCACCGTCATCGTCCTGCTCGCCGCGGCAATCTATGCCTTCACCGGCTCCTCGCAGCAGACTCGCCGGCCCGGCGGCCGCTTCGGCGCCGACGGGCCGGTGCCGGTGCTGGCGCTGGCCGCCCGCAAAGCCGACGTGCCGGTCTATCTCGATGCGGTCGGCACCATCAAGGCGCTGAACACCGTGACGGTGCGGCCGCAGGTCGACGGCAAGCTGATCGCGGTCGGCTTCAAGGAAGGCGAGGACGTCAAAAAAGGCGACGTGCTGGCGCGGATCGATCCCACCACCTATCAGGCGCAACTCGACCAGGCGACCGCCAAGAAGGCGCAGGACGAAGCGCTGCTCGCCAATGCGCGCATGGACCTGGAGCGCTATGAGCGCTTGGCCGCCACCAATTCGATCAATCGTCAGCAGACCGACACGCAGCGCGCATTGGTCGCGCAGCTCGAAGCGCAGACCAAATCCGATCAGGCGGCGATCGACAACACCAAGGCCATCCTCGGCTACACCACCATCGTCGCCCCGCTCGACGGCCGCACCGGCATCCGTCAGGTCGACGAAGGCAATATCGTCCATGCCTCCGACACGACCGGCATCGTCGTCATCACCCAGCTCAAGCCGATCTCGGTGCTGTTCAATCTGCCGCAGCAACATCTCGAGCGGGTCAATGCCGCTTTCGCCAAGGCGCCGCTCGCCGCCGAGGTGCTGCGCTCCGACAATGACGCGGTGATCGACCGCGGCACGCTGCGGGTGGTCGACAATCAGGTCGATCAGGCGACCGGCACGGTGCGGCTGAAGGCGGAATTTCCCAACGACACCCTGCAACTGTGGCCGGGCCAGTTCGTTAATGTCCGGCTGCTGATCGACACCTTGCAGCAAGTGGTCGTGATCCCGACCGGCGCGGTCCAGCGTGGGCCGAACGGCGCGTTCGTGTTTGTGGTCAAGGACGACAATACCGTCGCCATCCGGCCGATCGCCGTGGCGCAACAGGATGAAGTGCAGGCGGTGATATCGAAAGGCGTGGAGCCGCCGGAACGCGTGGTGACCACCGGCTTCGCGCGGTTGACCGACGGCAGCGCGGTCAACGTCGCCACCCCCGGCGAAACGCCAGCCGCGCGGCCGGCCGGCGGACGCGAGCGCAGCGGCCAGCCCGGCCGCGAGCGCAGCCAGCGTCCGAACGCGGGAGCGAGCCCGCCGCGATGAGCGTTTCCTCGCCCTTCATCGACCGGCCGATCGCTACTTCGCTGCTCGGTGTCGCGGTGATGCTGGGCGGCGCGCTCGGGTACTGGTGGCTGCCGGTGTCGGCGCTGCCGCAGGTGAATTTTCCCAGCATCCAGGTCACCACCCAGTTGCCCGGTGCCAATCCCGACACCATCGCCGCGCTGGTGACCGCGCCGCTCGAACGGCAATTCGGGCAGATCCCGTCGCTGTCGACCATGACCTCGTCGAGTTCCTACGGCATCAGCCAGGTCACGCTGCAGTTCGATCTCAATCGCGACATCGACGCCGCCGCGCAGGACGTGCAGTCCGCCATCAATGCCGCCGGCTCGACGCTGCCGCGCAACCTTCCCTACCCGCCGCTCTATTCCAAGGTAAACCCGGCCGACGCGCCGATCATCACGCTGGCGCTCACCTCCGACACCATCACGATCCGCGCGCTCAGCGACATCGCCGACACCATGATGGCGCCGCGGCTGTCCGAGGTGACCGGCGTCGGCCACGTCTCGGTGCAGGGCGGCATCCGCCCGGCGATCCGCATCCAGGCCGACCTGTCGCGGCTGGCCGCCTACGGCATCGGGCTTGAGGATCTGCGCACGGCCATCGTCGGCGCCAATGTCGCCGGCGCCAAGGGCGCGCTCGACGGCGCGCATCAGTCCTACACCATCGCCGCCAACGATCAGATCACCGACGTCGCCGTCTACAAAACGGTGGTCGTCGCCTTCCGCAACGGCGCGCCGGTTTTGTTGAGCGATGTCGCCGACGTGGTCGAGGGACTGGAAAACATCAAGGTCGGCGCCTGGTACCAGGGCACGCCCGCCGTGGTGGTCGATGTCCAGCGTCAGCCCGGCGCCAATGTGATTGAAACCGTCGCCCGGGTGAGCGCCGAGCTGCCGCGGCTGCAGCGCTCGATGCCGGCCGGCGTCACGCTCACCATCGTCAACGACCGCACCCATACGATCCGGGCGTCGATCCGCGACGTACAGTTCACTTTGATGCTCAGCGTCGTGCTGGTGGTGCTGGTGGTGCTGATCTTCCTGCGCACCATCCGCGCCACCATCATCGCCGGAGTGGCGCTGCCGCTGTCGCTGGTGGCGACGTTCGGCGCGATGTGGTTCTGCGGCTTTTCGCTCGACAATCTGTCGCTGATGGCGCTGACCATCGGCACCGGTTTCGTGGTCGACGACGCCATCGTCATGATCGAGAACATCGTGCGCCACATGGAGAAGGGCGAAAAACCGCTGCAGGCGGCGCTGCGCGGCGCCCGCGAAATCGGCTTCACGGTCATTTCGCTCACGATGTCGCTGATCGCTGTGTTCATTCCGCTGTTGTTCATGACCGGGCTGGTCGGGCGCATGTTCCGCGAATTCGCGCTCACGCTCACCATCGCGGTGGTGGCCTCGGCCATCGTCTCGCTGACGCTGACGCCGATGATGTGCGGCCGCCTGCTGCGGCACGACTCCGGCGCAATCGACAACGCGATCGCCCGTAAATTCAACGATTTGACCGCGCGCACGATCGAAGCCTATCGGCAGAGCCTGGAATGGGTTCTCCGCCATCAGCGCGCGACGCTGATCACCACCTTGGCGACGCTCGTTGCCACCGTCCTGCTCTATATCGTGATCCCGAAAGGCTTCCTGCCGTTGCAGGACACCGGTCTGATCACCGCAGTAACCGAGGCGGGAACCGACGTCTCCTTCGCCGAGATGCAGCGCCGCCAGCGCGCGGTCGAGGCCGCGATCAAATCCGACCCGGATATCGCCGGCGTCATCTCCATCATCGGCGTCAGCCCGATCAACGCCACGCCGAATGCCGGCCGGCTGGCCGTCACGCTGCGGCCACGGAGCGAGCGCCGCGCGCGGGTGGAAGAGATCATCGCGCGGCTCAAAGACCGCGTCGCCGGCATCCCCGGCATGACGGTCTATTTTCAGGCCACGCAAGACATCCAGATCAGCACCCGCACCAGCCGCGCCCAATATCAATACACGCTCACCGGCGCCGACGCGGCGGAGGTGACCGATTGGGCGGAGAAGCTGGCGCGGGCCTTGCGGACCGATTCCGCGCTGCGCGAAGTCGCCTCGGAGGCGCAGGAAGGCGGCCCGCGCGTGCTGATCCACGTCGACCGCGAGAAGGCCGGGCGGCTCGGCGTTTCGATGCAGACCGTGACCGACACCCTCAACGACGCCTTCGGCCAGCGGCAGATTTCCACCATTTATGCCCAGGCCAACCAGTACCGCGTCATCCTGGAAGCGATGCCGCAATACCAGCAGGATCCGGCCGCGCTGTCGAAACTCTACGTCACCGGCAACGCCACCAGCACCGGCACCGCGCCGACGGCGGGCAATACCGCAACCGGCGCCACCATCACGACCACCAGCGCCGCGCCCAATGCCGTCACCGGCAGCACGCAGGTGCCGCTCGCCGCCTTCGCACGCTTCGAGCACACCGCGGCGCCGCTGGCGATCGCCCACCAGGAACAATTCCCGTCGGTCACCATCAGTTTCGATCTGGCGCCGCGCGCGGCGTTGAGCGGGGCGGTGGCGGCGATCGCCGCCGCCCAGCGGACGATCGGCATGCCCAGTTCGGTGATCGGCAGCTATTCCGGCGACACCGCCGAATTCAGCAAGTCGCTCGCCAGCGAGCCGTGGCTGATCCTGGCCGCCGTCATCACGATCTACATCGTGCTCGGCGTACTGTACGAGAGCTTCATCCACCCGCTCACCATTCTCTCCACTTTGCCCTCGGCCGGCGTCGGCGCGCTGCTGGCCTTGATGCTGTTCGGCTACGACCTGTCGGTGATCGCGCTCATTGGCATCGTGCTGTTGATGGGCATCGTGAAGAAGAACGCCATCATGATGATCGACTTCGCGATCGAGGCGGAGCGGCACCAGGGGCTATCCCCGCGCGAATCGATCGTGCAGGCCGCGCTGTTGCGCTTCCGCCCGATCATGATGACGACGCTGGCCGCGCTGTTCGGCGCGCTGCCGCTGGCACTGGAAGGCGGCACCG
>Ga0315281_10008179_pt1 | contig 14630 bp, 2 predicted proteins | sample YL17G07_0_MG_FD_204540 | JGI IMG/M metagenome (GOLD analysis project Ga0315281, IMG submission 204540) | Sediment microbial communities from Yellowstone Lake, YNP, Wyoming, USA - YL17G07_0 | ecosystem: Environmental > Aquatic > Freshwater > Lake > Sediment | place: USA: Wyoming | collected...
TCCGTCCCTGATGCAGGCGACCTTTGAGACCGGCAAGCTGGAGCCCCTTTCGGCCGGTTCGCCGGGGGTGACGATTCTGATTGATGAAACTACCACCTGCACGGGGCACTACTGCGCCCGGCCCGTCAACGTTGAGGCTGGCGGGGCTTTCAAGATCAACCTGAGTACGACTCCGTACAGCCTGACGGACTATCCGATCCTGTCGTTCGACTACAACATCCCCGCGCCAAATCCGGGGCAGGCTCCCGTCCAACTCGGCCTCTGGGTAGATATCAACAAGCCCGGGACCACGCTCGCGTACCATTTTCAGTTCACGGAGAAGAGAGGAATCTACTTCTACGATACGGATGGGGTCCGTGCCCTGACCGCGGGCTCGATCCCGGGCGTGGTGGCTGACGGCAACTGGCATCACGTCGAGCTGGACCTGAAGACTGCACTTGGGGCGTTGACTGTCAACAGTCTCTTCTTTGCGAACATGATGCAGAGCGGATTCATGCGTATGGGTCCGGCGGGAGAGAACCCGGCTGGCGCCACGTTCAGGATTGACAACGTGCTCGTGACGCAGGCCGGCAGCAACAACCTCTTCCCCCAGTTCGCGTGGGAGCCTCCAGCGGACTCGAGCGGGATCGCGGGGTACGGGGTCGTGCTCGATGCCTCGCAAACCACGGATGCCCCGGAGATCCCGAACGTGACCACGAACCAGGCAGGTTTCTCGGATGCTGAACTGCGGACGTTCGGATCGAGCGACCTGTTCGTGCACGTGCGGGCCGTCGACGGGGCAGGGAACGCGGGACTGACGAACCATTACCGGATCCGTGTAGACGCCATCGGGCCCATCGCCTCCAATCCGAACCCGCCTCAGAGCGCGCAGGCGCCGCCGTCCGAGATCTCGTGCCGGATCACTGATCCGGGAGGGTCGGGCGTGGACATGGATGGGATCCGTCTCAGGGTCAATGACGTCCTCTTCACCGTCTCCGGAGGCGGGTTCTCGTTCGACGCGGCCAACTCGAAACTCACGTTCAAGATGGGCCAGTCGTCGTTCACGGCTCCGATCATCGTCAACGGTCAGCCGGTTACGGTGACGCTTGAGGCGGCTCCGGACAAGGCGGGGAATCCGCTCCAGCTGCCGCTGCTGTCCTGGACCTTCTATGCTTCCTTCGATTCCTTCGCCCGTGGGCAAGCTGTTCTGCTCACGATTGCGGGTGGACGCCAGCCGGCCTGGTCCCCTGATGCCCGCACGATTCTCTACACCAAGGACACGGGGACGGGGATGAAGCTCTTCACCATCGACTCCACCGACGTCCAGGAGAAGAATGCTACGGTCCGCCAGATCACGCAGAACCCGCCGGGGGCTGTTGCGAACGATACTCATCCAGCTTGGGCGCCGTCGGGCAGCCTCGTCGCCTTCGAGCGGGAGGTGGACGGGCAGACCGATATCTACATGCTGAACCTTGCAGGTGGGTCTTTGACGCAGATCACGGACACGGCTTCCTCGGAGCACCACCCGACCTGGTCTCCGGACGGACAGTACGTGGTCTACGAAGCAGACAGTGATATCTGGAAGGTGCGGATCCTGCCGAGCGTGGGTGGTTCAGAGCTCCTGCGGCATGACGTCCAGCGGCTCGAGCGGGAGCCCTTCTGGATGTACGGGAGCCGGATCCTCTACCGCGACGCCCTCTATGTCGATAATGTCCGGGTCTTTGACCCGGCAACAGGGGCGGAGACGGGACTCACGAGCGAGGACACCGAGAGCCAGCCGGCTTGGTCTTCGTCGGGCCAGCAGGTGGGCTTCGTGTCGCGCCGCGAAGGTGGGGCATCGCAGTTGTGGGTCATGAACGCGGACGGCGCCATGCCCAAGAAGCTGTTGGACAATCCTGGCGGGTTCTCGGACACTGAACCGGCGTTCGCTCCCGACGGGAGCGCGGTGGCATTTGAATCCACGCGCAGCGGGATTCCGAACATCTGGCTGCTCCTGACGCTCAAGTTGTCTCCGTTGCTCGCCCGGCCGCCTGCCATTTCGCCGAAGAATGCGGACGGCCTCTTCGACCGGGTGACACTGAGCTATACGATCACGGCTGACGCCATGGTCACCGTGACCGTTAAAGGCCCCGGTGTGAACGGAACCTTGTCGCAGGACCGGTTCGTACCTGGCGGGCTTGACGTCTTCGAATGGGACGGCAAGGTTTCGGGCGCGTACGTCGCCAGCGGAAGCTGCTCCGTGACCATAAAGGCGACGAGCCCGTTTGGCGGTGATCCCATTGTGCAAAGTGCGGTTGTGAAAGTCGATAACGACCCGCCTACCACTCTCCTCCCAGCGGCCGGCAGCTTCGTCCGGCTGGGGGCCCCGGTGGGAATCTGGACTGGCGATCCCGGGGGTGGGGGTGTCAAGACTCTGTTCGTTCGCGAAGGGTCGAACCCGTTCAAGTCCTACGGCTTCACTCAGGGCGTCACGGGTCTCTACCCGGAGGCCATCAACCAGGACGTGGTTCTGTCTGACCTGGGAGCAACGGCTTTCGGCGAGGGATCGCATAGCCTCCAAGCCAGGGCTGTTGACGGGATCGAGAACGGCGAGTTGGTGAAGGCGACCTCCGTGATCGTGGATGCGCAGCCGCCGAGGATCACGGTGACGCCGGATGGTCCTGTGGTTGAGGTCAGCGGCCGGCGATTCGCCCGGTCCTCGGTCACGTATACGGTGGATGTCTTCGACGACCAGGCGACCGTGCCTGGTGCCGATTCAGGTATCCGCGAGGTCTACATCGGTGGTCTTGGAGTGGGGATTCCCAGCAGGATTCAGTTCAAAGCCGAAGGGGCAAACAGCATATCCGTCTGGGCTCGCGACAAAGTCCTCTGGGCGACAACCTACGAATACTCGGTGACCGTGGACGACAGCCCGCCTTCGTCGACCGCGTGGGCTGGTCCGAGCGCCGTCAGCAACGGCACCGATCTTTATGTGAGACTCCAGCCCGGACTGTCGCCGACGCTGACCGTGACCGGGGGCGATACGGGCTCTGGCGTGGCGAGGGTGGAGACGCGGCTGTACCTGGATGGGATCCGGCAGGATGGCGGCTCCGGAACGCTCTTCGTGAGCACGCCGGGCCAGGTCTTCAGCTGGGCGCTGGCCGACGAGGGTCGGTGGCGGGTTGAGTTCCGGTCGGTCGACAACCTCGAGATCTCCGAAGCCGAGAAGTGGTTCGAGGTCGTCGTTACCTCCCAGCCTCTGCCGGGAGTTATGCTGTCGCTCATCGGGCCGCAGTTCACGGATGTCCAGAACCGCAGGTACGTGGCCGCTGACGTGGCGCCGGTCGTCACGACCGTGCGGCTCGAGGGCACGGATGCCTCCGTCCTGTCCTTCTCGTACCGCCTCGACTCCGGGCTGATCGTGTCCGTGACTCGTCCGGTGGACGGCTCATCCTTCTCGGCGGAGTTCACGCTGGCTCCGGGGCGCCACGCGGTCGATTACTACGGTATCCGTGATGTGTCCCAGGGTGGCGAAGAGGTCCACGGCACGGCCATCCTCTACGCAGATGCGTCGCCTCCGACGGTGGTTTCGCTCTTGCTGACCGGGAGCCAGTATGTGGATACCGGGAGCGGGAAGACCTACATGACCGGCCAGCATACAGCTGCGCAGGTCGTGTGGACTGATCCGCCCATTGTGGGGACGACGGAGCCCGGTTCGAGCGTGGACGCCATACGGTACTCCTTCAACGGAGGGTCCCCTAAGGGGACAATGGGTCCGATCTCGTTCGCCGGTTTGGGCTCGGGCGATCTCAGCATGTTGGTGGAGAGTGTCGATCGCGTCGGGAACCTCGGGTCGGCTACCAGGTCCTACGTACTGGATGATCTATCTCCGGCGACCAGTGTAGCGTTCGTCGCGGACCAGTACCTGCGTCCGTCTGACAACAAGTTGTTCATGACGCATCCGGGCGCCGATGCGGCGAATCACGTGATCGCGAATCTCGTGACGGCGGACAACGATGGCGGCGCTGGAGTGAAGGGCCTCTCCTACTCCCTCGATGCGTTGACCCTGGTGCCTTCCGTGCCCTTCGTGGACCGCATGTCGGTGACCGTCCTTTCGGAGGGGACGCACACGATCAGGTATCGGGCGACGGATAACGTCCAGAACTCCGAGACGCCCCGGTACGTGACCTTCTACGCGGACTTCTCTCCGCCAGCAACGACCGTTACGGGACAGACGCCGAGTGCCGTCTTGCCGAACGGCGACCTGTACTTGGGCGCGTATCAGGGCAACCAGCCTGCTGTTGGGTTGAACTCGTCCGATAGCCAGGGGGCCGGCGTGAAAGCCATGTTCTACTCGACGGACGGCAGCAGCTATTTCCCCTGTACTCCGGGCCAGGCTGTCGGGTTGCCGGGCGAAGGGACGAAGACGTTCTCGTTCTTCAGTGTTGACCTCCTGAACCAGTACGAGACGATCAGGCATCCCGTCATACGCGTGGACCAGACGCCTCCGGCGATGACGCTGGATCCGCAATCCGCGACGCTGTCATTCGTTTCCGGCGGGATCACGTTCGTCGCACCCGGATCCGGGGTCGTGGCGACCGCCGCAGATCCGCTCCTGAGCGACGGGTCCGCAGGCTCCGGCGTCAGCGCGGTGTCGATCCAGGTGGGGACTTTGCAGGTGCAGTACACGAGTCAGGCGACTCTCACGGCTGCAATGCCAAGATCCGAGGGTGCCTGGTCGGTTGTGGCCATCGGCAAGGACCGGGTCGAGAACGCTCAGTCCGTTGTCCGCAGCTTCACTATAGATCTGACCGCGCCGGTCACGGTCCTGACGCCCTTGGGGGCTTTCATCGACACCGGGGTGGCCAAGTACTCGGATGTCCAGACCTCGTACTTGCTCAATGCGACTGATCTCATGGCAGGCGGGAACACCGGGTCGGGGGTCAGGGAGATCTCGTGCCGGGTTATGAGCGGGGGCACGGTCGTGCGTCCGGATACCGTGACCGCAGGGGACAGCGCCACGATCGCGCCATTGCCAACCGGCACCTATACGATCTCGTGGTTCGGACGGGACCGCGTGGGCAACACTGAGGCCGTCCATACACTGGCGATCACGGTGGTCTCCGTGGGCCAGGTGCCCACGATCCAGCTCGTGGTCACCGGACCGCAGGCCGATCTTGCGGGCACCAAGTACGTACGGGCGGCAGAGGCAACGGGCGCCTCGACGCTGAGTCTTAGAGCGGTCACCGGGGCGACCAGTACGCATATCCGGTACCATCTGGACGCCGAGGCGGTGACGACCGTGCCGGTGCCTGAAGCCTTGATCGGAGCTCTTGCAGCGGGTCCGCACACGCTGTCGTTCCGCGGCGTCACAATCGTGGGGGAAAGCGAAACCGAGGAGGTCGAGACGGTTGCGAGTCTGGTGGCTGACCGGACGCCGCCGCAGGTATCGATTGTGGCATCCGATACGAAGACGCCTCTAAGCGTCACGGGAGAAGGATACGTGCTTGTTAGGCCGTCGGCATCCATCACGGTCACCGCGTTCGACCCCGCTGAGAGTTCCGTGGCCGGGTCGGGGGTGGCAACCCTGTTCATGCGGCTCGATGGCGGGATCTCGACGGAGGTCGGTGCGCCGCTCCGTCTCACGCAAGAGGGAAGTCATACCATTGCCACCGAGGCCGCAGATCGGGTGGGACTGTCACGGACAGACACCTTCACCGTTCGCGTGGACGGCAGTGCTCCGGCGACGACGGTCCAGCCTTCGGGAGCGCTGGTCAGTAGCTCCAAGGGCCTGTTCGCGACGGCTGACCTGTCGTACGCCGTCTTGGCGCAGGATGGACCCTTGGGAGCGGAATCCGGAGTGGACAAGGTCTTCGTCAAGCTGGACGGCGGGAGCACGACCCAGTTCTATGCCGCTGCCCCGATCCGGTTCAGCACCGACGGCATCCATACCATCCAGCACTGGGCGTCCGATCGGCTGGGGACCACCGGCAATCCGCAGACCTTCAGCGTAACCGTGGACACCCAGCCGCCCACGAACATCGTCCTGACCGTCCTCGGGCCCTCATACATAGACGGCACTGGCCGTCGGTACGGCTCCGTCACCACCGCCTACGGTGCCACGGCCACGGATGCGGGGGTGGGGCTGAGCCGCCTGGAGATCCGGCAGGACGACGGCAACTTCGCGCTGTACTCCGTGCCCGTCACGTTCGCGGCCGAGGGGGCTCACGTGATGGCGATCAAGGCCTTCGATCTCGTGGGCAACGCCAGCGCCATCGCCGCATTCCCGATCGCGACGGACGTGACGGCTCCGACCTCGGTGCTGGCCGTGGACAGCGGGCCCAGCCATCAGGAGGTCGGCGTTCTGCGTGTGACCTCGGCGACGAAGCTCGGGCTCGCGGCCTCAGACCCGATCGTCACGGACGCGGTGCCTGGCTCCGGCGTCAAGGAACTCCGGTTCCAGATCTCTGGTCAGAGCGAGCAGGCGTATTCGGCGGCGTTCCAGGTCTCAGCGTCGGAAGGCACGTTCGCGGTCACCTACTACAGCCGCGACAATGTCTTCAACCGCGAGGTGACCAAGCTTGAGAACATCCTCGTGGACAACACGGGACCGGCGGCTCCCGCGGTCGCCTTCGACACGTCCTCTGGTTCCGTGGTCCTGAGCTGGGTGGCGAACACGGAACCTGATCTCGCCGGGTACCGCGTGTACCGCCGCGTGGATGGCGGGGAGCGTGTGTTGCTGAGCGGACCGAACCTGATCCCGGTCACGACGCTGACGGATGCCGAGGCAGCCATCCTTACGTTTGCGTCCCTGACGTACGAAGTCGAGGCCGTGGATGTGGTCGACAACGCGAGTGTCCCCGGGATCGCCACGGTCGCCCCGGCTGATCTCAAGGCGCAACTCGAGATCGTCGCCAACGGTGCACCGCTGGTTGACGGGTGGTTCTTCAACAGCCCGGCCCTGACGCTGGCTACCCATGTTCGTGGCGCGACGAGTCCGAAAGCCGAGGTTTGGCGTGAGGGCCTCCTGGTGGCTACGTCGACGGCTGCCGACTTCACGACGGTCCTGTCTCAGGCGGGCGGCTATTCCGTGACGCTGACGGCCGTGCGGAGCGGTGTCACGCTGACCGAACAGCGGACCTTCACGATCGACCTGACTCCGCCTGCGGTTACGGTGAGGGCGAATGGGATGCCGTTGGCATCCGGAGCCGTGCTCAAGGGTCCCGTCCTCCTCGAATACGAGGCACAGGATTTGAACCTGGCCGGGGTGAACGGCATTCTGGACGGTGCTCAGATTCCGTCGGGTGTCACGCTGACGCAGACCGCATCGCACAATCTTGTCGTGACCGCGACCGACCGTGCCGGGAACTCGACGGTGGTGACAGTGTCCTTCTCCGTGGACGTGACCCCGCCTGCGGTGCCAGCGGGCTTGGCTGGTACGGTGGTGTCGGCCACGAGCGCGAGGCTGACGTGGACGCCGAACGCGGAATCCGACCTGGCTGGCTACCGGGTATGGCGCGACGGGCTCCTGCTCATGCCGGATCTCCTGCCGCAGTCTGTGAATCCTGTGGAGTTCTTGGACGTCACGATCCCGCTGGGAACCCCCCAGGCACATTACCAGGTCGCCGCAGTGGATCAGCTGGGGCAGGAGAGTGATCGGGCCGAGGTGATCGTGGTGTTCGACGTGACGCCGCCGGTTTCGACACTCGTTGTCGGCACGCCACGGTGGGGTGAGAATCCGGCCACGACCGGCGCCCCAACTGAGCCGTATGGTGGCCAGCAGCCGGTGTATGTCGCCGGTTCGACATTGCTGGCGTTGACGGCGACGGACGACGTCTCTGGCGTGGACCGGACGGAGTACCGGTTCGACCCCGGCCAGCCGTTCGCGACGTCGCCGCTGTCGTTCACGGGCGGGACGTCCCCGAGTCTGAATGCGCCGTTTGCCCTCGAATACCGGAGCGCTGACGTGGCTGGGAACGTGGAATCCATCCGGACCGCGACCCTGTTCGTGGATACGCTGGCACCGTCCGTTCCAGCGCTGACGGTCACGGGGCCGACCTTCACGGACACCAGCGGCACGCGATATGGTTCCGCGCTGACAACGTATGCCGTCAGCTCGACTGATCCGGGGGCCGGGCTCGACCGGATCGAGATCACGCAGGATGGTGGGGCTGCCGTAGTGTTTGCCTCGCCCGTATCCTTCCCGGCAGAGGGGGAGCATGTCCTTGGCGCCGTGGCGACGGACCGTGTGGGTAACCAGAGCGGGGAGGTTACATTCCCGCTCGTTACCGACGCGACTGCACCTGCCACCTCTCTGCTGGTCGTGAGCGGTCCGAGCGTGGTGGAACCGGGCGATCTCAGGATCACATCAGAGACCGAGATCGCGTTCCCGGCTGTGGATCCCGCGATCTCGGTATCAGTGCCTGGTTCAGGCCTGAAAGAGACGTTCTTCCAGGTCGGAGCGTTGTCTCAGTACCCGTACGTCAACCCGGTCAAGATCGCGATGGCTGATGGGCCTTACCCGGTGACGTTCTTCAGTCGGGACAATGTGCTCAACCAAGAGGTCGCCGTGACCGTAACCGTGTTTGTGGACAACACGGCACCCGAGGTGACTACTGTGGTCGGGACGCCCCAGGTGTTGGAGGGCGGCGTGTCGCGGGTGAGCGGGCAGACGCCGGTTACCGTGACCGCGGCCGATCCGGCGGGTGTCGCAGTCCTTACGGTCGCCTTCGACAGCGGGGCGGCGCAGCCGGTCCCGGTGGGTGGAGTGGTGAGTCTGGCGGCGCTGGCTGAAGGTCCGCACACGTTGGCAATCGTGGCCGTTGATGGGCTTGGTAACTCCACAACGCCGCTGATCACGAGCGTGGTGCTGGACAACACCGCACCCGCAGTCACGACGGTGGTGGGAGTGCCTCAGGTTCTGGACGGCGGCGTGTCGCGGGTAAGCGGGCAGACACCGGTGACCGTGACTGCGGCTGATCCAGCGGGGGTTGCGAGTCTGGCCTACGCATTCGATGGCGAGCCGCTGCAGGCGGTTCCGGGCGATGGTGTGTTGAGCCTCTCTGCGCTGGTGGAGGGTTCGCACACGATCGAGGTCGTGGCGATTGATGAGCTTGGGAATTCGACTACTCCGCTGACGACCAGCGTGTTCCTGGACAACACGGCGCCGGTGGTCACGACCGTCGTGGGGACGCCGCAGGTGCTGGAGGGCGGGGTGTCCAGGGTTACCGGGCAGACGCCGGTGACGATCACGTCCGCCGATCCCGCGGGGGTGGCGAGTCTGACGTACGCGTTCGATGGAGGGGCGGCACTGCCAGTGCCGGCTGACGGAGTGGTGAGCCTGGCTGGGCTGACCGACGGCCCACACGCGATCGCAGGGGTCGCGGTGGATGGGGTAGAGAACTCCACCACGCCGCTTGTGACCAGCGTGGTGGTGGACAACACAGCACCTGCCGTGCCCTCGAGTCTATCCGGATATGCACAGTCGGCGACCAGCGTGGTGCTGATCTGGGCGTCGAACACTGAGCCGGATCTGGCTGGCTATCGGGTTTCCCGCGATGGCATCCTCCTGACGCCGTCGTTGATCGCGCCGACGGGCTCCGACACGGTGCAGTTCGAGGATCCTGCGGTGCCCCCGGGAACGGCGGAGCCCACATACACGGTGGTGGCGGTGGACACGCTGGGTCACCCGAGCGATCCGGCGACCGTCCAGGTTGTGGTCGACGTAACGCCGCCGGTCTCGACGCTGGTCATGGGTACGCCGCGGTGGGGCGAGAACCCGGCCACGACCAACGCTCCGTCCGAGCCGTATGGTGGCCAGCAGCCGATGTACCTGGGCGCGGCAACACCGGTTGAGCTGACCGCAATCGATGACGTGTCGGGTGTGAGCCGGATCGAGTACCGGTTCGGCGGGACCGGGCCGTTTGTGGCCTACGTTTCCCCGCTCGCTGCCGGGTCGTTGCCGTCCCTGAATGCGGTGGTGACCATCGACTACCGGAGCGTGGATGCGGCAGGCAACACGGAGCAGGCGAGGACGGCGACAGTCTTCGTCGACACGCTGGGTCCTGTGGCGACCATGAGCATAGGCACTCCCAGCAGCACCCTGTTCTATCCGATCGTGATCTCAAGGGCGACGCCGCTCGTATTCAGCGCGGCTGATGCGGGGGCGGGTGTGTCCCTCATAGACACCTACGTGGATGGGTCGTATGCAGGCGGGTTTGACGGGACGACCGGGACCCTGTTCATGCCGGCGTTGGCTGCGGACGGCGTACGGATCGTGTCATGGCGGGCGACAGACCGTGTCGAGAACGCAGGGGGACCGTGGAGCCGGACTGTGACGCTGGACAGCACTGCGCCGACGGCCCTGATCACGGGTCCGGGCGCCGGTGGCTGCATGCCGGCCAGCGTAACCGTCACGGGTACGGCGACGGACCTGCACTTCGTCTCCTACCTCCTCGACTACGCAGCTGTGGGCAGCACCACCTTCGCCCCCATCGCGCCTCAGGCGGTCTTCACCCAGCCGGTCACGGCCGGGGCGTTGGCGGCCTGGAGCACGACCGGCATGGTGGACGGCGACTATGTCCTGAGGCTCACGGTCAACGATGCGGTAGGGAACACCTCGGTGGCCACCTCCATTGTGCACAAGGGCGTTCCGACGCTGTCCGGGCCGAGCGTGCCGATCCCGTCGTTCCAATTCGGGTTCGGCGGCGTGTCGGGAACGAACCCTGGTCAGTACCGGAGGCCATGGGGTATCGCGATTGCACCGGACGGTCGCATCTACGTCACCGACTACGAGAACGATCGCGTTCAGGTGCACGATGCAGCGGGCAACTACCTGTTCATGTGGGGGCGTGACGGCTCGGCCGACGGCAACTTCGGGGAGCCGAATGCCGACGCCATCTCCGCCGACGGCAAGCTTTACGTGGTGGAGAAGGCGAATGCGCGCGTCTCGGTATTCGATCTCGCGGGGAACTTCCTCTTCAAGTTCGGGACCGAGGGGTCGGGGGCGGGCCAGCTCAAGGCTCCCCACGGCATCGCGGTCAGCCAGAACACCGGGCGCGTCTACGTGGGCGATACGGGGAACAAGCGGATATCCGTGTTCAACTCCCAGGGGAGCTTCTTGTTCTCAGGATTCACCGGCTGCGGGGTGCACGCGTGCGATCTCAATCAGCCATTCGCCATCGCGCTCGATTGCGACGAGACGGTGTATGTCGCGGATCGCGAGGAAGACGACGTCAAGGTGTTCAGTTCGGACGGGACGCTCCTGCGGGTCATCGGGGGGAACCTGGGTCTGGAGCATCCGCAGGGCATAGTCCTGTCCAACGACGGCACGCACCTGTACGTCACCGATGCCGCTCATCGGCGCGTCGTGTTGATGGACAAGTATGGCGTGTATCTCGGTCAGTTCGGTTCGTTCGGCGGCGGGGACGGCCAGTTCGGCGATTCACACCACCTCTGCTGGGATCCGGCGAAGCAACTGGTCTTTGTGGCGGACTCCGCGAACAGGAATATCCAGGCGTTCGGGTTCGGCGGGATGCTGATGTCGATGGGAGCGGGTGAGCAGGGCATGGCAGCAAGTCTCGTCCTGCCCTCCTCGAGTGTGGGGTCTCTGGCCGGGGGCGGGACCTCGAAGGGCGAGTTGCCGGGGGTGACGCCGAATACGTTGAGCTTCTCGGTGAACCCGTTCGATCCGAGGGGCGGCGTGCCGCTCACGGTCCTGTTCGACTTGGGGACGGCGGCGACCGTGAGTGGGGTGGTGACGGACAGGCTCGGGAACGTGGTGGCCATCCTCCCGGCGCAGTCTTTGCCCGCGGGATCGGGCAGCTTGGTCTGGGATGGGCTGGACACCAGGAGGCATCCCGCGTCCCCGGGGACGTATATCGTGACCGTAACGGTGACGAACGGATCGGGTGTGGCGACCCGGTCGGCCTCACTCCAGATCATGAACTACGGCGGGAACGTGCCCGGCGGCAGCAACGGCTCCGGACAGACGCCTCGCGGCCGGGCACGGTAGCCAGCCCGGAGGGTGTGCGCAGAAAGAGACCTGAGGGGCAGGCGCCCGTCCCGCGAGTCAGTGTGCGACACTAGACCGCGATGACAAGATTCCTCCTCACCTGCATCGTCTGCTGGGGCCTCTGTGGCCGGAGCCTTGCTGAGGATTCCTTCCTCGGCCTCGCGTTCGGCGGCCGGCCACTGGCACTGGGAGGGGCCTACACTGCCGTCGCCGACGATGCCCAGGCCACGCTCTGGAATCCGGCCGGTCTTGCTCAGATGTCCGGGTTCTCGTTCGCCGGAAGCCAGAACCACCTCTCGTTTACGGACAACGCCTACGCTGTCTCTCTGACCGGTGCCCTCGGGCCCTGGGGGACCGCTTCGGTGGCAATCCAGCATCTGGTTGTTCAGAACATCGCGATGACCCGTCCGGTACTCGATGGCAACGGCAACCCGGTGCTTGATCCCTCCACCAACCAGCCGTTGGTCGAGATCGCGGGATTCGGACAGGAGTCCGACGCGACCTTCCTGGTGGGATACGGTGTAGCGGTGACGCATTGGCTGATGATAGGCGGAGCGGGGAAGTGGCTGGTGGGGAAGGCGGGGAGGACATCGGGGTCCGGGTTCGGGGCGGATGCCGGGATGCTGGTGAGGCTGGCCCGGCATTGGCGGGTGGGGGTGGCGGCTGACGATCTGGGCCGAACCACGGTCCGGTGGCGGGATGGAGTCCGGACCGTCCTTCCATCCGCTGGCCGTCTTGGCGTGGCATGGGAGCCCTATCCCAAGTGGCTGGTCTCGGTGGAAGGGGCCTCACCGCTCGCGAAGCTGCGCGTGGTGACCGGAGCAGGAGTTGAGTGGAGATACGCCGAGTTCCTCGCATTCAGGGCAGGGCTGAACGACGGCCGGGTCACGGGCGGAGCGGGGTTCCGGATGCGGTTGGGTGCCGGGCCCTCCTTCGCCAGCGCCGACTACGCTTTCGTCACCGGGAGCCAATACGAGGACCGCAACCGGCTTACACTCGGGGTGACGTTCTGATGCGGCTTCGGACGGCCCTCCCGGTCCTTCTCTGCGTGACCGGATGCAGTCAAGGGCTCAAGCCTGTCTCGGGGGTTCAGCTTGAGGTCTCGGTGATCCCGGATGCCGTCCTGGGGACAATCGGGAGCGCCAACGGCGAGTTCCTGCGCCCATGTGGGGTGGCAGTCGATCCCAAGAATGGCAGTGACCTCGTCTATGTCGCCGACACTGGCAACCAGCGGATCCAGTACCTGAGCCAAGCCGGCGACTTCATGAAGTCGCTGGGTCGGTTCGGGGTGGGTCCAGGCGAGCTCAGCGGCCCCACCGCCCTCGCCCTCGACTACGGTCAGTACCTCTTCGTCGTGGACCGCGAGAACCACCGGGTCCAGCAGTTCGACGTCCGTGGCGTCTACGTCCGCCAGTACCCGGACGCGAACCGGACGGACGTCGCCCTCCGGTTCCCCCAGGGCATCGCGCTCAACAGCCTGGGGGAGATATACGTCGCTGACACGTGGAACGACCGGGTGGTCCGGTTCGACCGTCTCGGGAAGGTACTGGGCATTCTCGGAGGTTTCGGGCAGGGGCGGGGATTCATGCACCGGCCGACGGCCGTCGCCGTCGATGGCGACGACAACCTCTACGTCGCCGACAGCCTGAACCACCGGATCCAGAAGTTCAACTTCCGAGGCGACTTCATCCTTGAGTTCGGGGGCGAGGGCTCGGGCACCGGGTATCTCGAGGAACCGCAGGGGCTTGCGGTCACCGACGGCGGGCTCCTGGTCGTGGCCGACACCGGGAACCGGCGGCTCCAGGTCTTCGACCTCGAGGGCCGGTTCCTGGCGCAGGTGACGGAGACGGGAGCCGGGGGATTCGAGCGGCCCGTGGGGCTGGCCGTGAGCCGGGACCGGCTCTACGTCGCCGATGCCGACGCCCACCGGATCGTGCGACTCAAGCTCTCGGTGGTCTCGTCCACGAGGAGCGGTGAGTGACCCGATGGGCGTGGCTGATCGGCCTCCTGGCCGGGGGAGTGTGTTCCTGGTCGCTGGCCGCTGTATCACCGGTCCAGCCCATGCCGGAGGCGCCGGCCGTAGCCGCAACGTCGTCTCAGCCGTCGCTGATCCTCCCCGGTATTTCGGCCAGCGTGGTCGAGCCAGTCCCGGTCTCGGGAACCGTGACGGGTCTGCCCATCTCGCCTTCCGTTTCCAGCACCACTCAGCCTGAACCCACGCTCAAGCTGTCCGGGAACCGGACTACCACGCTCCGGTACCAGCACTACTCCTCCCTCGCCCCGCAGGCCACTGGATTCTTCCAGTCCGGGTTCACGCGGCATGAGACCACGCGGCTCAGGGTCTCGGGGCAGGCCCTCGAGACCGTCAAGATCGAGGGCGAGCTGTACCAGAGCGACGTCGACTTTGACAACCGTTACAGCCTCAAGCTTGCCACCACCCATTACGAACTCTTCCTCGGCGAGTTCCCGGCATCCTTCGAGGGCAGCGAGTTCACGCTCTTTCAGCGCAGTCTCCAGGGCGCCAAGCTCACGGGCGAAGTCCCGCTCTCGGACAACCCGTCTCCCAAGATCGACTTCACGGCCATCGCGTCCTCGCCCCGGGGTGAGACCAAGTACGAGAAGTTCTTCGGCACCGACACCCAGGGACCGTACCAGCTTG
>Ga0315281_10008180_pt1 | contig 14627 bp, 14 predicted proteins | sample YL17G07_0_MG_FD_204540 | JGI IMG/M metagenome (GOLD analysis project Ga0315281, IMG submission 204540) | Sediment microbial communities from Yellowstone Lake, YNP, Wyoming, USA - YL17G07_0 | ecosystem: Environmental > Aquatic > Freshwater > Lake > Sediment | place: USA: Wyoming | collected...
CTTCTTTGCGAAACGCACCGTCTCCCTGATGGTGGCCTGGTCATCCTCGTCCGATCCCAGCACGAACATGCCGTGGACCTTTATCTTGTGCTCATGGATCACCTTTACCGCCTCTACGATGTCCTCTACCGTCTGGGATTTGCGGTAGGCCTCGAGGGTAGCGGGGTTGATCGACTCCAGACCGAGGTAGAGGAAGAGACAACCTGTCTCGCGCATCAGCCGCATCAGCTCCCCGTCCTTGACGACGTCCACCCTGGCCTGTGCCGTCCATCGTGGCGTTATCCCCTTCTCTTTCATCTTTATGAGCAGCTCCTTGGTGTGGGAAGGAGACGCGGTGAAGTTGTCATCGTAGAAGAAAAAGACGCTTTTGGGACTGCGCGAATAAAGATGCTCGAGCTCGGCGATGATGTCATCGGTATCGCGGAACCTGTACGTTCGCCCGAACATGCCCGTGACGGAACAGAAGGTGCAGTTGAAAGGGCAACCCCGCGACGTTAAGACCGGGACGATCTTCGATCTCTCAAAACCCTCAATCAGTGAGAGATCAGGCCATGGCAGTGAAGACAGGTCACTTATGCGGGGACGGTCCTCGTTGTGGCGAAACGCGCCCGCCTCCACGTAGGAAAGGCCCGGGATAGCGGACAGGTCGCCCTCCCCTGCGGAAAGAGTCTTGATCAACTCGACGAACGTCTCCTCCCCCTCCCCGCGCACCACGAAATCCGCGCCTTTCTGAAGGGCCTCCTCGGGAAGGAACGTGACATGAGGGCCTCCCATGACGACGGGGATGTCCCCGGTCTGCTTGACCCTGGCGAGTAGATTGAAAGCTTCGGGGGCCGTCGAAGTGATGGTCGAGATCCCCACCAGGTCTGCCCTGGCTATCTCGCTCCAGTCAACCCTCGTTGTCTCCTGGAAGTATATCTTCGCCGAGATCCCAAGCTCCCTCTCAATTAGCGCACCAAGTAGCGGGAGGCCCAGCCTCGGCAGCTTGTACCTCGAGAACACATGGACACCGGGTGATCCCGGCTCTATCAAAACGACGTTATTGATCTTACCCACCTATTCACCCTCTATCCCCGTCATCCACTCGAGCATCAGCGGGTATACGTCCTGCGACACGTTACGGCCCATGACCAGGTCCGTGTGGCCGTAGCCGGGGAGCTCAACGTACCTCTTCTGCCCGCTCACGACATGGTCATAACCATAACGCTTTATCCCTTGCGAGTATATATCATCCTCTCCACCCGCGATGAATAGTATGGGAAGTGAGATCAGGCGCATATTATCTGTGTAATCGTAAGGCTCTTCGGAAAAGAGCAGCGGGAAATACTGTAAAAAGTCTTTATAGTAGAAACCGCTCGTGAGCTGGACGGACATTCGGCCAGATATCGTCAGTGTGCCATCCTTTCGGGAACAACTGATTTCTTCCTTGTGTTTTGCCCTGCCTGCTTCTTTCTTTTCTGCCATGCATCCAACCACTGCCCCCGCTCTGCGCTTGATTTCCCTGACAAACCGCATCGGATGCCAATATAATAAATCGTCAACCTAAGACGCAACCGCTCAAGGAGGTAACAAGTTGGAGAAGAAATACCCGATGTTCACGGAAGAACACGAGATGTTGAGACAGTCGGTGCGGGAGTTCGTGGAAAAAGAAGTGACCCCCTGCGTGGACGAGTGGGAGGAAAAAGAAGAGTACTCCATGGACGCCTTCCGAAAGATGGGAGAGCTCGGCTTCCTCGGCCTTCGCGTTCCCGAGGAGTACGGGGGTGGCGGCACCGATTACTGGTCCGTTGTCGTCCTGTTCGAGGAGCTCGTCAAGAGCGGATGCAGCGGCTTCCTCACCGCCATCGGCGTGCATGCGGAGGTCGCCATCCCGGCCCTCGTCCACTTCGCTACCGAAGAGCAGAGGCAGAAGTATCTGGTCCCCGCTGTCAAGGGGGAGTCCCTCGGGGCGCTCGCCATAACCGAGCCAGAGGCGGGGAGCGACGTGGCCTCCATCCGCACCACTGCAGTCGAGGACGGCGATTCCTACGTCATCAACGGCAACAAGATATTCATAAGCAACGGGGCCCGCGCCGACTGGGTCATCGTCGCGGCGAAGACCGACAAGGACGCCGGGTACAACGGGATAACCGAGTTCATCGTCGACAGTAAAACGCCCGGCTTCGAGGTGAGCCGAAAGCTCGACAAGGTCGGCCTCCGCTCGAGCGATACCGCAGAGCTTTTCTTCACCGACATGCGCGTGCCGAAAGAGAATCTGCTCGGCGAGGTCAACAAGGGCTTCTTCCAGATCATGGCCAACTTCCAGCCGGAGCGTCTGCTCGTAGCGGTCGGCGCTGTGGGGGGCGCGGAACTGGCGCTGCAGATGGCAAAGGAATACGCAAGGGAACGGCAGCAGTTCGGCAAGGCCGTATCCCGTCACCAGCACAACGCCTTCAAGATAGCGGAGCTCGCCACCAAGGTAGAGGCGGCAAAGGAGCTAACCTACCGGGCCGCCGACATGTACAACCGGGGAGTCGAGTGCCTGGTGGAAGTCTCCATGGCCAAGTGGTTCACTACCGAGGTCGCAAACGAGGTCTGCTATCAAGCGATGCAGCTCTTCGGCGGATACGGGTACATGATGGAGTACCCCATCCAGCGAGCGTGGCGCGACATGAGGGTCATGACGATCGTGGCCGGCACTAACGAGATCATGAAGCTCATAATCTCCAGGTCCATAGGGCTCTAATACGCGAGGCGTCGGTCAAGAGCATAATGAAGAAGACCTTCGCTTTTCTCATCGTTCTGTCGGTCGCGGCGGCTGCATTCGCGCCGGGCTGCAGGAAAGGCCCGTCGGTTTCCTTCGTGCTTGGCTCCACCGTACATACCCTGAATGTAGAGATCGCCGACGAGCCGCACGAGATGGAGCGGGGCCTCATGCACCGTGAAAGCCTGCCACACGACAGCGGGATGCTCTTCGATTTCGGGAAAGAGGTCGAGACGGCCTTCTGGATGAAGGACACGGAGATACCCTTGTCGATAGCGTTCATCGGTTCGGACGGAAAGGTGCTCGCCATCAAGGAGATGGCGCCCTATGACCTGACCACTGTTAATCCTCCCGGAGCGTACCGCTACGCCGTCGAGGCCAACCGGGGCTGGTTTCAGGAAAACGGAATCAATCCCGGGACCCGGGTATCGCTCAACATCTAAATCGCGGCAAGAATCGGGCCCGGCTCGGCCGGGCCCGATTCATACAGTTACTCCAGCGGCTCAACTATAGAGCTCCACCGCCGCGTTCGATATCGCGACCTCTCCGCGCTCCGCGGCCTTCACCTGCAAGATTATCCGGCCGCCCTCTTCCCACATCTCCGTGACGATCGTCTCGCCCGGGAAGACGTGCCTCGAGAACCTCACCTTGACCGACTTGAACCTGGTGGGGTCGTTGTCGCAGTAGGACTTGAGCACCGCGCGGCAGGCTTGGCCGAAGGTGCACAGCCCGTGAAGTATCGGTTTCTCAAAGCCCGCCATCGACGCGAAGTTGGGGTCCGCGTGAAGCGGGTTGATGTCGCCGCTCAGGCGGTACAGAAGCGCCTGCTGGGGAAGCGTCTTCATCTCGACGACCTTGTCGGGTGCCCTGTCCGGAGGCTCGTTGCCGGCCGGCGGGCCCTTCTCGCCCCCGAAGCCGCCCTCCCCGCGTATGAACGTCCCAAAGACGTTGTAATAGACCACGTCGCCCGCCTCGTCCTTGGTCTCGGCCTCGAGCTCTATGAGGGCCCCCTTGCCCTTGTCGTAGATGTTCGCGACCCTCGGATACGTCGTAAGCTTGCCCGCCGTCGGGACCGGGTGCTTGCGGATCTCGAGGTACTGCTCCCCGTGCAGCAGCATCATCAGGTTTATCTCCACGCCCTCCACGGCAAGAAGGCCCATGAGAGCCGGGAACGGCGGGATCACCCCGAACGACGGCAGCACAAAAAGGCCCGGGTCGTTCTCGTATACGAACTTCAGCTCCTCCGGGTCGGTCGGGTCGGTGCCCGCCCCGACGCCCAGCGCATACAGCATGACGGCCTTCTGGTCGTACTCGTAGGCGAGCGGTGTCAGCTCGGCCCCGAGCGCTTTTGAGATGTCTATCGGCATGCTCCAAACCTCCGTTTCAATCGAGCTTCATATGGCTGAGGGCATATCCGGTCTGGGCGGTCGCGGAGTCGTACTCGGAGCCACCCTCGAGTTTCGTGATCTCGCCGATCTTCGCGGCTATGTCATCGACTGTGACGCTCGCGGCATCATCAAAGAAAAAGCCCGGCCCCTCGACCACCGCCGCACGGCTGAAGTACCCCGCACCGGCAATCATCATCGCCCCGGAGAGCTCGCACTGCTCGCTCACCAGGTAGGCCGCGACCGGGGAAACGAACTCGGGCTTCAGTTTCTCCACGACCTGGGGAGGCATAACGGTCGCCGTAAGGCGCGTACCGGCGACTGGCACGAGCGTGTTCGCCTTGATATTGTATTTCGCGCCCTCGAGCTTCACCGAGTTCATCATGCCCGCTATGCCGAGCTTGGCCGCAGCGTAGTTGGTCTGGCCGAAGTTCCCGTAAAGCCCTGCCGACGAAGCGGTCGAGAGGATGCGGCCGTATCCCGCCTCCCTCATATGAGGGAACGCCGCCTTGGTGCAGAAGAACGTCCCGGATAGGTGCACCGCGATGATGAGGTCCCAGTCCTGGATCTCCATCTTCATCATGCTCTTGTCGCGAAGGATACCGGCGTTGTTGATGAGGATGTCTATCTTTCCGTATGCGTCGATCGCGGTCTTGATGATATTCTGCGCGCTCTCCCACTCGGAGACGCTCTCGTAGTTCGGCACCGCTTCGCCGCCCGCCTCCTTGATCTCGTTCACGACCTGCTCCGCCGGGGTCGAGCCGCTGCCTGTGCCGTCCATGGAACCGCCCAGGTCGTTCACCACCACCTTGGCTCCGCGGCTCGCGAGCAGCAGGGCGTGAGCCCGTCCGAGGCCGCCCCCCGCGCCGGTCACAATCGCTACCCGGTCATCGAATCTTATCTCGTCAGCCATTTCCCATCTCCTTTCCTCTGACCCCAAAGTCTTCCGTCGTAGAAGCGTATTCTATAACTATTCAGCACGCTTTGGAATGGGGTCTTGTACCGTGAATTCTTGACCATTATTGAGCCCGGCCTAAATAATAATTCACGGTACAAGACCTGGCCCCATTCCTTTTCTGATAGTATTTGAAAGATTACTCAACCGACGGGTGGTGATTTGGATGTACAGGGAACTCCTTGACCTGACCGATAGGGTGGCGGTTGTCACCGGAGGAAGCCGAGGGATAGGTGAGGCGATCGCGCTCGCACTCTCAGAGTTCGGGGCGAAGGTCGTCCTCTCGAGCCGCAAGATCGAAGGGTTGAATGCCGTGAAGGAAAAGATCGAGGCACAGGGGGGGCAGGCCCACTGCATCCCCGCGCACATGGGTGACCTCGACTCCCTCCAGGCCGTCGTGGACGGCACCCTCGAGGCTTTCGGCACCATCGACATACTAATAAACAACGCGGCGACAAACCCGATATTCGGGCCGGTCACGGAAGCGGAGGAAGCCGCCTGGGACAAGATAATGGACGTGAACCTCAAGGGGATCTTCTTTCTTACCAAGTCAGCGGGCAAGGTGATGCTCGAAAAGGGAAAGGGAGCGATAGTCAACATCAGCACCGAGGCGGCGGTAAGGCCGGCTCCATTCCTCGGTGTTTACAGCATCAGCAAGGCGGGCGTCGACATGGCCACCAAGACGTTCGCCCAGGAATGGGGTTCCCGGGGGATCCGCGTGAACGGCATCGCCCCGGGCCTCGTTCAGACGAAATTCAGCCAGGCCCTCTGGGCGAACGAGGGGATACTGCAGCAGGCGCTCTCACGGGTACCGCTCGGCCGCATGGCCCAGCCCACCGAGATAGCCGGCCTCGCGGTCTTTCTCGTCTCAGACGCCGCAAGCTTCATAACCGGGCAGACGGTCCTCGTTGACGGAGGGTCGATGTTGCTGTGAGAACACAGAGGGGAAAAACCCCGGAATGAGGCTTGGCGCCTGTTACATTTCTATGTTCATGCTCGGCCACATCGTGGCGGGCGAGTACAGCCCTTTCCGCCTCTTCCTTATGAGGATTTTCGCCCGCTATATCGAGGTGCCCCTGCTGCACCTTTCCTACCTCGCCTGCGCTGGTAGGCTCAGGTTCCTGTCGAAGTTCTTCCTCACCCGCTGGCTCATCGTCTATCCCATCGCGTACCCGTTCGGGCACTGGGGAGACACGGGCCGTCCCGTTCCTACTGGCAAGCTCACCGAGATGGTGAAGGGCCTGGAGGGAAGAATAGCCGTAGGGCCCTGCCGCTGCCGTATAGGGCACAAAGCCTGCGGTCACCCGGTTGAGACCGACATCGTCATAAAGACCGGGGCGGATGTGTTTCTCGAGGCCTTCCCGGATGAATACCGGGTGATCGACAAGCAGGAGGCCGTGAAGATTGTAAAGGATTGCGCCCAGCAGGGCCTTTTCCACATGGTCTTCCTGCACTGCCTGGTGGGCGGCGCCGTGAACGAGTACGTCATCTGCAACTGCTGCACGGACGGCTGCGTACCATACATACTGAACCGTAGCCTCGGCCAGCCGGTTTATCCGCTCATCAAGGGCGAGTGGTACGCTCAAGTGGACCCGTCTCTCTGCCGGGGATGCGGCGATTGCGTGGCCGTCTGCCCCTTCTCCGCCCGCCGGCTGAAAGAGGGTGTACCACAGGTTCTCGACTGCTTCGGCTGCGGGCTCTGCGCGGCCCACTGCCAGACCGGTGCAAGCAGGATGGCATAGACACGTATTGTTTTAGGTGGGCCTCTCGGGCCCACGACACCTTTACACCTTTAGGCCGGGCTCTTAGCCCGGTTTATCCATCCCGGCCTAAGAGGCCGGGCTTAAGAACTCATTGGCCCCAGTGGCTTCGCTCCTGCTCTCTCGGCCGGACAAAACCTTCGAGAAAACCCCAGCCGTAAACAGCCAATGTTATCAGGCAGGCTGGAACGTGCAGCGCCCAGGCCGGGTCCTTCCTCTTGAGGTAGCCCTTCAGAGACTGCAGGACCAACGGAAAGATGAGAAGACAAAAGATTATGAACTTCACGAGTCCACCCTTTTTAGTCTTGCTCCACGGGTAGCTCCGCATACCGAGAGAGCGGTAGTAATGAAAGTCCCTGGTCCTGCGCAGTTGCTTGCGCGCAAAAGTAGCCAGCCCCTGCCCGTAGAGATGCACGATACCTGTTTTGACCTTGGCGAAGCGGTCGTGGCCCCGCCCGACGAGCTCGTGTATCACATCTATGTCGAAAAGGTAGTCGCCGATCTCCAGCGATTCCAGAAGGCTCCTTCTCACCATAAAGCCGTTCGCGCCCATCGTCGGCAGCGCACCGGGCTCAAGGCGGACCTCCAGGTAGTCCCCTCTGTCGGCCGCCTCGACCTCGAGCCCGGTCCAGCGTCCAGAAAGAGTACACGTGCGGTCATAGTTCTTGAGGAAATAGCAGAGCGGGTCGTTCATACCCATCAGGGCGCAGTACCTGGTGAGCGCCGGGTCGGTCCGGCGGTGCTCATACTCCAGAGGTTCGGAGCCCGCGATATCGGGATCAGAGAAAGGAGCGGTCATCCGCTCCAGCCAATCGGTGCCGGTCAGGATGTTATCGCTGTCGACAAGCGCGATGACATCACCCGAGGCCGCCTTGACGCCTCTTGCCTTGCCTGCTTCACCGGTCTTGTCGGGGTTATCGACGACGACGCAACCGTACTTGCCTGCAATAGCCAGAGTCTCATCCGTAGAGCCGCCGTCAGCCACGACGATCTCCACCGGTCCGTTATATTGCTGCCGCTTGATGCTCTCAAGGCATCCGGGGAGAGTCCTGCCGGCGTTTAATGTGGGGATTACGATGCTTACGCTTTGTTTATTCGTGGTCATTCGCGCGTTGACCCTGGAAATTCTAGCCGTTCATAGATTTTATCGAACAACTCGCAGGGAATGCCCGATGTCAAATGCGATGGCTCGTTTCCTCCCCAGGCGATGCCCCCCGTGCAGAAAAAGGAGACGTTGGCCGCATTCTCGAGGTACGGGATCACGGTGGAGTTGCGGCACACAGACATATCGCCCATGGTGTTCTTGATGATTCTCTCCAAGGCGCTCGACACTCTCTGGCTGCGGAACGCGAATCTCGTGAACCTGTCCCAGGATTTTGACCTCCGAAGCGTTGCGAGTAGCCTGAGCAAGCCGCGGGAAAGTCTCAACTTTATGTTCCATTCGTTCTCGCCGGCCCCCAGGGCGGTTTTCCCGATCTCTCCCCTGTACTTGGTGACCAGTGCCGCCTCCCCCAGCGCGCCGGTCATTGCTCTGAGCTGCTCGGGCCGACTACGGATAATGACGACGTCCGGTTTCGAACCCTTGCGAAAGTTCGTTATGGGCGCGATGTAGTAGCCTACGAGGGGCTCCTCCATGCGAGGTCCAATACCCTTATCAAATTTGCTTTCGGGCCGCTTGAGCCCCAGTATCACCGGCGACCACTTGCAGACCTCGATGGACTCCGGGGTCACCAGGATTTCCCTGCCCGAAGTTGCAACCTTGATGGCTTCGCAGTAAGACGCGACACGCAATACCTCGATATCTTCAAAGCCGTCGAGCGACTTCAGTACCTTGACACCGATAGGAGGGACTTCAATTTCTATGTCACCCATTGCGCCCCCGTAATAGGCATCGAGCAGTGCGTGCGCTACTCGATCTTCTTGAATATTTTCTTGGGAGAGCCGCAGATCGGGCATACGTCAGGCGGTTCTCCCTCGACCGTGTTACCGCAGACCTGGCAGACGTAGTAGTCTACTTCCTCGTTTTTGCCGAGGTTGTCGAGCGCCTTCTGGTAGAGGCCCGCGTGGATTTCCTCAACGGCGTTCGCATTCTTGAACGACATTGCCGCTTCCTTCTCCCCCTCCTTCTCCGCCTCCTCGATCATGGCAGGATACATCTTGGCAAACTCGTGGGTCTCCCCCCCGATGGCCTCGTTCAGGTTGGCGCCCGTACTGTCCACCCCCTTCATGGCCCTCAGGTGCGCGTGGGCGTGCACGGTCTCGGCATCCGCTGCGGCCCGGAAGAGCCTTGCGACCTGCGCGTAACCCTCCTCGTCGGCCTTCTTTGCAAAAGCGAGGTACCTCCTGTTCGCCTGTGATTCACCAGCGAAGGCTTCCTTCAAGTCGTTCACGGTTGACATATCTCTCTCCTTCCTCTTCAAGCTCTTGGTCCATCCTCTATACGGGTAAGCCGGGCGATAGGTGTTATATACACGTATTTGCACACTGTAGCACTTCCACCCTTGACCCTGCTCGCGAATAGGGCCATCCACTTACCGGTGCCACAATCACATCCCAAGGCTCATGAGTGGTGGCCCAGCAGGCTTTCCAGTTGCTCTTTGTTCTCTATGCTTGTTATGGCAAGCACTTTGTCTTTTTGCTGAAGGCTGGTGTCGGCTTTTGGGATCATCATGGCGTCGCCCCTGACGATAGACACAATCAGGGTCTCGGGAGGCAGGCTCAGTTCAGAGATTGGCTTTCCGAGCGCTTCCGCGTCATCGGGAAGCGTTATCTCCACGAGGCTGACATCGCTCGCCTGTAGTTTCATCACGGTGACCACCTCTCCTAGCGTAGTCTCCTCCTCCACAATCTTCGCGATGATGTCCGAGGTGCAGACCTCGACGTCCACGCCCCAGCTTCTGGCAAACAGCCAGCGGTTCCTGGGATTGTTCACCCTGGCTATTACCTTGGGCGCGTCGTACTCGTACTTGGCCAGGTAGGAGATCACAAGGTTGTCCTCGTCATCCCCTGTGACCGCCAGGACGAGGTCGGCGTTTTTCACGCCGGCGAACTCGAGCACCCAGGGTTCGCAGGCATCCTCACACACAATCCTGGCACTCCCGAGCTGGGCGGAGAGCACGGCGTACTTCTCGTCGCTCTTTTCAATCACGGTAATCTCGTTTTTCTCGCCCAGTATCTGAGCGAGGAACGATCCAACAACCCCGCCTCCGGCAATGATCACTTTCATCTTCGTGCCCCCGTTCTCAATCCATGAAGAACATCTTCTTATACTTGTTCATGCTCTTTCTCGATATAAGCACGTTCACGATATCACCCTTCTCGAACCTGGTGCCGGACACCGGCATGAACGCTTCCCCAAACCGTTCTATGGATGCGACTTGAACCTCGCCCGGTATCTCGAAATCGCGGACGTTCCTACCGGCAAGGTTCGAGTGCAGTTCGAGCTCCATGAGCTCCACCTCTCCGTTTCCGAATGTATACCGCGAGAACGATCGATGCAGGAACAGCAGGTCATATATCTTGTTGACGCCCCAGCGCACCGGCGCCACGGTTGGAATGCCGAAGCGGCGATAGATGTTCGCCCTCCTCGGGTCGTAGATCCGGGTGATGACACGGGGAACTCGGAAGACATCCTTCGCGATGACCGACGACACAATGTTCGAATTATCGCCGCTGCTGACGGCGATGAAGGCATCGGCCCTCTCTATGCCAGCCTCAACAAGGACGGATGCATCAAAGCCTACGCCCTGAACCTTCTTGCCCTTGAAGTCGACGTCCAGGAGGTGGAACGCCCTGGGGTCCTTGTCGACCACCGCCACGCTGTGGCCCTGGTTTTCCAGCCTCCTGGCCAGGCGGGATCCGGCTCTTCCGCAACCCATGATGACTACATGCATCTTCTCATCCTCCGCATCGGTTCCTCAAAAAGTTAATCAAACCTACGACTCCGACCTCCATTCAGGCAGCCATCCGCTCTTCCATCACCGGCTCCCTCGGCCCCGTGCCTTCTCTCGAGGTCCACCATCTCACAAGCGCCTTCCTCACCTCGTCGGCGATGAGGGGAGCCGGTATCCACGCAAACATAAACAGCCAGACCCATATGCTGATGGGCCTGAATCCGAAGAAGGAGGGGAAGGGGGGCACATAGATAAATACGAGCAGAAGCACGATCTCCGACAGTATTCCCCACAGGTAGAACCTGTTGGTGGTAAAACCGACTTTGAATATTGACTCCCTTTCCGTCCTGCACGCGAAGCCGTTGCCTATCTGCGTGGTTACAATCGTATGGTGGCACGCCGTGGTGGCCATAATGTACATCGTACCTGTGGCCGCCATGGCCGAGATCCCCATGGAGGGCCTCCACCCCGCCGTCCAGTAGACGAAGAAAAAGGCGGCGATGGAGGCTACCGCCTCGATGGGACCGAGGAATAGATACGCGCGGGCAAGCAACTTCATGCTGAGCAGTCGCTCGGTCCTGGGCCTCGGGTGCTTTTCCATGATACCCGGCTCGGGTTTCTCCGTGCCCAGCGCCAGGGCCGGCAGCAGGTCGGTCCCGAGGTCCACCGCCAGTATCTGCATGACTGTAAGGGGCAGCGGCATCTTGGCGATCACGAAAAGGAGAAACGGCACTACCTCGGGGATGTTGCTCGCGAGGATGTACGTCACGAACCGCTTGATGTTGTCGTAAACGGCGCGCCCCTCCTCGACGGCGTACACTATTGACGCAAAATTGTCGTCCGTGAGTATCATCTCCGCGGCATCCTTCGCTACGTCCGTCCCGGCTATACCCATGGCGACCCCGATGTCGGCCGCCTTGAGGGCTGGTGCGTCGTTGACCCCGTCACCGGTCATGGCGACGATCTCGCCCCTCGCCTTTAGCACCAGCGCGATGCGCATCTTGTGCTCGGGTGAAACACGGGCGAAGATCACCTCGGGTTCATCCAGGGCTTCGCCCAGCTCTTCATCCGACATCGCGTCAATATCGACGCCGGAGACAGCCCGCACAGATTCACCGCGGACGAGCCCGATGCGCCTGGCGATGGACTCGGCGGTCACGCCGTAGTCCCCGGTGATCATGATCACCTTGATACCGGCCGTCCTGCACTCCTTGACCGCCTGCTCGACCTCAGGCCTGGGGGGGTCCATCATTCCGGCCAGACCCACGAATGTGAGGTCTCGCTCGACCTCCTCGGCCTCGTAATGCTTCTGCACCTCAGGCAGGTCTCGGTAGGCGAACCCCAGTACCCTGAGGGCGTGCCGGGCGTACTCGTTGTTCACCCGTTCGACAGCCTTCCTGTCCTCATCTGTTATCGGCCTCACGCCCCCCGGCTCCCATATGCTGGTGCAGAGGTTCAGCACCTCGATGGGCGCACCCTTTACCAGCGCCTCAACACCGGGCTTTACCAGGTGGGCGGTGGTCATCCTCTTGCGCCTGGAGTCGAACGGTATCTCGTACTGGCGCGGGTGGATTATGAGCTGCTTTTCGTAATCGAACCTGAACTTGGTCGCTATGACCAGCAGGGCGGCCTCCGTCGGGTCGCCCAGTATCTCCCACTGGTCGTCATCTTCTTCTGGAGGAATCAGCTTGGAGTTATTGCAGAAGCTGGCGATCCTGAGCAGCTTCAGCAGCACCTGTCTATCACTGTCGTTCAACGGACGGCCGTCGATATTAAACCCGCCGTCCGGTTTGTAACCGACCCCGCTGACCTTGATAGAGCGCCCAGCCGCCCATATCTCCCGCACCGTCATCTCGTTGGTGGTTAGAGTGCCGGTCTTGTCCGTGCATATAACCGTCGTGCAGCCCAGCGTCTCGACAGAGGAGAGCTTCTTGATGAGTGCGTGCCTCCTTGCCATTCTCTGCGTGCCCATGGCTAGAGCCAGGGTCACAGTGGGGAGCAGTCCCTCAGGAACGTTGGCCACCAATATACCCACACCGAAGATGAAGCTCGAGGTCCTGCCCATGTGCATCACGAACGCTCCGAGGCAGAAGAAGAGTACACCGAGGCCGGTGGCTATGACCGCGAGTATCCTGGTGATCTTGCCCATCTCCTTCTGCAGGGGGCTTGGCTCCTCCTTGACCCCCTGGGTAAGACCTGCTATCTTCCCGATCTCTGTCTTCATCCCGGTCGCGTACACCACGGCTTTTCCGCTGCCGGATGTAACACTCGTCCCGGCGAAGACGAGGTTCGAGAGGTCCGCCAGCGAGACGTTTTCAACATCAATCGCGTCTGAACGCCTGGTCTGTGGCTCCGACTCCCCGGTAAGCGCCGAGTTGTTGACCATCATCTCGGACACCAGTATGAGCCTAGCATCCGCACTCACGTTGTTCCCGGCCTCGAGCAGGATGAGATCGCCCGGAACCAGTTCCTCGGCATCGATCTCCCTCTCTTGGCCATCGCGAACAACCCGTGCTTTTCTTGGCAGTATTTTCTGAAGGCTCTCAATTGCCTTCTCGGCCTTGAATTCCTGCCAGAAAGTGAAAATGGCGTTTATTAGTATGACGGCGAAGCAGGCTATCCCGATCTGGGGTTGTTTAGCGAGAAACGCTAGGGCGCCGCCCACCCAGAGCATTATCGCGAAGAAGTGGACGAAGTTGCTTAACAACTTACGCCAGAGTGGCGTCCCCCGCTTCCTCTCGAGTACGTTGCGCCCTTCCCTCTCCAGGCGCCCGGAGGCATCCTGCGAGCTGAGCCCGTCCGGGCCACTCTCCAGGAGCGCTAGTACTTCTTCTTCAGGCTTTGAGTAGAAATTCTTTTCCATCGAGAATCAACTAACGCGCATAAGACCGGCGAACCGGCCTACGGTACGCTCTATACGGCTCTGCCTTATCCCAACTGGTATTTTGAAGAATTATAGACCAAACGGGGTCATTGGCAACTTGTTCCAAGCCAGCGGGATACGGATTCCCCCCCCGCAGTCGAGTCAATTTCCCAACGGCTACCCGGGTCAAAACGACGCTATAGAAAGCCCGGTCGTGGAACGTGGAAGTGGGTCCTCCATCTTCGTGGTTGGTACATGGGAGAAACCGCGGGCTGAAAAGCGGCACATGAACGCACAAGAGGCTATTCGACCAGCTCCCCGGTAACCATGTAGCGGACACTCTCCCCGATGTCGACAGCGTGGTCCGCGATTCTCTCCAGGAACCGGGCGATCATGACCACGCGTATTATCAGCTCCAGTTCCTCCTCGCTCCCCCTGTCGTAGCTCGTCAAGAATGTGCGGTTGATACGGTCGACGGTGTCGTCCATCGTCGAGAGCTCCTCGGCAAGCTTGACGTCGTGCTGCTTGAAGGACTCCATGGCGCTCACTATCATCTTGCCGGAGCGTTTAAACATCTCGTCCATGTTCTCTTTTATCCAGGGTGACAGGGTGTACCCCTGCAGGTTCTTTATCGCCTTGCTGATGTTCACGCAGAGGTCCGCAACCCTTTCGAGGTGCTGGGCAAGCCGCATGATGACGATGATGGTCCTGAGGTCTATGGCGACGGGGGCCTGGCGGGCCAGCAGTTCGATACCGTTTTCCTCTATCCTAACGACGAAATCATCTGGTTCATCGTCAGAAGCGATGATATTATCGGCGAGCTCGTCGTCCAGGTTCTGGAAGGCCACCCTTGTCTTCTCGACCATCTCCACGGTCACGTTGGACATCCGCAAGAGATCCAGGTACAAGTCCTCTAGCTGTTGATGAAAGGTTTTTCTTACTTCCATGAATAACCTCTTTGCCGCAAAGGAATCCCCTATCCGAATCTTCCCGTTATGTACCGCTCGGTCCGCTCGTCATCGGGATTG
>Ga0315281_10008181_pt1 | contig 14626 bp, 8 predicted proteins | sample YL17G07_0_MG_FD_204540 | JGI IMG/M metagenome (GOLD analysis project Ga0315281, IMG submission 204540) | Sediment microbial communities from Yellowstone Lake, YNP, Wyoming, USA - YL17G07_0 | ecosystem: Environmental > Aquatic > Freshwater > Lake > Sediment | place: USA: Wyoming | collected...
GATGCCATAATGCCTTTAACGGGGCCGGAAGGAGCTTTCTTTAACGGGGTTTGTCTCTTTCTGTCCCCGCCACATCCCCCGTCTTAGGCCAAGCGTAAGCTCGTTTTCCACAGGGACCGCAAACCCGCGAACCGCAAGTATACCAGCGAGTGCTGCGGTACGATTCTTATTTGAGGCAACACGGCCGCGAGCTGATTGCAGGGAAGCGAGGTCCGGCGGAAGAAGAAAGAGATAGGTCGCATCGGCGGCCTGGGGACAGCCGGGAAGCTGAACCTTGCCGGCGCGACGAGGAAGTGATGAGGCAGGCTTTGGTCGTACTTTCAGTTTTACTTCTGGCTGGCGCTGTGCCGGCGGCTGGTGTGGTGCGTGGGCAAGCGAGGCCGGTGACAGACGAAGGGCAGAGGTTCATGTGGTGTCCGGGCGCAAGCGAGGGCGAAGCTGACTACTACGCCGCGTTTCGCGGGAGTTTCGAGCTTGACTCGGCGGCGGAGGTCGAGCTTCGTACGCTCGGCGCGTCGTGGTACGTCGTCTGGCTGGATGGCGAGTACCTGAGCGAGGGGCCTGCCAGGTTTCCGAAGGAGCGCCCCGAGTACCAGGCCGAGCGGGTGCGTCTGGCTGCCGGTAAGCACGTGGTTGCCGTGCAGGCGCATCACGAAGGGCTGTCCACGCGCATACTCGACAACGTTCCACCATTCCTCTACTGCGCGCTCTTAGTCGGCGGCCGGGAGGCGCCTGTGCGGTGGAAGTGCGCGCGGCTCGGTGGATATGCGTCTCAGGTGAAGAGGGTGAACCCTCAGCTGGGGTGGATCGAGTGGTGCGACACGAGACAGATACCCGCGGGATGGCGGTCGAAGGACTTCGACGACAGCTCCTGGGCAGATCCGGTCACTCTCGACCGGGGGCTGGGGAAGCTGCGGCCACTGTGCATTGCGAACGTGCGGAGCTTCATCCACCGGCCCAAACCAGTGGCTAAGGGGTTCCTCGCTGAGACGTTCGGCTATGAGATGGACAACATAGCCGCGCGGTTCTTCCTGCGGGATCTGATGACCGAGCGGCCAGGGGGCGCACAGGGGGTCTGGCGGCGTTACGACTTAGGCCGGGTGCGGCTGATGCGGCCCCGGTTCGTGCTCGACCTCCCTAGTGGCGCAGTCGTCGAGTTCGCATACAGCGAGTACCTGGTCCATGGGAGAGTCTCGCCATGGATCACGCTCTCGGGGGGCGATTCCTGCAACTTCGACCACTATGTGGCCCGCGGCGGCGAGCAGGAGTTCTTTCCGCTCACCCCGAGAGGCGGCCGGTTCCTGGAGATACACGTCCTGGCGGAGCCGGCGAAGGTCCGGTTCGTTCGGGAAGAGGTCGTGGAGCGGTGCTACTACGGTCCGCCTGACGGCTCGTTGCGGTCCGGTGATGAGTTGCTCGACCGGATATGGCTGACGGGGATCGAGACGCACCGGGCGTGCGCGGAGGACGCGCTGACCGACAACCCGACTCGCGAGCGCGGCCAGTGGGCGGGCGACGTGGTCGGTGTCGGGATGGAGATCGCCGCTGTCGGTTACTCGGACCTGCGGCTCTGCCGGCGGGCGCTGGCGCAGTGTGCCGAGTGTGCACGGGAGGACGGCCTGGTCTCCGGCCTCTGCCCGGGCGGCGGCGCGTATCTTACGACCTACGCGGCCCAATGGCTGAGCGCATGCATGCACTACTTCGAACTGACCGGCGACCGAAGCCTGCTCGAAGAGCTTTTCCCTGCAGCCGAGCGGAACATCGCGGCCTTCGAGCGGTTCATGACGGCTGGCGGCCTCTCCGACGACGTGGGTTGGGGATTCGTTGACTGGGGCTACGTGCCCAACCCGGGGCCGTCGGACATCGCTGTCGACCTGCATTACCTGGCCGGCCTGCGCGATATGGTCCGCTGGTGCGAGGCCATCGGCAAGACGGAACGCGCGGACTACTACCGGGGCCTGGAGGCGCGCCTGACCGGGATCGTCGGGCGGTGGTTCGACGAGCAGACGAGGCAGGGGAAGGATGTGTGGCCTCGGATCGGGTACCACCGTGCGGTGCTCGGCCTCAGCCTCGGGTTCATCGAGAGCAAGGCGGAGAAGGAGTGCGTCGAGTTCATCAGGAAGCATATGCTGGAGTGCTTCCCGAACGATCCGGCGGCGCCCCGGCTGAGCGACCCGAGCGCCGCGAGCAGCCGGCTGATCACCCCCTACTTCGCTCACTATGCGATGCCGGTGCTGATCGAGCGGCGCGAGATGGATTTCGTTCTAGACCAGTATCGGAAATGCTGGGGCTGGGCGCTCGGCGGCGGGCGGACGACCTGGCTCGAGGTCTTCGACACGCGCTGGAGCCACTGCCACCAATGGTCCGGCTGCCCGACCTGGCAGCTCTCGCGCTACGTCCTCGGGCTGACGCCGCGGTACGATCTAGGGCCGGGCCATTACGTCCTCTCCCTCCACCCTGGCTCCCTGCCGAGAGCCGAGGGAGCGCTGCCGCTGCCGGACGGGAAAGGCGCGATCCGGGTCAGTTGGGAGCGGAGGGCTGATGGCATCCACTGGACCCTCGAGACCCCGGTTCGGATCTACCTGCACATCCGGCCGATGCGGGCCGACGCGAAGGAAGAGGTCGTGGAGATCGGCAAGGATCTCCGTCGGGTGTTCCCGGCAGGGCAGCTTCAGTGATTTCCTGGAGTGGAGGTGTAACATGAAAGCAATGTTGACGCTGACTATCGTTCTTATCGTTCTTTGCGCGCCGCTCGCAGCGCGGGCTGCGACGAGCCGGCAGGGCAGGGCTGTGGATCTGGCAATGCGGCGGCCCATCGCCTTCTCCTCGCTTGTGAGGGGCTTTGCCGAGCCGGACCTGTTCTACGCCCCGTTTGCGTTCTGGTTCTGGGACGCGCCGCTCGATCCGGCGGAGGCTGCTTACCAGGCCCGGGAGATGTGCCGGCAGCGGTTGAACCCGGGTTACGCCCATGCTCGATACGGGCTTCCGCGGGAGCAGTGGCTGTCGCCGCTTTGGTTTGACTCGCTCGATGGGGCTGTTGCAGAGACCGACGCCGCGGGCATGTACGTGGGCTACTGCGACGAGTATTGGTGGCCGAGCGGGCAGGCGGGGGGCCGCGTGCTTGCAGCGCATCCGGAGCTGGCGGCCGTTTCTCTCAGATGGGATGTGATCGATGTTCCGGGCGGCCAGGAGGCCAAGCTGCCCGAGTCGTTCTTCACCGTCGCGGCAGAGCTTGCTGATGACGGGAAGATCAGGAGTTCCACGCTCAGGATGATCGGCGAGGGCGAAGCGTTGTCGTGGACCGCCCCGACCGGCAAGTGGCGGGTCTACTCGTTCACCAAGTACCACCATCCCGGCCTCGACGGCAGCCCGATCAACTACCTCGATGACCGGCTTCCGTCTACGTTCATCCAGATGGCCTACGAACCATATGCCCGGCACTTCGGCGAACGGCTGGGCAAGAACCCGTGCGGAATCTTCATGGACAGTGAAGGCGACTACGGCTGGAAGCTCGCGTGGTCGGACCATCTCGCGAAGACCTACGGAGAGCGCAAAGGCCGAGACATCCGGCTCTGGATGCCGCTCATGGTGGACCAGGACGCGGAGGGGCTGTGGGCCAAGGCCAGATGGGACTGGTTCGACGTCGTGTCCGATATCTACTCGAACGAGTACTTCGGCGCACTCAGCCGATGGGCTGAGAAGCATGGGATGTACTTCACCATGCACATCTGGGAGGAGAGCCTGCTGCTTCAGTCCCAGGCTGCGGGCGACTTCTTCGAGCTGCAGCGCGCCGTGACTATGCCGGGCAACGACTCTCTCGTCCTGAAACCGCTCGAACCGCACGATTTCAAGGAACCACAGTCGGTTGCAGAGTTCGAGGGGCGGCAGTTCATGAGCGAGGTCATGGGGGTGATCGGCTGGGAGGTGACCCCGGTCGTGATGAAACAGTGCGCCAACGCACTCATCAACTGGGGCGTGAGCCACGTGATGCCGCATGGAATCAACCTGAACCGGGATCTGAACACGATCCCTTACCCGCCGGACTTCTTCACAGAGAACCCTTACTGGCCGTATATGCACATTTGGACGGACTTCGTGCGGCGAGCCTGCTACGTGAACTCGCACGGGCACGTCGTGCCGGATGTCCTGTTGGTATATCCCATCGACAGCATCTGGGTACTGTCGGGCGGCCGGCCTTTCGACGGGACGTCGGACGCCGATTTCGGGGGCCTCATCTCGGGTACAAGCGGCGACTGGGGCGAGAAAGCTCGACGCATCGACGAGGTTTACTCGAACGCGATCAACGAGCTCTCTGCGGCGCGGGTCGAGTATCTGATCGGCGATAGGCGTTACCTTCGGGAGATGAGCGTGAAGGACGGGCGGCTCACCATGGGTGGCTTTCGATTCGAGTCCGTCGTGCTGCCGCCGATGGTGATATTGCCGCTCGATGTGGCAGGGAAGGTCGCCGCTTTCGCCGAGGCGGGCGGGTCGGTCTATCTGCTGGGAGAACTGCCGTCTGCCTCGACTGAGAACGGCGCGGACGACCCCAAGATGCTGGAACTCGCGGCCAAGCTGCGGACGCTGCCTTCGGTCGTGGACTGCAGCAAAGATGGGCTTGCGGCGGAGCTTGCCAGAAAGGACAGCGGGCTCGCCTCCCAGGTCACGTTCAGGTCGGGCGAGTTCCCGATACTCGAAACCCACCGGCGGGTAGACGGAAGGGACTTCTACTGGCTCGTCAACAACACCGACAGAAGGCAGGAGTGCAAGCTGTTCGTTCGTGACGCGAAAGGCGGGGCGTCGATCTGGGACTGCGAGACTGGGAAGTCCCACCCGGTTGGCTCGGAAGAGACTCCGTCCGGCAGCGAAGTGAGGCTTGCCTTCAAACCGTTCGAGGCGTACTGGCTCGTGTTTGACCCGGGGGTTCCGGCCAGGGCACCGTCCGAGCAGGCGCCGGGCACGCGCGCGACGATCGCAAAGCTCGACGGGAGCTGGCACATCCAGGTTCCACGGACCGGGCAGCCGTCGCCTTCGCCGTCCATCGCGAAGTTCCTCACCGTGCCCTGGAAGGCATCGTGGCTCCGAGTGGACGATACCTCCCGCTTCAGGTATGTGTTCGACCTGCCGGCGGCGCCCACGAAGGCGGAGATCAAGATCACGGCTGACGAAACCTTCCGGCTGTGCGTGAACGGGAAGATTGTGCCGCACGAGGCATGGGACGATCTTTGGAGGCAGGTGAGGACGGTGGACCTGACCGGCCTGCTCGGCAAAGGGAAAAACGTCATCGCTGTGCTTGCGAGCAAGCCGGGCGGACGCGGCGGGGTGATCCTGCAGGGCGAGGCGAAGCTGCCGGGCGGGAGAGTTGTGGAGCTTGCGAGCGGGCGATCATGGCGCACGGGCGGCGAGCCGGCTGCCGCCGAGCCTCCGTTCGGCAAGTGGATATGGCTGCCTGAGGCTGAGACCGACCAGGCAGCGTTCTTCAGGACAACCCTTGACCTGCCCGAAGGCTCGAAGATTGCAGCGGCGTCGCTCACTATGACGGCTGACAACAGCTTCGTGCTTTACGTCAACGGGCGGGAGGTCGGAACGAGCGATAACTGGACGGAGCCGGCGACTTACGATCTGGCGGAGTCGCTCCACGAGGGCAGGAACGTTATTGCGGTCAAGGCCTGGAACGAGGGCGGCCCGGCGGGGCTGCTTGCCGGGATGAGCGTCAGGCTCACGGACGGCACGACCATGCAGATGCGGTCCGATGGTGAGTGGCGCTGCTCGGACAAGGCTGTGGAGGGTTGGACGGAGCCGGGATTCGACGATTCCGGATGGCCGGCGGCGACCGTGCTTGCGGACTACGGCGCCGCTCCGTGGGGCGTCTTTTCTAAGGACCTGATGCAGATCGTCCCGGAATGGGCGGGCATCGACTTCGACGACAGCTCCTGGTCGCCCGCTGAAGTCGTGGGTGTGCCGCCGGTCGAGCCGTGGATCGATGTGCCGAAGGAGCTGGTGGCAGGGGTGGATCGTCCGCTTGGTTCCTGGGTTGGCTTGGGAGTCGACCGTTTCAGCGGCTACCTTGACTATACAACCTCGTTCAAACTGGACAAGGCCGGGGCCGGCCCTGTGACGCTCGATCTCGGCGAAGTCAAGCATATGGCCGAGGCGTTCGTGAACGGCAAGAAGGTAGGGGAGCGTCTCTGGCCGCCGTTCGAGTTCGATATAACCCGTGCTGTAAGGAAAGGTGAGAACACCGTGCGCGTCCGGGTCGGGAACCTCGTGACGAACGAGATGCTGCAGTTCGGCACGAGCACAGGGGGCTGGGGGCCGGCGCCAGGCGATGAGACCTACGATGCGGGCCTCTTTGGGCCGGTGACGGTACGCGCCAACAGGTGACAGGGGAAGGCGCAGACGTGGAACAACAGGCGGAGTTCGTGGTTCAGGAGCATCACGCCACTCGCTTGCATTGGGACTTCCGGCTGGAGCTGGACGGCGTGCTGAAGAGCTGGGCGGTGCCCAAAGGCGTGCCTGAGGAGCCGGGTGTGAAGAGGCTTGCTGTCGAAGTCGAGGACCATCCGCTGGACTACATCGATTTCGAGGGCGAGATCCCGGAAGGGGAGTATGGCGCGGGGCAGGTCAGGATTTGGGACCGCGGGAGGTACGCCCTGACGGAGCGCGGGCCTGGCAAACTGCACTTCACTCTCTTTGGCTCCAGGCTCTCCGGTGACTACGTCCTTGCTCGCATGCGCGGCGGCAAGGATTGGCTGATGTTCAAGCGCGAGTAGCCGCTCCTGCGGCGTATATGGAGGTTACAATGATACGGGCAACCTGGCCTTGTGTCTGCTTCGTGCTGGCTGCATTGGCAGTCTTTGCTGGCAGCTCGTGCGGAGCGAGCGCGGCTCCGGCAAGGCTCTCGATCGAGCAGCCGAGCATCTCGGTCGTCGAGAAGCAGTTCCTCGAGATGCCGATGGCGGCCAGGTGGGGAACCGGTCCGCTCTTCTGGCTCCACGGAGACGAGAGCAAGGAGCGGCTCGAGACATACGTGCAGAAGGTGGCCGAGGGCCACAACGGCAGCTTCTGCGCGGAGTCCCGGCCTCATAACGACTGGCTCGGGCCGGGTTGGTACCGTGATCTCGACATCTGTCTGGAGGCAGCCAAGCAGAACGGCCTGAGGATGTGGATCTTTGACGAACAGTGGTGGCCGAGCCAGATGGTGGCCGGCAAGGTCCCGCCCGAGTACGGTTCCAAGGTCCTGGAGGCGACTGCGAAGACGGTGGACGGCCCGGCGCGCTTCACCGACGATGGCTACTCAGGCGGCAGCTTCGTGGCGGCGATTGCCGGCAAGGAGGTCGAAGGTGGCATCGAGCCGGACAGCCTGGTCGATCTTGCTCCGAACATCCAGGGCGGCAAGCTCGACTGGGAAGCTCCTGCCGGCAAATGGAAGGTCATGAGCTTCACCTGGCGGCTGGACGAGCGCCGGCCGGTGCTCGTCGATGGCGCAAGTCGGGACTGCGTCGATTGGTTCATCAAGACTGTCTATCAGCCTCACTACGACCACTTCCCGAACGACTTCGGCAAGACGATACTCGGCTACTTCTACGATGAGCCGGAGACTCGCGGAGATTGGGGCACGGAGCTGGGCGGTATCTTCGCCGAGCGGAAGATCGATCCGAAGAAGGCGCTCGTCGCGTACAAGTTCGGCCTGGCCGGGGAAGAGCAGACAGCCGCCCGCTATGCCTACATCGATGCGTTCAGCGAAGCCTGGGGCAGGACGATGTATGGCGGCATGACGAGATGGTGCAACGAGCATAATGTTCTCTCGATCGGCCACTTCCTGGAGCACGAGGGGCTGTATCTGAGTCCGGAAGTCTGCGCGTTCGACATGTTCGATCAGCAGAAGTACAGCGATATGGGGGCCATGGACCTCGTAGTGCAGCAGCTCTATCCCGGCCAGCGGAATCCGGGCATCTACCAGATACCGAAGCTTGCGAGCTCCATTTCCCACGCGTACCATAAGGCCGACGACCTGACTATGTGCGAAATCTTCGGCGCGTACGGCCAAGATATAACCTATCCCGAGATGAAGTGGCTCGCGGATCACCACCAGGTGAGAGGGGTCAACTTCATGATTCCTCACTCGATCAACCCGAGAGCGCCGAAGGACACGGACTGCCCGCCGTACTTCTATATGGACGAGTTCGAGCCGAGATGGCCGCTCTACCGGGTATGGTCGGACTACAGCAACCGACTGAGCCTGCTGCTTTCCGGCGGACGGCACGCGTGCCCGGTCGCGCTCCTCTTCTGCGGCAACAGCGCCCACGTCGGCCGCGCCGTGACGCCGGAGGACATGACCACCGCTCTACAGGACGTGCAGTTCGACTGCGACTGGATTCCTTACGAGGTCTTCGAAGTGAACGGTCGGATCGCCGGCAGGGAGATCCGAATCCACGACGAACGGTACAAGGTGCTGATCGTGCCGCCGGTCGAGGTGATCCCATATGAGACGCTTGGGAAGGCGAGGGCGTTCTTCGATTCGGGCGGAATCGTGATCGGCTACGGATTCCTGCCGTCGAAGTCCGCGACGTTCGGGCACACCTCCAGGGACATCGCCGCGCTCTGTGAAGCTATCTGGGGCAGGGGCGAGCCGGGAGGAGGTGTCTGCAAGAGGAGCGCTGCCGGCGGTCGGTCTTACTTCCTGGGGGAGAAGCCGACTTCCGAGGAGCTGTGGCGGGCGCTCGTGGCTGACGCGGGCGTGCATCCGGCCATGGAGGTATTGGCAGGCGACACCGGCGGCTGGCTTCATGTGCTGCACCGGGTCAAGTGCGGCCGGGACGTCTTTCTGGTGTGCAACCAGAACCATCAGGGCGGGGCGCGCAGGTTCAGGTTCCGAGCGACAGCCGAGGGGGAACCTGAGTGTTGGGACGCCATGCGGAACGAGATCAACGCGCTCCCGTACAAGCGGATCAACCGAAGGACGGTGGAGTTCGAGCTTACTATGGAGCCGTCCGAAAGCGCGCTGATCGTGTTCCAGGCGAGGAAGGTGAAGCGCCCGATCAGGATCGAGCCGGGTCAGGCGCCGGAGCGGACGGTCCCGCTCGCCCGCCAGATCGTGCCGACCGAGAAGATATCCAGGAATCCGGCAGAGTCGGCTGCAGAGCTGATCCTCGAGGGATGTTCCTGGGTGTGGTACCCGGAGGGCAAGCCTGAGCAAGGCGTACCGCCGGGCACGCGGTACTTCCGAAAGGCGCTCGACCTCCCGGCCGGTCGGAAGGTCGAGGAGGGGAAGCTGCTAATGACCGCCGACAACGGCTTTGTGCTCTACGTTAACGGAGAAGAGGCCGGGAGTGGCGGCGACTGGTGGAGTCCCGTTGAGGTTGATCTCACCCGGTATCTTGCGGAAGGCCGGAATATCATTGCGGTGGCGGCGACGAACGATCCGGGTCCTGGTCCCAACCCGGCAGGGCTGATGGCAGTCCTCAGGATTCGCTTCAGCGACGGCGGGACCATGATCACGCGCAGCGACCGCACATGGAAGAGCTCCGACACGGAGCAAGCGGGATGGACAGCGGCGAGCTTCGATGACAGCGCGTGGCGCGAGGCTAAGGAGATATCGGAGTTCGGCCAGGGGCCGTGGGGCACGCTGACGGCGGGCGTGACGATCAGCCCGATCACGGCAGACCCGTATATTGGTTCTTGTACGCTGCCGGCGGGGTTCGAAGCCAAGGGATGGCGAGTGTACGTGGAAATGGAAGGGCTGCCGGACGCGAGCGCAAGCGTCAAGGTGAACGGCGCTGATGCCGGGGGTGTGATCGGAGCGCCGTGCCGCGTGAACGTCACGTCACACCTCAAGGCTGGTCGGAATGTCGTCGAGGTCGTCCCGCTCGCGCCAGAGCGCGCCTATCTTGCCTTCTATGGGACCGAAGCGCGATGACGTCGAAGGAAAGAGTGCTCACGACCTTTGCTCATCAGGAGCCGGACCGGGTGCCGATCAACTACTCGGCCAATGGGGGGATCGATGCGCGGCTGAAGGCGCACTTCGGCCTCGGGCCGGATGATTGGCAGGGGCTGCGTCAGGCTCTCGGGGTGGATTTCCACGGCGTGGGGGCGCCGTACGTAGGTCCGAGGCTCCATCCCGAGATCGCGGATCGCTGGGTCGATCCCGGGTGGGGCTGGCGGACACGCTGGATCGAGCACGAGAGCGGGGGCTATTGGGATTACTGCGATTTTCCTCTGAAGGATGCAGACGCGGAGACCATCGATGCGTGGCCGGTGCCGAGTCCAGACCACTACGACTACAGCGGGGTGCTGCAGGCATGCAAAGAGAACGAGAGCTATGCCATCCATGTCGGCAACCCCGGCCTTGCGTGCATCATCAACACAATGGGCTTTCTCTGCGGCATGGAACAGATCCTGGTTGACCTTGCGAGCGACGAGCCGGCGATGCTCCGGCTCGTTGACCGCTACCTTGGCGTCCAGCTCGAGGTGACGCGGCAGACGATCGAGGCAGCGAAGGGGATGGTGGACTTCATGTGGATCGGTGAGGACCTTGGCTCGCAGTTCTCGCCGCTCATCAGCCTCGACCTCTTCCGCAGACACATCCGGCCGCGGCACCAGAGGTTCATCGACCTCGCGAAGGCTCACGGGCTGCCCGTGATGATCCACACCTGTGGATCGAGCAGTTGGGCTTACGAGGACTACATCGAGATGGGAGTAGGCGTCGTCGATACCCTGCAACCTGAAGCCAAGGACATGTCTCCGCGGTATCTGAAAGCGCGTTTCGGCGGTCGGCTCGCATTCCACGGGTGCATCTCGACGGCAGGGCCGGTGGCGTACGGCACGGTTCGGGACGTGACAGCCAACTGCCGAGAGACGCTGGAGATCATGATGCCGGGCGGAGGCTACTGCTTCGCCCCGACCCACTCGCTGCAGGACAACTCCCCGACAGAGAACGTCGTGGCCATGTACGAGGCTGCGCACAGGTACGGGCGGTATTGAGCCCCGAACGGGGGTGCGCTCGCGCATTACTGTCCCTACGAACCGGCAGTCCTGGCCGTACCGGAGGGTCGAACCCGACTCTAAGTAATGGTTGTGCTTGCGACCGTGGCCGCGGCCGTATCACTGCCGGAGCATCCGATCTCACAACCGGCTCACGGGCCTAGATTGCGGGCAACTGCTGTTAATGGAGGTGGCAAGAGTGCAGCATAGAGCGCTTGCAGCGGCCGGTATGTATACTGGCGCTGCTTTCAGCAATCGCGATCACCGCGGAGCTGGTGGGGACGGCCCGAGATGGCCGAGCGGCGAAGTGGCTGACTTCCTATCAGGGGCCTGCCGCGCTGGCTATGGCTGTGCCGACCGCCGTGCCGGTATCGGTGGTGGCCGGTATGCAGAACCTCATGCTAAGGGCAAAGGTCGGTCAGACGATCAAGCTCACCGTGTGGCGGGACGGTAAGAAGACGACGGTGACGATGAAGCTCGAAGAGCCGCCTGCGAGGCTCAGAGGGTGACAAGGGAGGGCCGAACTCTAGGGATGCGGCCTATCAAGAGCAGGTCCAAGGAGGGAAGATGAAAAGGCACGTTTGCGTATGGATGGTTCCGCTCCTGCTTGCTGCAGGGGCGGGGTGGGCGGCTGTGAAGGCTAAGCCCAGGGCAAAGCCGGCGCCGAAGAGCGCCGAAGTCTACGCCGTTTCGATGCAGGCGGTTGGGACGTTCGATGAGTCGCCGCCCGCGTCGAAGGTGACGATCTCTGCTGCGCCGGACGAGTACGAGCCGGCATCATTCGTGATCAGGTGGCCGAAGGCAGTCTCGAGCGTGACGGTGGCGCTTTCGGGGGACCTAGTGTCCGGCAAGAACCGGCTTCCGGCAAGCCGCGCCGCGATATCAGCCGTCGAGGGCAACAGGCTGTCTCCGGTCAGGCCGTTCGATCTGATGCCGGGCGAGGCAAAGCGCTTCTGGATCACGTTTCAGGTGCCGGAAGGCGCGCGGCCGGGCATTTACCAGGGCGCGGTAGTTGCGACCGCGGGTGGCAGGCGGATCGGCAGGCTTCCGATCGAGCTGAATGTGCTTGGGATGCGGTTGGTCAAGTCGTCCAAACAGTACGGCGTTCTCCTGCCGTACGCAGGGCCAGGGGAGCCTCTGCTGGCGACGCTGAGGGCTGTGCGGGCGGGCGGCTTCAGCCTGGTCTCGACGGGAGCGCCGCCCGAGGAGCTTTCGGGTGTGCTTGCGGCGATCAGGGAGGCGGGGTTCGGCTACCCCGTGCCCTATATCTTCCCGGGTCTTACGGCGGAGGGGCTGGATGCCGTGCGCGAGCAGGCGAGGGCGGTTGGCTCGAGCCGGCTACTCGTCTGCGCCGCCTACGAGCCGCGGACGCAGGAGCAGATCGACGACGCAGCCAGGCTCAATCGGGCTATCCGCGCGGCCGGCCTCTCGTCCTTTGCAGTGATCGATGACCCGAGTGCTTACGAGCAACTCGCGGACTCTGTGGATTATCTGGACGACCACGTCGATCTGCCCTGTATCCGGGGGCTGGTCTCGGGGAACAAGCCCGCGCCGAACCGACGCGAATGGTGGTACTGGGATGTCACCCGGAGCGCCAGGGACAACCGACTCTACGCGGGCCTACTTCTCTGGAAGAGCGGGCTATACGGGGCGTTTCCGCCGCTTTCCCCGGGCGGTCCGGCGGAGGACGGCTCCGTGATCGGCACGATCCAGTGGGAGGCGCTGCGCGAGGGGATAGACGACACGCGCTACATAACCTCTATGATGAGAGTCCTGCGCGAGGCCAGAGACCTGCACAAGGCGAAAGCGACCGGGGACGCTGCCGAGTCGTTCCTGACCGCCGCGCTCGCGAAACCGCTGAGGAGCCTTACGAACCGCGACGTTCAGGGCATCCGGTATCAGATCGCGCAGTACACGGTCAAGCTCCAGAAGGCGGCGCAGTAGGAGGGGTTGGGGCGGGAGCGGGCACATGCCCGCGGCGAGGCCGCGTCTGCCGTCTCGTCCTTCAAGGCTGCGGAGTGGAGTACACGAACCGGCCGGTCCCCGCAGGGGCCGGCCGGTTTGCTCTGGCGGAGCGAGTGGGATTCGAACCCACGAGCAGGAAACCCCGCTACAGCATTTCCAGTGCTGCTCCTTAGGCCAACTCGGACATCGCTCCAGTGACGATGGAATTGTACCACCGGGCGCCTTGCCGGTCAACCGGGCTGGCGGCAGGGGTGGAATTCCTCCGTGTAGGTAACAGTGCTGTTAAGCCGCTCGTGCCAGCCGGCGGATGCGGTCCGTCTGGCCGCTGAGGATGGCGGTACGGAGGGCGAGGATGTTGTCCGCCCCCGCTCGCGTCCAACGCATACCGGATTGCTTCAGTCTCTGGCCGACCACCACCTTGCAGGCCGATTCCACCGCTCCACTTCCTATCATCATTCCTCCCGCCCGGTAGGATGGGTAGTCCATTCTGTGCTTGTGCTGCTGGAAGTACCTACGCTTCAGACGCAGCGCCTCCGACTCAGCGGGAGTCTTGGGCTTGCATCGCTTGAGCGACCTCAGTAGAGATCGCGGCCCGCCCGCCTTCAGCTTTCGGCACTGCGTCTGCGCCCACCGCTTGCACTCGTCAGTCCCCTCCCCATACCTTGCCGCTCCAAACTCCCAAATGTTCTGGCAGGCGTGATAGTAGTCCAGTATCTCTACCGACCCAGGAAAGTGCGTCGCCGACTGATTCCATATCCAGTCCGCGCCATCCCCGATCACCACTACTTCCCTGGCAGTCTCCAGTCCCGACCTCGCCGCACGTACGCAGACCCTCCTGCCAAACTGCTCCGCGTCCTCCTGAGCCGCCAGGTAAAGGGCACCGTGCATCTCATCGACCCCGCCGTCTGCCGGGCGCCTTCCCTCGAAGACTACCCCGGACTTTATGTCATGCCAGTCACCGTCTGTGTGCGCTTTGGCCGCGTCAACGCATACGTACAGCCGGTCTACCTTAGCCTCCGCGACCACCTGCCCGCCCCCTTCGAAATACTCCTCTATCTGTTCGGACTCTTCTTCCCTCAGCCGCCGGCCCAGATCCCCTACTATGTCCTGCTGACTGCTCTCTTCCACCGTCAGCCCCAAAAGACCCTCCAGAAGCTGCGAAACCTCCGCATACGTCAGCCTCGCCGCCAACTCCCCCACCATCGACTTCAGCCCCGGACTGTATATCCTGTCCCCCAACCCCTGCTCGCTGTCCCAAGGGCTTGCCCCGCTGTGACATCCCTCACAGTGATAATACGCTCGACTTACCCTTACATCCCCGCACAATGTCCGAACCCACCTGGCCCGATACCCCTCGAAACTCGCTGCCCCGCCACAACTGCAAGCTATCCGCACGCCCTGGTACGTCGACCGCGGGTCCAACCGCTCGGCAAACGCCGCCATCATCGCCTCCGCAACCCGCCGACCCACCTCCAATGCTACTCCCTCTGCTTCCTCGATGCTGCTCGCCGACACGTTGCTCGTGAACCACTTCCCCGCCGCATCTTGAAGGTCTCTTAGACTCTCTGCAGAATACATCCCTGGCACTCCTCGCTGCTCTTCGTTATGTTTCCTACCTCAACGATTACTCAGCGAGGCGTGCCTTCCTTCTCTTTGCTACCTACAAATCCTGAATGCACCC
>Ga0315281_10008182_pt1 | contig 14626 bp, 10 predicted proteins | sample YL17G07_0_MG_FD_204540 | JGI IMG/M metagenome (GOLD analysis project Ga0315281, IMG submission 204540) | Sediment microbial communities from Yellowstone Lake, YNP, Wyoming, USA - YL17G07_0 | ecosystem: Environmental > Aquatic > Freshwater > Lake > Sediment | place: USA: Wyoming | collected...
TTTCTGACGACGAAACCTACAGATGGCATTGGGGTTCCGAGTCTCTGGGGCTGGGGATCGCGTCGGGGATGGTTCCAGGCGCATGGACAGACCCAGTCACAGGCTTGGCGTACCACAGGGCCCGCTGGTATGACCCACGAAACGGCGTGTGGCTCTCCGAAGATCCACTCGGAGCGGTGGATTCGGAGAATCTGTATGCGTTTGGGGGGATGAGGCCGAACAGTGTCACTGATCCGCTCGGGACTACGACGATAAATCAAGATTTGAACCGGAGTACAAATTGTCAGGGAATCGAGTGCGAGCCGAACGTCGACGCCCTTGACGTCGTTGGCAGCTGGCTTGCGGCGCCGTTCAATTGGGCGGAGCGAAAACTCAAGGGGGTTTTTGGCTCTTATGAGGAAAAGAAGAACAGTCTCCTTCGACAGTCAGCCCGCCTTGCGGAACTCGAAACGAAACGGCGCCTTCAATCAACTGTCGGGGTTGATCCGCACGCGGTCGAGACAGCCGAGGAAGTAAACGCTTCCGGCCAGCCCATCAGCGGAAACCAGCCTGGGCGGATGACGCAGAATGGTTTTGCTACCACGTCGAGCAAGGTTGCGTACGCCACAACGCTTGTTGCCGGGACGATCGCCGTGTCGGTGCTCGAAGCTGAGGCGCCTGCGAGAGTTTTTAAACTTTTTGATGTGATCCCTTACGGCACCAAAGTGAAGGGATTTGAGAAACATCACGGCGTGCTCGACATTTGGTCATCGAAGAATGTTCCGGGCTACGTAAGTCGTGGTGCTGAGACTCCTTCAATTCTACTCACCGCAGAGCAGCACGCCGCCACCAAACAGGTTTATCGCGACTGGCTCATGGGACGTACCGGGAAACCAGTTGGGGCGGTCGTGGATTGGACAAAGGTGTCAGCACAAGAGGCGCAAGCTCTTTCTGAAGAAATGTTCAATGCTGCCAACGTTCCGCAAGAGGCCCGTGCCGCTTACTATCAGGGCTTTCACAAGTACATCTACAATCGATGAAGATGACTGATCTAATTGAATCGATTCATAGTGCGCCATCGTGCAGTGTCGCACGCTCGGCCGGTTTGCCAACGATTTCTCCAGGACACGAATGTCCACCCGACCTAGAACAGTTCTATCGAGTCTGTGGAGGTGTGGATCTTTTTTCGGATTCCACCTACGGGCTCCACATTTCCTCGCCGCTTGAGCTGGTTCCAGCAAATCCGATCATCATCGGGCAACAGATTGCTGATGACATTTCTTCATCTTGGTATGTTATCGGGCGAGGAGACAATAGCCAGTTCGTAACAATCGATCTCCATCCGGCTCGTATCGGGAGGTGCTATGACAGCTTCTGGGATCGACATGGCGTAGTGGGGTCGTGTCCCGTTATAGCGCTCACATTTCAGGAGCTACTCGAACGTTCTTTCCGTAACAAGGGCGGTCACTGGTATTGGCTCCAGTCCGATTTTGAATCTCTGGGCGATGCTTACGATTGAAAGCCCCCCGCGCGTCACGAAACGCGCAACGAGAAGCGCGCGTTTCGCGCCGCGCTCCCCACGTTGCCGCTTTCGGGGTCGATTCTCTGATTGTTAGGTCCGTTGGCCTCTCCCGGAGCATATGTTGGATTTCGTGAGGTGAAAGAGTGGAGAAGGAATCTCGTCTTTGGGCGATTTTCGGAATTTTCATAGCGCTGATTACGATGGCCGTGCCGGTGTGGGTTTCGTACGACATATTTGCGCGAGGTGAGATTCGTGAGAAATCCGTCGAACTAGGCACGATCGGCCCGATTGACCCGCTGAGCGACCTGTCGGGCCTTGGCAACGGAGCTTCGATTCGCTTGCAGATCGGAGCCGAGTCGTTCGGCAACATTAGCATCTGGCGCGTTACCTTAAAAAACATCGGAAAGGTGCCTATTCGCCCCGACGACTTTTTTCGCCCCCTGCGCGTCGAGGTAAATTCACCTTGGAGAATCATCGCGATTACCGAAGAGATCCCTTCAGCAGCTCTCGCGCTGGACTGGAAATCGGTTGCGCCGAACGCAATGGAGGCACAGCCCTTTCTCTTTAACCCGGGCGATCATGTCTACCAGACGGTGTATCTGGTAACCGAGAAACCGATTGAAAAGAAGGATGAAAGCGTTCTCAAGATTTCGGCGAGGATCGTAAACCTCCGCAATTTCACGAAGAAAGAGGACCCGTGGAAGCTCGACCAAGCGCGAGGTTTCGAAATGATCAACCTGACGTTCCTCGAGGCGTTGAGCCTCGTGGCGATCGCGACGGTCTTTTTCCTTTGGTATCTGGTATCGCTAAAGAAAGTTGGCATCGCCGATCTCTCGAAGGGCAGGGCTCGGCTCGTGATTGCGATCGCCGCACTCTTGAGTTACTCGGTCGCCGAGATCGTCGTGTACTACCTCTCCGGCGGTAATCGGCGTACCGCCCGGATGTTGTTTGTCTCGCCGCTGGATTTCTCGATCCAATGGCAAAACTGGCTGATACTCGCAATTCATATCGGCGCAATTGTTTACTTGCTCTTCCGGAGTAAAAGAAACGCGTCGGATCGAGTCTTGTGACTTGTTAGGATTGCTCCCCCGCCCGGCCCGCCGTTCGCAAGATGAAGCGCGAACGTCGGGCCGGGCTCGTTCCCGTCGACTTCAGGGCGCTCCGGCTTCACCTCGCATTGGCCTAACAACTAACTGTTCCCCGCCCGCCCGCCCATTTCCGCCGCCCACCCGTTTCTATCCCGCCCACGGCCCGGCGATCGGCGGAGCTTAACGGCGGGCGTGCGCGAAAAAACTTGCGCACCGGCCGGAGCCTCGGGGCCACGAACCGCGCCGCGATGAAGCCGCGTCACGGTTCGTGCGTGCCCTCGGGCGCCGATAAGTTAATCTGTATCGTCGCCCGGCCTCGCCCGCCTGCTCCGCCGCGCTCCGCGTTGAACATAACAATCGTTATGTCAAATCGCCGGGCCTTTCCAAAGAACAAATGAACCCATCTCCGGCCGCCGCCCGTTTTGATTTCCCCCACCCTCGCGTGGCGCCGTCTCGCTTCGCTTCGCCGCGTTCGCGCGCGCAGTGCGCTCGCCTGAGCTCGCGCGTGGAACCGCGCGCGAACGGCCGGCGTTTCACAACGCCGGCGCACCGCGCTTCACCGGCGCCTAACAAGTGAAGCCCGCCCGCCCTCCCATGTTTTGAATTCCCCCCGCTCGCAGTAGCTCGCGCTGTCGTCTCGCTTCGACGTGAGCTCCGCCGCCCTCACCCCCACGCGCTCGCGTCTGCGCTCGACCACGGCCCGCCCGGGCACGCCCTCGGGCTCGCGCCACGCGCATGAAGCCGCGCGTCGCGCGCGCCCTCCCTCGCGCGTCACGAAACACGCATGAGAGCCGCGTGTTTCGCGCCGCGCTCCCGTCCGTCGGAGTTTCCCCCTCACGCCTCCGCGTCCCCCACCCACCCCGAAAAGCCCCGCGACGAAAGGAAAAAATCTCGCCTCTGATTTTATCTTTGTCGTGGTCCTTGTCTTGGTCTTGGTCCAAGACAAAGACAAAACCCGCCCCCCCCACGGCGCTGGCATGCGAAGCGCCCGCGGGCGCTAATGCCTAATTCCATTTTGGGTTATTCGATTCTGGGATGTTTGAATGCTTGGTGTCGATATGAGCACTGCTACCAAGCGTTCGAGCCGTTTCTCTTATTCCGAGCGATATGCCCTTTTTCTCAAGAAGCTCAAGCAGGCGAGGCTTGACGCTGGCTTGACTCAAGCTCAAGTCGCCACGGCTCTTGGCGAGCTCCAGTCGTTCGTCTCGAAGTGTGAGGCCGGCGAGCGCCGAGTCGACATCGTTGAGCTGGAGCGCTTCGGAAAACTTTATCGCAAACCCATCTCCGAATTTCTGGAGAGCCGGGAACGGCGCTGATGCAGCCATTACCCGAATTTTCGGGGCTCGACCGATCCTTTTGGGCTCATATCAAGCTGCTTTCCGAAAAGCTGGGCTACTCCTCCCGTGGCAAGGCCGGAAGTGCCAAGAATCTGCGTCGCTATACTCTTGAAGAGATCACGTCGTGCTTGGAAGCTACCGGCCTCGAGTCGGGCCACCTCCGGCGTGCTGTTCCAGGCCGTTCGGTATTGCTTGGCGAATTGTTGTGCCGATACTTGAATCGCCGCGCTGATCTTCTTGAACAAGAGGTTGCCCCGATGCTGATGAATCGGGATCAGGCCGCCGTCGAGTTCAAGCGATTGTGTCGAGTCGCGAAAACTCGTTGCTCTCTGCCGATGAACAAGCAAAAGGGCGAAAAGCGCCACCCCGCTTATCTTGCTGGCATTATCAACATCTTGACCGAGCGTGCTCTCGCCGGAAAATCTTTCGACGACGAACCACGCGGCCTGACCGTCGTCACGAAGGCCGGCCGGCCTCTCCGAGTGCTATCGCGATGGATGGATGGCGCGTATCCGTCGCGCGTCGATCCCCATGCCGTTTGGGAGGTGAAGGAATACTACGGCACGACCACATTCGGGAGCCGTGTCGCCGATGGTGTCTACGAAACGATGCTCGACGGCGAGGAGCTGGCCGAACTGGCGCTTCGCGAGCGGCGCAAGGTTTTTCACTACCTGATCGTCGATGATCGTTTCACTTGGTGGGAGTGCGGCCGTTCGTATCTTTGCAGGATCATCGACATGCTCCATCTCGGTCTCGTCGATGAAGTCTTGTTCGGGCGAGAAGTGTTGGAGCGCTGGCCCGCCATCGTCCGGTCGTGGCCTTGACACAGATCGGCAATATCCTAAGATGGGTTATATGAGAGCACGAGCCATTCAGCTCCGCGAACCAGGTTCCAGCCGCCCGAGGCGCCAGATGGGGCTTTTCTGCGAGCCCGGCAACTACCTTGGTCAGGACGTTCGGCCGCTTCTCAAGTGGATCGGTAACAAGCACCGCGTCGCGAAAGAAGTCATCGCCTACTTTCCTTCCGAATTCAAAACCTATTACGAACCGTTTCTCGGGACTGGTGCCGTTCTCGGGGCTCTGGCTCCCCGGAAAGCCGTCGCCTCCGACATTCTGCGGCCGCTCATCGATATTTGGCTCGCACTCCATGACGACCCGGAGCTTCTGCTTTCCTGGTATTCCGAGCGCCGCGGGCAATTCGAGCGCGAGGGCGTCGTCGCCTACGAACGCATCAAGGCGCACTTCAACCAGAAGCCCAATGGCGCCGACCTGCTCTTTATTTCGCGTTCCTGTTATGGCGGAGTCATTCGATTTCGTAAAGACGGCTATCTGAGCACCCCTGTGGGCGCCCACAAACCGATTCCGTCCGCATCCATGGCTGAGAGGATTGCAGAGTGGAATAAACGAACGTCTGGCACTCGTTTTTACAGTCGCGACTTCGAAGAGACCATCGACGCCGCCGGGGCGGGGGATCTCGTTTACTGCGATCCGCCTTACGCAGATACCCAAGCGATCGTTTACGGTGCACAGGATTTCAGCTTGCCGCGGCTCTTTAAAGCGATCGAGCGCGCGAAGAAACGCGGCGCTTCGGTTGCTCTCTCGATCGATGGCCACAAGAAGTCCGGTGAAAAGATTTGCCAGGTTCCGATACCTCACGGCCTCTTTCCCCGCGAGGCTCTCATCAACTGCGGCAGAAGCATGCTCCGGCGTTTTCAAATGGGCGGCCAGTCTCTCGAGGCGGAAGTTGTGGCTGACCGCCTTCTGCTGACCTGGTAGCTCCCCTCCAAGGCACGGGTTTCGTAAGTCCGTTTTCAGGGCTCCGTTCGGGGCATCTCGTCAAGCGGCGAATCGGCCGTCGTCGTTCGAATCTCGCGCCGTGCTCGCCGGCGTCAAGTCCGGGCGCTCGTCTCACTTGTTAGGTAGGGGAGGACTTGACCCCGGCTCCGCGCGGCGCGTGTGGGGTTCTTGCGCCGACGGCCGAAGCTGCCGCCTCTGGCCTCTGCTGATTGGCCCGGCCGCCCGCCCTGGCGCGTTCTTTTCCGCATTGTGAGGCGAAGAAGGGGGGGGCTGCCTCTGGTTCTCGATTCCGCGTCAGACGGAATCTGAGGAAGGTACTTCGAACGCGAGCACAGTCAAAGACAACTCCCGAGCTTTGTCATCGCGGTGATGAAAGACGAAACGCCAGCCTGTTTCGGAGCTGTAAGGAATCACCCGAACAAAATTGGGGTGGGATTGGATTGCGCCCGGGATTTTCTGAAGAACAGTCGAGAAATTACGGTCGCGATTAAAAACGAGGATAGCGGTCTTGCTATCGCGCCAGCAGGTGTAGCCGAGGAGCTGATCTATGGTTTTCGTGAGCCCGTCTGGGCCTTTCCAGAACTTACATTCCGCGATGAACACGTTCTTGTCCTGAGCTCGAATCAGGATGTCGGTCTTCCCCTCGAAGTTGAACAGCTCGCCGCTCGCCTGTCCTTCGAAGATTCCGTTCAGAGGAACGAGGAAAAGGAACCGGAGCGTTTCCTCGTCCATCTTGACGAAGGCGCGAGGGCTACGTTCCATTACCATCGCCATGCTTTGAATGGTGGCCAGGATCTCGTCGTACTGCTTCAATTCGAGAGCCGGTTCGGCTGGACGCTGGCTGCGTTCTCCTGACGGCCGAGGTAAAGCGATTTGTTTTTTCACGGCTACGATCGGGTAAGTCGCCGACACGCCGTCGCGCCGCCGAATCGGCACGCCCAGCGATTGCACAAGGGCCTGATCGCGTCGGCCTTTTTCTTGTCGTTCTTCAATCAACCGCCGAGCTGTGGGCCGTACGGTTTCGTTGAATTTCTCTACGTCACGCTGCTGTACTCCCAGCCACTCTCGGAGAGCGGTGATGTTGGATTCTTTTTCCTTTTTCAGAGTGGCTTGATTGTGTTCCAACATGGTCACCGAGAAAACGAACTCTCCATTCTTGATGGAGCCGATCGGTTCGTGAGAAGAGTATGAAGAAGGCTGGACTTTAAAGAGTTCCGCGTCACCGCTGAATCCGAGATGGAAGGAAAAACGAGTTCCCTTCTTGATAAAGGCACCTTCATCATGGTCATCGGAAAAGCCGTAAGCGAAGCCAAGGCCGCGTGAGCGGCGAGAAAGATTTACGTCCACCTCAGCGTCGGACATTTCGATGTTGTCAAAATCCACTTGGAGCGACGCCGCGCGGTACTTTCTTTCGAAGTAGTCGCACCATTCGTCGAGACCTGTGCTCATCACCGTCTCTCGGTCGAGATTCTTTATCTCTTGAATCATTTTCTGCTCACGCTGGTTCGTCCACTCAAACCAGCGGAGCTCGTCAAACAGGGAGTCGTCGTTCACGTCGGTATGAGTTAGTTATCGCCGCGCGCCAACGGGTTCCCGAAGCATTTCCGTGGCTCGGCTCTTGTAGATGATTGCGTCGATCACCTGAAGAGCCACCTCTCGTTCGTCTTTCGACATCTGATCGAGGGCGCGCAAACGGTCGAGAAGTCGGATGTCATGGATCTCGGGGGTTTTGGCCGATGTCGAAAGTCCGGTGAGCAGCTCATCGATTGTGGTTTGAAGCATCTGAGCCATTCGCACCAACGTTTCAGCCGACGGCACGCTCAGCCCGCGCTCGTAGCGGCTGATCTGCATGACGTCGATCTGCAGCAACTCCGCGAGTTCGCGCTGCGAAACGTCTCGTTTCTCGCGTAGGAGTCGGAGTCTGGCGGGTAGATCGGAGAGAGTTCTTTTCACAGCCCTCGGCTGAGGCCGCTTGGTTCGTTTTTTCATGCGAAGAGCTTACGGGTGACCTCTTCGAATGACGCGACCAACGGTCTTCGTCTTGACTCAGTGTAGAGCAAACTACTAGCATGTCAAGAGTCGCGAGAGCCTAGTATCTGTCGAACCTCTTGACGGCGTTTTTACGGGGGTTTTCGATGATAGAGCCACGAGACGTACTGATAGCACGAACGAATCGCTTCCAGCGAGGAGGCCATCCATGCCCCGCATCCCCGACGACCTGATCGCCCGCATCAAAACCGAGATCCCGATCGAGCAGCTCGTTGGCGAAACCGGCGTCGAGCTGCGCGTCTCGGGAAAAGACCTCGTGGGGCGTTGCCCGCTCGGGAGTCACGAGGATTCGACGGCGAGCTTCGTCGTGACGCCTAACAAATCGCTCTGGCACTGCTTCGGCTGCGACGCCGGCGGCGACGTGATCGCTTGGGTAATGAAGACCCAGGGAATCGGCTTTCGCCACGCGGCCGAGGTTCTCTCGCGGCGGCTCGACGGATTCGGCTTCGAGCTTCGAACGCTCGAAGGGCCGCCGCCGAAGCTCTCGCGTCGACCGATGTTCGAGTCGCCCGTTCGCTCGCGCGACGACGATCAAACGATTTTGAAACGTGTTGTTCACTTCTACGCCGACGCGGGAGCGCGCACCGGGGCGACGCGTACCTATCTCGCCGGCCGCGGTCTCGATTCCCCGGAGCTGATCGAGCATTTCGAAATCGGCCACGCCGACGGAACGCTCGGCTGGCACATTCCGCCCTCGGATCGCAAAGAAGGGCGCACGATTCGCTCTCACCTCGTTCGACTCGGGCTCTGCCGCGGCAAGACTGGCAAGGAACGCTTCGACGGATTCGTCACGTTCCCGGTCTACGATGAAGACGGGAACGTCGTGCAGGTCTACGGGCGCCGAACGGGGCGCCCGAATCCGAAGTGGAGCGGCGACGCCCGGCACACGGTCCTCGAAGCGCCGCTCCGAGGTGTCTGGAACTGGCAGTGCCTGACAACTGCGAAAGAGATCGTGCTCTGCGAGGCGATCCTCGATGCGGCGACGTTCTGGGTCCACGGCCTCCGCAACGTCGTCCCGGCCTGGGGCACGAACGGCTTCACGGCCGATCACGAGGCGGCGTTTGTCAGGCACGGAGTGAAAGCCGTCTGGATCGCGTACGACCGGGACGAGGCGGGGGAGAAGGGCGCGCCCGAGGTCGCCGCGAAGCTTCTCGCGCTCGGAATCGACTGCTACCGCGTGCAGTTCCCGCATGGGATGGATGCGAACGACGTCGCCCGAAAAATTCACCCTCCCGCGCGCACCCTCGAGCTGGCGCTCGCGGGCGCGGCGTGGATGGGGAAGGGGAGAGCGCCTGCTCATCGAACCGTGTTGTTAGGCACTCACGAGTCGAGGCCAGCGGCTGCCCCCTCCCTAGCCGCTTTTCCCCTCCCGCCCAGGTACGAAGAAGCGGCTAGGGAAGGGGATTGTCTTGACGTAGTGCGGGACAGCGGCATCGAAACGCCAATCGTGGCGCAGGATTTTTCGGCGGCTTATCCGATGGTGTCCGCAGGCACCTCCGCGCCCAAGGCGCCGATCTTGCTCGACGGCGCTCTCTCCCCCGAGTCACTCACCGACGACGAAGCGGTGTTCCGTTTCGACGACCGCCGGTATCGGCTCCGCGGACTCAAGAAGCTCGGAGGTTCCGCCAAGCTCAGCGTGATGGTCAGCCGCGACGAGATCGCGGCCGATCCGTCGTCGCCGATTCCCGGTTTCTTCGCCGACGGTTTCGATCTCTATCTCGCAAAGGGGCGTCTCTCGTTCTCGAAACAGGCCGGGCCGGAGATCGGAGTGAAAGACGAAGTCGTCAAACGCGATATCGGGCGCCTGTTTCGCGCCGTCGAGGCGATCGAGAGCCAGCGCGCGGCGAAAGCGCGCGAACCGAAAACGAAGGTGCCGGAGATGACGGCGGAAGAGCACGCGGACGCTTTGGAGCTGAGCAGTGATCCGCGCTACTTCGAGCGAATCCTCCAAGACCTGGAGACGTGCGGCCTCGTGGGCGAAGAGACGAACAAGCTCGTGGCGTGGATCGCCGCCGCTTCGCGCCGGCTCGAACGGCCGCTCGCGATCATCATTCAATCCAGCTCGTCGGCGGGGAAAAGCGCGCTCATGGATGCGGTTCTCGCGTTCATCCCCGAAGAGGAGCGCGAGAAATACTCCGCCATCACCGAGAAGGCGCTCTTCTACCTCGAAGATGAAAACGCCCTCCAGCACAAGGTTCTCGCGATCTCCGAAGAGGAGGGGGCCGAGACGGCGACCTACGCCTTGAAGATGCTTCAGAGCGAAGGCGTCCTCACGATCGCATCGACCGGGAAAAATCCAGCCACCGGGGAGCACGTCCAGCACAAGCACAAAGTGAACGGGCCGGTGATGATCATGCTGACCACGACCAAGGTTGAGCTCGACGAAGAGCTCCAAAATCGCTGTCTGGTGCTGACGGTGGACGAAGGCCGCGAGCAGACCGAGCGAATTCAGCGCATGCAGAGGAAGCGCGAAACTCTCGAAGGGCTTCTGGCCGAGGAAGAAAAGCCCGCGATCCGGCGTCTCGTCCAGAATTCGCAGCGGCTTCTCCGGCCGCTCAAAGTGATGAATCCGTATGCGGAGCAGCTCGAATTCCTCGCTTCGCGCCTGCGGATGCGGCGCGATCACGAAAAATATCTGACGCTGATTCGATCGATCGCGTATCTCCGGCAGTATCAGCGGCCGATCAAGACCGGCGAGCGAAAGGGGAAGACGTTCGAGTACATCGAAGTCACGAAAGACGACATCGCGCTTGCGAATCGGCTCGCGGGCGAAGTGTTAGGCCGGTCGCTCGACGAGCTTTCTCCGCAGACGCGGCGGTTTCTCGAGCTTCTCGACGACATGGTGACGGGAGCGTGCCGTCAAAATGCGATCGAACGAAAAGACCACTGGTTTCAGGCGAAGACTGTCCGTCAGAACATCAACTGGAGCCACACGCAGGTCTGGTTCCATCTCGACCGCCTCACAAAACTCGAGTACGTCGTCGTTCACCGCAACCCTCGAGGAATCGGCTTCCTCTACGAGCTGGTCTACGACGGCGAAGGGCGAGACGGGCGGCGCTTCCTGCCGGGGCTCATTGACGTCGAGAAGCTCGCCCTGCCGGACGAACGCCCGCGACCGTTCGAAATCATTCGGGCCGAAGAGCCGGTCATTCGGGGGTCATTCGGCCCCGATTCGGCCCCCATTCGGGCATCTTTCGGAATCACAAACGCCAACGCTGGACGAGAGAAACACAAAGATTCGGCGCCTAACAACAAAATAACACTTCAAGACCCGGAAAAAAATCCAGGCGACGGTCGTGGGGAAGAGCCCGAGCTCGTGTCGGTCGCGGCGTCCGTTGCTCCCGAAAAAAAGTCCCGCTGAGGTCTCGCCGTGCCGCGCAAGGGAAACAAGAAGCACCGCCCTTTCGAGGAGACGAGTGACCCGTGGGGCCTCGTCTCGTTGATGCGCCTTTACATCGAATGGCGCGCGGCGCGGAACTACTCGGCCACGGCGGCGGCCAATGTCGAAGGAACGCTCTCTGAGCTGATTCTCTGGTGTCAGGAACGCGCCGTCACGAGAGCCTCCGAGGTGACGCGCCCGATGCTCGAAGCCTATCAACGCGCGCTCTTTCATAAGCGGCGCGACGACGGCCGCCCGTTGTCGTTCCGAACGCAGGCCTGGAAGATCACTCACATTCGCGGCTGGTTCCGCTGGCTCGCGCGGAACAACTACATCCCGGCGAATCCCGCCGCCGACCTCGTTCTCCCGCGAATGCCGCACCGCCTGCCGCACGATCACTTCAGCATCGACGAAGCGGAAAAAGTGTTAGGCGTTCCCGACGTCGGAACGCCGTTCGGGCTCAGGGATCGCGCGATTCTGGAAACTTTCTACTCGACCGCGATTCGCCGGCGCGAGCTCGCGGGGCTCAAGCTCCAGGATGTCGAATTCACGCGCGGCACCGTATTCGTGCGCCAAGGCAAAGGGCAGAAGGATCGCATCGTTCCGATCGGCGACCGGGCGCTCGGCTGGATTCAGAGATATCTCGACGACGCTCGCCCCACGATCACCGGCCCCGATGACGAATCGTTTCTCTTTCTCAGTTACAAAGGAACGCCGCTCCATCCCGACGTTCTGACGACGTTTGTCCGGCGAACGATCGAGGCGGCAGGAATCAAGAAGCCCGGCGCGTGTCATCTGTTTCGGCACACCGCGGCCACCGCGATGCTTGAGAACGGCGCCGACATCCGCTTCATTCAAGAGATGCTCGGTCACGCGCTGATCTCGACGACGCAGATTTACACGCAGGTCTCGATCTCGAAGCTCAAGGCGGTACACGCGGCGACGCATCCGGCTGGGAAAGCGGCGATTCGCGCGGCCGCCGAAGAGATCGAAGAGCCCGGCCCCGAGCAAGAAGAGGGGATAGCCGAGGCCGTCCCCGACTCTCCGAAGGGCGTATAGGCCCGCCCAACGCCTCGTTTCAGGCCCGGCCAGGAACCCGAACGCCGAAAACCGCTCGCCGAGCGGCCTTCGGCCGGCTCGTCTCAGCTCCTTTCCTAGTCGCTCAAAGCCGCTCGCCTGGCGATAGAATCCGCAGCGATGAAACTCGTCCGTACGACCATCTGGTGCGCCTACGAGTGCCCGCCCATCGACGAATGGGAAGGCACGATCGGCGTCGAGGAATATCTTTCCGTACTCAGCGAGCGCGGCGAGACGATTCAGGCGATCGAGGATTTCGTGCTGGTCTTCGAGGGAGGCGTCCGCGTCATCGCGGACCTGACCACATGGGAAGGGGATGGCACTTGGATGGTTTCGACTCTCCCTGATGTCGTTCAGCGCCAAATGCGGGTCATGTTCTACATCAAACAACGCAATAACGGCACGGTGTTCATCGCGTCGACCGCCGAGCTTCCGTGGCTGGCCCGTTACGAACGAAAGCCCGGTGACGATTTCCAGCCGCAGATTCACCCGTCGGCACAGGCCTCCATCAAACGAATCCGGCAGGTCGAGCGCGAGGTGATCGATCGGCGCCGGCGCTCGGCGGTTCATTGATGTCGCTCGGGCGTCTCGCTCTCCGGCTCGCTCCGCTCGCCGTCGCGCTTGGATCGCTGCTCACGCCCGCTCACGCGGGCGCTTCGCTCGCGCGGGCTGACGCCCTCGCGCCAGCGCCTGCGCCTGCGGGCGCTGACGCGCCCGGGAGCGCGCCCGCGCTCTCGCGCGTGACGCCTGCGCGCGCTCGCGCGCGCGAGGCTTCCGCGCTCGAATCCGAGCTCTCCGCCGATGATTCCGCGTTCGATCTCTTCGGCGGCGAGCCGCCGTCGATTCTCGAAACTCACAACTCCGAGAGTTTTGAAGCGCTCGTCGGTGCGGTCGCCTACGATTACGACACGGCGGCCTATGTTTACAATGCCGCCCCTCAACTCGGCGTGCGTGCGAACCGCTCGTCGGCACTCGAAGAGCTGGGGCCAAAAACTCGCATTAAGGTTTTTTTCGTCCTGGGCTCAACTCTCATCGGGGTTTCTGACGACGAAACCTACAGATGGCATTGGGGTTCCGAGTCTCTGGGGCTGGGGATCGCGTCGGGGATGGTTCCAGGCGCATGGACAGACCCAGTCACGGGACTCGCCTACCACAGAGCCCGCTGGTATGACCCACACAACGGCGTCTGGCTGTCAGGCGATCCATTGGGCGACGTCGATAGTCCCAACCTCTACGCGGCCATGTCCTGGCGTCCCCACGTCGTAACCGATCCGATGGGAACTCAGACGCGATCGGACTCGAAGGATTTACCTCGAAACTTCCAAGTCCCGAATGTTCCTCTAAGCCCATCCACTCCTGACCCGGTGATTCCTTGGGAGAAGATTTCCAGTTACCGACGCGGAGTTACGAAGGAAGGTTTTAATTTTCTGATTGGTTTTGGCGTGGCGATCGAACATCCCTACGATTCTGAAGGGTATCTTTTCGAAGGCGACAACCTCGAAGAGCGGCGGGCGATGGCGCTTACTGACGTCGCCGCTCTTACTGTTCCGGTCATTGGAAGAGAGGTCCACGCGCTTAGAGTTGGCCGCAGCGAGGTTGTTCCGGAGCGCCCGGCCCTCAGCCGAAATCGTCTGACCCGAGGTTACGAAGTCGAAGACGTTCGGCAAGCGGAGAGCTACCCGGGAGCGCTCTATGAACGTTCGCGGCCATTCGTGAGGATGACAGACTTCACTGATCGCGCTGGTATCGAGAAGGTCGAGATCAAGAGCCTTGATGTTGGGGCGAAGAAATACCAAGTCACGAATGTGGCTACGAACGACTTGCTCGCGACGCTCGAGGGATACCAGAAACAGCTAGAGGGATATGAACGGGCGAATCCGACGCCGTTCAATGTCCTCGAAATCCAACTGCTGAACACAGAGAAATTGACGTTCGCACAGGACCAAGTATTCAGACGATTCGTCCAGCAAGCGGGCAAGCACGGCGTTCTAGTTGAGGTGACTGATTACGCCACGGGCCAACTGCGGATCGGGCCAAACTGACGTTCCCTGATGCCTCGATACGAAGAGATCCTCAACGAGTGGTTCTTCCTGCTCTTGCCGAAGGGGCAATCGTTTGATGAGTTCGAACGCGTTGACGCCGAGCCCGATCGGAAGAAAACCGAGAATGTACTCGGCCAGATGGAGCGTGAGCTTCCCCGTACCTTCGGAAACATTTTTCATGTGTCCCGGTTCGAATACTCACCCGTTGTGTTGAGCCAGGTTGACGATTCGCTGACCGTGGAGACGGTCTCTGGATGGATTGATGAGTCCGACCCAAATGACCCGAACAATGTTTTCAAGCTCACAGTTTCAGAGATCGCCGTCTACTTCGGTGAATTATTGTTGAGAACACGCCG
>Ga0315281_10008183_pt1 | contig 14625 bp, 15 predicted proteins | sample YL17G07_0_MG_FD_204540 | JGI IMG/M metagenome (GOLD analysis project Ga0315281, IMG submission 204540) | Sediment microbial communities from Yellowstone Lake, YNP, Wyoming, USA - YL17G07_0 | ecosystem: Environmental > Aquatic > Freshwater > Lake > Sediment | place: USA: Wyoming | collected...
CAGATCGAGGCCGGTCGTGTAGTAGTCATACCAGTGATCGGGGGCTTTGATGAATTGTACGGTGGGAATCTTGTAGGTCACGAAGATCATCTTCAGAGCTTCGGCCAGATTGATAGGATCAGCAGGCCTGAAGGTGCGGTCGGGATATCCGCTGATGATCTGATTTTTCACGGCATTGCGGATGTAGGGGATATACCATTGAGCCGAGCTGAGGTCGTCGAAATGCAGATCAGAAGGCGACATGATGTCAAAAGACGAAGGGTCACGAGTGGGTGAATAGTCGCCCTTGGCTTCGGTCAGGATTTTGAGAAATTCGGCGCGGTTGATCGTCTTATCCGGCCGGTACGTGCCGTCGAAATATCCTTTGACCACTCCCCGCGAAGTAAGCTCTACGATCGCCTCCAGGTGAACGTTGTCTTGCACATCCGCGTAAGGTGTCAGCATGGAGTCGAGAGCCATGGTGCCGGCCGAGAAGGTGAAACCCGTGAGGGAGCTCAGGATCGCGATGGCCGCAAAGATGCTGAGGATTTTTTTCATAGATGACGCTTATGATGGATGGAATTATCTGCAATTATAACCCTTTGTAACAATTGTTACGAAATATCCTCAGCTACCAGCGCATAAATATAAAAAATTTCAAGCCGTTGGGTTTTCTGATGTGCACATTTCTTGTACAATCAGGGAAATCATTATCCCTATTTTTATGGCAGCCTCGGCATCGCTTCTCAAAAACAGCTGGGAGGAATTTAAAAAACTGCTGACCCAACGTTGGGAGACCTACGCTTGGACGGTGCTTCTTCGTTTTCTCCTGGGAGCTGTCTTGATCGCCGCAACCTACGGACTTTTCTCACCACTGATCCATAGCCTCATCTCGAGCCCTGACATGTTGATCAAGGGTGATTTTCACTTCGAGCCTTTGCTTTCGAAGCTCGGGATTTTGGGCCTCCTCGCGCTCTTGGTGGGTCTGGCCGGAGCCTTGATCCAGTTTGGCTTCCTCCGCGTGGTGCTCAATCCCAAAGCCGCGCAAACCGTGACTTCCCTCATCTCGTACGGTAAGCAACGCTATTGGTCGACCCTCGGGATCACGATCGTGACCGCGTTCCTCTTGGTCTTCATGGTTGGTCTCGGCACCCTGGCCTTTGTGCTCCCCGGAATTTTTCTCGGTGTGATGGTGGTTTTCGCCCCCTTCGTGGTGATCTTGGATGGCAAGGGTCCGATAGAGTCTATCAAACAGTCCTGGGCCATGGTGGAAGGGCGTTGGTGGTCTGTCTTCGGTACCTTATTGGTTTGGGTGATTTTGACGGGTGTCGTCATGATGATCGTCAACGGGATCATCGGCATCTTATTCCATCCTTTTTTCGATGATCGGGGCTTCGTCCAACTCCAGCACTCGATGAATGCGGCAGCCGCCAGTGGCAATATCGATGAAGCGCTGAAGCTCTTACCGCAACTCCTGGAGAAGGTTTTGAACGGCAAGGCTCTCATGGTCTTCGCCTGGCAGATGCTCTCGCAGGTGATCGTGGCGATCGTACCTCTCTATGGATTTCTAGCCGTCTACAAAGTCTTGAAGAAAATGCCGAAGGCCAAAAAGCGCAAATAAAAAAACCGCGCAGCCGGGATTCTCAATATCCGTACCAAGTAAACGAAGATGGGATAGCTCACGGCCGATCCTTAGATCGACCAGATGTTGCCTTCCCTTTTAGTTGGTTGTGGATTTTGGATAAAGAGAAAGGTTCCGGAAGATGCGCAGTGTGATCACTTTCTCACTTTCCAGGCGTAATATCCAGAGAAGAGCGCGAAGAAGGCATTGAGCCAGAAGAAGATCCAACTGGCTCCGAGGTAGCTGAAAATGGCGATCAGGAGGCTGCCCAGCATCAAGGCGATGTTGCGTCGCAAAGTACCTCCCGGCATCACGTAGCCCAGAGCGATCCCGGACAGACCTATGATGAAAAAGAGCGTGGAAATATCTTGAGAGAGATTCAGCGACCAGATCACGAGCAGGATTCCCAGTCCGACAATCGCGGGAGTGGAGATCCTTTCGGAGACGCCTCCCAACATCATGATGCCGGCGATATTCGCCAAGAGTTGGAGAAAGACGAAGAAGACAGGACCGCCCGCTTGGTAGTTCAGGACTGAATAGACCAGCATGAATATGGCGCCGACGGCGAGCAGCCAATTTTTCACCGACTGGTGCGGTTTCTTGAAGGCTCTGTCCGGCCAGGCTGAGCCGGTGACGAGGATGAGAGAGCCGAGGAGGCCGATGGCGAAGGTCATGGGAATTAGAGGAATTAGGTTCAGTTAATCAGCTATTCTTCCCAAGAGCAAGGTGAGGTCGTCTTTAATTCCCCGTGATTTGGCTTCTTCGAAAAGCGCCTGAATTTGTCCGATGACGGTTTCTTGTCCCTCGATGACGGTCATAATTTCTTTTTCGTCCACGAAGAGGTTGGAAAATCCATCACTGCAGGCGAGGATTTCGTCCTTGGGTTTGATGGGGATTTTTTTTACGGTGGCGACTGATTTCGAATCCATATAGCCCAGCAGATGGGTGATCGCGCTGGGCCCTCGAGCGATGACGAGGCCGAGGAAGGTCGCGCTGTAGGGGTCAGCTCCCCGATAGGTTTTCATTTCTCTGATGCAGGTTTCGACGTGTTTGGCATGTCCCAGTTTGTCCAGAATCCTGGCCATCACGCATGCCCGGAAGAGTCTGACCTTGTTGTCCATGAAGAATTGTTCGCGAATGGCGGCGATGAGCTCTCGCGAGGGCGGATTCTTTATGAAATGGGCGATGATCTCGTGGGTTTCCTGACGGCGGGGATCGACTCCCTGCGGCAGGTGCGGACGCAGTCCTTCATAGAGACTGTGATCGGTGGTGAGCTGGGTGATTTCCCCGCCTCTGATCAGATAGGCCCGGCTGTCTCCGACAGCGCATACCTCGAGGAGATTTTCCCGAATCAGGGCTATGACGATGGTCGATTGATGCTTGCCCGAGTCGATGAGTTTTTCAACGGTCTCCGTCAGACTTCCTTTGTCATCGAAGGTATCGGCAAACGCTTTTGCCGCTATTTTTCCGCTGCCGTTTTGACTGCTGACGCCATCGCAGACCACCATCAGGTTTCTATTCGCGTCATAGTAGTTCCCATCTCCGTGGTGCGCTTCGTTGTTTCTGGCGTGTCCGATTTCTGAAAAATGCAGCATCTCGATTTTGAAGAGGTGCTATCATATGCCGATTTTTCGCCCTTGTGAAGCTTATTGCTTCAGCGAAATATAGTCCTCGGTGATCCAAAGATTTTCATCCTTGTCGAGATACAGTCCGATGCCCACCTCGGTGAAAAGGATAATGGTGCTAAGCATGATGGTGCGGTGGTTGATTTCGTTAACCGGTTCGTCGAGGAAATATTCGTGCTGACTCTTGATCGCTTGTTCGGCACCGTCGAAATCCTTGAGGTTTTGCTTTCCGACATTTTCTCCGGCACGATCGATGTTTTCCGGAAACGGGACGGTCGTGAAGACATGAGTGGTCAGATCGGGGACTTTCCCGGAGAGCTCCCGTTCATATGCATCTTCGCCGAGCGAGCCTTTGTGTGACATCGCTTTGATAAATATTCCCATATCCCGGCTGTGGATGACGGCAATCGTATTCAGGAGTGGATTGAGCTTGAGTGGTCCAACTCCATGCTTCCAACGGATTTGATTGATATGGTCAAAGGCGAAGATCTGCCAGCGGAGGATATTGGTTTCTTCCTGTGTCATTACCGGTGACGGTCCCTGCTCTTCGAATCGATCAAGTCTCAGTTCTAGGGTGATGAGGATCCGATAGAGGATCTCCGCGACCTGACCTCTGGTATAGGCATCCGTGGGGTGAAATTCCGTTCCGTTTTCTTCCAGATAATTGCCTTCTTCGGCGGCGATGACAAAGGGGGCGAACCACACTCCGGGCTCCACGTCGGAAAATTGACTCTGGAATCCCTTGGCGTTCAGATTGGTCATCTTGGCCAGCATTTTCAAAGCTTCCGCCTTATTGACGCTCCGGACCGGCTCGAAGTTTCCGTCGGGAAGACCGGTGATGATCCCGCGCTCTTTCGCGGTGCAGATGTACGGGGTAAACCAATCACTGATTTGGATATCGCTGAAGCAAGGCGTTTCCGGAACAATCACGGACATCTTGAACCCTTCTATGAGCATTTTCATCAGTTCGGCGCGATTGATGAGGTTCCCGGGACGGGCCGTGTTGTCGATGTACCCTTTGATGATGCCCTTTGTCTGCAGATAATTGAAAGCCTTGCTGTAGTAGTGGTTTTCCGGAAGATCGCCGAAGGATGCCCGGGTGGAAGGGATCGTAAGGATCGTAAAGACCGTGAGAATCGTAAGGAGCGCGGAGCGGCTTTTCATGCACTTACTGTATTCGTTTTCGCTCAGCCGTGTGATAAAATGTGCTGGCTCTCTGCTGTTTTTATGGTTGTTTCATTCCTTCATGTTTACCGGAATTATTGAAGCGGTTGCGAAGGTGCGTCAGGTGTCCCCGGGGTCACTCTGGCTGGACGTGTCCTTCGCGTCCGAGCTGAAGAAGGGGCAGAGCGTGGCTTGCAATGGGGTTTGCCTCACGGTCGTCAAGATTGACCGGAAAGGTTTCCAGGTGAAGTTGCTGGAGGAGACAAAACGACTCACTTCTTTTTCTCAACTCAATAAGAACTCCCGGGTCAACGTGGAGCGGGCGATGAAGGTGGGGGACCGATTTGACGGACATATTGTCCTCGCGCATAGCGAGGGAGTTGCTGAGATAGTAGATGTTGTTGAGGAGCGGGTCTGTTTGAAGGTGCCGAAAAAGTTAATGAGATACATGATTTTGAAGGGTATTGTTATTCTGGATGGGATTGCGTTGACGCTCACCAAGGTGGATGAAAAAAAATCACTGATCGAAGTTGCCATCATTCCTCACACCTGGGAGAATACGAACCTCTCGGTTTTGAAGGCCGGCGATCGGATGAATGTTGAAACAGATCTCGTCGGGAAATGGATTGAAAAATTAGCTTGTTAGCATGACCTTAAAGAAATCAACTGCGGATCGTTTTGAAAATGTTCAGGGCCGCGTCGCCGTCGTCGTGGCGGATTTTCATGATGGAATTTCCAAGGGATTATTGGACGGTGTTGAAAAAATTTTTGAACAATATGAAGGGGTGCAGTGGCAGGTCCACCGTGTCCCCGGGGCTTTTGAAATTCCACTGATGGCGCAAAAGTTGTCTTCGGTCGTGGAGGTCAAAGATGATGACCGTGAAGAAAGGATTTTCGACGTCATTATCGCCCTGGGCTGCGTGCTGAGTGGCAAGACCTATCACTTTGAACTCGTCTCGAATGAGTGTTCGCGCGGCTGCATGGACGTCATGCTGCAGCAGGATATTCCGGTCGTCTTCGAAGTGCTGGCTTGTTATTCCCTCAAGGATGCCAAGAAAAGGAGCTCAGGGAAATCCAATGCCGGTACCTTGGCGGCTCATGCCGCGCTTGATTGGCTTCAGAAATTAAAAGCTTAACCATGTTTGATTCATTAGCATCAGCCCTCGACGATCTGCGAAACGGCAAGATGGTCATCGTCGTTGACAGTGAAGATCGTGAAAACGAAGGTGATCTGATCATGGCGGCGGAACATTGTCGTCCGGAGGACATCAACTTCATGATCACCCACGCGCGCGGTCTCGTCTGCGCCCCCATGGATCATCATCGGGCGATGAAGTTGAGTCTGCCCCTGATGCTCAGAAAAAACGAAGATAAGATGCATTGCCGTTTCACGGTTTCCTGCGATTTGATCCAGGGTACTTCGACCGGTATCTCCGCTTCCGACCGGTCAAAAACCGTTCGTGCTTTGGCTGATGATCTGTCGGTCGAGCAGGATTTCATCGCTCCGGGCCATATCTTCCCGATCATTGCCGATCCGGGAGGCATCGCCGTGCGACAGGGGCACACCGAGGCCACGATCGAGCTGATGAAGCTAGCCCATCTGAAGCCTGTGGGGGTCATCTGCGAGATGATCCGTACTGATGGAGAGATGATGCATCGGGATGACCTGGTGGAATTCAAAAAGAAACATGGATTGAAATTGATTACGATTGATTCGATTATTGCCACGTTGTAGAGACGTAGCACTGCTACGTCTCTACGGGTTCGTTTTAATTTTTTATGAAAAACCTCCTCGAAAAAACAGCCCAGACCGTGCTGGAGACAGCCTTCGGAAAGTTTGATTTTGCGGTCTATCGCGAGAACGAGACGGGCAAGGAGCACATTGTTTTAGTAAAGGCTTGGAATAATAAAATTCCCTTGGTCCGGATTCACTCCGAATGCGCGACGGGCGATCTCTTCGGTTCGAAATATTGTGATTGCGGGGAGCAGCTCCATCTGGCCCTGAAACTGATCGCCAAGGACGGAGGCATCGTCATTTATCTCCGTCAGGAAGGCAGAGGGCTCGGCCTGACCAATAAAATTCTCGCCTATGAACTGCAGCGACAAGGGGCCGATACCGTTGAAGCGAATCTGAAACTGGGGCGTGGGATTGATGAACGGAATTATGATATTGCTCTCGAAATCCTTCGATCGTTGCGGGTGGATTCCCTTCGGCTTCTCACGAATAATCCCCGAAAAATCCGCGAGTTGGAAGACGCGGGCTTGTCGGTCGTACGCGTTCCGCTTCAAATCAAAATGTCTTCGGCCAGGGCGAAGAGATATCTCAAGACGAAGAAGGAGAAAATGGGACACCAGCTTATTTGAGCCTGCTGTCGATCGAGCTGATCTTACTCTGAAGAGAATAAAAAAGCGCGCGAACGATATCGTGATTTTCTTTGATTTCCCCCAAGTCGTAGCTTTCGAGAGTTTTGGTGAGTTTGGTGACGAGGTCGACGATCTTCGGGAGCAGGTCGAGCTTCTCTTTCAGGGCGTCGATCTGTCGTTGAATCTTATAGATGTCTTCATTAAGCTCAGTTTTTACGGTTTTGCCGATGGTGGTGATCAGGCTATCCTGATTCCTGGCATCGCCATAGAGCGCCCGCAGCGCGGTCTTCATCTCTTCAAGCGTCTCGAGGATTTTCTCTTCGTTGGTCATACTGTTATTGTACTCCTGAATTTTAGACTGCTTCAAATGAATCCCAATATTCACCTCAAGTTTTTAAAGCGAACCATGACGTTGGCCGAGCGCGGACGCGGTCTTGTCTCGCCGAACCCGGTGGTGGGAGCGGTTTTGGTTCGCAAGGGTAAGATTATCGCCGAAGATTGGCATCGGAAATTCGGCGAGGGCCACGCGGAGCGGAACTTGCTCGAGAAATTTGATCAAAAAATTAGATCAACTGATGTGCTTTATGTAAGCCTTGAACCCTGTTGTCATCACAGTAAAAAAACCTCGCCGTGCACCGATATTATTCTCGAAAAAAAGGTGAAGAAGGTGGTGGTGGGACTGCTGGATCCTAATCCAGAGGTCAGCGGCAGGGGAGTGAAATTGCTTCGGAAGAAGGGTGTGAAGGTGGACGTGGTGGGCATGGAGGAATTGAAATGGCAAAACCGTTTTTTCTTCACCTGGGTGAAGAAGCGAATGCCCTGGGTGAGTTTGAAGGTGGCGCAGAGCTTGGATGGAAGAATTGGCAAGAATAGGGGAGAGCAGCTATGGCTGACCGGCAAGGAAACAGAGCGACATGTCCATCGGATGCGAGCCCAATATGATGCGATCCTGGTGGGGGTTAAGACCGTCATTGCAGACAACCCGAAGCTAACCGTCCGTGATGTTCCCCTCAGACCCCCTAGCCCCCTTATCAGGGGGAAACGGCCAGCTCGAGCGTCACTGAAGAGACAACCGGTTGCGGTAATTCTAGACGCGGCACTGAGTGTTCCACTCACGAGCAATGTCGTGCGGCCGGGGACGATCATCTTTTGCGGACGGCAGTTCCGACGGCGAAAGAGCCGGAAAAAGCAGTTGATCGATAAGGGTTGTGTCGTTTTGGAGGCTGATACCAATGAGCAGGGGTATTTGAATTTGCGGGAAATTTTGGCGGAATTGGCGGCGCGGGGCATTGCTTCCGTATACGTCGAAGGAGGCCCGAGCGTTTGGTCCTCGTTCCTGGAGAAGGGTTTGGCGAATGAATTGATGATCTATTTCGCGCCGAGGTTGTTGGGGGAAGGGGTGGATTCCCTAGAGACGCATGGCAATGTGTCTGTACGGTTTCGTGAGATGAAAGTCCTAGGTGGGGATGTGTATTGGCAGGGGAGCCTGTAGCTGGTAGGATCTCTTCGCATAAATATCCAGCTTTATGGTCGAAATGGAAAAAATCGTCGCCCTCTGCAAACGCCGGGGATTCGTCTATCCGGGGTCCGAGATTTATGGCGGGTTTTCGAATAGCTATACCTACGGGCCTTACGGTTCGGAATTAAAAAAGAATATTAAAGACCTCTGGTGGAAGACCTTCGTGCAGCAGCGCACCGACATGGTCGGTATCGACGGTCCTATCCTCATGCATCCGAAGACCTGGCATGCTTCCGGACATGTGAGCTCCTTCAATGATGCCAAAGTGGATTGCAAGAATTGTAAGTCGAGATTCCGGGCTGATCACCTCATTGAAAAGGCCTTGAAGATTGAATGTGAGGGACTTTCTGAAGACGATCTGACGAAGTTAATTGAGGAAAATAAGATCAAATGTCCCAAATGTGGCAAGCACGACTTCACGAAGGCGAGGTATTTCAATCTGATGTTTCAGACCCAGCTCAATAAAACAGGTGAAGCTGATGATGTGGCTTACCTCCGACCTGAAACCGCCCAGGCGATTTTCCTGGAATTCAAAAACATCATCGATACCACCCGCGTCAAGATCCCTTTCGGTGTCGGACAAATCGGAAAGGCATTTCGCAATGAAATCACTCCGGGGAATTTCATCTTCCGCCTGCTGGAGTTCGAACAAATGGAGATCGAATACTTCATCCGGGAAAAAGATTGGCAGGAGGTCTTCGAGCAATGGCTGAAGGATATGGGTGAGTGGTGTGAGGCCATTGGCCTCACGAAGAGTAAGTGTCATCACGCGGAGCATCCCAAGGAGAAACTTTCCCATTATTCCAAGCGAACGGTGGATATTGTTTATGACTTTCCCTTCGGAAGGAGCGAGCTCTATGGGTTAGCTTATCGCACCGACTTCGACCTGAAGCAGCATGCCGAACATTCCGGACAGAAATTGGAATTCTACGATCAAGCGGCAAATGAGCGTTTCGTCCCGCACGTGGTGGAGCCGACCTTTGGTGTGGATCGTTCAATTCTCGCTGTCCTTTGCGACGCCTACCATGAGGAAAAACTCGAGGGAGACGAGAGTAGGGTTGTGATGAAATTCGCGAAATCCATCGCTCCGGTGAAGATCGCCGTGATGCCACTCATGAAGAAGGATGGACTGGATACCCTCGCGTTGGACATCTTCCGAGAGCTCAGCAAGCACCGAAAAGTGGAGTATGACGATGGGGGTTCGATCGGGAAGAGATACAGGAGACAAGATGAAATCGGGACGCCCTTTTGCATTACCGTTGATTACGAATCAAAGGATGATCAGGCGGTTACGGTTCGCGAAAGGGATTCGATGAAGCAGGAACGCGTGAAGATCGATGATCTCCAGGCTTGGCTTGAAAAACAGTTTTCATGACAAAGATTCAGCTCAGGAATTCTTGAATTTTTTCCAATGCTTCTTTTAAGATGTGTGGTTTTACTTTGCCGATTATCCCAATGATCGTGGATTTTTCGATCAGATGAATTCTGTGAGGATAGATAGAGCTTTTTTCTCTCAGGTTTCCTTCGCTGAAATCTTGAACATCGAGCGCGATTCCAGGTCCAAAAGGATCTGGTTTTTTTGAAATCTGCACGGCTATCACATCTGATGAATTGTTCACGTTCGCGTTTGAAACTATCAGCGCTGGCCTGATCTTCAGTCCTTTGAAATTGCTGTAGGGAAAAGGAACGGAAATAATGTGACCTTGTTGAATCATACGGTATCGATAGGTGGTAATTTTGGTAAAATGTCATCCCAAATGTCGTCTTCTGGGCTACTCCAGAGTCGGCCCCAATCGGCTTGAGCCGCTTGCATACCCCATTCCCGTTCTTCTTCTTCCGTTGGGAATACCAATTCTGTTTGAGGTGTTGCGGGTAACTTCGCCTCAAATGGCATCCCCTTCCTTTCAATGATCTGCGCATAAAACATCCGGTTGGCCGTGCTGAAGTCCAAACCGAGTCGTTCGAGGATTTTCCCGGCTTGTTCTTTCATTTTTTGTGGCATGCGGGTTTGAAGAACGATGGTTTTCATATAATTATAATACAATGTACTACAATTATACTCTATTTCTGATTTCTTTGCAATAGTTGGTGTTTTTCAAACAAGCCTCATGATAGCAGGCCAACATGAAAAATAGATTAAAATTCAAGGCTTTTTTGGAAGGCACTTACAGCTCTTCCTTAAAATCCCCCTTGGCCGTGATCAGCCAAGTATCCGCTTGAATGCCTGGATCACCGGTAGTTTCTTCAAATAATCAGTCATGAGTCGATCGGACCCCACAAATGGACAATCGTATCTCTCGAAAAAAGCTGTTTTTGGATCAAGGGCATTTTCTCTTAATTTAGCCAAATTCTCGTGCTTTTCCAAGAGAGGAGTGATGAAAAACTCATCACTCGCCGGTAAATAGTGCTGTGGCACCAAGCGATCGGTCATAACATCGCGTTCCGGATTCGCGGTCTCCATGGTCGCTATCCAAATCCCTCCTTTTTTCGCTCGACAGACCATATACCTCGTCGGGCGGACGGAATGTTGTGATTGAAAAAAGTAAACATCCACTATGCCATACTTTGGAGTTGTAATCTGCTTTTGATCCAATAACTTCAGATCTAAATATTCGGGTTGTGTACGGGGATCACATTGTTTGTTGGCATCGGGCAAATGAAAAGCTTCGGGCTGGAAGAGGCCGGCTTGTCTGATCTGCTTTTGGACCACGTCAACAGAAACCTCCACTCCCGTATTTTTAATGAGTTGACCGGCAAAGGTATGATGGGGATTTCTTCCCAGCATGTGATCCACATTACTGACGACGGTACCGACGACCTCTTTCAAAAAATCCGCGTCCTGAGTGATGTCCACTGAGGGGAGATCGGTTCCCTCCTGATACATCCTCTCCAGAAGTTCGAATTGATAATGAATTCCCACTGAGACACAATCTTCACCGAGCGATTTGTCAAAGAGGCAAATACGCCCAGAACCATCCACCACGATCCTTGGTAAATACTTGATGGCCACATGAGTCGTGCTTCCATACAACAAACGAGGTGTTAACTCCTGAGTATTTTTGTCCGTAACATACACCACCATAGCTCTCCGGGCGCCATCTCCCGATCCGATGACGAATGGCTTCTCCGGATAGTACACCTGAGGACCATTGGAGGGCTGAAAATCATTTTTTACAGGCCACTGACCGAGTTCCCGCAAGCGATGGAGAAGGCGATTTTTTTTCAATCGAGACTGTAATTCATCCATATCCGCTTCCTTAAGCAGCAGCTTAAAATCATCTGAGCTCCGTTCTATAGCAATCCTCTTCGGATTTCTCCCATTAGGAAGGGGTTTTTCCTCGGCCGAGAAGCTAGTCTCCGGAGGTTTTTCGGAAGTCGACTTAATCGCATCTGGTTTTGGTTGATCTGGTGGCTTAACAAGCTCGATAATTGGTGGAATAATTATTTCCTCAACCCTGCCTGCCTCACCGGAGGGATCCTTGGAGAGAACAAGAGCGCTTCCAAGCGCGCGCTGAAAGGACTGTTGAAGACGAAGCACATGAGGATGTTGAAAGACTTTTTTGAGAAGTATGTCTTTTAGCTCGTTAGATCGTTCCAGGAGGACATCAAGCAGTCCATCGAGATCAAGCGTGTCGTACAAATAGGGATGTTTTTTTTGATAGAGGTTTTGACCTTCCAATAAATTCTTAAAATATTCATCCAGATGACCTTCCTCATTTGCAACTAGGCAATAGACCAACAAAGGCAGATCATCCGCCAATGGTGGCGCAGATTTTAAAACTCCTGCTACAGCCGTACAAAAGGCTTCCCATTTTTGGAGCATCCGATCTTCAGGGTCACTTTTCGGATCGTCAACCGAATCGTGAAGAGACAATCGACCCTTAAGGAGCTCGAGATAGGGATCGTGAGGAACAAAGGGGTCTTTCTCTACGGTCGGTTCGAGTAGATTTGACGTTGATGAACAATGATCCATGGCTCAGATTAAAATACGAAGATGTCATTGTATACTATAATATCAATATGTCAATCGTAAGAACTTCTCGAATTGGATTCAGGCATTCAGACCTTGATTTTATGATTTTTCGGGTTACAATGCTGCCCTGTATTGTAAATTTTTTTATGGCGCTCCGCGAAGATGATTCCTCCGATCTCCTCGATCCGGTGGCTCGAAATACCGAAAACATGCTTCCCAAGGATCTTGCACAGCTTGCTGATCTCCAGGATAAGGATTATCGCCGAAGCTTGAGCCCTGAGCTTTTGCGCGCAAAAGCCTTGAAAATTGAGATTGCCCTCAAAGGTCATCTTCCCGATAAGACTGCCGAAATAGCCGCCCGTGCTAAGACTTTGATCGAGGCGGCTCTGGCTCGCGGTCAGAAGTAGTCATTTCCTGATGTCGCTCAAAGAGCGGTCCGAGAATTCTTGCCAGGATTTTGGCGGGAATATTGCTGAAAGGTGAGTCGGTATAGGGGGGATCGTTGAGTTCCTCAGCGGATAATCGACGATCTTCTGGGAGTTGACCATTACAGAATCGGACGATTTGGACCAGGCTGGCAAAGGCCAGGTAGTGAACGGGAAGGGAAATGAATTTAAAGCGTCCCGCTTCGGAAAAATCGTGCATGCCCACGTCGTTGCAGAGCAGTTCCGGCTGGCCGTTGACGTCTTCTACCAGGATATTTCGGACTTTGAGGCGAATGCCCTGGATCCTATTTTCGATCAGATGGGCGGCTTTTTCAGGAAGTACTTTGGAGATGAGCAGCGCTGCTCTTTGAAAGATCCCTTTGCAGGCGTCGATGAGGATGCCGGCACCAAGGGGATCATAACCGAGTTTTTCTCTCTGCCTGGCGTCATCGGCAGCCCTCATGTAGCGCAAGAGTTCCCGCAAGAGATGTGGGCCATGGTCGGGATCGGTGAGTTGATCGTAGGCCAAGACTTTTTCATCGATGTCATGAATTCTCGGCTCTTCGAGCACATAATCGAGGCGTTCGCGTTCGCCTTTTTTCTTACGGATGACGGGTTTGCTGTGCACTTGAATATTCGGCACACGAAAGCCGTGATTTACGAGGCTGGCAATGCACTTCCTTACGAATTCTTCACTTTCGGTTTTCCAGAGCGCCGCCCCGGTGATCGGAGCCTTGATGACCGAGTTGTGGTGGCGTTGTGAATCGGCGGTGTGTCCGCGTCGAAAGACCCGATGTTCGGCACCTTTTCCTATTTCTTTGCCCACATGGAATGATTCTTCATCGGGATTCGGTTTCGCCACTAAGGATGTTGTTAAGAGTGGCGATCTTACCGCGGATCGACATCGATTTTCCAGCCTTTCGGTATATCGGTTTTTTCCAACAGCTCCCGGAGCTGCTCGCCGCGCATGAAGATATTCCAGAGGTATTTGTTGTGCAGGCGGGGGATGTAGTTGGGGGAGAGGTCCAGGGATGGCGGTAGAGACGCGATTAATCGCGTCTTTACGGATCGCAGTGATTTATGGAGCCGCTCGGCTTCTTGCTGAGCTTTTTTGGCATTCTCATCACCGTAGATGAGTTTGATCGTGCTTGAGAATGGTGGATAACTAAATTGTTCACGAATCTTTATTTCGTATTTGTAGAAGCCAATGTAGTCGTGTTCTTTCGCGAACAGAATGGCGGGATGGTCAGGCTGGTAGGTCTGAATGATCACTTCACCGGGCTGATGACGTCCTGAGCGTCCGGCGACCTGCGTGAGCAGCTGGAAGACTCGTTCACTGGCGCGGAAATCGGGGAGATGGAGGCCTATGTCGGCGATGAGGATGCCGGTGAGGGTGACCCCCGGCAGATCGAGTCCTTTGGTGATCATCTGAGTTCCAAGGAGGATATCGGCTTCGCGATCCTTCATCTTGTTATAGATCTCTTCAAAATCATGTTTTCCACCGGTGGTGTCCTTGTCCGCACGCAGGATACGAGCGCTCGGGAATAATTGTTGCAATTGCTCCTCGGCCTTTTGGGTACCCGTGCCCAGATGGCGGATGGCGGCGGAGCGACAGGTGGGGCAGGTGAGGATATTATTTTGAAATATGCCACAGTAGTGGCAGAGGAGACCCCCGTCGTTGAAATCTTTCAGTTTGCTGTGGTAGGTGAGGGCGATGTCACAGTTCGGACATTTCGGGCTGAAGCCGCAGTCTCGGCAAGTGATGGAGGAGGAGGATCCGCGTTTATTCAGGAAGAGAATGACCTGTTCTTTTTTTTCAAGACGTAATTTCATGGCTTCCTGAAGCGCTTCTGAGAACATGCTGAAGTTTTTCTTTTTGTATTCGTCACGCAGGTCGACGATGGTGACGGGCGGGAGCGATGAGAAATTGGCGCGGTGGGTGAGGGAGAGGAGGC
>Ga0315281_10008184_pt1 | contig 14622 bp, 14 predicted proteins | sample YL17G07_0_MG_FD_204540 | JGI IMG/M metagenome (GOLD analysis project Ga0315281, IMG submission 204540) | Sediment microbial communities from Yellowstone Lake, YNP, Wyoming, USA - YL17G07_0 | ecosystem: Environmental > Aquatic > Freshwater > Lake > Sediment | place: USA: Wyoming | collected...
AGCGCAGCGCCTCCTCGACGGCCTCGCGACCCAGGTCCTTCAGACTGCGGTCCAGGAACTTGCCGAACCTGGTCATCCCGCCACCGATGATGGCTACCTGTCGCATGTCAAACCTCCACGCTAGTGAACAGGAACCTTGGTGCCGCCGGCGTCCTCAAGATATACGACGCCTGCCGCTGTCGCAAGCGAACGCTGCTAAGCCTGGGTTGCCCCGGCGTCGTATACTGTCGAAGGCCCCCGACCGGGGCCTGGAGTTTGACCCCTCGGATTCTCATGCGCAGAACGAAGATCATCGCCACCGTAGGACCGGCCACGGCGTCGGAGGAGCGGCTGCGCGCCCTCCTGCTGGCAGGCGCCGATGCCCTGCGCCTCAACTTCTCGCATGGGACGGCGGATGAGCACCGCCGGTCGCTGGTGCTGGCCCGCCGGGTCGCCTCCGAGCTGGGGCGTCCTCTGGCTGTCATCCAGGACCTTCAGGGCCCCAAGATCCGCACCGGGCCCCTGGCCGCCGAGTCTGTGGAGTTGGTGGCGGGCACTCAGTTCACCATCACCGGCCGGCCTGTGGTGGGTGACGAAAGCGCCGTCTCGACGACCTACCGGGCGCTGGCGAAGGACGTGCGTCCCGGCCACCACCTTCTCCTGGCCGACGGCACCATCGAGCTGCGGGTGCTCTCCACGGACGGCCTCGACGTGCGCACGGAGGTGGTGCGCGGAGGTGTCCTCAGGCCCCACCAGGGGATTAACCTGCCGGGGGTTCCGGTGAGTATCTCCGTGCCCACCGACAAGGACCTGTCGGACATGAGGGCTGGCGTGGAGATGGGAGTGGACTACGTGGCCCTCAGCTTCGTCCGTGGGCCTGAGGACGTACGGCGGGCGAGGAGCTTCCTGCGCTCGCTAGGGGTCCGGACGGCTCTCATCGCCAAGCTCGAGAAGCCGGAGGCCGTGGAGCATCTGACCTCGATCCTTCGCGCCTGCGATGGGGTGATGGTGGCCCGCGGCGACCTGGGCGTGGAGATCTTGCTTGAAAAGGTGCCGCTTCTTCAGAAAGAGATCATCCGCGCCGCCAACCAGCGCGGCGTGCTGGCTATCACCGCCACTCAGATGCTGGACAGCATGGTGCGCCAGCCCGTGCCCACGCGGGCCGAAGCCAGCGACGCCGCCAACGCTGTGATCGACGGCAGCGATGCCCTTATGCTGTCGGCCGAGACGGCCATCGGCGCCTACCCGGTGGAGGCGGTGGCCATGCTCGACCGCATCATCCGGGAGACGGAGGTCGGGTGGTCTCGTCAAGAGATCCAGGGAGTGGGGCGTATCTCCGATGCCCACGCTCTAAGCCGAGCCGCTCGCAGCCTGGCCCATGACCTGGATGTCGAAGCCATTGTGGCCTGGACGCGGAGCGGCCGCACGGCCCGGCTTCTTTCCGCGGACCGGCCGCGGGTGCCCATCTTCGCCTTCACTGCAGACGAGGACGTACTCCGCGAGCTGGTCCTGTGGTGGGGCGTGCGCCCCTGGCTGGCCCACTATCACGAGAGCACCGATGCCCTGGTCCGCCATGCCGAGGAAGAGCTCCTGCGAGCCGGCCTCCTTGAGAGGGGAGGGCGGGTGATTATCCTCGGCTCGACGCCCTTGGTTAAGGGCGTGCACACGAACTTCCTGAAGCTCCAGGTCTTGGGTGGCGGGCGCCCTTCCTGATCCCGACCCATGGTCTGCCGCCGATGGAGCCCTGGGCGCTGTCGCGGGGCTCCCTGCCATTGACGGCAGGCTGTACAATGGGCACGGCCCGGCCCGCTCCGATGGGGCTAGTGAAGCCCAATGAGCAGGAACGCACGACGGAGGTGTCCGCCATGAGGGGTGATGAACGCTCGCAGGAAGAGGTCATCGAGGAGTTCGCCCACTACGTGTCTCCTTCCAGGGTGGCGACGTACCGCCAGATAGGGTTCGCGATAGTCCCCGGGCATCGCGAGGGCTCGCGCATCTGGGACTGGGACGGCGAACGTTCCTTCGAGGACCGCGCTTTAGTGTCCAGGAGGTCGCGATGACCAGCTACGTGCCACCCGCCGGCGCCTCCCCAGCAAAGGAGGCAGCCCTTCTCGGCGCCCACCGCCACCTCATCCCAAACAGGCTCGAGGCCTTCGAGCGGGTGGGGGTGTCGTTCGTGATGGGTCGGCGGGAGGGCTACCGATTCTGGGACATCGACGGCCACGAACTGATGGACTTCCACCTCAATGGCGGCACCTTCAACCTCGGGCACCGCAACCCGGATATCGTCGCTGCCCTGGTCGAGGGGCTGGAGACCTACGACATAGGCAACCACCACTTCGCCTCAGCGCCTCGCGCTGCACTCGCTGAGCAACTGATCGCGTGCTCGTTCGGGGGAGCGCTGTCCTACGTGGTGTTCACCACAAGTGGATCCGAGGCCATCGACGTGGCCATCAAGTCGGCCCGGCGGGCCACCGGCCGGCGACGGATTGTGGCGTTCGACTGCGCCTACCACGGCCGCAGCGGGCTGTCGGGGGCAGCCGGGGAGCCCTCGAACGCCCGCTCGTTCGTTAGCGACCTCCCCGATGAGTTCGTCACGGTGCCGTTTGGGAACCTCGACGCCGTGGAGCAGGCGCTCGCCGCCGGCGAAGTGGCGGCTGTGCTGGCGGAGGTCATTCCTGCCACTGCCGGCTTCCCGATGCCTCCCGATGACTATTACCCTGCGGTGAGGCGGCTTTGCGACCGCCACGGCACGTTGCTCATTGCCGATGAGGTCCAGACCGGCCTCGGCCGCACAGGTGACGTGTGGGCCATCGGAGGTTGGCATGTCGTCCCCAACATCCTCGTCACCGGCAAGGGGCTGTCCGGCGGAGTGTACCCGATTTCGGCGACCCTGCTCGATGAGCGGGCCGGCCGGTGGTTGCACGATGACGCGTGGGGCTACGTGTCGACCTTCGGCGGGTCGGAACTGGGCTGCATCGTGGCTCAGAAGGTGCTGGAGCTCAGCACCGCGCCCGCCACCCTCGCCAATGCGCGCGCTATGGGCGCCTACTTCAAGGAGCGCTTTGAGCAGCTGGCCGCCCGCTACCCCTACCTCGTCGAGGTGCGCCAGCGTGGCGTGGTCATGGGCATCCGCTTCGACGACAGCAGCGGGGCCCTGCGGATGTCGGGCGCCCTTTACCGGGAGGGCGTGTGGGCGATGTTCTCTGGCTTCGATCTCTCGGTGCTACAGTGGAAGCCGGGCCTGCTCATCGATCAGACGTATGCGGACGAGGCATTGGCCCGGTTTGAGCGAGCGCTTGCTGCCGTACAGGAGCAGCACGGCGCTGGCCGGAGTGGCAGCTGATGGTCGCCAACACGCACCCCTTCTATCGGCAGCCCTCGAGCGAGCAGATCGCGGCTCTCACCGAGCTCGCACGGGCGGCGCTTCCCGCATGGGGACTGCAGGCGGACAGCTCGCTCGAGCTACTCGAGGAGCGCGAGAACGCTGTGTTTGTGGTCACCACCGGCGGCGGTGAGCGCTTCGTCCTGCGGGTGCACCGGGCCGGCTATCACAGCGACGCCCAGATCCGTTCGCAGGTGGCCTGGGCTCGAGCGCTGCAACGGGACGGCATCGTCCACACGGCCGACGTGATCGACACGAGCGGCGGCGAGCCGTTTGCCGTCGCGTCCCACCCCGATGTCCCCGAGGAGCGGCAGGTATCGCTGTTGCGGTGGGTCCCTGGAACCCGGCTGTCCGAGCTGGGCGGCGGTGCCGAGCAAGAGTTCGAGCTGATCGGGGACCTCATGGCAAAGCTGCACTCGCATGCGGCGGGATGGGAGCCGCCGGTGGGCTTCGAGGTGCTGTGTTGGGACGCCGATGGGTTGGTGGGGGACGACCCTGAGTGGGGCCGGTTCTGGGAGGCCGACGGCCTCGATGCCGATGACCGTGCGGTGATGGTGTCCTTCCGGGAGCCGGCCCGGCGCCAGTTGCAGGAATTCGGCACCTCCCCCGACCGCTTCGGGCTCATACACTGCGACTTTCTTGCCGAGAACCTGCTACTCGAGGGCGACCGCATCACGCTGCTGGACTTCGACGACGCTGGCTACGGCTGGCACCTGTTCGACATAGCAACCGCCCTGGCGATGGCGACGATGCGCGACGACTACGACGATCTGCGCGGTGCCTTCGTGGCGGGCTACCGCCGCCACCGACAGCTCTCGGATGAGAACCTCGCCCGGTTGCCGCTCTTCCTGGCGCTCCGGGCTGCCACGTACGTTGGGTGGGTCCACACCCGCTCCCATACACAGTTCGCCAAGGACCTAGGAGGCCTCGTCCGCCGAGTCGCCATCGACATGGTTCGCCACTTCCTCGAGACCTGACAACCCGACCGTAACGCGGACCTGGGAGCGACTATGGGAGGTGAGATGGACGGAGGAGGACTGACGGAGGGCTTCCGCGAAAAGCGAAGTCGTGGTCGGCCAGCCGGGGCGGGTGCGACGAATGGGAAGACCCACCGCCGGCATCCTGCGTCAGCGGTGGGCCACTGGCTCCGACAAGTCAGGCTCCGATCCTGCTGCCTCTCTATCGGAGCGCTATCCCCTTGGGGGAAGCGGCCGCTCTCCCGGAGGCGGGGGGACCGAGAGAAGGGCGATGCGCTTCCGTACCAACAGAATAACGGCCGAACGGCCCGATAGTGGGTAGCGACGGGGTGAAGGCGGGGTGAGGAGTCGGTGAAGGCGTCAGGCGCTGCGGCGCTGGGGCGCACGGACGCTGGCGATGGGAGTGGCCCGGGCCGGCTTGGCGGTGGCGGCGCGCCGCTCCAGCATGTATCCAAAGCCCCGCACGTTGCGTAGCACCCAGGGATCGGCCCCGCCCTGCCCAAGCTTCCGGCGCAGCCTGTACACGTGGACCTTCAGAAGGTCCATGGCTTCCTGCTCCGGCAACTGGAGGTCCAGCGCCTCCTGGGCAAGCTCGTGGCCGGAGATGACCATGCCTGGTGAGCGGGCCAGGCAGGCCAGGATACGGAACTCGGTGGGAGTGAGGGGGATGGGCTGGCCTTCGATGCTGGCCTCGCAGCGGCCGCGGTCGATCCTGAGGCCACGGACGGTGACGGGCGCGTCAATCTGACCTGCGCCCTCCTGCGCTCTCGACATGCGGAGGAGGCTGGAAAGCTGAGCAGCCACCCAGGAGGGGTCCACGGGGTGGGTGAGGCAGACCGTGGCGCCGGCATGGAGGGCTGCGGCTGCCTGGGAGGGGTTGGCCGTGAGAGCGAGGAGAAGAACCGGGCGGGACAGGCGGGCGACCTGTCGGCAGAGGACCTCGCCGCCCCCGGGTAGAGCGGCCAGGTCGAGCAGCACAACGGATGCCCGGGACCGTTCGATATCGTCCAGCGTTGTGGGCTTGTACTCGGCCGCAGTCACCGAGAATCCCAGGCCACGCGCTGCCTCGGCCGTTCTCTGGGCGTCGTTTTCCCGCGCCCCCACAATGAAGAGCGATGGCACCACTATGCTGTCCGCATGCTCAAATGGGGTTCCGCTGGTATTATCGGCAGAGGTGAAGATCGGGTGAAATCGAGGTGTGGCGGGGGCCGTATCCAGATACGAGGGCCGGTTTCGACAAGAGTATCAGAGGGATGCCATCCCGCGAAGACTTTACCCAAGCATTCCGGGATGCTATGATTATTGCGAGGCGCATCGCAGGGAAGCGGGGCGTCCTTCCTCGGCCACCAGCAGCGTCTCCTTCCCTGCGGCGACTCTTCCACCTGGCGGCATTGTAACACGATAGGGCCATCGCCGAGGCGCTGGTCCTGGTGCTGTCAGAGGCGTTCACATCTCGCTGCATCATCCCTCCTCCCTCAGACGCTTTCATATTCCCTCTTGCGTCCTCTCAGAGTCCCCATAGCCTGATCAGATTTTGGAGCGCCAACAATAGGGGCGACTCCTGATATGCGCCTTGATGCCGGGCGGCCATAGTAAGAGGGAAGCACCCCGGAGAAGGCAGCCAGCCAGAGGTGCATGGTCACAACAAGCCTCCCTGCCGCCCGACCGCAGAGGCTGCGGGTCCTGGTGGTGGAGCCTCTAGAACTGGTCAGGCAAGGCATTCATGGGGTCCTCGCTTCTGAGGAGGACTTGACGGTGTTGGCGGCGGCCGACCCCGATGTCCGGTCTCTCGGCCGCGCCCGCGAATTCGCCCCTGATGTGGCCTTGGTGGACTTCGACTCCGCCGGGGCGGAGAGCCGCGAGTTCCTCCGCCGGCTGGCCCTGAACCTTCCCGGCGTGCCCCTGGTCGCCCTGGCCCAGGAACCGGACCTGGAGAATCTTCTGACTGCCGTGAGGCTCGGCGCTCGCGGTTACCTCCTGAAGAGCGTGGGGGGCGCTGCCCTGGCGCGGGCCATCCGCGGTACGGGAAGTGGTGGCTCTATCATTGATCCTATCGTGGCTCGTCGGCTGCTGGACTACGTAGCCTCACAGCCCTTCCTGCCCGCTCTGCGACACGATGTCCTGGGCCGGGCTGCAAGCTCTTTGCGGTTGCTCAGCACGAGGGAAGCGCAGGTGCTGCACTCCCTAGCTCAGGGGCTCAGCAACAAGGAGATCGCCGCTGCTCTGGGCCTTAGCGTGGGGACCGTTAAGACGCACCTCCGGCACATCTTTCGCAAGCTCGGCGTCTCCGACCGCACCAGCGCCGCCGTGGCCGTTCTGCGCGGTGCCGCCAGCTCCTAGTTCTCTTGCGTTTCTTGGGCCACGACACTCTGCCCAATGGCCGATACGGACTGAGGGGTTCCCATCCGAGAATATCCTTGGGAGTCTCTATTGCTCGTAGTGACAGGAGCCACGGGACAGAGCACGGGGGGAAGGCGCAGACGTAGGACAGTCGACACGTGGGGATGCAGTCTTTGCCCTTCAAGAGGTCTGACCGTTCATCGGGCCCAGCGGGCTCGGAGGAGGCTGTGGCCTCCTCTGAGGCGGAGGCAAGCCCCGCAGGGGCGCCACCGCGCGGCGCTGTGAGCCTGCATCAAAGCTACTACGCGCTCATGCGGCGTAGCCGGCTGATGGCGGTCGCCTTCTGGGTGGCGACGGCTTACTTTTTCTACTGGGCTATCCCCTGGTTCCCAGGAGGGCTGAGCGAGGGGGACTACACTGAGCAGGTCTCCCTCACCCTCATTCTTGGAGGCCTCTGCGCCATCCTGGGGGTCGGTACCCTCATCCTCAGGCAGCACCTGCGCCGGATGAGGGAGGCCCTCCTGGCCTGGACAACGGTCTATGACGAGACCACGGGCCTCTATAACCGCCGCTACTTCTTCGACCGTCTCTCCCTCGAGTGTGAGCGTGCGCGTCGGCAGGGCGCCACGTTTTCCCTTATCCTCATGCGCCTTGAACACAGCAACCGCCGCGGGCGCAGCCCGAGTGCCGGTGCGCTGCGGCGATTGGGCGCTGTCCTTACCCGGACCGCGCGCTCGAACGATCTGGTGGCGCTCCTGGGGGCCAACGAGCTGGCGGTGGCGGCCATGGGTGTGCCCCGCAAGGTCGCGCCGCAGGTGGTGGACCGGCTCAAGAAGGCCTTGGAAGGGTCTCTTGTCGACTCCGGTGAGCGCCTGAGTCTGCGCCTGGGAGTGGCGACCTATTGCGCCCGTTGTCGCGACCCCAGCACGCTGCTGCGCTCGGCGCACCGCTCCCTGGCCGGGAGGCCCTCCTCAGAAGAAGAGGTAGAGGACAAAGAAGAGCCGGCTGCCTGAAGACCTCTGGACCTGACCCGAAATCGGCACGTTTCACCCCTAAGCTGGAGCCCGGACCTGCGTCCGGGCCCTAGCCTTTCTAGGCGGGGGCGCACACGCGGCCTGAGGAAGCAGGCACCCTCTCCAGTCCTCTTGTGGCAGTCGTGGCCGCCGCGCTAAACTGTGCCCAAGTTCGGCCCGTGCCTGTCGGTTCAGGGGCAGGCCTGTAAGTGTACGTCCGGGAGAGCCATGCGCTGGATCCCTGAGCATTTGCGGGTCCCGGTGGAGATCAGCGGCTGGGGCATGTATGTCCCCGAACGGGTCATGACCAACGAGGACCTGGCCCGTGAAACCGGGCTGGACACGAGCGACGAGTGGATCGTCGCCAGGACCGGGATCCGTCAGCGCCACGTTACCGGCCCCTCGCAGGCCACCTCTGACCTGGCGGTAGGGGCAGCCAGGGAAGCTCTGTCTTGCGCCGGCCTTGAGCCCGCGGACGTAGACCTTATCATCGTGGCCACGGCCAGCCCTGACCACATCACCCCTTCCACCAACTGCCTGGTCCAGGAGCGGCTGGGCGCCCGGCGTGCCCACGGCTTCGACCTCAACGCCGGCTGCACTGGGTTCCTGGCCGGCCTTCAGATGGCATGCTCGTATCTGGCGGCTAGCCTGGGCCGCAACGTCCTCCTCATCGGCGCCGAGCTGGCCACCCGCCTCATCAACTGGAGCATCCGCGAGAGCGCCGTCCTCTTTGGGGATGGGGCGGGAGCGGTAGTTCTCCAGCCATCTACCAGGCGGAAAGCGTGGGCGTTCTCCATGCGGGACCTGGGGCATTTGCAGGAGCTCATCAAGATCCCGGCCGGCGGCAGCCGACACCCTACTTCGTCAGAGACGCTTGAGAAGGGCCTGCACGACCCCCTCTTCGACGGGCACGCCGTCTTCAGGGAGGCCGGCCGGGCGATGGTGGAGAGGATGCGGGAGGTGCTCAACCAGGCAAGGCTGGAGCCTCAGGATGTAGACCTGGTGGTTTCCCATCAAGCCAACATCCGGATCATCCAGTACGTAGCGAACAAACTGGGCCTCACGAGAAACCACAGCGATCCTTTGCCCGACCGCGTCTTCGTCAACATCGACCGCTACGCCAACACCTCCACGGCCAGTATCCCCATCGCCCTCTGCGAGGCAGTGGAGGCGGAGCGTCTGCGTCGGGGCGACCTGGTGGCCATGTGCGCCTTCGGCTCGGGGCTCACCTCCGGCGCCGCCCTGGTGGAGTGGTAGAGCCTCCTCGCTGGGCTGGCTTGGCTTCCCTCTTCCTGTCCCGCTAATGACGCCGTCTGGTTTCGGGGGGCAAGTTCGACGTCGTCTCGTGGCTGAGGTGCGGTAGCCCTGCCACCGTCCGCCTGGCTTCGCTGAAGACGGTGGGCAGGGTGGCGCGGTCGCGGATGAACGCCACCGCCGCCAGCGCCAGATAGGCGCCGCTGAACCCGTAGCGAACCGTCTGATCCGTGAGGAAGAGCTGCGTGGAGAAGAGGACAAACAGGAGTCCGGCCTCCAGCAGCGAGATGCTGAGGCTCGCAAAGATGGCGACGGCGAAGGCCGACTGGGCGGCGGTGAGGAGGACCTCCTCCGCCTGGCGCCCGTCCATGGGCAGCGGCGAGAACGTGTGTCCAGAGATGCTATAGGCCACGGGCAGGGTGCCTATGAGGAGGGTCCACTGGTTGACCTTGGAGGATATGAGCATCAGCATGCCGGCCAGAGCCTTCCCCCGGGCGGCCAGGACGGCGGCGATGATGAATTCAGGCGCCTCCGACGCCAGCGGCGCCAGCCACTGTACCAGCAAGAACTCGCTGATGCCCCGGGCCCTGCCGATGTCCACCAGCCCCTCGGCGAAGGGCTCCGCCGACGCGAAGACTACTCCTGCGGCGTAAAGAAAGAGCAGTGCGACGACGACCCGTCGCGGTATGGGGGGCAGTGTCCCGATGGTGTGCGCCGGCCCCACCAGCTCCGGCTCGCTGCTGGGGGCGCGGGAGACGATGTACATGTATCCGACGAAGATACTCATGAGCACCGCCGTGTCCAGCAGGGAGAGATGGCCGCGGATGGGGATGGAGAAGCTGTAGAGGGTCGCAGCACCCAGCGCCACCAGCCCCAGCGACGTGTCGCCGCGCACGCTGAGCGTGGTCTTCTTTGTCTTCAGCCAGAAGATGGCCACCAGGGTAGGCCAGGCAAAGCCCACCAGGAGGCGGTTGGCGCCCGTCATGTTGGCGGTGGCAAAGTGAGCGTTCTGCGGCACGTCAGGCGCCGTCCAGGCGAAGTAGAGGTCCACGGCGTACTCAGGCAGGACGGCGATGAGGGCGATGAGCGCCAGGGCCAGGCCGCGGGAGACGTCGCGCTCTGCCGCCTCCGAGATCCAGGTCAGGAGGAAGGCGGCGGAAAGGATGGCGGTGCCGGAGATCGCGACCGCCACCCCACTCGTGAGCTCGGTGCCGCTCAGCCGGAGAAGGGGGGCTGGGGCGGCGACGACGACGGTGATGCCTACCAGGAGCCAGTTGCGGAGGGGGGAGTTAGTGGCTTGCTGCATTCGCCATCGTGTGGCTGGCCTGCCTGCCGGCCGGCAGGCCGATTACTGGCAGTATAGCACGTGGGCCTGTCGGTTCGCAGGCCTGGCCGGAGATGGCAGGGGGGCGGGCGGCACGCCTAAGGGCCGCCGTGGCGGTGGGCTTTCGCCGCCTGGCGGCGAAGGCCAGGCTTATGGCGTCAAACGAAATGAGTTGTCCACCTCATCCCGTCGGGCCAGACGGGGAGACAAACCTCGTAGGGGCCGACCTTCAGGTCGGCCCTGGGCGGAGCTGAAGCTGCGCCCCTACGGCTCGGATGTGAAGTTATCTTGTTGAAGACGATGTGCCGCGCCTTCGCAGGCCGGTCGCCGCTATCCCTGTGTGGGTTTCCTGGCCGGGCGACGGCGGATGCGCTCGATGGTGATAAGGCGGGCCTCTTTGTCTACGGCGTAGAGGACGCGGTGGAGGCCCGCGCGGAGGCTGTAGCGGCCGGACGCGGTGCGACGCCGGGCGCCGGGGGGCCGGGGATCCGTTTCCAGGGTGTCGAGCGCCTGGTGGATAGCCTCCAGGGCGTTGGGGTCAAGCGCTCCGAAGTCTTCCGAGGCTTTCGCACCGATCTCGACGTGATAGGCGGGACCTTCCGGAGGTTCTATGGCTGTGTCCTCAGACGTTGCCCCGCCGTCGGCGAGTCTCTCTCATAGCTGCCTGCTGGCCTTGCCTCTGCTCGGACGCCGCTGACACTACTCTTCCCTCCTGGGACACCTGTCGGCCGGGGCGGGCGGCCGAGGGCCATGCGTATCTTCATGTTCTCCTGACGTGGCGAGGGGCGCGATTAGGCGGAGCCCCGATCTTCCCTGGCCAAATGTCCTGAAAGGCCGGCGCGGAAGGCCTTGGTTAGCTGTACCCGGTCCGGCTCGCGGCCGGGCGGGTTTCCAGATCAGCCGTGGCGCCGAGAGCGGATAGACGGCCGGTTCCTGGGGGCAGGGTCTCAAGATCCTCCTTGAGCCGGTAGCCGCGCGCCGGGAGGGTCCAGATGAGGTCTTGGGGCGCCCCCAGGAGCTGTAGCTTGTGCCTCAAGTTCCGGACGTGGGCCCGCAGCACCTCACAGGCGCCGGTGCCCGGCTCAAACCCCCAGACGTGCTCGAGCAGTTCGTCGCTGGTGACCACGCGGTCCTTGCGCCACATGAGGTACTCCATGAATGCGCATTCAAAGCGGGTCAGATGGATGTTGCGACCCTGGTACCCCAGCATCCGCCGGACGACATCGAGCTCGACTCCGTGGGCGTGGAGCACGGAGCCTTCCTCCGCGGAGCGGCGGAGCGCCGAGAGGACGGCCTGGAAGACATCGTGGGCTGGAACCGGCCGCTGGAAAACCGCGTCCCGGCCCGGCTTGAGGGAAGATGAGGTGAGGGCCTCAGCACTCTCTTCGGAGCTGACGATGTAGATGACGGGGGGCGTCAGGTCGCCGAGGGCCTCCGCGAGGGCAGCGGCGAACTGTGCTGGGGCCATGTCCCTCACGGCGTCGTCGAAGAGGATGAGGTCGGGGATGAGGCCGCCGTTGTGGTTGAGCCAGTCAAGTCCCTGTGCGGCGGACTCCAGGGGCGCTGCGATGAGGCCCATCTGTCGCGCCGTTGCCACGCGGGCCTCGCACAATACGGGGTCGCCGTGGAGGATCCAGACTATTGGAAGCGGTTCCGCAACCACACGCTATCTGCCCCACGCGCCCCGCCCATATGGGGTCCTCCGGCTGCAATGCTCCCGCACCCGGCACTGCGCGTCTATACTGATTGTTAGGTACCATGCGTACTGTCAAAGTAGCTACCCATCCGGTGAGTGGCTGAAATCCCGCCGATCGAGGGTGATTGGTGCGTTCTTGGTGCGCCTTCGGTCGCCGGATTCGGACGCGACCCCAGCCTAAAGGCTGGGGCATCGAGAGGCGAACTATGCCCCCGCCTTCAGGCGGGGGTCGAGGATTCTCCCACCAACGACCAACCAGTCACCGGAGCTGATGGGTCTGCTGAAATACCTTTTGCGGCAGCCCCGCCATTCCGAGCGCAGCGAAGAATCTGATTCATACAGGCCCTTCGCTTCGCTCAGGGCGACAGAACAGAAGGGCGTTTCTCAACACATGCTATCTGACAAGTGCCTGCGCGCCGCCGCCCTAACTAGTCGAGCAGTCCTTCCCGGAGGGCGCGCACGCCTGCCTCGGTGCGGGAGGCCGCGCCCATCTTGCTGAGGATGTTCGCGAGGTGCTTGCTGGCGGTCAGAGTGCTGATGCTCAGTTCGACGCCGATCTCCTTGTCCGCTTTGCCGGCTGCCACCAAATGGAGGACGGTGAGCTCACGGAAGGTCAGGCCGTAGGGATTCCCTCGCTCCATCTGGCGCTCTACTCTGGCTTCCAGTTCCTCCCTCGCCTTCTCAAGGGCCTCCTCCGCCTGCTTGCGCTCGGTGAGGTCGCGTAGTGCGGCCACGGTGACCATCTTTCCCTGGTATGGGATGGGTCTGCCGCATACTTCAACGGGGAAAGTGGTTCCGTCTTTCCTCAGGCCTGTGAATTCGAAAGGCTCTCGAGACTTCGACACGATACTCTGCAAGACTGCATCGCGGGACTCGGGCGCCACAAAGTCCAGCACGTGCATTCTGATGGCCTCAGAGAGTTCGTAGCCGAACATGGCGGCCAACGCCTGATTTGCCTCGAGCATCGTGCCCTTTCTGTGAATCGCAATCCCCTCAAAACTTGCTTCAGATAGTGTGCGGAATCTCCTCTCGCTCTCCCGCAGCGCCTCCTCCGCCCGCATGCGCTCGACGACGCGGCCTAGTCGCTCGGCGATTGTGTTGATGAGGATTCTCTCCTCCTTGAGGAAAGGCCCCTCGTCGCTCTCTGGCCTTTCGTCTAGGTAGCAGACTTCTACGTTGCCGCTGCGCTCCCCATGAACGACGATGTCGCAGCTCTGCCTCCATGGAGTTTCCCTGAAGTTCTCGGTCGCGAACTCTCGACCGTCTAGGATGATCCGTGCGCAGGCAGTTATCGGATACTGCCAGGCCGGGCGAAGGAGAGCAGTCGTTCCCTGGAGTATTTCGTCCACAGAGATGCTGGGGTTCTGAAGCAGATTGGAGAGGCGACGGAGGCAGGTTAGTTCCTTGAAGCGCTCGCCAAGTTCATGCATGCGCCGTCGCGACGCCTCTTCCGTCCGCTTGCGCTCGGTGTTGTTCCTGCTTCTCGCGCGGCGAGTTCCGTTTGGTTGAGCGGTCTTCTTCTGGGTCATGGCGCAATGCCCCCTGCAAGACTTGTGGGGTGGAACAGGCGATCAGTTCGTTGAAGAGGCGGTGGTAGCGACTGGCAGGAAAGGACGGCGGGCTGCGAAGTCCTCAGCCGCCGGGTAGCGCCGGGAGCGCAGGCCCTGCGCGGCCGGAAGGAGTAGAGTAAAAGGCCCGTGTTCAAGGCCACGCCTCCTTGAGGACGTGGCGCTCAAGGCCGGCCTGAGTGGCCTGGGGCGTCAGACCGCTGGGTCCGGATCGCATCTCAACGTCTCAGAGGCCGGAAACCGGCTCCGCTGGGCCGTCGTGGGACAGGGCGATCGTACTCCCGCGGGGCGGCTTGTCAAGGCGCACGCGTGCGATGCGTGATGCGAACCAGGCCGATTGGGCTGCGCCCGCTTCGCGTTGACAGCCGACCTGGCTGGCCGCTACACTGGCATTCTGGCGCGAGCCTGTAGCGCTCAGGCGGGGGGACGGCCGCGGGGCCGTTCCCTTTTGTCCCGACCATCCATCTACCAGGAAAGCCGCCGTGCCCAGTCGCAGCAAGAAGGAGTGGTTGGAGGGCGCCCTCCGCAAAGCGGTGGAGCGCTCCCCAGGGCGGCCGGACGCGCCTGCCGGACGGGCGGCCCCCTTCGAGACCAGCTCCGGGGCCGAGGTGGACGTCCTCTATGCTCCTGAGGACCTGGCCCCCTGGGATTACCTGGAGAAGGTGGGCTTTCCCGGCCAGTATCCCTACACGCGCGGCGTCCAGCCGACCATGTATCGGGGCCGGCTCTGGACCATGCGCCAGTACGCCGGCTTCGCCGACGCTGAGGAGTCCAACCGCCGCTATCGCTACCTGCTGGAGCAGGGCCAGACCGGCCTCTCGGTGGCCTTCGACCTACCTACCCAGATCGGCTACGACGCCGACCACCCCCTGGCCGCCAGCGAGGTGGGCAAGGTGGGCGTGTCCATCTGCTCCATTCTGGACATGGAGGCTCTCTTCCGGGACATTCCCCTGGAGCGAGTGACCACCTCCATGACCATCAACGCCAGCGCCGCCATCCTCCTCGCGCTGTATGTGGCGGTGGCCAGGGGGCAGGGCGCCGACCTCTCGAAGCTGGGGGGCACCGTCCAGAACGACATCCTCAAGG